>Ga0207652_10002211_pt1 | contig 16599 bp, 13 predicted proteins | sample KBSC63BmetaG_FD_184334 | JGI IMG/M metagenome (GOLD analysis project Ga0207652, IMG submission 184334) | Corn rhizosphere microbial communities from Kellogg Biological Station, Michigan, USA - KBS C6-3B metaG (SPAdes) (version 2) | ecosystem: Host-associated > Plants > Roots > Rhizosphere ... | reverse complement strand
TCGTGGCAGGGGCTGGGCTGGCGGAAGAGATCGTGGCGCTGCCCGACGTGGCCGCGGCCATCACCCGGCGAACACGGCTGAACCGGGCCGGGAAGGAGCACCGATGACGCCTCCCACCACCGGCGCGTCGCTGTTCCTGCGCGATCTGATCCTGAAAAATTCGGCCATCGTGCTCGACGACCAGAAGGACTACCTGCTGCAGGCGCGGCTGGGCCCGCTCATCGAGCGGGAAGGGATGGGGACGTGGGAAGAGCTGGTCAAGCGCCTGAACGGCCCGGGCGCGCAGCCCTTAAAGCAGCGTGTCATCGAGGCGGTGACGACGCATGAGACGTCATTCTTCCGCGACTGGCACCCCTTCGAGGCGATGCAGGCGCACATCCTTCCCGCGCTGGCGGTCGACAGCAAGACGCGGCCGATTCACATCTGGTCCGCCGCCGCGTCGAGTGGCCAGGAGGTGTACAGCCTGGCTTTTCTGGCGGCGCAACAGCCGGGGCTCGAGCTGAATCGCGTCCGCTTGGTCGCCACCGATATCTCGGCGGGGATCCTGGCCAAGGCCCGCGAGGCGCGTTACAGCCAGCTCGAGGTGAGCCGCGGTCTGCCGGCACGCCTGCTGGTGCGGTTCTTCGAGAAGCAGGGCGTCGAATATCAGATCAAGCCGGAGATCCGTCGTCTGGTGGAGTTCAAGCTGCTGAACCTGATCGAGACCTGGCCGGCGTTACCGGACATGGACGTCGTCTTCTTGCGGAACGTCTTGATCTATTTCGACGTCCCCACGAAGCGGATGATCGTCGAGCGCGTGGCACGCGCCATGCGCAAGGGCGGCTACCTGTTCCTGGGCGGGGTGGAGAGCACGCTGAACCTGAGCGCTCGGTTCACCGAGGTGCACCTGGGCAAGACGACCTGCCATCGTCTGGTCTGATGATCGCCGTTCGAAGGAGAAATGACTCGATGGACACGTTGTCCCCAGACGAACTCGCCTCGGTCGTCTCGCTCGTCACCTCGCGGAGCTGCGGGATGAGGTTCGTACCCGGCGATGTCTTCATTCGCGGCGAGGCGGTCCCCGGACGTCTGTTCATCTTCCCATTCAATGGCAAGCAGCGGTTCAGCCTGCTGCTCTCCTGCGATCGGCCCACCAGCATCGTCCTGGCCAGCCGGCTGGCGCAGCCTGGGGCCGTCATCAACTCCAGCGAACTGGTCGAGGCGCGTATCCGCGATCTGCTGGGACGGCTCGCGGCCGGCCTGGAGAGCGCGCTCGACGCCCGCCGCGCGATCAGAGCCGGAGCTCCCCCTCACCGCGACCCAGTTGAAAGCGTTCCCCTGCGCAGCGACGATCTCCCCAGCGTTCGCCTCTGGGTAGTCTCGCGGACCACGGCCCTCAGCACTGCTGACTTCGTTTCGGACGTCGCCCGAGATTTCCAGTAAACGCAAACGTGCGGATCCGCACGTTCGTTGATTGGTCGCTCAACGACGCTTCACAAACGAGAATAGGTGTTACGTTGTGGGGGCCGGACATCGGGTCCGGAAGTCAGAAGAGGGGGCCTCTTGGAGGCTGAGACGGCACAGACGCGGTCACCGCTTCGTGAAGCGTTGGCCAGCTTCGCTTCAGCTAGCGAGAGCGACCCGTGAGGGCGCTGCTGCGCGCCATGCGGCGATCGCTGCGCGTGAAGACCGCCCTCCTGCTGGTGGTCGCGTCGCTGCTTCCGGTGGGGCTGCTCGCGATGGATGTGTTGCGCGCCGAACGACGTCAATTGACGAAGGCGATCGAGTCATTGTTGGCCGCGCGAGCCGATGAATTGACGCGGATGATTGACGACTTCAACGAGCAGTTTCGGCGATCGTCCGAGCGGCTGGCCGCGATGCCCGAGATCGCGTCCCTCAGCGCGAGCGGCCAGCCGGCGGCCGCAGCGGCGATACTGAAGGTCTGGCAACGCAGCGACCCCGATGTCAGCGGGCTGGCGCTGCTCGATGAACGCGGTGTCGTTTCCCTTTCGACCGAGCCGTCGCTCGCCGGCAAGAGCCTCTGGTTTCGTTCCTGGGTACGCGATGGTTCGCAGGGCAAGTGCGTCATCTCCGACGTGTACCTGGAGCCGTCGATCGCCGGCAGCGATCCCACCATCGCCTATGCCGCGCCGGTGCATGACGCGCGCGGGGCCGTGGTGGGAATGGTGGCGGAGTGGGTGCGCGCGGCGGCCCTGTGGCGCGCCATCAAGACGACCAACGCGCTGGCGGGCCCGGGCAGCTATGCGGCCATCCTCGATCGATATGGCATCCGGATCGGTCACAGCCTCCGGGACGATGTCGTCTTTCACCCGTCGGCCCCGCTCGACGGCGAAGCGCGCCGCACCATGGTGGCCGAACACCGCTTCGGAGAGCGAACGCGGACGCTGGTCGAGGACGTCTGGCCGTTCCCGGAGATGTCCGTTCAGGTCCGCCTGCCGAATCCGCGCGGGGACGTCTTTCGCGGTTTTGGCTATCTGAATGGGGCGTGGGACTACGTGGTCGCCCGACGCACCAAGACGGCGCCGTGGACCGTATTTTACCTTTCGCCTCAAAGTGGCGTGGACGCGCAGGTCGCCAGCGTGGCCAAGACCAGCGGCCTGTTCGCGTTGGGCATCCTCGTGTCCGCCTTGCTGCTGGGCACTCTGCTCGGGGGAATGATCCTCGAGCCCATCCGCGCGCTCGCGCGCGCGACGGAGGCGGTCGCCGCCGGCGATCTGACGGTGCGCGTTCCGGTGGTCGCGCGCAGCGACGAGCTGGGACGGCTGGGCCACAACTTCAACGCCATGGTGAAATGGCTGGGGGCCCAGGCCGACGCGGTCGCGCGCAGCCGCGAGGAGCTGGCGCAGAAGGCGGCCATCGTCGAGTCGTCGGGAGACGCCATCATCGGCAAGTCCCTGACGGGCGTCATCACCAGCTGGAACGCCGCCGCGACGCGCCTGTTCGGCTATACCGCCAACGAGATCGTGGGGAAGCCGGTCACCACGTTGATCCCCGCCGAGCGCCGCCACGAGGAGCCCGAGATGCTCGCCAGATTGTCGCGCGGTGAGCGGTTCGAGCAGTTCGACACCGTCCGGCTCCGCAAGGACGGACGGCGCATCGACGTCTCGCTGACCAGCTCGCCGGTCCGGGACGCCGACGGCCGTCTGGTCGGAGCCTCGAAGATCGTCAGGGACATCACCGAGAGGCGGCGCGCCCAGACCGAGCTGGCCGCGGCCCGGGATCAGGCCGAGGCGGCCAGCAGGGAGCTGGAGGCTTTCAGCTATTCGGTGGCCCACGACTTGCGCGCGCCGCTGCGCGCGATGGGCGCGTACGCCCACGACCTGCAGGCCCAGCGAGATCGGCTGGACGAGGAGGGACGTGACTCGCTGCAGGAGATCGTGGCCAACACCAGAAAGATGTCCGACCTGATCGATGGCCTGCTGTCGCTATCGCGGGTCACGCGGACCGATCTGATGAAGGAGACCGTCGATCTGTCCGCGCTGGCGCGCGAGGTGGTGGCCGAGCTGCGCGCCGGCGATCCGGGTCGCCGGGCCGTGGTCCGCATTCAAGAGGGGCTGATGGGCGACGCCGACCCCCGGCTGATCCGGGCGCTGCTGGACAATCTGCTCGGCAACGCCTGGAAGTTCACCAGCCGGCTGGCAGAGGCGCACCTGGAGTTCGGGGCCCGGGACGACGGCGGCGAGAGGACCTTCTTCGTGCGCGACGACGGCGCCGGCTTCGACATGGCCCATGCCGACAAGCTGTTCACCGCCTTCCAGCGGCTCCACAAAGTCAGGGATTTCCCGGGAACGGGAATCGGCCTGGCGACGTCGCAGCGGATCGTGCGCCGCCACGGCGGGCGGATCTGGGCGGAGGCGAGCCCGGGGCAGGGCGCCACCTTCTATTTCACGCTGCCGGCACCGGTCGGAGCCGAATCATGACGGCCGGGCCGCTGCGCATCCTGTTCGTCGAGGACTCGGCGACCGACGCGAAGCTGGTCCTGCGCGCGCTGCGCGGTCTGGGCCCTCTCCAGGTGGAGCGCGTCGATACGCGCGATCAGATGATCGATTGCCTGGACCAGCAGCCCTGGGATGTGGTGCTGTCCGACTGGTCGATCCCGGACTTCGGAGCCTTGCCCGCCTTGAGAGTGTTGCGCGAGAAGGCGCCCGATATTCCCTTCATCATCGTGTCGGGCACCATCGGCGAGGAGACCGCGGTGGCGGCCATGCGCGCGGGTGCACGCGACTTCGTGCTGAAGGACAAGCTGGGCCGGCTACCCATGGCGATCCGGCGCGAGCTGCAGGAACGGGCCGCGCGCCGCGAGGCCGAGGCCGGCCGCGCCCGGGCCGAGCGGGCCCTGCGCCACAGCGAGGAGCAGCTGCGGCAGGCGCAGAAGATGGAGGCTGTGGGGCGGCTGGCGGGCGGCGTGGCCCACGACTTCAACAACCTGCTGTCCGTGATCCTGACCTACGTCCAGATGGCGGTGGCGACGATGGACGAGGGCAACCCGGTGCGAGAAGACCTGGTGGAGGTCCATACGGCGGCGGTCAAGGCAGCGGCGCTGACCCGCCAGCTGTTGCTGTTCAGCCGGCAGGAGCCCGCCCAGACGGTGGTGCTGGATCTACACGACGCGCTGAAGGGGCTGCACCGGATGATCCGGCGCATCGTGGGCGAGGACATCGAACTGATCCTGGTGCCGCCGCCGGCAGGCGGGCGCGTGCGCGCCGACCCGTCCCACATCGAGCAGGTGATCATGAACCTGGTGGTCAACGCGCGGGACGCCATGCCGAGGGGAGGCAAGCTGACCATCGAGACCAGCAACGTGGTCGTCGACCCTGAGCTGGGCAGGTTGCTCTCCGCGCCGCCGGGCGACTACGTGATGATGAGCGTCAGCGACACCGGCGTGGGCATTCACCCGGAGGTCCAGGCACGCATCTTCGATCCCTTCTTCACGACGAAGGAGGCGGGCAAAGGGACGGGACTGGGATTGTCCACCGTGTTCGGCATCGTCAAGCAGAGCGCCGGCACCATCTGGGTCGAGAGCGAGCTGGCGGTGGGGACGACGTTCAAGATCTACCTGCCGCGCGTCGACGACGTCGCCGACGCGCCCGAGGCACCCGCCGCGCCCGTCGAGCTGGGCGGGGCCGAGACCATCCTGGTGGTGGAAGATGACGCGCAGGTGCGGGCCGTCGCGAACGACATCCTCACGCGCTTCGGATATCGGGTCCTCTCCACCGCCGCCGCCGAGCAGGCCATCGAGCTATGCGCGACCCACCAGGGGCCCATCGATCTGCTGGTGACCGACGTGGTGATGCCGAACATGAGCGGTCCCGAGCTGGCGCGGCGGCTGGCCGCGTCGCGGCCGCAGATGAAGGTGATCTGCATGTCGGGATACACCGACGACAGCGTCGTCCGCCACGGGATGGCAGAGGCCGGCGTCGGCTATCTCCAAAAGCCGATCACGCCGCTGGGTCTGGCCAGCAAGGTGCGGGCGGTGCTGGACGCGGTCGAGCCCCCCTCATGAAGCCGGCGCCGGCTCCGGCAGCTTGGGCTTGCCGGCAAGCGGCGTGAGGCCGAAGGCCAGCCAGGCACCGAGCGCCAGGCCCGCCGCGCCGGCGAAGTAGGGCGCGGGCGCGGCGATGGTCTGGTACAGCAGCCCCCCGAGCGCCGGGCCGAGGACGCGCGCCAGCGCCGAGAGCGACTGCAGCGTGCCCAGGGTGAGGCCCTGGATGTCGCTGCCGGCCCGGCGTGACACATACGACGACACGCTGGGCGTCGTCAGACCGCTGCCGGCGGCGATCAGCATGCAGGCGGCGACCAGCAGCGGGTACGAAAGCGCGTGCGCGCGGGGCGAGGCGCCCAGCGCCGCGAAGCCCAGCGTCTGGATGATCAGCCCCGCGGAGAGCAGGCGCACCTCGCCGAAGCGCCGGGTGAGTCGCCCGATCAGGCCGCCTTGCACGATGGCGGCGACGATCCCCACGAACCCGAACAGTCCGCCCGTTCCGGCGTCGGTCATGTGGAACGCGTCGTCGGTGAACAGGCGAAAGGTCTGCTCCATGCCGGCGAACCAGAACACGACCAGGAAGTTGATGGTCAGCGCGCGGCCCACATCCGGCGCAGCCAGCGCCTTCTTGAACGCGCCCAGATCGAACGGCGAGGCGCGGTGCGCGCGGACCTTGCCCCGCTGTTCGACCGGCAGCGACTCGGGCAGGGTCACGGTGGCCAGCACCAGGTTGATCAGCGACAGCCCGGCGGCCGCAAAGGCGGGCAGGGCGCCAGGCCGGCCATAGAGGGGCAGGCGCGCCAGCTCGCCGCCAAAGAACGGTCCGAAGATGAAGCCCAGGCCGAAGGCCAGACCGATGAGGCCCATCCCGCGCGCGCGCCCTTCGGGAGGCGTGACGTCGGCGATGTACGCCTGCGCGACGGCGATGTTCGCGGTGGCCACGCCGGTGAAGATGCGGGCCGCGAACAGCAGGAACAGCGTGTCGGCGAAGCCCAGCAGCACCATGCCCGCCGCCGTGGCAGCGATGCTGATCAGCAGGATGGGCCGCCGGCCCACCCGGTCGGACAGCCGCCCCCAGACGGGGACCAGCAGGAACTGCATCAGCGAATAGACCGAGCCCGTCAGCGAGGCGACCAGATCGCTCGCCCCCAAATGGCGGGCCACGCCGGGCAGGAAGGGGATGACCATCCCGAACCCCAGCAGGTCGATGAAGACGGTCAGGAAGATCGTGCCGAGCGAGGCTTTGCGCATCGAATCAGGGGGAGCAGCGGATAGGGTCCGAGGTGCGGACGAGTTGACGGGCCCACCAGGCTCCGGTGGCGCGGCGCTGGTCGGCGGACGTGAAACGATAGTCCCAAAACGCCAGACGTACAGCCCGAATGTCGGGTGGCGGCGGTCGGGAAAACAGCGGCGCGACGGCCTGCGGATCCTCGCACAGGGCGCTGAGCAGGCCTGAAACGTAGCTTGGCTGGCGCCGCGCGAAGGAGAGGCCGTAGAACCACAACAAGAAGTCGACCCGTGGCTGATGGGGCGCCACGAACGGGGGCGCCCGGTCGACCGGACCCGGCTTGTCCTTGAACACCAGCGACGTCCACGCGTCCCCGCTGCCCGTCTGCACCTGGAAGTCGGGCTCGATGCGCTCGCGCGTGACCGCCGCGAACAGGTGGTAGGTGTTGATCAGGCGATAGGCCTCGCCCATGTCGACCAGCGGGATCAACGCCTCGGGCTGGGCGCCGGGCGGGCCGAAGGTGAACAATCCTTCGGCCAGCGACATGCCGGACCAGACGGCCACGCCCAGCCAGCCCAGGCCGCGCCGGAGGGCCGGCGGAACATCCGGCAGGCGCAGGCGCCCGGGCCCGCGGGCCCCCGTCGCCGGCCGGCGGCGCGCGGGCAGGCGCGCGCGCAGCCAGTTCGTCACGCGCGCCACGTCGGCGTCGTCCAGCAGGAACACGTGCAGGCAGACCGACAGGTGGCAGAAGAACCCGTAGTTCGCGGTGGCGGCGTTCGCGATCTGGAACCCCGTGAACAGGCCGGCGGCGATCAGGCGAGCGCGGCGCGGGCCGAAGATGGCGAACGGGACCAGCAACTCCAGCACCAGCGTGGCGCGGCTCTCGAAGTGGTGCCAGGCCGCTGGCAGGTGGTGCGCGTACCAGGCCAGGGGCGTGGGCAGCGGCGCGGTCTGGAAGTAGTAGGTCATCGCGCTGCCGTCGCGCCAATCGCCGAGCGGCGATTGCCACTTGGCCAGCCCCGACTCGAAGTACAGCTTGAAGACCAGGGCGCGAAACAGGAAGTGCGCCAGCGGCGCCGCGCGGCGGGCCGGCAGAAACGCGGCCAGGACCGCCGCCTCGAGCAGCAGGTTGTCCCACTGAAACGTCAGGAACGATCGGCACGCGAGCGCGTAGCCGAGATAGAGCACGACCTGCAACGCCGCGCAGGCGCGCGGCACCAGGCCCGCCAGCGCCAGCAACGACAGCGCAACGCCGGCGACGATCCCTGCCCGCAGCGCACCGTCGCCGGGAGCCAGCACCAGCCAGCTGGGGAACGCGTGAAACGACAGCACCCCCTCGGCGCGCGCCGCCTCGACGAAGTCGCGAAAGGGCAGCAGCCCCCGGGCGCCGATCAGCAGCCGCACCTGCACGCCCAGCGAGAGCCAGGCGTCCAGGAACACGAGCCCCAGCAGGCGATGAAACAGCGACGCGACGACGGGGCCCGAGCCCGGCCGCCAGCGCGCCAGGGCGGCCGGCAGGAATACGCGCCGGGAGGCGCCGGCAGCGCTGCTGTCCCCGGCCGGAGCGGTCATCGCCCGACCGGGTGTCCGGCGCTGGCGAGGAACGCCCGCGTCTCCCCGACGGCCTCGGGCGCGCGCGCCGCCACGCCGCCGGGGAAGTCCTCGCTGCTGCCCGCCAGCACCTCGACGCAGGCGCGCGCGCTGTCGGTCAGGGCGTCCAGGTCGTAGCCCCCCTCCAGCAGCAGCACCAGCTTGCCCCCCGGCGACACGTCGCGCACGGCCGTGCACATCGCCGCGAACCCGCGCTCGCTGACGCGCATGTCGGCCAGCGGATCGCGCGCGTGCGCGTCGAACCCGGCCGAGACGATCACCAGCTCGGGCGCGAACCGCTGCAGCGCCGGGAGAAAAAGATCGTGAAACACCGCCCCGTAATCGGCGTCGTGCTGCTCGGCCGGCAGCGCGCAGTTGATCGTGTAGCCAAGCCCGGCGCCTTGGCCGATCTCGCTGGCGGCGCCGGTGCCCGGATAGAACGGGTACTGGTGGCTCGACAGAAACAGCACGTCGCTGCGGGTCTCGAAGATGTGTTGCGTGCCGTTGCCGTGGTGAACGTCCCAGTCGACGATGGCCACCCGCTGCGCCCCCAGCCGCCGCGCCGCCTGGGCGGCCACGGCGGCGTTGTTGATCAGGCAGAAGCCCATCGCCGCTGCCGGCTCGGCGTGGTGGCCGGGCGGCCGCACCAGCGCGAACGCGTTGCGGGCGCGGCCTGTCCAGACCTGCTCGACGGCCACCACCGCCGCGCCGGCCGCGCGGGCGGCCGCCCGCCAGCTGCCGGGTGAGACCGGCGTGTCGGGATCCAGCAGCGCGTCCTGACCGTCCAGCGCGGCCAGGTTGTCGACGTGCACGGCGCTGTGCACGGCGATCAGCTCTTCGCGGGTGGCTGGGCGCGGCTCGGCCCAGATCGTGCCATCGACCGGATCTCGACGCAGGTCGCGCACGATGCGGCGCAACCGCTCGGCGGTCTCCGGGTGCCCGGGACCAGTGTCGTGCTCGAAGAAGGCGGGATCGGTCAGCAACAGCGTGGGCGCGGTCATCGGACAGGGGCTCCCTTTCCTCGGCGGTGCACTAGGGATTGCCTTTCTCGGTCTCGGGCATGGCGGCGAGGTCGAACGAGAAGCGGGCCCCGCCGCCGTCGGCATCCGAAACGTGGATCGCGCCGCCGTGATCGGCGACGATCTCGCGCACGAACGCCAGGCCCAGCCCGGTGCCCTTCTCGCGCGTGGTGAAGAAGGGGGTGAAGATCTTCTCGCGCAGGTCCGTGGGAACGCCGGCGCCGTCGTCCTCGACGTGAACGCGGACGCGGGCGCCGTCGCGCGCGGCGCGCAGGACCACCATTCCGGCGCCGGTGTGACGTCGCTGGGCCGCCGCCACCGCGTTGCGCCCCAGGTTCAGCAGTGCCCTCCGCAGCTGGCCGGCATCGGCACGCACGCGCAGGTCGGGGGGACAGGCGACTGTGACCTTCACGCCACCCTCCGTGACCAGCTCGCGCACCTCGTCCAGCAGCTCGAACAGGCGCACCGGCCCAAGCTCGGGCGGCGGCCGGCGGGCATAGTCCAGGAACTCCGTCACCACGGCCTTCAGATAGTTGATCTCACGCTCGATCCGCTTCACCTCTTCCAGGCGCTCCGGCCGGTCTTGCAGGGCGTCGCGCAACAGCCCCGCGTACAGCTCCAGCCCCCCCAGGGGGTTCCGCACCTCGTGCGCGATGCCCGCCAGCATCATCTGAAGGCGCTCGTCGCGCGCCTTCAGGGCAGCCCGCATTTGATCGATCGTCTGCGCCAGGAAGCCGACCTCGTCCCGGGTCTCGATTGGCACGGGGCGGTCCAGCTCGCCCCGGCCGATCCCCTCGGCGGCGGCCGCCAGCCGCACCACGGGCTGGCTGATTCGCCGCGCCAGCACCACCGTCAACGCCAGCACGGCCACCAGCGCCAGCGTACCGGCCAGCAACAAGCGGCGACGAAAAGCCGCCAGGGGGATCAGGTAGTCGGCGTTCGCCTCCACGACGGCGAATCCCACCACGGTCGCGCCGTCCTGGATGGCCGCGTACCCGCGCTTGTACGGCACCTGGTCGTGCCCGGTGAACAGCGGAGACGCGGTCGGCTGTCCGGCGGCGGCGCGCCCCAGCTCCAGCCGGTCCGCCCCCAGCTCGTAGGCGCTGGCGCCCGGGGCGATGCGGGCCGACGTGTCGACGATGGCGATCAGCTCAGCGGGACCGAACCCCTGGCGGGCGGCGCCCCCCTTCGGGGAGACGAGCACGATGCGACGGACGTCGAAGCGGGTGCGCGCCGTGGCCAGCCGGCGCTGCACGTTTTGCATCGTCAGCGACGCCTGGTCCTCCGCGACCAGCGCCGCGAGCTGCTCGGGCAGGATCATGCCGGCGGTGCCGGCCGCGGCCAGCGCCAGCCGGCGGCCCAGCTCGTCTTCCAGAACGCGCCGGGCGACCTCGTGCGCCAGCAGGCCAAACGCCGTCAACGCCAGCAGGGTGGGGGCCAGGGTGCCCCACAGCAGCCGCGCCAGCAGTCGTCGCGGAGGGGCCTGGCGCATCCGCGCAGTCTATGCCGGGACGCCTCGCGTTTGCGCGACACACACGTTGGGGGGCGACGAAACGGGGCCTGCGGCATCCCATGATAGTTTTGCCGAGGTCGAAACCGATGCCCGTTACGCGCAGGCGCTTTCTGGCCGCCATCCCCCCGGGGCTGGTGGCTGGAGCGCTGCTGGCGGGCTGCCGGCGATCGCCTTCGGCTGTCTCTGTCAGGAGCTCTGTCATGTCTGATCCCGCTTCCGCTACGGCCTCCACGCGTATGCCCGTCATGTTCATCGGTCACGGTTCGCCGATGAACGCCATCGAGGACAACAGCTGGAGCCAGGGCTTCCGCGCGCTGGCCGGGCTGCTCCCGTCTCCGAAGGCGATCCTGTGCGTGTCGGCGCACTGGTACGTGGCCGGCACGTTCACGACCGGCAACGAGCACCCGAAGACCATCCACGACTTCGGCGGGTTCCCGGACCAGCTGTTCGCGATGGAATACCCGGCGCCCGGTGACGCCACGCTGGCGCAGCGGGTGGTGAAGCTGCTCGGTCCCGCGCGCGCCAGCGTGCGCCTGGACTGGGGCCTGGATCACGGCACCTGGTCGGTGCTGCATCACCTGCGGCCGCAGGCCGACGTGCCGGTGGTGCAGCTGAGCATCGACGGCCGCATGCCCGCCGAAGGTCACTTGCAGCTCGGCCGCGCCCTGGCGCCCCTGCGCGACGAAGGCATCCTCATCCTCGGCAGCGGCAACATGACCCACAACCTCCGCTTCGCGATGTCGCACGCTTTCTCCGGCGACGTCTCGACCCCGCCCTGGGCGGCGTCCTTCGACGCCGATGTCACCAAGGCCATCACCCAGCACGACGCCAAGTTCCTGGCCCAGGCGGTCTCCACCGAAGCCGGTCGCATGTCCCACCCCACACCCGATCACTACTTCCCCTTGCTCTACGCCGCCGGTGCCGCCAGCGACAAAGACGAGGCGACCTTCCCCATCACCGGCTTCGATCTAGGCTCCCTCTCGATGCGCTCGGTCATCTGGACCTGACCACACCAAGACCGTTGTGAGCCCCACATCGCCAGAGGGCGCGACCGCGCCCGGGCACGAGCAACGGAAGGCTCGGCTTCGCCGAGCCGGGGTCGATTTAAAGAGGGGGGTACCGTAGGGGGGACGAAGTCCCCCCTGCGCTCATCTCTTCGAGAACTGGAAGCGGGCGCGGGCGCCACGCTGACCGTACTTCTTGCGCTCCTTCGCGCGAGCGTCACGGGTCAGGTAGCCGGCCTTCTTCAGCGGCGGGCGGAACGCGGGATCGATGCGGGTCAGGGCGCGCGAGATGCCGTGGCGGATGGCGTCCGCCTGGCCCGACAGGCCACCGCCGGAGACATTCACGAAGATGTCGAAGCGGCTGGTCGTCTCGGTCAACTCCAGCGCCTGGCGGAACACCATGCGGGACGTCTCGCGGCCGAAGTACTCCTCCAGCGAGCGCGCGTTGATCTCGACCTTGCCGTTGCCCGGCTGCAACCAGACGCGAGCAACCGCGTGCTTGCGTCGACCGGTGGCGTAGGTGGCTTTGTGCTGATCGGGCATCGCGAGGGCTCCTTAGAACTTCAGAATCTGCGGCTCTTGCGCCGAGTGAGGATGGGTGGCGCCCGCGTACACCTTCAGCTTCTTGTAGATGCGGCGGCCGAGCGGACCCTTCGGCAGCATGCCCCATACCGCGCGCTTCACCAGATCGCCCGGGTGGCGCGCGTTCAACTGCGCCGCCGTCTGCGTGCGCAAGCCGCCCGGGAACAGCGAGTGGTCACGGTAAAGCTTCGTGTTCCACTTGTCCTTCGACAGCTTGACCTTGTCCGCGTTCACCACGATGACGAAATCACCAGCGTCCTGGTGCCGCGTGAACGTCGGGCGGTGCTTTCCACGCAGCACATCGGCGATCTTGGTGGCCGCGCGACCGAGGGTGAGACCCTCGAGATCGGCGACGAACCAACCGTGGGCCGTCTCGGCCGTGGCCTGGAAAGTACTGCGTCCTGATGGTGCTGTGGCGGGCATGGGAGGCGGGTTATTAACCCGGCGGCAAGGCCTTGTCAACGCCATCTGGGCGGCCTGGCGGAAAGGACGGTGACGGGCCGCGGGCGGGGACCTGGCCTGCCGTGGCGACTCTGCCCGGCGCCAACTGGCCGGTCAAACGGCGGGGCCTTGAACCCAGGTTGACTGAACGTCGGTTCAGGTCCAGTCTTGCCGGATGCGGCCCGTTCCCATCGCTAACCCGCCGAACCCCTGGGCCAGCACCGCGGTCGAGTACCTGGAAGAGGCGCCCCAGGTGAAGCTGGAGATCTACGAGGACGCCGCCCGCTCGATCCTGGCCAAGAACGACAGCCCCGACGTCGGCTTCGACTACAGCGTCAACCCCTATCGCGGGTGCGTGCACGCGTGCGCTTACTGCTACGCCCGCCCCGGGCACGAGTACCTGAGCTTCGGCGCCGGCACGGACTTCGATCGCAAGATCATGGTGAAGATGCGCGCGGCCGAGCTGCTGCGCGAGGCCTTCCGCAAGAAGAGCTGGAAGAAGGAGCTGGTGGTGTTCAGCGGCGTCACCGACTGTTACCAGCCGCTCGAGGCTTCATACCGGCTGACGCGCGCCTGCCTGGAGGTGTGCGCCGACTTCGGCAACCCCGTCGGGATCATCACCAAGGCCCCGTTGATCGAGCGCGACCTGGACGTATTGCAACGGCTGGCCGGCGTGACGTCGGTGCACGTCACCGTCAGCGTGCCGTTCTGGGACGAGGAGAAAGCGCGCGCCGTCGAGCCTTACGTGGCCACGCCGGCGCGGCGGATGCGGACGGTGAAGCGGCTGGCGGACGCCGGGATCCCGGTGGGGGTCAACGTCGCGCCCATCATCCCTGGGCTGAACGACGAAGAGATCCCCCGCGTGCTGGCCGCCGCGCGCGACGCCGGGGCCACGCACGCCGGCTGCGTGCTGCTGCGGCTGCCGGGGCCCGTGGCGCAGGTGTTCGAAGAGCGCATGCGCGCCGCCATGCCCCTACGTGTGGAACGGATCCTTCATCGCATCCGGGAGACGCGCGGCGGGGCCATGTACGACGCGCGCTTCGGCGCGCGGGGCCGGGGCGAAGGGCCTTACGCCGCAGCCATCCAGCGCTTGTTCGTCACGACCGCGGCCCGCCTGGGCCTGCGCACGGGGCATTGAGCGCGCGCGGAATTCGTCACGGCCGGCGCGTACGGCGACCGGAGATCGATCTTTCGGCGTGTCCGCGCGCGCCTGCGTTACACTGTTTTCTGCGCCGATGAGTGGAACGGAGAGCGGCGACGGCGGCGGCGGTGGGCCCGGTCGCGTCTGGGACGCTCGGCGCGTGGAGACGCTGGGCGCCGCGCTGGTGACCGCCGCGAACACCGCGCGCATCGGCCTCGCCATCGTGCGCGTCGAGGCCCCCGAGCCGCGCATCGTGTACATGAGCGACGTGGGCGTCGAGATCCTGGGTCACCCCAGGGATACCATCGTCGGCGGCGTGGCGCGGGCCTTCCTGACGCCCGAGGAGCAGGCGCTCCGACAGCTCGGCCAGCCCACGCAGCCAGCGGGTCCCCGGCCCACCCGCACCCTCGAGACCGCCGTGGTCACCGGCGACGGCCGGCGCGTGCCCGTCGAGGTGACGCTGGCGCCCATCGCGCTGGAGGGTGAATCGATCATCGTCGTCTTCTTCCGCGACATCACCGAACGCAAGCAGGCGCTGGAGGCCGTCCGCCGCTCGCAGGAGCGCTTTCGCCTGTTGTTCGAGCTGGCCCCCGACGCGGTGTGGGTCAACGACGGGGCGCGCCTGGTGTACGTGAACCCGGGCGCCGCGAAGATGCTGGGCTACGACACGGTCGACGAGCTGCTGGCCATCGATCCCCGGCGCATCGTCCATCCCGACGACCACGAGGCCATGGTCTCGCGCACGCACGAGATGATGCGCACCGGCCAGCCGCTGCCATCCCACGAGTACCGCACCTGCCGCAAGGACGGCACGGTCCTGGTCACCGAGGTGCAGTCGATGCCGATCGAGTGGGACGGCCGCAAGGCGCTGCTGGGTGTGGCCCGCGACGTGACGGCCCGGAAAGAGATGGAGGCGAGGCTGGCCCGGTCCGAGCGGCTGGCGGCATTGGGCACGCTGCTGGCGGGCATCGTGCACGAGCTGAACAATCCCCTCGCTTACACGCTGCTGGGCGTCGACCAGGCGCTGGCGCAGCTGGAGCGCATCCCGTTCTCGCCGGAGGCGGCGGCGCTGGGCGAGCTGCTGCGCGAGGTGCGGGGCGGCACCCGGCGCGTGGCCAGCATCGTCGGGCAGCTGCGGTCGACGTCGCAGCCCGACGGGAACGACCGCGACGCGATCGATCTGCGCGCCGTCATCCAGGCGGCGTTGCGGGTGGCGGGAAACGAGATCCGCCACCGTGCTCGAGTGGTGACCGAGCTGGGCGAGGTGCCGCCGATCAGGGGCAGCGCCGCGCGGCTGGAGCAGGTGTTCCTGAACCTGGTGGTGAACGCCGCGCAGTCGTTCGCCGCTTCGGACGCCGCCGCTGACAACGAGATCCGGATCCGGCTGCGCCCAGGCGAACGAGACACCGTGACGATCGACGTGATCGACAACGGCGCCGGCATCCCGCCCGACGTGTTGCCGCGCATCTTCGATCCGTTCTTCACCACCAAGGCCGTGGGCGTGGGGATGGGCCTGGGCCTGTCCATCTGCCACAACATCGTGACCGCGCACCGCGGGACGCTGGACGTCGACAGCGCCCCGGGCCGGGGCAGCCGCTTCCGGGTGACGCTGCCGGTGCGGCAGTCGACCGTGGCCCAGGTGCCCGCGGAGGCGCCCGCTCCCGCGGCCGGGGCGCAGCGCCGCCGTCGGGTCCTGATCGTCGATGACGAGGCACCGCTGGCCGCGATGCTGGGCCGCATGCTGGGCGACGACTACGACTTCCAGCTCGCGTCCAGCGCCCCGGACGCGCTGGACCTCCTGCGCGCGGGCGGCCCGCTGTTCGACATCGTGCTGTGCGACCTGATGATGCCGCAGATGAACGGGATGGACTTCTATCGGGCGGTGTCGAAGCTGCTGCCCGAGCTGGTCGATCGTTTCATCTTCATGACGGGCGGCGCGTTCACGCCCTGGGCCGCCGATTTCCTGGCCAGCAGCCTCCGCCCCTGCCTGGAGAAGCCGTTCGACTACCGGACGCTGCGGGCGATGCTGGAGACGTTCTGAGAATCGGACCTGCCATCTCGCGCCCGGGGGAGGGCCGTCAGGGACGCAGCAGCAGCAGGTGCACGGACAGTCCGCCGTGGAACAGGCGGTGCGTGCTGATGACGGGCAGGCGGAAGGCCGAGGCGAGACGCACGTCGGGAACGACCACGGCGGCGCGCCAGCCGGAGAAGCGGCCTCGCAACACGGCGCCCATCTCTCGGTACAGCGACGGCAGCTCACGGCGAGCGCCCAGGCGCGCGCCGTAGGGCGGGTTGGCCACGAACAGTCCGGCAGGCGCCGGCGCGGTCACGTCGCCCAGCGCGCGCTGCTCGAACACGACCTGCGCCGCCACACCGGCGCGGGTCGCGTTCGCGCGCGAGGTCGCGACGGCCTCGGCGCTGCGATCCGACGCCACGATGGGCGCCACCAGCGCGTCGCGCCGGGCGGCCTGGGCCCGGTCACGCAACGCCGCCCAGCCCGCGCGGCCCGCCTGGTCGAAGGCCGGCCACCGCTCGAACGCGAACGCCCGTTGCAGGCCGGGGGCCAGGCCCAGCGCGGCCGTCGCCGCCTCGATGGGGA
>Ga0207652_10002206_pt1 | contig 16614 bp, 10 predicted proteins | sample KBSC63BmetaG_FD_184334 | JGI IMG/M metagenome (GOLD analysis project Ga0207652, IMG submission 184334) | Corn rhizosphere microbial communities from Kellogg Biological Station, Michigan, USA - KBS C6-3B metaG (SPAdes) (version 2) | ecosystem: Host-associated > Plants > Roots > Rhizosphere ... | reverse complement strand
ATACGCCGCTCGCCTCTCGCCGCCAGTGACATTCTGGTGGTTCGCCGGTCGCCGGTCGGCGAATCACGGTGCATATTCGCCCAAATGTCCAAACCAGCCAACGAAGACGAGCCGACAGTTACTCGTCGATCCGTGATTGTCGGCGCTGCTATTGCCGCCGGCACGAAGGTGTGGCAGAACGTGCAAAGCGCCGCCCCGATGCCACCCGCGACTGTCCAGGATCCGACGACGGTCCAAGGACGCACCGTCGACGACCTGGGTGAGCGGTCAGCCTTCGAGCATCCGCGTCGCAAGATCTCGAACGGCGGCACGTCGTCGCAGACTCCGCTCGACGATCTGCACGGCATGATCACGCCCGCCGATCTCCACTACGAGCGGCATCACGCTGGCGTCGCCGTCGTCGACCCGAAAGCATACACGCTGCTCATCCACGGACTGGTCGAGCGGCCGACCGTTTTCACGCTCGACGAGCTGAAGCAGTTTCCGTCCACGTCGCGCATCCACTTCCTCGAGTGCGCGGGGAACTTCGCGCGCAACGCGAAAGAAGAGATGCGCGCGCAGGAAATCTGCGGGCTCACGAGTCAGAGCGAGTGGACAGGCGTGCGTCTCTCGACATTGTTGCGCGAAGTCGGCGTTCGTCCGGAGGCGACGTGGTTCTTGGCGGAAGGTCAGGATGCCGCGGTGCTGGCTCGCAGCATTCCGATCGAAAAGGGTTGGGACGATGCGATGATCGCGTACGCACAAAATGGCGAAGCGTTGCGCCCCGAACAGGGCTATCCGGCGCGGCTCCTGCTCCCGGGTTGGGAAGGCAACACGAACGTAAAGTGGCTTCGTCGCCTCGAGCTCGCCGATCACGCGTTCATGACCCGAGAGGAGACGAGCAAATACACCGAGGCGCTCAAGTCTGGCAAAGCGCGGCAGTTCAGCTTTCTCATCGACGCCCGGTCGATCATCACGTCGCCGACGTTTCCGCAGCGCGTGCAACCGGGTTGGATCGAGCTTCGCGGTATTGCGTGGAGTGGCCGCGGCAGCATCGCGCGCGCCGAGGTGAGCTTCGACGAAGGCGGCACGTGGCATGAAGCCGATCTTCAGCAACCGGTTCTTTCGAAAGCACACACGCGCTTTCGATATCTCTGGAGATGGGACGGTCGTGAGGCAACGGTGCTCTCGCGTGCGACGGACGACACCGGCTACGTCCAGCCGACGCAGCGCGAGTTGATCGACGCGCGCGGTCCCGGCGCGGGTCCATACCATCTCAATCCAATCACGGGCTGGCGCTTCAAGGCAGACGGACGTGTCGTCTACCGGACGGAGAAATGGGCATGAAGCGCCCGATCATCGTGGTCACCTGTGTGATCGCTATCGCGTGTCAACGAAACGATGCGCGCGATCTTGCAGAACGCCGAGCGTCGGTGGCGCTCGCCGGCGTCGCCAGCTCGGCAGATGTGCCGGCGCGATTCGGCTATGGACGTCCAGCGACGGCGGACGAGATCAAGCGAATCGACATCGAAGTCAGCCCGGACGGGGCCGGCTTACCGTCAGGTGCGGGCACGGCGGCCGAGGGCGCATCCGTGTTTGCGGCGAAATGCGCGGGGTGTCACGGACCTGAAGGCAAGGGAACGCCGGTCGCGATGGCACTGGTTGGACGCAATCCCGGCGATGCATTCGACTTCGCGGCGGCGCAGGACAAGGAACGTACAAAGACGGTCGGCAACTACTGGCCGTACGCGACCACACTCTACGACTATGTCCACCGCGCGATGCCGTTCGACAAACCAGGCACGCTGTCGCCCAACGAAGTTTACAGCCTGGTTGCGTTCATCCTGTCGAAGAACGGCATCATTCGCGACGACGCACGGATCGACGCGAAAACGCTTCCGGCGGTGCACATGCCGGCGCGCGATCGATTCGTGCCGGACGATCGCGAGAAGAGCACGCGCGTTCGCTAGCACTCTCCAGCTCGAGTCATGTTCGAAGAGTCGGTCGGTTCCCCAAACACGCGCCCTCCCGATCTCCTGGCGCGCCTGACCATTCCAGTCCTCGGACTGCTTCTGGCGCTGGTGCTGACGATCATCACCTACTCGGATGCGGCCGTGCTCGCGGCCGGAGGCACGGTTGGTCCGATCCGCGGACGCAACATCCTGGTCAAAGCCCTCACGCGTGAATGCGCGTCGATACTCGGCGTCCGCGTTACGATGGCAGCTGGGGCGATCGCCGTCGCGATCCAGATCGTTTTAATCGGGCGAGCAATTCGACAGCCGAAGTAAGAAAAGCGTCCTCATCTGTTTGGTCGGCGGGCACCCGGCATTTTCGGCCTCTGGCGGGCCCGAGGCCAGCATCGCAGTATGGACCGCCGCAGGGAACAGACGTAGCCAAGACCGACAAACAAGACGCGATCTCACGCCGACGCAGACGGGGGCTGCGACGTGGCGCGCACCCTCGTGCCTCGTTTCTCCGCTCGCAGGAGATGTCGTGAATCCAAAGGTTCGAAACCTCGCCAACCTGATGCGCCTGAAAAAGCGCTCGGGCGAGAAGTTCGTGCTGATGCTCGGGGCCGGCGCGTCGCTGAGCTCCGGCGTGAAGTTCACGTCGGACATCATGAAGGAGCTGGTCGAAAACTTCGGCCAGGACCTGCCGGCGACCGATCGCATCGAGGACCGCTTCGATCGCGTCTGGCAGCGGACGCCGGACGCGACGCGCCGCGCGTTTCTTCAGCCGTATCTCGATCACACGCCGTCGTTGGGCTACAGCAAGCTCGCCGCGCTCGTCGAGGCTGGATACTTCGACGTCATTCTGACGTTCAACTTCGACGATCTCGTCGAGGCGTCGTTCAACGCGATCGGCTATACCGATTTCGGTCGAATCATTCGCGGCGAGACGAAGGACGAGGAAATGCAGACGCTCGTCGACTCGGCGGCGCCGCGCTCGAAGATCGTCAAGCTGCACGGCAGTCTCGCGTCGGCGGATCATTTTCTGTTCGACATCAACGAGATGAACGAGTACCCCAAGCCGATCGCCGACCTGGTCACGAAGGTCACGGCACGGGATCTCGTCGTGTGCGGATACGGGTTCGCCGATCTGTGTCTCCTGCGCGCGTTTTCGACGCGTGGTGGCTCGGTGGTGTGCGTCAATCCATCAGGCGTGCCGCGCGGGCTTCGAGGCTTTCTCAAGGACCGCCGATCCGACGACCTCGCCATCGACGCGAAATTCGACGAGTTCTTCGACGAGCTTCACGCCGAGCTTCTCGAAGCACCGCCGCCGCCGGCGACGAACGGGAAGGGCAATCCGTTCAAGTTCCTCGAGAGCTACGAGGCCGCGGACAAGGACGCCTTCACGGGACGCACCGACGAGATCGCACGTTTCCAGGCGGCACTCGCTACAAAACCCCAGGTCATCATCGTCGCAGGGCCGGCGAAAGCGGGAAAGACGTCGCTCGTTCGCGCCGGTCTGATTCCCGCGATCGACGGCACGGTGCACGCCGGAGTCTACGTTCGTTGTCAGCCCGAGCTGGAAAAGACCCTCCGCGCCGAGCTATGGCCCGACCGCCCGAACGATTCGACGCCGGGGTTGACCGGCGTCTTCTCGCGACTCGCCGCCGAGGCGTCGGGCAAGCAGGTCGCGTTGTTTCTCGATCAGTTCGAGCGCTCCACGACGCGCTTCGATCTCGAGACGCGCGCCGGACGCGACGACCTCGCGGCCCTGTGCAAGCAAGTGCTCTCGGCGCCGGTGGCGGTCACGCTCGTTCCCGTGATCATCGACGATAATTCGCTGCTCACCACACTCGTGCAAGCGTGCGCGCAGAGCGGTGTCGCGTTTCAGATCGTGCAATGCGCGGCATTCGAGAAGACGGAAGTCGCCACGATCATTCAGTCGCTCGCCGCGACCGCGCAGATCACGTTCGACCCGAAGATCATCGACGAGATGTCGGGGAACTACGAGCACACGAAGACGGCGTCCCCCGAACAACGGCTCACACTCGCACACGTCCAGGCCGTGTGTCACATCCTCGCTGCGACGCGAACACTCGACTACGAGAGCTATCGCCGCGCGTTCGACAACAACCTCAACGCGCTGCACCAGGCCATCAACGTCTGCGACATCATCGGATTCGTCGAGGATCTGTCGTGGCCGAACGACGTCTGGTTCCGCAACATGATCAAGGTGGCGCTGCGCGAGAGCAAAGAGCGCATCGCAGAGTTCATCAAGGTCCACTATGAAGAGCTGGTGCCGCCCACGCGCGCGCCGGTGCCACGCCCGGCGTGGAGCGTTCCAAATCCGGGTGATCCGCGTACGGGCGTGAGCACGCCATGACCGCGCCCGCCACGGCGTCGCCGCTCACGACGTCGCTCTCCGGCGACGGTCCGCGCATTCTCATCAATCGCGCGTCCGAGGCGGAGCGCCTGGCCGAATTCATCACGCGCGCGAAATCCCGCTTCGTGGTGCTCTACGGCCAACCGTCGAGCGGAAAGACGACGCTCGTGAAGAACTGGCTGATGCCGGCGCTCGAGGGGATGCAGGAAGTCGGGCGCGATCATGTCTTCTACGGCACGTGCACGACGTCCGTGCCCGACGTTGTCGAGGGCGAAAACGGTTCCGAGCCGTTCGACGAGGCTGTCGCCTCGCGATCGATCGTCATCATCGACGAGTTCGATCATGTGCTCGACGGGCCGCGTGACGATCGGCGCAAGGAACTGGACGAGCTCTTCTCGCTCATTCATCGCAGCGGGGAACGTTGCACCGTCGTGGCGATCGTCAGCGCTCGACAACTGACGAGCGTCTACGCGCTCACGTCGTACGAGCCGGGCATCGTCGGCGCGGTCGAGGCGATGGGCACGGTGAGCTTGAGCGACGGACTCCAGCGGCTCTGCAATCAGGAACGCGCGAAGCGTCGCATCAGCTACACCGCCGACACGCTCGCGGCGATCGAAGCCGAAGCGAAAGAGCATGGGCTGGCCGCCACGTTCGATTTCGTGCGGCTGATCCACGCACGCTTCGCTGCGATCATCACATCCGACGCGCACGAGATCAGCCTCGACGACTACGCGAGCGTTGGTCGCCTCGATGGAATCTTGCGGGAGTATGTCGACCGCTGCCTCGACACGCTCGAAGGCGAAAAGCTGGGCAGCGCGACGATCGCGCAAGCGATCCTGCTTCGCGTGTTGGAGGCGCAGACCCGCTCCACCTCCGTCGATCTCTCCGACATCGGTCCGCGGCTGGAGAAGGACAACGCCGAAGTCGCTCGAGTCGCGAAGGCGCTCGTCGTCTGGGGTTTGCTGCTTCAGGTCGCGACCGATCAATACCAGTTCCATCCGCCGCAGGTCGCGTCGATCATCGAGGCGGATCGGGCAGCGCGACAGGCGGAGAACGATCGCGCACGACGGATGGTCGCCGAGGGCATGCGGAGTTGGCAGCTGCTCGGCACGCTGCTGCCGGCCGCGCGCTTCGCCGAGATCAACCGCCAGCGCTACTCGCTGACGCTTGACGACCAGGCGACGCGATTCATCGTCCAGTGCGCGCTCCGGCAAGAGCAGCTCGATCTCGATGACGTCAGGTACTGGCTCGCCCGAATGGCATCGTCGGACGACCAGATGGACGTGCTGCTCGCGGCGCTGTTCGATACGCCGATTCCGATCCGCCGGCGCGCGGCGGTGTTGTTGGGCCAGTTCGACGACCCGCTCGTGCGTGAACGGCTCTGTGTGCTCGCGCTCTCCGATGCGTCGCCCGAAGTGCGTGCCGCCGCGATCGACAGCTTGAGCAAGATGCCGAGCGATGAGCTGCTCGAGGCATTGCGCCGCGAGATCGACAACCCCCGAAGCCCGAATCGCGATCACGCAGTCGAGGCGCTGCGGGTCTTTCGCGGGGGAAAAGTCATCGACCTGCTGCGTTCGCTCGTTCGCGAGCGTGCCACGCCACAGGGAATGCGCGAACGCGCCATCGGCGTGCTCGCAACATTGAACGCGAAAGAATCGGTCGACGTCCTCGTCGATATTGCGCTCGAAGATGAGGACCGCGCCGATCGCGAGGCCGCCGCGCATGCGCTGGCGCAGGCGCCAACCGAAGCGCTCAACCGGCACCTGCTTTCGCGTCTCAACTGGCGTCGCCCGGTGCTGCGAATGATCGGGATGATCGTGCTGCTGTCCGTGCTGGTCTACATCGCGGTGATGGTCATCGGCGTCATGACGATGGCGCTGGCATCGATGCGCGAGGGAGTGATCAGCCGCGTGATCGTTGGAATGATCGTTTTGTGCGCGGTATGCAGCGTGTTGCTCGTCCGCATCGAGGACGAACGAATCAAGCGACGAACGCCTCTCGGTGTGCTCGGCTTGATTCTGTTCATCGTCACCAGCATCACCTACGCGGTTCTGCTTCACGGACTATCGCACCTGATGGTGCGCCGAACGCGTCGCGCCGTCACGTTGTTCGGAATCGAGTTGGCCGGGCTTGCGTTCTACTTTCTCGCCGGCGGCGCCGCCGAGTCGATCATCGGGCTGTCGTTTCTGGCGGTTCCGTACAAGGCGATCGGCGTCGTGTTGTTCGTCGCATCGTACTTCTACGACGTCCTGCGCATCGCCCTCGACCTCTTCGTGATGCGGCGCGTGATGGCTCGCGAGGCGCGCCGCGAGGCGATCTATGGCGAGGTCTTCGACAATCCGGCGATGACGGCGACGGTCGTCGCGGACCTTCGCAGCCCGGATTCGGGCGTGGTGCGGCGCGCGCGCAGCCTCGTGCGACGGTTCGGCGATCGAATGGCGCCGTCAGTTCTCGTCGACCGTATCGGCGAACCGGGACCATCTCGCCGATATGTTGTGTGGGCGCTCAGCCGGGCCAAAGACGACGAGACCATTTCACGGTTGGCGGCGACGTGGCGCACCTCTTCAGCGTCGACGAGGCGCTCCATCGCGTCCACGCTCGCGCGCTCGCCAACGGCTGCGGCGATCGACACGCTCACTCGGCTGACGCGAGACAGCGGCGCCGCGATCAAAGCCCGTGCGTGGATTGCCAAGCTGCAGTTCAGCCTCGACGTATGGCCGCGATGGACGCAGGCTGCAGTCGTCGTCCTTTTGCCGGTGGTGGGCATGCTGCTGTATCACGGCGGCATGATGACGGAGAATCATGCGTGGGGCGAGATCATCCTGCTCCGCCAGCCGATTTCGTCGCCGCAACGCAAAGTGAAGATCGTCGACTTTCTCGTCGACGTGTATCCGAATGAGTCGGCCACCGAGCTGAAACGGATCTTTGCCGCGGGGCGCAAACGGCCGATCGATCCCGTGCATGCCGCCGTCACGCGCGGCCTGGTGCGGATCATCGACTCGACCAATCGAAGTGATCGCGACACGCTGCGGCTTGCTCTCGAGCGAGAGATCGTCCGTTTCGACACGCTCATTCGCACTCAGGACACGGCGAAGTTCGGGATGGCGATCGGCGTTCTCGGCACGATGGCTCGCTCATCGGACAGTGTGCTGGCCGACCGTTCCGTCAGCCTCATCATGGCGGTCGCGGATTCCGATGCGAGACAGTCCACGACGGTACAGTCGCGCGTCGATAGCGCGGTACAAGTGTTGAGTCGCACACGGTACGATCGCGCGTTGCCGGCGCTCTCGAAGCTGCTGAAGGCAATCGACAGCAAGAAGGTCCCGTCGCGAGGCGACGCGAACCTGGCCGACATGACGCGGTTCGAGATGAACCGCGTAGCGAATCAAGCCTTCGCCTCGCTATCGCCGACAGACGACTCCGCGCGGGTGCGGCTGCGGAAGACGTTGGCCGATTGGCTGCCGACGCGCACGGCCAAGGATCTCATCGAGCAGCTCGACAAGCAGCAACTCGCGAGGCAATGCGATCGAAACGCCGACGGCAAATGCGACGACAAGGACGACGCGCTGCGCGTCATCGAGCAGGGACCGGATGGCGAATCAGGCTACCGCGACCTGTATCGTCATTACGCCGACAACAGCCAGTATCGCGAAGCCGCCGCGGCGTTCACGAGATTGTCCGAGCAGTATCCGAAGAGCATCTGGCCGCTGAAGATCCTCTCCGAGATCTATCATGAGAATCTGTTCACGGACGAGCAGAGCTTCGCGCGCAGCTATGACGCGATGGTCTCGCTGCGGGAGCTTCCGGCGTATCGGCAACTGAACGCGCGGCACGACGACGACTACCGGCGCATCGAGGCGGACTTCGCCGAAGTGGCGCTCAGTGCCGGCCATTCGCGCGACGTCGCCGCGGCGGCAGCGGCCGTGCTGTCCGGCACCCCAACCGCGACGCAGCGGTTGAACATGGCGCTCTTTCTCTACATCGCCGGCGTCGTGGACCACGACGGCACGGCAACCGCGCGACTAGCACGACTGGACAGCGTCGTCGACTCGCTGCCGCCGCAGTTTTCCAACGAGTGGTTCTATCCGGGCACGAAGGCGTTCATCGGCCGCAGCAATCTGTCCGACGGTCTCAAGGCCGCGGTGAGCGCGCTCTGCAAGGAAGGCGACTGGTACTCCAAAGCCGACGCGAAGCGCGTGATCGAGATGAACCGCCGCGAGCTGACATTGCCGTCGCGGCGTTAGGTGCCGCGATGTTGTCTCAGGAGAGCTGGGCGACGGTCTCGCGAACTGCGGTCAGCTCGCGCTGAGCGCCGAGTGCCTCGAACAGCTGCGCCGCGCGATTGAGCCATTTGCGTGCACGCGCCGTTTCACTCAGTTCGATCGCCTGAAGACCCAAGTCGCGAGCGGCTTCAGCCTCGAGCAGCTTTACATGTGTCCGGTGCGCGATGCGCACGGCTTCACGAAGCGCAGCTTCAGCCGCATCGTGATGTTTGGCACGCCACAGTGCATGGCCTTTCCAGCGCAGCGCGTCACCGCGCTGCGCCTCGGCGCCGACTGCCTCGGCGATCGAGATGGCGCGGTCACAATCGGCGATAGCGTCGTCGTAGTTCCCGCGGGCGCAGGCGATCTCCGATCGGTTCACGAGCGCGCTGGCGATGCGCACGCGATCGCCGAGACGCTCGCACAGCTGGAGACACTGCGCGAACGCGTGCTCCGCGTTGTCCCAGTTCTCGAGATCCGCGTAGAGCATGCCGAGATTGTTCAATGCGAGTACTTGACCGGCCACGTCGTCAGCCTGCTCGAACGCCGAGCGTGCGCGGCCGTAACAACTTTGCGCGGTCTCGTAGTCGCCTTCGATGTTGGCGATGATGCCGAGGTTGAGCAGTGCCTTGGCGCGCATGACCGGATCGCGCGAGAGATCTCGCGCGACGGTGAGCGCGGCGCGGGCTTGTACGTATTCTCCGCGGCTGTAGTGCACGAGCCCGAGTCCGTTCTCGGATCGAGCCCGCGCCTCGGGGTCGCTCGAACGCAAGGCGATTGCGCGCGCAGCTTCAAACCGTTCCTCGGCAGCGTCGAACAGTCCCTGTCGCCAAGCTACGCGGCCGAGGTGAAAATGCGCATCACCGACGACCGTCTCGTCACGATCGTCGAGAGCAGCTTCGTATGCCGCCGTGGCGCCAACGAAGTCGCCGGCCATTTCGGCCTTGGCTCCAGCGACAATCTCGTCGCGACCACTGGCGGCTTCATGCACCGAAACTCTCAGAACGCGACCTCGTATCCCGAAAAGTGGTTGATCGGCGCGGCGATCGTATGCCACCAGTTGGAATAGACCGCCAGGATTGGATCCGAGATGATGCCGATCTCATTGATGTAGACGACGTCCGGGACATCAGTGCAGTTGGATGCATCAAGAATGAGCCCAGCAGGTTTCTTGAACTGAAGTCCGTGCGGTTCAAAATCGATTCTCGGCGTCGGAGAATCTTCGACGACAGTTCCGGAGATGGTGACCGTCTGCTGCAGCGCGCCCGCCGGAATGATCAGGCGGTGCGGTCCGATGGCGAGCTCACCGCCGTTCGAGCCGATGATTGCGGCGCCGAATTGCGGATCGCGCGGTGTGCATCCGCGGAGACCCGCTCCATTGACGATGATGTGCGGCGCGCCAACCACCCCGGGAGGCGTGCCCTTGTCAGCGCTCGCGCTCGCGGCGGATCGAGCCGGTGAAGTCGTGTCGATCCCGGCGCACCCGATTCCAGCAGTTAGAGCCGCGGTGGTCAACACGACACATAGCCGTCGAATCATCTCAAGCGTCCTCGCATGGGAAGGATTGAAGCGCGTCCAAGCGCGTAAAATCAAATCGCGAGCGACAGGTGCCGAGCGCGACGTGCACTGCCCGGGGATCGTTCGCTCGCGGCGGCGGAAGGCCGCTGCAACTGCTGAAGCATCGTTCGAATGACGTAGCCCGCGCCGCCGCGCGCGCGGATTTCTTGCGGCGATGCGTGCAGATAGCGCTGGCAGGTATTTCGAAAGGCGCTGCCAGAGGGAAATTCCAACGCGCTCGCCACGCGCTGCGCGCTGCGATGCGGCTCTTCCAGCATGTGTGCGGCAACGATCAGGCGTCCCCACGTCAGGAGCCGTTGCGCCGACGGGAAACCGGCGCGCAGCAGATGCGAGGACACCGTGCGGCGCGGCAGCGAGAGCAGCTTCGCGAGCGCGTCGGGCGAAAGTCGTTCGTGCGCTCGCGTGACCGCGGCGAGAAGCGCGTCGACCGCGACGGGGTCGAGTCCCGCGAGCGACTGACGCATGATCATGCTCAGGCTGCGCGACTCCGACTGCTCGACGAGCGCGTAGAGCGCGCGCGGCGAATCATGCTGGCCGGCCAGCACGAGTCCGTCCATGCCCTGGCGTCCAGCGTCGAATAGATCGTATGCGCGGTCGGCGGTGAACGTGACGTACGCGACGAGCGTCAGGCGAGGAAAGCGTCGCTTGAGCTGTCGAACGCGATCGAAGTGCGACTGTCCACCGGCGAAGATATCGACCAAGGCGAGCCGTACAGGCCGGCGCTCGCACACTCGGCTGAGCGATGGCCAGTCGTCGCAGACTATGATCTCGTGTCGATCGCGAATTGCACTGCGGACTCGCTGCAGGTGCTCGGCGTTCGGAAGTAGGGTCGCGATGACGCCCATGCCTGAGGATCGAGGGAGGCTGACGCCGTACGGATCAGGATGGTGAGGAACTAGCCAATTCTTGGTGTCACACGCAAGGTCGGACGAGCCAGAAGGTGACATTTTCCGCCGGGAAAATGACATACAAAGTGTCTCATCGCACGATCACGGTCACTTTGGCTGGTTCGCTCTTCGCGCCGTCGCGAGTCAACGCGAACGTGAACGTGTCCGTTCCGCCGAACCCGACGTTCGGCGTATAGCTGAAGCTGCCATCGGCGTTCAGCGCGACTTTTCCGTGCGCCGGCTCCGCGACGATCGACGCGGTCGTCGCCGAGCTCGCATCCGCGCCGCGCGCAGGGACGTCGACGAGCCCAGGCGTGCGAACCGTCAGCGGCTTTCCAACCGACGCGAGATAGACGTGCGGATTCGCCGTGAGGCCCGGGTTGGCGCCGCCACGTCCGCCGCCGCGACCTGCTGGAACGGCGGGCATCTCCGACGGTGCGAACCGCGGCAGCATCTGATCGCGATTCGCGAGATGGAGCATCACTGACGCCGTGATCACGGCATTATGCATCACGTCCTCGGGCACGATGCGTTCGTACGTGTCGAGGTTGGTGTGCCACGTCGTGCTGTTGTACTCGATATTGTCCTGCTGTGTGCCGATGCCTGGCAATCCGGCAACGGCGAATGCTCCGTTGTCGCTGCCGCCTTCCACGCGAGCGGTCGACGGAAGCGCCCCGTAGATCCCCCACTCCTCGAACGGCTTGAAGTACTGCGCGAGAATCGCCGCCGCGGCAGGCGGCCCGAAGATCGACGCTCCGCGCACCCGACCCGTGCCGTCGTCGATGTTCCAGTAGGCATCGAGCTTGTTGAAGTCTTTCGTCGGCGCCTCCGCGCTTCCAAAATGCTCTTTCACATATGCAAATGAGCCGAGCAGGCCTTCCTCTTCGCCGCTCCAGAGGGCGACGCGGATGGTGCGGCGCGGCTTGGCGCCGACGGCTTCCAGGATGCGTGCAGCCTCCATCATGATCGCGCAGCCGATCGCGTTGTCGGTCGCGCCGGTCGCGCTCGTCCACGAATCGAGATGGCCGCCGAGCATGACGACTTCGTCGGCTTTGTCGGTCCCCGGAATCTCTGCGACCGTCACGTACGATGTCTTGCCTTCGGGGAAATACTGATTCGAGACGTTGAACTCGACCGTCACCGGCGTGCCGTCCGCGATGATGCGGAAGATGCGACCGTAGTCGTCGTTGCGGAGAATGACTGCCGGTGATTGCGGCGTGACGTCGTCGTAGATCTGTCCAGCGCCGTTCTGCGCGACGATGACACCGGGAATCCGGCCGCCGCCCTGCGCGACGAGCCTGAGCGCGGGCGCGTTGTCGCGAAGAAACCCGGCGATACGCTGATTGACTTGCTGCGCCGACAGATGGCCTTCCGGCGGCGGCGTCTGTGCGCCGCGGCCACCACGGCCGCCGCCGGGTCCGCCACCGCGTCCGCCGCGGCCCGCCTGCGCCACGTTCGGATCGGGTGAATAGCGTGCGCGCGCCTGATCGTCGGGCGTTCGCTTCGGTCGTTCGTCGAAATTCACCGGCACGACCGGCGGCGCTCCAACCATGACGATTCCGCCTTTCACTTTCGGCGCGGCATTCACGAGAAAAGCGGTCAGCTCCTCCTCCGTCGGTGTCTCCGGAGGCACGATGCTTACGACTGCTCCGCTCACGGTGCCGTTGGTCGCGGGTGACCAGGGCACCGCTTCGAACTTGAGATTCGCCTTCACCGGCGACGTGATGAACCCACTCGCCTTGCCGGGCAGCCAGCCCACCCCGCGCCACGTGAACGGCTCGAGGTGCGCGTTTTTCATTCCCCAACTCGTCATCGTCTTCACCGCCCAATTCGCTGCCGCAACGTGATTCGGGGAACCGATGGGTCGTGGGCCGTAGATGTCGGTGAGGTTGTGCTCGATCCACATGATCTTCGAGTGGTCGACTCCCTCGGTGCGGATCTTCGTGTTCATCGCAGCATCGATCCGCTCGGCAGGCTGCTGGGCGCCGAGCGATGCGGCGAGGAGGACCGTGGAAGCGGCGAGTAACGGGCTACGGGACGACATGGGAATTCCCTCTTTGCGAATAACGATTGGGGACACCGCTCAATTGTAGCTCGCGGGAGGTATCGGCGGAGGGGGAACGTCCGCCGGGAACATAAACGGCGAGAATCGCGCTACGCCTGCCGAAGTGACGCGAGCGTCGTCGCCGAGCACGTGGGCCGTCGGAACGATTCGGCGCGCATCGCACTGAAGGATTCTCAAAATCGCGCTGAGCTGCGTAGGATCGTCCGAGTGCAAGGTCTGGAGTTGACGGTTTGGGGTTCGGCGTCGCGAGTTTCGCGGCACGAACGCCAAGCTCCAAACTGTGAACTCAAACTCTATCGACGACCCTTGGTCGACTGGCGCGTCACCACGACGAGAACGGTCGCTTTCTTTCCGCCGGCTCTAGCCGTGATCGTCGCCGTTCCGATTCCGCGCCCCTTGACGACGCCCTTTGGCGACACGGTAGCGACTTTTGGCTTGTTCGACGTCCACGACACGTGACGGCCCACGATCTCGTTGCTGTCATCGTCGGCGAGCGTCGCCGTCAGCATCGCGGTACGCGACACCATGAGACGGACCGCTGACGGGAACACCGCCATGTCGGCGACTGCCGGTTCCGGCTCTGTCGCGCGCGCGGCGCGCGGCGCTGCCACGACCTTGCGCGACAACGGACCGGTGGTGTCAGTCGCGATCGGAGCAGCGGGCAGCATTGGAGGCGCGACTGCCACTGGCGTGGTGACTTCACCGGCCGCGCCGGGTGACGCGTTGACACCGACCAACGCGTAATCGCGGCGCGGGGATCGTGCGACCAGGAAAAAGGCGACGGCAATGACGACTACGCCTCCGACCAACGCGTAGCGGATCCGCCGCGATCTGCCGTCGATGCGATCGGAGGCCTCGAGCTCGGCGGCGATGCCGGCGAGCGTCGCTCGGACCGCTTCCTCCTTGTTCGACGGGTGTACGCCCATCAGATCGTACATGTCGGTCGGGGCTGCTTGCCCGCCACCCGCCATGGAGTCTCGATCCCGCGCCATTGCGGCCGCCCGAGGGTAGATCAGGGGCGGCGGTGCGGGTGCCGCTGGGCGCCGGCCGATCAACCGCTGCACCGATTCGAACCACTGTGCGCGAAACACCGAACACTCGGACCAATGAAAGGAAACTCGAAACGGCAGGCGGGCACTTCGCAAGAAAAGCGCCGCCTGCCGTTCACGACATCCTATTGCCGCATCACCTCGGCGCGACCGAGGTGATGGCGTTCAAGGAACCGGTTTCGTCCCTTTCACCACCGTGATCTGCAGCGACGACGGATACTGCGCGGAGTGATGCACCGAGTTGTGGGCGATCAATCCCGTGGTTTCGTCGTAATTGTTTCCGCCGGTGTTCATGTTGCGATCGAACCGCGGAAAGTTCGAGCTCGAGACTTCGATGCGCAGACGATGGCCGGCGGGGAAGTAATTGCTCGTCGTCATCGGCTGCAGCGCGACTTTGTAGACCTTGCCCGGCTCCATCATCTTCACAGGCTTGTCATAGCCGTCACGGTAGCGCAGCCGCTGAATCGTCTCGTCGAGATTGTACGCATGCCCGTCGGGATAGACGTCGAGCACTTTCACGGTGATGTCGGTGTCCTTTCGATCGGAGGAGACGTAAACGGTAAACGTCATCGGACCGCTCACTTCCGTGCCTTCCGTGAACGGATCCGTCGTGTAGACGAGGATGTCCGGCTGCGCTTCCATCTCGCGCTGGTCCAGCGAGCCGCCGTTCAAGGCGTTGGCCTGACAGCAGACATTGCCGCCGTGCGACATCACCGGGTGCATCGGGTCGTACGTGAAGTTGTCCGGCGTGTCGCTCGACGGCGCTTTCGTCGTGAGAACGCCATCGCCCTTCAACGTGTTCGCCTTCCCACCGCTCGACAGATAGAACGTCATCGGCTCGGCGCCTTTCGGCGGCCACGTGTCCGTCGACTTCCACTGATTCGCGCCCATGAGGTAGTACCGCACCTTCGGCAGCGTGTCGAGCAGCCTGTTGTTCTCGCCCTTCAGGAAGTGGTCGAACCAGCCGTACATCAGCGACGCGTAGTCGTAGCGCGCATCGCCGACGCTGCGCTCGCCCACGACCGTGTTCTCCGTCGCGCGCGTGTACGAGCAGTGAAGCGTCGGCGCGATGATCGCATACTGTTCGTTCGCGATCGCCGGATCCGCCGTCTTCCGCACATGGTTGTACGCGGCGAGGTTCGGACCCACCGAGACGTCGTACCACGACATGTACCAGAGGCCAGGCACGTTGATTTTCATGTTGTCGTGGAACAGACCGCCCTTGTACCACGCCGGATCGTTCGGCGTTCGCTGAATCATCGCGCCACCCGTCGCGATGCCCGGCATCGAGTCCGAGAAGATTCCCTTCGGGCCGTCGAGGTGCTTGATGAGATCCTTTTCCGGCAGATACCAGAAGTTCTTGGCCCAGTCCGCCGGCGGGGCGTGCTGTGCGAGATCGAACGACTTCGCGGCGCGAATGAGATCTTCCTGCGTCGCGTTCTTCGGCAGCATCGGACGAACCTGATTCTGCTCGCCCATCAACCAATCGATGAAGAGCATCTGCACCGCGCCGCCGCGATACCAGTTGCCCTGCTCGTAGTAGGGCCCCATGCGGCCGACGCCCGCGCCGAAACCCTGCGGGTTGAATGTCGCGAGACCCTTCGGACCCTGCGCGACGACGGCCATCTGCCACTCAGCGGTCGACGAGCAGCCGGTGAGACCGACCTTTCCGTTTGACCACGATTGAGTGCTGATCCACTTGATCTCGTCTTCACCATCGGTGAGCGGCGGCCCGAGGATGTCGTAGTTGCCCTCGGAGAAAAAGTGTCCGCGCTCGTTGGCGCCGACCCAGGCATAGCCACGCTTCACAGCGTCGAGCTGTTGCGTCATGTCCGCCGGGGCACCCAGTGCGACGTCCCAATAGTTCATGTTGTACGGCGTGCGGACGAAGATCGCCGGCACCTTGCCGGTCGCGTTCTTCGGACGATAGACGTCGAACGGGATCCGCGTTCCGTCGCGCATGGCGACGATGTGTTTGCGATCGATGACGGCAATCGACTCGAGCGCTTTCTCGAGCGAGTCTCGACGGGCTACGAGCACGGTGTCACGGGTGCCGCGACCCTGCGCCGCCGAGGATGACGTCGCGCCGACAAACGCGACGAGAGTGAACAGCGCGAGGCGCGCGCGCTGAAGCGTAGGTGACATGAAGCCTCCGGGGAAAACGGCAGTTGCGTGCTTCAAGCATATGAGATGCGCAGGCTCGACGCGAGCCGCGACAAGCCCAAGGACGCTTGCCGATCCGCGGCGAAATGTGCTTAGTTGTGCGACATGGGCTGCTCATGCGCCGGCCAGACCACGGCGCCTCGTTCACTCATCCGGGAGCCATAATGCATCGCGCCAAACGCACCCCCCGTCGAACCCTGGTTGCCGCCGCGGCCGCGCTCGTGCTGAGTGGCATCGGCGTAGGCGTCGTCGCCGATCGCATCGCGCTCGCGCAGCAGCAGCCGGCGATCAAGCGAACG
>Ga0207652_10002204_pt1 | contig 16616 bp, 15 predicted proteins | sample KBSC63BmetaG_FD_184334 | JGI IMG/M metagenome (GOLD analysis project Ga0207652, IMG submission 184334) | Corn rhizosphere microbial communities from Kellogg Biological Station, Michigan, USA - KBS C6-3B metaG (SPAdes) (version 2) | ecosystem: Host-associated > Plants > Roots > Rhizosphere ... | reverse complement strand
CGGTCAGCTTCTCGATCAACTGGATGTTGGTGTCGGAGACGGTGATCTCCAGACCCGGGCGGACGTTGCACGCCTTGAGGAGCTGCCCCCGGTTCAGCGTGCTCGGCACGACACGCGGGAACTGCTGGGCGAGCAGCTCCGGGTCGATCGTGGCCGGGTCGGTGCGGGGGTCGATCTGCGTAACGGTCATCTCAGCCTCAGCCTCTTCGTAAGTTTTCCGAACGAACCGTGTTCCGAGGGTACCGCCCCGGCCGGTCAGCCGTCACTGATCACCACGGCACGCTGGGGTGCGACCACCACGGATAGGTCGGGCACCACCGGCCGCACCGGCGTGATCGTGCCGGCCGCGTCGACCTCGGTGGTGGTGACCAGCAGCCGCTGCTTCTTCGGGGTGAGGATGCCCGCCGCGTCCGTCTCGGTGACGGTGGCCAGCGGGATGGTGAGACCGCCGGAAAGGGTGGTGAAGGTCAGCGTGAGCATGTACCGGTCGCTGGCTGACGCATTCGTCCAGGTCACCGACGGCGACTCGGGTGCCGTGCCGGCGTCGAGCCGGTACGCCACGTAGCCAATCACGCCCGCGCTCCCTGAACCCTGGAGGGTCTCCGCGAGGGGGGTGTAGCCGGCCGACCACACCGGGGCGGTGGGCAGCGGCGCCCCGAGGCTGTGCAGCGCCGCGAACGCGATAGACAGTTCGTTCGTCTCGGCGAGCGCGTCGGTCGAGTGTGGAGGGCTGCTCGACCCGGCACCGGTGGCGATGGTGGCCTTGGCGTTGTCGGCTGCGTTGATGTTGCCCCACCGCGACCAGATGACGGAAGTGTTGTGGTTGCCGGCGGTGGTGATAGTGACGAGCTGCGCCCCGGAGTCCTTGCGCCGGAAGATGTAGGCGCCCTGGCCGTCCACCGCCGTCGGTCCGGCCGTGAAGCCGGCCGGGGTCGACACAACCGTGTTCGAGTTGACGCACAGTACGTCTTCCTCGTTGGCGGCCAGCGCCGAGCCGAGGTCAATCACGTGGCCGGCGTTGCCATCCGCGAACACGAACGTGTTGAAGTCGATCAACGAGGCCGGCATGGTGGGGTCAGCTCGCGGTGAACAGGTCGACGATGGCCGCGACCAGATCCGTGCCATCCGGGGTGGCGACGAAGTCGTGCCACGTCAGCGGGATGAGCGTGGTGTCATCGCCGGTGGTGGTGTCCGGGTCGTAGGCGATCAGCACATCCGAGACGGCGCTACCGGTCGCGCTCGACCACGTGACATCGTCGGCATCAACGACCGCCTGATTGGCCGTATCGTCCACTGTGGATGACACGGCGGCGAGGGTCTTGCGCCCCATGGTGGCCTGCTCGTTGGTGGAGCCGGCGAGGATGGCGGCCACCGTGTCGAGGTCGATCAGGGTGGCGTCCGCCTGCACGCCGGTCGCCTCGATGGGGATGGCGATCAGCGCGTCGTTGGTGCCGGGGAGCGAGGCGTAGTAGGCAACTTTGCCTTTGGACACGTTGAAAACGAAGCTACCCATGGAGAATCCTCGCCGCTAGCACTTGCGGGCGGCGCGGGAAGCCATCTTCGCCGCCGCCCCCTTGGACATGCCCCGCCGCCGCATCGCGGCCATCGTCTTGGACTTCACTGCCGTCTTACGCTTTGCCGCTTTCTTCGCCATGGCGTCCACCTCTTTCGGTTACAGCGCGAGCCACGTCCAGGTGGGCGCGGACGAGTAGGTAAGAGTGATGGTCTTCCCGGCGGGCACCACGACGGTGTGGCCGGTGGAGGTGTAGCCGGTCGCGGTGCCGGCCACCGCGATCGCGGAGACGGTGCCGCCGTTGACGATGACGACGCAGTCACGCGCGAACGGGTTGGTCAGCGGAGTAGTGCTGGCGGGCACGGCCGGCGGTGTCTTCGGGCCGGGCTCGCCGAGCTGGGCGACGCTGAGCACCTTCAGGTTGGCGCCACCGTTGAACACCGGCGCCGCGTCGAGCGTCTCCGTGTAGTAGACGACGCCGTGCAATGCGTTGTTGGCGTCGTCGACCCAGGAGCTACCGATCGACTCCATGGCGAGCTGACCGACGAACAGCGGCCACGAGGAGCCCGGGGTGGCCGAGGTCTGGAAGACGTGCTGGGCGGCCTCGACGGACATGTTGAGGATGGTGCAGCCGTGGAAGCTCCCGCCGCCGATGGCAATGAACACCGCCACGTTGGTATAGATGGCGGCAAATCTGCTCGCGGTGAAGTGCTCGCCGACCGACGTGGAGTAGTAGAACCCTTCGATTGCCACGTCGTCGAAGAACGCGCAGTCGTTGTTGCCGTTCTGCGGCGCGCGCAGGCCGATGCCGAGATCGTTGGTGGGGGTGGTCGTGATGCTGGGCGAGCCGACCGCCGGGGCGTTGGCCAGGCAGGCGAGGGAGCCGCCGGCCTGCGCGCAGTAACGCAGGTCGACCGCGATGATGCCGGGGTTGACCGGTGCCATCACGGTGAGGCCCCGGAAGACCACCTTGAGGTTGCTGAAGATGCCGGAGCCCTGCGCGATGGTGGGCCCGCCAATGATGCTCGGCGCGAGCCACGTCGGGTCGGACGCCAGCCCGGTCAGCGTGGAGCGCACCACCGCGCCGGAGCGCTGGGCCACGGTTTGCTGCCAGTGCACGAAACCGGTGGCGTCCTCGGTCTCCCCCCGAAAGACGATGATGAATTTCTCATCGGTTGTCGCGACGACCGGTAGGGGGATCTGCGCGTTGCCCTGGGTGGCACCACCCTTGGTGGTCGCCGCCGAAACGATGTACTCCCCGACCGGAAAGAAGATCTCCGCGTACGAGGTGCCGCTCGCCGTCTCGGCCGTGAACGCCGCGCTGACCGCCGCGTTGATCGAGGCGGTGTCGTCGGTCGAGCCGTCACCCTTGGCGCCGTACAACTTGACGTTGTAGCGGCCGGGCTTGGCCGTGAGGTTCGTCCAGTTGGTCAAGGCGAACGTCGAGCCGGACGTGTGAGCGGTCGTGCAGTAGAGCAGCTCCCCGCCGAGGGTGGCGAGGTCACCGACGGCGTACGCGGTCGCGGCAGCCCACGCGCCACGCACATTGATGGTGCTGGCCGGCGGCTGCCAGCTCACGCCCTCGGGTGCCGTGTCGTCGGCGGTGAGCACCCGGCCGTTGACAGCGGCGGCCAGGCGGGTGATAAGGCCGGCGCCGGTGCCGACGATGAGGTCACCCTTGGTGGTGACCACCGTCTTGGCGATGGCGCCCACGTCGTCGGCGTCAAAGCCGGTGATGATGCCGGACTGGCCGTTGATGCTGTTGACGACGGTCACGGGCGTTGCCTCCCGGGTGGTGGACGACCGGAGGCGGGCCACGCCGTACAGCAGCCGTTCGGTGCGGTCGCCGTCGGTGATGATCAGGTCGTAGACGCCGCTGCGCCACGCCATGGCCGAGGTCAGGTAGTCGGGCACGCTCGCGGTGACCTGGGCGGTGGCGCCGTCCACCGCGACGTCGGCGGTGGCGAGCACCGTGGCGGAGTCGGCGGTGGGCCGGATCTGCATGGCGCCGGTCCACCCGGCCAGGTCAGTGCGCGGGTCGACCCCCCCGGCGTCGAGGACCTCGGCGACGATCTCAAGGGTGGCACCCTGCTCGACGAGGATGTCCAGGCGGGTCGCGACCATCCGGGCCCCTTTCCTCGCCGCTGGATGTGGATACACCCGGCGGCGGTGGCTCGCCGCCGGGTGCGTCCGGGTGGGCCGCGCGCACTTCCACGTGCGGCCCGTCTGCCCCGTGGGGGCTACTAGTCGGTGAGGCGCTCCAGGACGGCCGCCGCGTTCGGGTGGGTGAGCTGGAAGGCACGCCGCGCCCGGAACTTGATCGCGTAGTTGTCGCTGTCGTCCTGAGCGCGCGCGTCGTCGGCCAGGGTCTCAGGACCGCTGCGGTCGCCGCGCGCGAGGTAGCGCTGGTTGACGAAGTACAGCAGGTCGTTGCCGGTCGGGGAGCCCGACAGGGTCGGCGTGGACTTGCAGCCGCGCGACCACATGATCGGCGTCTGGAACAGGGTGTCCGGGGTGCCGTTGCCGGGCAGGCCGCCGCCGCTGGTGAAGATCGGGCGGCCCTGCGCGTCGACACACAGGCGCAGCGCGTCACGCCAGCCCGGGTGGGCGATGACCACCATGTCGGGCTGCGACCAGTACTTGCCGGTTTCCACCTTCTTGAAGATGAAAGACAGCTTCTCGTACAGGCTGGTCCCAAGTGGGGTGGCCGGCAGCGAGATGAGGTCGTCGTCCCACGTCGTGTAGTTGTCGTCGGCGGTGTACCCGATGTCGCTTTCGGTGGTCCGCAGCCGGCGGTACGCCGAGGTGAAGGGGATCGTGGTCCCGTTCTCCGCGCCGGTCGTGCCAAGGCAGGCGTTGTCGAACACGTCGGCGTAGGAGATCGCCCAGTCGAGCGCCTTCGTGCCGAGCACGTCCATGCGGCTGGAGGCGTCGGCGAGGTCATCCTCGTCGATCTGGACGCGGGCGATGAACCGGCGCGCGGTCAGCGTGGTCTCGTCGTTGGTCGAGGCGTCGTCGGTGTAGGTGGTGTTGACCGTGACCGTGACGCCGGCCGAACGCGGGATCGACTTGGTCTTCGAGCCCATCCGGACCCGGCGGCCGACCCGTTCGATCACGGACTCCATGCGCACCCGCTGGACCACGTCCGAGTCGTACTCGATCGGGATCCAGTCGGTGATGGTGATCGGCGCGCCACCGGCGGCGGCCCAGATGGGCAGGCCGGAGGGGGTGACGCCGAGCAGTTCGGGCTTGAGCAGGGCATCGCGGTCGGGCTGCACGTCCCAGACCATGCGGGAGCCGGTGCGCGTCATGGAGGCTTCCTTTCGCTCGCGCACAATCGGGAGATGATCGATTGCTCGTCGCGAGCGAGGGGCGGCCCACCCGTCACGGGTGCATTGCGCCTACCTGATCACGCATGGTACGTCAGTTGTCCTTACTAACCAAGCGCGACCATGCGAAAACGCCCACCGTCCCCCGTAAAGGACGATGGGCGTTCCGTGGTGATATGCGACTGTCTACGTAAGCGCAGCCTGAGCTTACGCGTCCGGGGTGACCTCGGTCGGCTCGCCCGCCACGATGTTGACCCGCTCGGCGAGGCCGGCCACGACGGTGACACCGAGGTCGCCGGTCAGGCTGCCGACGGTCGGCGAGGATACGGCGACGTGCACGTTGGCCGCGCCGAGGGTGCCGGTCGCGGCGACCGTCGCCGTGCCGTCGCCGTGGTCGGTCACGTTGAGCACGGTCGGGTTGTCGGTCGTGTAGCTGACCGTGGCGTCGCCCGGGTCGTCGACCGGGTTGCCCACCTCGTCGGTGAACTGAACGTCGACCTCGACCTGCTTGTCTGCCTTGAGATCCATGATGAAATCCACCTTCCGTGGGGTCGGCCCGTAGGGTGGGCCCTTGACGATGCGATCCGCCGGGCCGGTGTCGCGGGGCGCACCCACGTGCCACACGAGGCGGTGCCGACGCAGCCCGTACACGTGCAGGTTGATGTCGAGGGCGGCATCGCCCAGTTCGATACGCATCAGGTCCTCCACTGTCCGGTGTGTCGTTTCGGAGGATACCCCTCCCGGCTGAACGGTGCGTTAGTCCCTGTCGCCGCGTCCCCACGGCAGCCAGGCCCGCACATCACCGGGGCGGCCACCGGGGCGTTTCTGCACGAACAGCAGCGTGAGGAAGCGGTCACCCTCCTCAAGGCGCAGCTCGCGGTCGGGGTTCTTGGCGACCTCCAGGGTGAGGAAATCGTCGTCCTCGTGGAGCACCCGGCCGACCCGGAAGTCACTCCCCCGGGCCTTCACCGCCGACCACGGCCGGTGAGCTGCCGGTCAACGAGGTCCTTCCAGGTGGGCTGCCGGCCACCGGAGCGGCGCCGCTCGCCGCCGTCGACCTCGCGCACCCCGCCGGCCGCGCGGCGGGCCGGGCGGCGCTCGGCGGTCGTGGCGGGTCGGCCACCCCGGAACCAGGACGGGAACTCCTTTTTGATCTGCTCGATCTGCTCGTCGAGGCCGTACACGGTGGGAACCTCGCCGTCGAACTCGACGTCGATCGCGCCGATGTCGATGAGCCGGAGCACCAGACCCATGTCGTTGCCGGACCAGCCGGCCCCGTGCAATGCGGCCTCGGTGGCGAACATCGCCATTCCCGGCTTGTATTTGGCCTCCGCGCGGGCGTGGCCACGCTGCTCGGCGCGGCGCCGTTCGGTGGCGGTCTCAACGCGGTTGCGACCGCTGCGGCGGCCCTCGTCGCCGTCTTCGCCGTCGCCCTGCGATCCGTCGCCGTCGTCGGTGATGCGCTCGCCGTTGCTGGGGTCGATGCCCCGGTCGAGCAGCCACTCGTCGAGGCTGTCGCCGTCGATGCCGAGTCGTTCGAGCTGCTTGGCGATGACGCGGCGCCGGCCGGCCTCGTTGTTGGCCTTGCGCAAGGACTCCGTGACGCGCTTCCACTGTTCCGGGGTGGGCGGCTCGTAGTCTTCGCCGTCGTCGTCCTCGTCGTCGCCCTCGTCGCGCTGGCGGCGGCTGCGGGGGTCGCGCCGGCCGCGCTGGTCGCGGTTGTCCTGCTCGTCGTCCTCGGGGTCGGGGCCGTCATCGTCGTCCCCGTCTTCCCCGGCGTCGAAGGGGTCGTCGTCGCCGTCGCTGTCGTCGACCATGAAGTCCACGCCGCGCGAGCTGGCCCGGCCGCCCTGGGCGGGGAAGATCGGGCCCCACGAGGTGTGTCCGAGGGGGGTGTACGGGTCGAACATGGCCAGGCGAAGGCCCGGCTTGGTGGTGCAGGGTGCCATCTCGGCCAGCCTCTCTTTGGGCCCGTCACGGGCTCGACGTCACGTCTGTGGGCCCAGGGTAGCCGGGTTTGGCAGGAGACGGAACAAACCCCCCGGTCGCCAGCGTGACCGGGGGGTTTGCGATCGAGGGGGTAGGGGGGTTACACCATCCCATCGCCGTCGTTGAACGGGTCGTTGGAGTAGTAGGCGTGTTGGCCGCCGCCGGCCTCGGCCCCGTCATCGTCCGGACCCCAGGTGAGTCGGTCCGACTCGGCCACCTCGACGTCATCGTCGAAGGTGTCGACATCATCGAAATCGTCGACCAGATAGGCGTCCGGGTCGTACTCGGGCTCACCGGGGGAGTCCCAGCCGAGGGGCTCGCCCGCCTCGTTGTAGTACACGCTCGCGCCAGCGGGAGGGAACATGTCAGCTCTCCTCATCGCCGATGCGGAGCTGGTCGGCCTCCCACGCCTGGTGGAGCTGATCGGCCTCCTCCTCGTTCCAGGTGGTGCCGTAGGGGTCGCCGGTCCACGCGGCCACGGCGGACTGCTCGTGGTCGGGGCGGCCGAACCGCTTGGTCAGCTCAGCGATGTTGATCATTGCGTGCTCCCGGTAGGGGTAGTCGGTGCCGGTGGTGATGACGTGCCGGTTGGCCACGTCGTCGGGGAAGGCGACCCCGGCCGTCACGAAACGGCCGGCCGGGGTGTCGATGGTGAACACTGGGAGTCTCCTCACTGGGCGCCGGCCGCGAACCGCTCGTCGGCGGTGCGGCTCGCGGCGAGCATGCTGGCGAAGATGGCGGGCTGTTCGGTGCGGACCTTGCGGGCCCACTCGCGGCACTTGGCCGGGCTGGTGAACCACTGGCCCTGAGCCTTCGGGTTGCAGGTGGTGATGCCGCCCGGCCTGCGAATGCGGCTGGTCTCGTTGGTCTCGGCGGCAACCTTGTTGATGTCGGCGTCGAGCAGTTCGGCCTCGATGACGCCGGTCTCGCGGATGCGGATGCGCTTGCCGGAGTCGACGAGGATGTTGCCCCAGTCCTCGGAGTACCCGTAGTCGACCAGGGTGCCGGCGGCGATCTCGTCGCGCATCCACTGCTCGTGGGCGACCGAAGGGGTGTAGTACACCTGGAGGTCGGGGTGCAGCTCGCCGAACGCGGCGGCCATCTCGAACGCCTCGGCCCAGGTGCCGGTCCAGTTGTTGGCCCGCCGGAAGTGGTTGGCGGTGCGCTTGCGCCAGGCGATCGTCCAGCCTTGCGTGGGGGCCTGACTCGGGGCGGTGGTCGTGGCGGTCATCTCGGTCTCCCTGGGGGTTGTTCGTCGCTGGCAAGGACGAACTTACACAGGGAACACGCGACATGTCAAGTGGGGAACTTGCCGGCCTCGACCGCCTTGCGCGCCCGCCGCACCACGGTCTTGGGCACCAGCAGGCCGGCCGCGTCGAGCAGCCGATCCGCCGCGCGCAGCCGCGCCGGCCGCGATCCCTGGGCGTCACCGCGCAGGATCGAACGCTGTGCCTCCCGCCGCAACGCGTGCGGCAGGTCCGTCGGCGCGAGGTCGGCCTCGGCCGCGCCGATCCAGACGTCGAGGCCACACCGGCAGTTCGGATGCAGCGGCGGCCCGACCACGGCACCCCGTGGCCGGGCGGACGGGTCGGCGGCCTGCACGACCGGGCGGAACGCCTCGCCGGGCTCTGCCAGGGCCCCGGCGAAGCTCAGGCAGGCGGGGCAGGCGTCCCGTTCGGCGTGCCACAGCATGCGGACCTCGACGCCGTCACGCCACATCCGGCCGATGGCGCGCGAGCGGCCCTCGTTGTGGGCCCGGTGGACGACCCAGACGGCGGCCCGGTCGGCGGTGGTCTGCGCCTTGCGTATCGTGGCCAGGACCGCCTGAGCGTCGCCGTGCCGGTCGAGCGGGCCGTGCCGGGCGAGGCGCAGCGCGGCGGCCAGGTGGGCGCGCATGTCGCGGGTGGTGTTGCGGATGGCGTCGCGGATGTCGCCGGGGAGCCGGCGGTCCACCTCGACGTTGAGGTCCGCCCCGCCGCCGGCCAGCGCGGCCCGGGAGCCGCCCATGAGCGCGGCCCGGGTGGTCCGGTAGTCGCGGCGGGTGAGGTCTTCGATGGTGCGCACGAGATGGGCCCGCAGGGTGGCCTGTGCGGCCTCTGGGAGCTTGTGCCGGGTGTCCTCGGCCGCCGCGACGTAGATGGCGGCCAAGGCGCTCTCAAGGCCGCTGAGAGCGGCGCGCAGGTCTCCGGCAACGGAGTCCCTGACGCGCCGCTCCAGGTCGGCGAGGGCGCGCTCGTGCATCAGCCCAGGTCGGGTGTGCGGCCGGCGCGGATCGCCTCGAACAGCGCTTCGCGCAGCGGCTTACCGGACAGCTCCCCGAACCCGAACGCCTCGGCGAGCCGGGCCACCGCGCTGTCCGACATGAGCACCCGCAGGTGGAACGACGCGTTGCTCTCGTCCCCGGCGTCGAGGTAGCCCTTGAGCTGGTCGAAATCCTTCGTGATGGCGGCGCGGCGACGCTTGGCGGCGGCCGTGGCCTTCGCGACCTCGTCGACCGGTGCCTTGACCTTCGGGGCGTCGACCTCCTCGTTGGGGGTCTTGTTGGCCTTGACGGCGGCGATGATGGCGTCGATCTTCTCGTCGTCGTTCTTCCCGCGCCACTTCACGTCGTAGGCGCGGGCAAGGTCGTTGATGGCGCCCCGGTAGCTCTTGATCTCGGCGCGGAGCAGGCCGTCAACATCGCTGTTGAACACGTCCTTGCGCTGCTCGTAGTCGTACCGCTCACGACCACCCGCGTCGATGATGTCCCTCATGACCTGGTGCCGGTCGCGGAGGAACTTGCGACGCCGCTGCTCGCGGTCCTCGGCGATGCGCTTGTCGGTCTCTTCGCGCTGCTTGGCCTGCTGAGCGGCGTCCTCTTCCCGCTTGCGCGCCTTCTCTTCCGCCAGGCGACGTGCCCGTTCCTCTTCGCCAGCGGCGTACACCTCGCGGCGGCGCGTCCGGTCGGCTGCCGCCTCTTCGCGGGTGCGGGCGCCCTGGACGTGCCCGCCGAAGGGCTGCTTGGTGCCCTTCGGGTGGTCGCCGTTGACGCCATAGTTGGGGTCGTTCGGGTCGAGCACCCCCTCGCGCAGGAAGCGCGGCGCGGGCAGCCCCAGTTCTTCCTGGGCGTGCCGCGACGGCACACCCACGACGGTGAAGCTGTCGCGAATCTCGTCGGTGCGCTTGTCCCGCACCTTGACCGGCATGCGCACCTGGTTGATCTGCGCCTCGTGGACGGTCGGGAGGTCGGTGGTTTCGGCGATGGTGTTGGCGGACATGCGTCCGACGGGTCGACCGCTCTGATCGACGACGATGTACATACCGCCGGTGAGGGTGCCGCCGCCCTCGTATTCCTTGAAGCCGGGCGTGTTGGAGTTGCCGATCATGCCGACGCGGATCCACTGCTGGTGACCGCTCGGGTTGGGGTTCTCACCGGTGGTCGATCCTTGCCGCTCGTGCATGGGGAGCAGGTCAGCGGCGTTGATCACCATGCCGGGGCGGATCTCCCGGCCCTTCACGTAGCCGGTGACTTTGGGGACGGGGCCGGCGGCGGTGGGTGTCTCGGTCATGCCCCCATCTTTCATGGGAACACGCGACGTGTCAAGTGAGACGCCTCCGGGGGTACGACCCTGGCGCGGCTGAGACGACGACGGAGCGCTCTCCGCGAGCCGGAAGTCTCCACCACCGCTCGGCTTCCACGACCGGTCCCCGGCTGGAGTGGTGTCGCGCAGCCGCACCACCAGCACCGGCGCGGTGTGCTTGCCCAGTCCCAAGCTCACCTGGTCGACACTGACGACCTCGAACCGGCCCGGGGCGAGCACGGCCTCTTTCTCGTAGGCGTGGGCGGCGCCGACACCGCCGACGTAGGCGGTCCCGTCCGGCGACTCGATCTCGTACAGGTTGGTGCCGAACCCACCGGACTTGCGCGGGTCGATCGACGTGGATACGGGGCTGCCCAACTCGATGGTCTGGCCGGGCTTGAGGTTCGCGGCGAACGCGGCGGACTCGCCGGACGGGTTGACGGCCCGGTAGACAAGGCCGTCGACCCGGGGCATGCCCCGCATCGCGTCATCGAAGTTGGTCAGCGTCTCATCGCTGACCTGTCCGGTCTGGATCTTGCGAACCATGCCCTTGCTGCCCACCCACTGGTCAACGGCCTTGCGCTGGCCGGGGGGCAGGGCGCGCCCGGCCTGCCTGCTGGCCGTGGTGAGCGCGGTCAGCTCCTCACCGGCGACATCGGGCTGAAGCTTGCCGCCGCTGGTGACCTTCCGGGCACGCCCGCCCTGCGGGCTTACGTTGGATGGCGGAACGGGCAGGCGTCGATCCTGCGCCCCTTCACTTCTCTCCGTGGAGAGGTTGGTTCCGGGTACTCCTCCGTCCGTTCCGCCGCGTCCAATAGTCCTACCTGACACTCCGCGTGTCAAGTCGCCTGTAAAGATTCCACCCGGTTCAGCCTCATGAATCAACGCCAGTACCGGCGATGTGTCACCTGGCATTGACTCACCGGCAGCAAGGTAACCCACCAGGTCGGCGAAAGCCTCGTCGGGCGGCGAGCCGTGGCCGCGCGTTTGCTGCTCGGCGAACTTGCGGTGAAGGCGACCGTACTCAAGGCGTAGATCGTTCGGCGCCTCATCAAGTGCGCTGGTCATCCACTCGACCGCCGCACGATTGACGCGCTCACGCCAGGCGAGAGCGGCGTCCCTACCTTCGCGAGCCTCCACTTTGGACTGAAGCACCTCAACGGCACGGTGTGCGTTCTCGTGACGCACCATGTGCGCCATGCGGTCGGCGCGGTGCTCCACGTAGTTCGGGTGAATCTGGATCTTATCCGTACCGATACGAACGCCGGTCTTCTCGTAGTTGGCGCTCATCGATTCCACCCCGCCACCGGTAGTGAAATCGACGTTGGGCGCCCGGTACTCAGGGCGATAGCTGGCCATCCCTTCCCGCACCGCTGTTTCAGCGAAACGCCTACGGGAAGGGTCGGCAATCTTTTCCAGCCCCTTGACTACCATGGCTCGACGTTCAGTGCGGGCGGGCTTCCTGGTCTCCGGATTCCAGATGGTCACTTCGGTATCGGTCGGCCCGCCCTGCGGGCCTAAGCTTTTCCCCCCGGCGCCCTGCCGCCGGAACGCTCAATGGCCCGCGCGTCGATGTTCCGACCGACGGCGAACTCGACGAGATGCTCGACGGCTTCCTTCGTGGTGCGCGCGGGAATGCCCGGACGCTGGTTGAAGGGACCTTCCGATTCTCCCCGCCGCAGCTCCTGGTAGATCTTCTCCAGGTCGGGGCGCTTCAGCCCGGTGAGCATCGCCTCGGCCTCGGCGCGGGTCGCGGCGGCCTTGAGCCGGGCGGCTACGTCGGCGTGGTCAACCGGCGTGGCGGCGGTCCGGCCGCCGGGGGTGCGGCCCGGGATGGCTGCCCGGCGGGCGACCCGCTCGGCGCGGGCCTCTTCGGTGTCGCGCACCACGTTGCCCCGCACGATGTCGACCTGCGATGGGTTGGTGACCGGGCGACCCATCTTGTCGACCCAACGCACCTCACCCTCGGGAGCCCCGGAGCCGCCGAGGTAGCCGGTGCCCGCGAAGTTGCCACGGTCCCGGATCGCGGCCGAGTTGAGGCGCGACCCGACGGCCCGTTCAACGATGCGCTGCTGGGCGTCGGATTTGCTCATCCCGCCGATGTGGACGTTGAGCTTCTCGGCCAGGTGGCGCAGCTCGGTCGTGGTCATGTCGGCCACGGCCGCGTCACCCTCGGCCCGGGTCGTGGCCGCACTGAGCGCGTCCTGAGCGGCCTGCACCTTGCCGGCGGTGGCTTCGCGGCGAGCGGTGCCGGGGAGTTTGAACGACGGCGTTCCGGCCGGCGCACCAGCCCGACGTGCCAACGTCGGCTTGGACACCTCGAAACTGTCCGCCCCGAACGAGCCGAACCCGGAGACGGTGCGCGTGTCACCGGTGCCAACCACGGAGGTGACCTGGAAGCCAAACCCCTTATGGTTGATCATGTCGCCCGGCTTGAGATCGCCCGGTGCGACCTCGGTGGCCGGCGCGTCGCGCGGCACGTCCGGCAATCCGAGCAGCCGGCGCACCTCGGCCAGACCCTCGCCGTTGTGGATACTGCCGGGGGCAACCTGAATTGCGGCGCGCACGGCGGCGGTCGGCAGACCGCCGGATGCGACCTCGGCGGTGGCGCGACGACCGGCAAGTACCTCATCGATATGCGTGCTGGTGTTGTTGGACTTGCCAAAGGAGTCCGTGCGGATGTCCTTGCGCATCTGTTCGACCACGCGGGGGTCGAGGTTGGCATGACCGCCGGTGGTCAGCGGCGTCGATACCGCACGGTCGGCGTCAGCCAGCCGCTTGGCGATCGACTCTTCGCTTTCGCCGCGCGCCACAGTCACGCCAGCCCTTTTCGCGCTGGCGAGCAGCTTGGCCCGGGACATGCCCTTGTACGCGTCGATGCGGGCCTGCTGGGCGGCCGTCACCTCGCGGCCGGCAAGCGCCCGCTCCAGGTGGCCGGATTCGAGGTGGCCAGGCAGCGCCAACGGGGTTTCCCCGGCAGCGGTGGCCCGGTCGTATTCGGCGAGGTTGAGCCGGGCGACCTCCTCGCGGTTGTTGCCCTCCCCGTACCGGTCGCCAGCGCGGGTCTTGACGAGGCGCTCATTGCCCCGGTTGTCGACCTCCCAGATCTGGGATTCCTTCTGGCGGATGCCTCGCGCGTCGCCCTTCTCGCTGAGCGCCGCGCGCACCTCGTAACGCACCGTGTTGCCGGGGCTGCGGGCCATGCCGCCGCCGCGCTGGCTGGACCAGATCCGGTCGACCTTGGCCTTGACTCCGGCGAGGTCGGGCGCGGTGCCCTCTTCGAGGGTGGCGCCGTTGCTGTCGTTGTAGATGCGATACCGGTAGTCGCCGCTGCCGTCGACCGGGTTCATGATTTCGGCGGAGGCGGGCTGGTTGTCCATGTAGCCGTTGCCTGCGCGCACGATGTCGGGGGACTGGTGCGCCTTGCGACCTCGGCTGCTACCAAGGTCGTAGTCGCGGTTGCCGCCCTGCATCTTGACCAGGGCGGACACGTCGGGGCGTCCGTCGGTGGGCGGCACACCTTCGCGGGTGGCGAGGTTTTCGGCGCGGGCTGCCGCAAGCTTGGTGTCGGCCTCGCGCTGGAGACGGGCGATCATCTCGTCGTGCGTCTCGGCGGACGCCTTGGGGGGTGTGGTCACCCCGCCAGTCTTTCGCGTGACACGTGACGTGTCAACCGACGTGCCACCGTCCAGGGCTTTCGCCGTACGCCGCAACGAGTTGATGCTCTGCGTCAGCTCCGAGTACCGCTGTTCGTCGTCCGGAGAAACCTCCTCGCGCTCCAGTTCGAGCGCCCGCCCCTGCTCGCGCAGGTAGCCGGCCACGGAGGACGGATCCTCACCCCGGCCGAGACGGTCGTTGGCACGGCTGATCGCCGACTTGGCGCCGTTGTCGTCGGGCCGCTCGATGCCGGCAGCCTTCATGACGGTGTGCACGCTCGATTTCGCCTCGGTGGTCGACGTCGAGGTAGTCACCCCGCCGGCCGCCTTGGCAGCCTGACGCTTGGCCGACATCCGAGCCAGGAAATCATCGCTGGACTCGGCTCCACCGGGCGTGCGACCCGTCGCGGCGGGAGCCTGGAGCGCAATGGCGTTCATGTCCTCGCCGCCGAGCGGCAGCGCGGCATCATGGTCACGCTGCTTGAGCGACTTCCGGTTCGCCACCGGGATGATCCGGACACCGGACGTTTCGTCGGCGAGGCGGGTCAACGCCTCATCGACGTCGGCGCGGCGGTGCTGACCGCCGAGCGCGTCACGCAGGTCGGCCAGACCCAACCATTCGCCGGACGGCGCCTTTTCCTTGAGGACAGCCCGGATGTCGGCCTCGGCCGCATCCACCCTCGCGGTGGCCGACACGGGGGCGGTACCACCGGGGGCGCGGCCGGACACCGCCGGGGGCGCCTCGACCTTCTCGACCGGCCCGGTCAGCGTCACCGGCCCGGTCTTGCCGTCCTGGCGGCGCACCTGAACCCGGTGCACGGTACTGCCCGCCTGCCGGCCAGCGCGCGGCGCGGCAATCACCTCGTGGCGGGCGCCGTTGCGCATGAAGACGTCGCCGACCTTCAGCGAGCCCGGCTCGACCTTCGCCCCGCCGAGGGTCTGTGCCGGGACGAGCGGCGCCCCACCGGCGCCCGTGGCCGGCGTACGCGCGGCGGCCCGCTCCCTGGCGCCCCGGGAGATGGCGCCCAGGTCGATGAGACCGCCCTTGCCGGTGCTGAGCCGGCCCTGCGGTTCCCGGCCGCCCTCGGCCACGCCGATGTCGCCGAACCGGGCGCCGACCTGCTTGACGACCTTGGCCATCCAGTTCGACCCGGCCTTGCGGGAGAACTTACCCTCGTTGTCGCGAGGGTGCTTCGCCTCGTCCCAGTGCAGCGACCGCAGGCTCTTCGCGCGTGTCTTGCCGGTCATCGGCCCTCCCCCGGTCGGCGACCGCTACGGGGCGCCTGCATGCCTTTAGCTGACAGGTAGTCGAGCCACTGTCGATATTGCGGGTCGTCGCGGTCGAGCGGCACCCAGCCGATCCCCACGGTGCCCTCCGGACCCTCGGCCCGCTTCGGGATCATCACCACGCCGTTGTCGAGGTACGGTTCCGCGCTCACCACTGCACCCCCGCCCCGGCCGACAACTTCAGGAAGTAGCTGTGCAGGTCGCTCAACAGATCCCAATCCTTGACGTCAAATTTTCGCTTGAGCGCCCTTGCGGCCCTGTTCCCGTAGTAGTTGTCGGGATCCGGTGATTTGACGTCGCTGACCCGCTCGCTCGCGATAGCTTTCCGGTAGGCATCCACCCACACCGCGAACGCCTCGGCGAAAAACTCCTGCCGGCCGGCGTCGCCTTCCTGCTGGAAATACGGACTCAGGCCTGGACCGTGGTTGGCCAGCACGCGATCGTGAAGCGCCTCCCATTCGGGAGTATGCGATGCGCGAGCATCGTAGTTCGGACCGTACCGCGACTGTCCCTGCCCCTCACCCAGCGCCATATCCAGGGCATGGCCGAACTCATGTTCGGCAGCCGAATGCTCGGCACCCTCGCGGTTTTGGGTGTGGCCGATGGCGATGGCGAAAATCTGCGGCGAGAACGTGCCGGACACGTCGTAGTAGGTGTCGCCTTCACTCCAACCCCGGGGCCGCTCATGTGCGAAGTCGGCGAAGTATTCAGGCAACAGGTCGGCCGATCCGCCGTTGCCTACGTAGATGCCGGGGTTCCCCTTCGCCTTCCCTCGGTATTCGGCAAGGGTTTCCCGCCTGCGCACCATCGCGGCAGCCACAATCTGGTGCAGCTCGAACGGGATCGACTCCAGTTCGGCGAGCGCGCGGAAGCTGGCCTCGTCGTAAGCGCGGGCGTGCAGCATGTCGCCATACAGGGCGAGCGGGCGCGACCGGTCGACGTTCTCATCCATCTTCGGTGGATGCAGGGTGTCGATCTGGCTGTCGTACTTGCTCGGCTCGGCGTTGCGGGCATACTCCAGCGTGGCTTTCGCCATCCCCAAGGTGTGCTGCTCTTCCCAGGTCTCCCGGTCGATGTACTCGTCCCGGGCGCCCTGCGGGTAACCGTGCTTCTTGGGGTATTTGCGATTGGCCCGGGTACGCGCCTTGCGGGTGGCCTCGTCGAGTGCGGACTGCGCGGCGGCGACATCGTTCTCACGGTCGCGCATGTTCGCCTCGCCCTGCGTCATCGACCGGAACGGCGGCGGCTTCTGCGCGTCGGCCCGCCAGGCGTCCATGCGCCG
>Ga0207652_10002201_pt1 | contig 16624 bp, 11 predicted proteins | sample KBSC63BmetaG_FD_184334 | JGI IMG/M metagenome (GOLD analysis project Ga0207652, IMG submission 184334) | Corn rhizosphere microbial communities from Kellogg Biological Station, Michigan, USA - KBS C6-3B metaG (SPAdes) (version 2) | ecosystem: Host-associated > Plants > Roots > Rhizosphere ... | reverse complement strand
TGTGCGACTGCCGGTTTAGGCCCGCTGAACTCCTCTTTCCCCAGCAACCTGTTCCAGGCGAATGCTTTCCTGGAAGGAAAGTCGGCGGCGATCCTCAGCAGCCAGGGATCGTCCAACTACAACTCACTGCAGACGGAATTCCGTCAGAAGCTCTTTCATGGTCTGACGATCAACGCCAATTACACGCTCGGCAAGACACTCGGCAACTCCTCGAACCAGGCATCGGGCTCCATCGGCAACTCTGCCAACGTAATCACACTGCATAACCTTCATTACAACTATCAACCGATTTCCTACGACATTCGCCACGCTCTCAAAGTGAGCGGCATCTATGATCTTCCTTTCGGCAAAGGACGTGCCTTTCTGAACCACGGCAAGGCCATGAACTATGCTGTTGGAGGATGGACTGCGGGCTTCATCCACATCTATCAAAGCGGCCAGCCGATTATTCTTTCGGGCGGCCTTTCGTCGACCATCAACTCCGCTTCAGACGGTGGCGTTACGTTTGCCGCAGGTGTGACGGCACACGATATTCAAAAGTCGGTCGGTGTACGGCATCTTCCAGGGCGAGGCGCACTCGTGGGCCTTATCGATCCGAAGTTCCAATCCACCACCGGCGCGAACGCCACGTACGTCAAACCTAATACCACGCCCGGAGTCGAAGGTGCTCTGCCCTTTATCTACGGACCGAAGTGGAACAACTTTGACCTTGCAGCCACCAAGGACATTCCCGTCTTTGAAGCTGTCCACATCAACATCCAAGGTATCTTCCTCAACGCCTTCAATCATCCCGAATGGATTGGCGGTACCTGGAGCACGCAAAGCACCGCCTTCGGAACGACGAACACGCTCGCTCAGTCGCCTCGGCGCATCGAGCTTCGTGCCAACGTTACCTTCTAACCCAACGTGCAGTAAACAAGATGGGCTTGTGCCGCTACAACGGCACAGGCCCATTTTGTTGCTGAACTGAAACCTCGTGAGACGGCGGCTGTGAGTAGCGGCAAGTATCGGTAGAAATAACAAGGCCGCACAGGAGTCTGAGCGGCCCTTGCTGACGATGACGGAAGCTACGTCCTGCGAAGTCCGAAGTCCGCGGACGACCTCTCCGTGGCGTGCAGGCCCCGCCGCAGCAGGGCAAATGCTGGTTAAAACGCCAAGAAAGCGATGTGGTAACACCCGGTGTGTCCGGTAAGACTGCCAGCGAGCGCGTATAGCGTTTTCCTGCGCACATCAGGAAAGGGCAGGCAGCACCGGATGTGGCCAATTCCAAAAATACAATTATGAACGCATGGCAGAGAGGGATCTCAAGGGGATGGCGGCTGAAGAAATTATTCTTCGGTTTCAGCCGAGGCTGCCAGCGATCGAGCTACATGTAAAAATGCTTTTAAATAAGATATTTACCTCCAGATTGGAGGACGCCGCCCAATGGGCGTTGCTGCCCTGCCGGAAATCGCGCAAATAAAACTTTGTTTCTCTGTGATGAAAATTGTTGACAGAAACGCCTGTATTGGCAGAATGTTTACAGAGCTTCATGAATACCATTTTGAATACATAACCAAACCATTTCCATGATGCGCCTATTTCTATCGTGAAGCGATGTTCTATTTGCCGTAAACGTTTTGTTTTAACTTCCGCCGTTTCAGAGGACGTTTCGTCAGATTCGAGCGGACATAAGTCTGTCGTCTTTCCGTCCATTTTTTGAACAGAGGACATACAGAATGATCCACAAAGTTAAACCGCGGCGCTAACAGAAGCGCAAAAGCGTTCCTAGCCCGTGGGCGTCCAAGTCGGCCATCTGCTTCTTTTTCAGGAGGATATATATGAGAATTACCACGTCACGAGATTTCCGGTGCGCATACTTCCTAGCCGTAACGCAATTGGCAAGTTTGACAACTAAGTTCCACCACGGGCGGCTTCGGACGCTAAGGCATGGCAGTCGGAGTCGTCAAACTGTCCTCTCGCTGGCGGTTATTCTGCTCACATTTGTCTCTGCTGCACTCCGATGCAATGCACAGGATTTGTCGACGGGTTCCCTGAACGTCACTGTGACCGATGAGTCCGGCGCGCTCATTCCGGGGGCGAAGCTGCTGCTGAAGGACCTTGGCACGAACGACGAACATACCGTGACGACGAAGGACAACGGTACGGTCGTCATTCCATTTCTGAATCCGGCCGTTTACAGCCTGACCGTCAGCAGGGAAGGATTTGCCTCCAATCAATACAACAAAATCACGATCACAACCAACCAGGTAACGAACCTTACTGTTGCGCTCAAAGCGGGGGCCGCGACTGAGACGGTTACCGTGAGTTCAGACCGCAGTCCAATCCTCAATACGACGTCGAACACCTTGTCCACGAACATCGACATGAAACAGGTCCAGGACCTGCCGACGTCGGCGCGCAGCGTCACATCGCTTGCGTTCCTGGTGCCTGGCGCGGTGGACAATAACATCAACAACATGCCCGGAGGCGCGGTGAATGAAAGCGCCAACGGCTTCTCTACCATGACCAACCGCAATAAGAGTGGCGGTTTTGACACGGACAACACGGTCACGGTGCAACGTCTTGAGTCGACCCAGGAAATGACGGTCGAGACTGGTGAGCTCGACGCTTCCAAGGGCGGCACCGCGGCTATGGACATCGGTTTCCTCACTCGGCGCGGAACCAATCAATTTCATGGCCAACTATTTGAGGACTATCGCAGCGAGGCATTGAACGCCAACAGCTGGGCGCGCAACTTCGCCCATCAGCCACGCGGTTTGCTGATTATCAATGACTTCGGGGCGAGTGTAGGCGGTCCGCTGTGGAAGGACAAGCTCTTCTTCTTTGCCAGCCTGGGCAACTATCGTCGTCCCTTTCAAAATCTCGTAGCCACAACCATTCCCACCCCGCTCGCTCTCTCAGGTGTTTATACCTATTTCCCGTGCCAAAATAACACCAACACCAACAACTGCTCGACGAGCGCAAGCGTGACGGCAACAGAGAACGTACTACAGGTGGGCGGCAGCGCTGGCTGTCCTACATGTACGAGCACGATCAATCCGGTCGTTGCCGCCAATCTCGCCAATATCCAGAAGGCAATCGCGATGCCCGGTGTAACCATCACCCCCGGGGGTGATCCCAACCACGAGGTTGTCAACTTCTCCAATCATGGATCCCAAATTGAGCGGTTCCCCACGCTTCGCGTGGACTACAACGTAACCCATAACTTTCGGCTGACAGGTACGGGAGTCGGCACGTTCAACTACAACAACCATAGCGGGAATCCCCCCTATCCGGGACCGGACTTTGCAGCCGACGCGACGAGTTCAAAGAGCAGGGCCTATCAGGCCGTGGTGGGATTTGACTGGACGCTGAAGCCGAACATCGTGAACGCGTTCCGTATCGGCTATCTCTATACTTTCAGTGAGTACAGTTCTCAGGGTGTGGGTACGCCGACGGCGGACATGACGGCTGCTGGCGACCTGATCGCCGGCTTCGGAATGAATACCGGAATCAACGGATTCGCCGCACTCCACGGTGGCTCTCTCTATCCTGTGAGAAGCCTCAAGGATGACACCACCTGGTCGCACGGAAATCACACGATCTCCTTCGGTACGGAACTTTCGACCGAGGTCGATCACTACTACAACAATCAGTTCGTGCCCTACATCTATATCGACGGCATCGCCGATGGCGATCCTGTCCTGGGCACATTGGACAACTCGGTGGCCGTGGCTAACGGTCCACAATCGGACAAAGCCGACGTGGAGAGTTTGTACGCGCTGCTCAATGGGCGTGTAAATTATTACAGCCTCGGCCAATTCGTAAACAGTCAGACGAAGCAGTTCCAGCCTGGGATCTCGTTCAACCTGCACGAGAAGCTGACACAGGTTGCGCTTTTCGGTCAGGATTCCTGGAAGGTTACTCCCACGTTTACGTTGAATGCCGGACTGCGCTGGGACTTCACTGGCGCCTCGAAGGATGAGACCGGCTTTTACACGCACCCAAGCATCGGCGACCTTTGGGGACCTTCAGGCGTGGGGAACCTCTTCAAGCCCGGTACGCTGACCGGAAATATGAATCCGGTCGAGGAGCCTTCGGCCGAATCCTACGCTCCGACATACGTCCATCCGGAACCGACTGTCGGCTTCGCATGGAATCCTCGTCAAGAGTCGGATACTGTCATCGGAAAACTCTTCGGCAACGGTAAGAGCGTGATCCGGGGCAGCTTTACCTTCAAGAACTATACGGAAGGCGCGCAGAACTTCTGGAACTTCGGATCGAACAATGGGGCCAACTTCAACACGTATTTCGTCGCCCAATCGGTGTCGCCAACGCCGGGAGTTACACCCGGGCCGGGTTTCTACAACGCGGGTTCCTACGTCCTGGGAATGCCCGTACCGCAAACCCTGTCCCAATCGCCCAATCCATATCGGTCCGTTATCCCGGAAACATATCTGGCTTTACAAGGCGCCACCATTGCCACCTTCGACCCACACATCAAACAGCCCTACCTGGAATCGTGGCAGTTTGGCATTCAGCGCCAGTTGAGCACGAACAATGTGATCGAAGTACGGTATGTGGGCAACGTCTCCAAAGACCAGTGGCTGGTGAAAAACTACAACGAAGTGAACATCATTGAGAACGGCTTCCTGAACGAATTCAAGGCGGCGCAGGCAAATGTAGCGGTATCGCCAGACCCAAAACACCCGACTATCAAGGGACCGAACCCAACCCCCATTCTCGATCAGGCCTTCAGGACCAGCGGTGCCGCGGCCTATACAAATTCCACGTTCATTAACGACCTTCAAACGGGCCAGGCTGGCGCCATGGCCAGTTCTCTGGCCGGTAACCCAACGTATCTCTGCTCGCTCATCGGGGCCAATTTCGCGCCTTGCGCTGCGCAAGGCTTCGCTGGAACCGGGAACTATCCCATCAACTTCTTCCAGGCTAATCCGTATATGGCCGGTGGGGGAATCCTGGAGATGGGAAACTACGGGTTCTCCAACTACAACGCGTTGCAGGTCGACTTCCGTCAAAACACGAACCACGGCATGCAGTTCGACGTCAACTACGTGTTTTCCAAGGGGCTCGGCACCACCGTACAGGGAAGCACTGCTCCGGGTTACTATGGCGGCCGCAGCAACAGTGCCGGCGGCTTTATTACACTGCGAAACCAGGGCCTGAACTATTTCCCAAGCGCCTTTGACGTGCGTCACGTGATGCATGCCAGCGGCACGTACGACCTTCCGTTCGGTCGCGGGCGGCGGTTCGTGAATCAGAACCGGATTGCCAATGCCGTGGTCGGAGGCTGGACAATCGGTACGATCGTCGTTTGGCAGAGCGGCGAACCGCACCTGCTGAGCGGTGGCACCTCGACCCTCAATGGGAACGGCAGTGGAGTCGAGTTGATCGGCGTGACGGCATCGCAACTGCAGCACTCGATAAGGAGGCATAATGTGCCCGGTAAGGGATACGTGCAAATGCTCGACCCCAAGTACCTCCAGGGAAATGGATCGGCGAACCCCGCATACATCACACCGGAGTACACGCCTGGAAAGATCGGAAGCATGGTCTGGCTGCACTCTCCGACCAATTTCAATACCGATCTCGCTCTCACCAAGTTGGTGCCGGTCTTCCGCGAGGTCAATCTGAAACTGCAAGGTGAATTCCTGAATGCGTTCAACCACGTCTCCTGGACGGGGATGAATACGAGCATCCAGAGCACTACATTCGGAACGACCTCGACCGTTTTTGGAGGAGGAGCGGTACCGGGCGGAGCCAGACAGATTGAACTCCGGGCAAATGTGCAGTTCTAAAGCATCTGCCCTGTCCCCACCGTGCGCAAACAGTTGTGCAGCGGCGTCTTCTTTACGGAAGACGTCGCTGAAGTTTGCGGCGTTGGATCTCACCCCATAGAGAAAATACTCTGGCTGGTCTGAATCATGGGGTGCGCCGAATGGCGCATTGAACTCCACCAGTTTCGCCACGTCGAACATGCGAACGCCCCCTTCATGACGAGTTTCATCATGAAGGGGGCGTCCGCAGCAGGGTATAGATGAGGATGAAGAGCGGTTACGCTCCGGCGAAATCCGCGATCGGCTTTTCAGTTACGGAAGGACGGCTTGCGACTGCTTTCTCGTAGACGGCCTTGGCTGTCTTCAGGTCTTCGCCCTGCAGCTCAAGGCGAGGAGCGCGGACGCGGGCCGAACCACATCCGGCCTGCTCCTGCACCCACTTGATGAGCTGCACGAACTTCGGCACGGTGTCCAGACGCAGCAGAGGCAGGAACCAGCGGTACAGTTCGAATGCTTCGTCCGCCTTGCCTGCTTTCGCGAGGTTGTAGAGTTCGACAGACTCTGCCGGATACGCGTTGACAAGGCCGGCGATCCAGCCGACGGCGCCGACGCTAATGGCTTCGACGATGACGTCATCGACGCCTACGCAAAGGCTCAGGCGGTTGCCGAGAACTTCGCGTATGGCAGCGACGCGACGAACATCCGCGCTGGACTCCTTTACCGCTTCGAGGTTCTGATGCTCCGCGGCGAGCTCGGCGATATGCTCGGGCTGAAAGTCGGTCTTGTACGCAACGGGGTTGTTATAGAGCATGCAGGAAAGCTTGGTCGCGTCCATGATTGCCGAGACGTGCTGCTTCATCTCATACCAGTCGGAGTTATAGACGTAAGGTGGCAGGACCATCAAGCCAGCGCATCCAGCGGCTTCCGCTTCCTTGGCCAGGCGCACCGCGTTCTGAGTAGAAAGAGCGGAGATGCCTGCGACCACAGGCGATTTGCCCGCGACGCGGACCGCCGTCTTCAGGATCGCAACTTTCTCGTCCAGCTCCAGGGTCGCGCCCTCACCCAGTGAGCCCAGCACGACAAGTCCTGTACAGCCATTGCCGAGTTGCCATGCCGCATGTTGCGCCAGAAATTGGTGGTCGACCTTCATGTCGGTGTCGAAGGGGGTTGTCATTGCGGGCAGTACGCCAGTCCAGTTCATGCTTTCTCCTCAATCAGTTCGTTTTGGTTGTTGATTTCTGTTGTTTCATCCTGGGCGCAAAGTGCCTCGATTGGCACGGGGAAGAGGGGCTGTCGTACAGAGACAGGCTTCCATCCCAGAAGATGTTCTATTGCGGGACCACAGACGCGGCCCTGGCATGGCCCCATGCCGCATCGCGTTTGCAACTTCGCATCGGTCCATCCTGTATGGTTATGCAGGTTGCTGAACCGCACATCCTCGCATCGGCAAACAATCGTTTCGGGGCGGGGAAGTGAGCGCAGCTCCGGGCGCAGGGCAAATGCTTTTTCCATGCGGTCGCCGAAGGTACGTTCTGTCGCCGCGCGTTTTTGCAGCGACGCATAGCTGCGTCCGGCGCAAGCGAGTCCGGCGATTTCTCCCTGTACCAGGGCCGCATCGAGGCCGGCAATGCCCGTGGGTTCGCCGGCGCAGAATACGTTGGGCAGGGAGGTGCGTTGTGTATCGTCGACCTGCACAAAGCTGCCGCTGAACCTGCATCCGAGCAGAGCGGCGAGCTCTGTGTTGGGCACGAGGTGGTATCCGCAGGCCAACAGGTCGCAGGGTTCTGTCCAGGTGCGTGTGCCGTCAGTCATGCGAACTGCCGCAAGCTTTTGGCCGTCGCTTGCAGCAATAGCGTCGACTACCCAGCAACCAGTGCGATACGAAGTCTTCCAGAGTTTCGCGCGAAAGCTCGCACCTTGAATAAGCTTCGCAGGATGTGTCCAAAGGGATGCGGCAAAAGGGGCGAGTTGCGCCAGCGGAGCTTGTTCCAGGAGATGGGATACAACAGCTCCGTCCTCCACCAGATGGGCCGCAACCGCGAGCAGCAGAGGGCCCGTGCCCGCTACGATCACTCGCTTGCCTGCGATCGGATAGCCGCCCTTCACCAACGCCTGCAAGCCGCCTGCCCCGAAAACTCCGGGCAAAGTCCAGCCGGGGAACGGCAGAAAGCGTTCGCGGGCTCCGGTCGCGAGGATGAGCTGTTCGAAGTGAAACTGTTCCGTGGAGGTGCCCGAGGCCGACTCTTGCGAAGTCTGCAACGTTCCTGAGGCGTCCGCACTGTAGACACAGTGGCCTGAGAACAACTGCGCTCCTGATCGTTGAAGTCTCTCTATTGCCCGCTGCTTCTGGGGATCGGAGCGGTGAGACGGACGGCTTTCCTCGACAGTCGCGCCACGCCAGATTTGGCCGCCGGCAGTTAGGTTATCGTCGAGCACGATGACCGATCGCCCATTCTCAGCCGCTGCGGTTGCCGCGGCGATGCCGGCGGGGCCGGCGCCGACGACCAGAACCTCGGTGCGCTTCGTCTTCGTGGAAATCATGGATTTGTCTCCACGGCCATATCCTGCTCGCAGAGGAGTTGGCAGGTGCGGCGATGCAGCACGCCATTCACGACGGCGCGGCACTCAAAGCAAATTCCCATGCCGCAGAGCGCGGTGCGCGGTTCGCCGGTGACAGAGACACGGCTTGGCTGCTGCACGAGCAACATGGCAGCGGCAACGGTTGTGCCCCGCGCGACCTGTTTTCTGGCGTGGTTGATCGTCAACGAAATTGTTTCAGGCATGGGCAAGTCTCGCCGCTTCCATGAGTCGAGCAGGCAGGTAGGGAGTGGGGTCGATGGCCGATTTTTGTCCCAATATGCCGTCCAGCAAGAGCCGGGCGGCGCCTGGTGCGTTGGTGATACCGAGTCCTTCAAAGCCTGCGGCCAGCCACAGAGAACGGTCATCGGAAAGTCCGATGGCCGGGCCGATCAGGGGCAACTTGTCGGCCGTCGCGGCGCGGAAGCCCGTCCACACGCGAAGCACCGACAGGTTTTCCAGGCCGGGCATGTATTCCTTCGCGCGGTCGATCATGCGTCTCAGAATTTCTGTGTCTGCTTCTGGCTCCTCATTGCCATACTGCCGCGACGAACCGAGCAGCAGTTGGCCGGTTTGTCGTGGCTGGATGTTGAAGGCGACAGAGTCGTCCGTCACTTTGTGCGCGCTCTTCAAATAGCCAAGCTCGACGAGCTGATGGTGAAGGAAGCCGGGGTAGCGGTCCGTAATAACGAGGTGACCTTTGCGTTTCTGAATCGGCAGAGCGGGCAGCAACTCGCACTCGGCTCCTACGGCCAACACGATGCGGTCGGCACGCAAAGTCTCTCCGTTACTCAGCAGCACTTGTCCCTCCGATGCTGAGACCGCTCTCGACAGAAGGACTTCCGCTCCCAGGCTCCTGGCTTCGGTCAGAAAAAAGGCTGCGGCTGCCGGCGGATACACCACACTATCGCCGGGCACGAGCAAACCGCCGGCCAGGCCAAGACGCAGGTTCGGTTCTTCACGCGCGAGTTGCGCCGCATTTAGAACCTGCGCATGGACTCCAGACTGCTCGTAGAGCTTTTGCCGGCCGTAGACCTCGGCCATCTCTTCGTCGTCGGCTGCCACCCATATTGTGCCGCGGCCTTCGTATTCCACCGACTTCGGCAGCGTCGCTGCCTCTTCCTGCCACAGCGAGCGCGAGAACGTAGTCAGGGCAAGTTGCGCCGGTGAGTCGTCCATCACGACCACGTGGCCCATGCCGGCTGCGGTCGCTCCTCCGGCGGGCGTGCCGCCTTCAATGACGCCGACTCGCCAGCCAATGCGGGCGCACTCCCGGGCGACGGCGCTGCCTACAATCCCAGCACCTACGATGAGGATGTCGAATGGCTTCATTTCAGAACTTGATCCCCTGCGAGAATGGATCGTCTTTAGCAAACAGTAGCTTGGACTCACCTGTCACCCACGCGTGTCCGCGAATGCTGGGGTTGACCTGTCCATCGCTACCCTCGCGAACCGAGCCGTGGAACACGGTCCCGAGGATGCCTTCCTGCTTCCACGTTACTCCGGGAGCGAGCTTGCCGTCGTCGTATAAACAGGCCATTTTCGCGCTGGTACCGGTGCCGCAAGGCGAGCGATCAAACGACGCGCCGGGGCAGAGTACAAAATTGCGCGATGAGTTTTCTGTGTTTTCCGGCTTCGAGAAAAACTCGATGTGATCGATGAAGGCTCCATCGCTCCCCGTCACGCCATTCTTATGCAGAGCGGCGCGAATGGCTGTCGCTGCGGCGACTAATTCATTGCGATTGGCGGCCGTCAGTTCATAGGGTGGATCGGACACCAGGAAAAACCAGTTTCCCCCCCACGCGACATCGCCCGTATAGATTCCATACCCGGGAACGTCCACTTCCACTGCCGTGCGGTAGCGATAGCTGGGAACGTTTTCGACGGTTACGCTTCCGTCCTGGTGCAATGTGGCGTGCACAATACCAACCGGGGTTTCAATCTTGTGTATGCCGAGACCTATTTTGCCCATATGAGCAAGCGTGGTTAACACGCCGATGGTCCCATGGCCGCACATGCCGAGGTAGCCAACGTCGTTAAAGAAGATGACTGCCGCGGACGAGTCGGCGTGTACGGGGTCGAGCAAAAGTGCTCCGACAACCACCTCGGAGCCGCGCGGTTCGCATACAATTGCTGAGCGAAATTGATCAAATTGAGCGGAAAACCGCTCCAGCCGTTCGGCGATCGGTCCTTGACCGAGATCCGGGCCGCCTGAGATCACGACTCGCGTTGGCTCGCCTTCAGTATGCGAATCGATGACATGGATGCATTGGGAAAGGTGCATAAAAAATAATACCTTGTTGTCTACTATATTGAATACATTATTAAATCGGAATTCGCGATGTCAAAAAGAGCAAAAGGCGGTACAGTTGACTCGGAGCACAATCTTCCTTGCCAACAGCATCCGGATTATCGATGAAGAAAAAAGCAGTCTTGGGCGCGGCCACTCCCAGAGCAAAAGCCGAGCATGGCACCAGCTTACTCACAGCATTTCGTGAAATTCGCGAGTTGATCGTACACGGCCGGCTCTCGCCTGGAACCTGGATTCTCGAAGCTGAACTTGCCGAACGCCTGAACATGAGCAGGACTCCCGTTCGCGGGGCCATCCACTGGCTGCAGCGCGAGGGATACATCCTCGAGCATCGCAACGTCAAGAAGTCACGCATGATTGTCGCTCCTTTGACGAAGGAAGATGCGAATGAGCTCTATCTGATTATTGGCCGGCTCGAAGGCATCGCCGGTCGAGGCATTGCGGCCCTTCCGGCGCCCGAGCGTAAGGACATCGCCGCACAGCTTCAGAAGCTGAATGACCGGCTGGATGTGATTTCGAAAGACCGCGACGGCCATCCGGGAGATATTTTTGAGAACGACCGTTCTTTCCATCGGCTGATCATTAAATACGGGGCGGGCGCACGCATGACGACTCTGCACAAAGCCATCGAGCCGCAGACCGAGCGCTATTGGCGACTGTATGCCAGCTCCATCATTAAAGATCTGCACATTTCCGTCGGTGAGCATGACGAGATCATCCGTGCGATCCAGGCCGGAGATGCTGACCGGGTCGAGCAAGGCTTGCAGGACAACTGGCTCAAAGGTGCGGAGAGACTCGGCCACGTCATCGAAATCTTTGGGGAACGCGGTAGCTGGTAGCTTTTCGATATTCATCGGGTGTGGGCTCCGAAGTCCTGCAAGGCCTGTTTCGCGCCTGCGATGTTGGTGAGCTTCATCTCTGCATACTTGCGTGAAAGCACGACGCCGGGCGCACCGGCCTGGAGCGCTGCCAGCGTTGCCGCGCGAACGTCCGCAGGTTGTGTACGCTTTTCGCTCAACTCCGTCGGCACATCGATGTCGATTCCCGGATAGATCGGAATGGCTCCCTGCACATCGGCAATGGCGCGCCGCGTCTCGATGGCAACCGTCGCACTGGAGAGCCCCGCTGTGGGCAGTTTGTCCAGAGTCGGCTCACCCGTATAGCCGAAGAAAGCATAGTGCATATCGAGCACGCGCTCCGGCGTCATGTCGCGAAAGATCGTCGACTGTACGTTGCGAATGTATTGCGCGAGGCGTGGCCCGGCGCAGTTGTTGTAGGGGCATGGCTTGAGAAAGTCCGAGAAGGGAACAAGCCGCGCGTAGTTCGTGTCGGCGCTATAGAACGGACTCATCGTCACGACATGCATGATGTGCCAGCCCACCTTGATGCGGGGCTTGATGGCTTTGGCCGTGCCGTGGATGAGGGCGTACATCTCCTCCTGGCTGGTGTACCAGAAACGCTCCCAGGCGAAGATTTCAGGGAACTCCAGAAAGAGCCTCCATAGCCCGACGAAGTTTCCGTCTGGGGTTTGCGTCGTCGCGGCCTGCGTCTTGATGACCCAGTGGTCCAGGGCAATGTAACCCTGTCGTGCGCGATTGCCGTCGATGCCGGCTTCTTTCGCTTTGCGTATGCAGAAGTCGCAAAAACAGTTTGCCGTGGAAGACCGCCGCGGAAAAATTCTGTTGAAGCTGGCGCCGATGACGTTGTTGAGCGGGCCCTGGCGTTCGGACTCCCACATGATGCCGTCGATGTCGTTGTTCGTCACCCAGTCGGCCACCATCGAGCCGAGAAACGCGCGTGCGTTCGGATTATTGAAGCAGGTTGTTGGACCCGGTCTTCCGTATAAATCGACTTCGGCAATGGAGTTGAAGTTCGGGATGAGTGCGGGGTTGTAGTTCTCTTCGAAGAGAGCGTAGGTCTGCATGTTGCGCGACTTTGCTTTCGGAATCACGTCGGCGAGAATGTCGAACTCGCCTAGTTCCGGCGCGCGAATGTCCTTGATCGGAGAATTGGCGTAGAACTCGGGATGGACTCGCGTGAAGCTGCCTCCATGCACGCGGTCGTACTGCTGGACGCCGTGATCGGGCAACGGCTCTCCGCGGACCTGACGGCCAGCGAGGCCGGAGCCGTAGGTGAATACGGTGGCCATCACGACGTTGACGCCGCCGGTGTTTTGTAAGGTGTCGAGGCAGGCGTCGACGCCTTCATCGACGAAGGAGCGGCCTCCGATCTGGATTGCCACAAACTTGTCTGTCTTCGCTGCGGACGCCGTGGTAGTTTGCGCGGCAGCTTCCGCGACAAGCGGCACACTCGCGCCAAGCGTAAGCGCGGGGACCGCAGCCATCTGTTGGAGAAACTTACGGCGAGAGGTTGAGCCGGCGTTCTGGTCTGAGTTGTCCAATGCTTCTCCTTTGTCGCTCACCGCAGTCTGAGGAAACTAACGAATGATGGTTGCGTGCAGCAGCTTGTCCAGCTTTGGGAAATTCGCGTCGAGATACTTGTTGCCTCCGGCAAACATTTCATCCTGATGACCGGCGCGCATGCCGCCACCGGAGTGTTCGCCGTATCCGCTGTAGAGTTTTTCGACGACGTCCATGCCTTCGATCACCTGGCCGAACGGAGCGAACGCCGCTTCGCTGTCGTTGCGTGCGGAGTTGTCGCCGATATTGATGTAGACCTGTGTGGAACGCGTGTTTGGAGCGGTGTTGGAGAAGGCGACAAAGCCTGGCGTGTTGTGGTGCGTCAACGGATCGTCGGGGATCGTGAGTTTCCTCCACTTCTGGGCCACAGCAGGATTGCCGCTGATGCCGAACTGCGCCCAACGCCCAGGGACGACGCGGAAGAAACGCGAGTCGTCGTAATAGCCGGAGCGGACGAGCTCGTAGAACCTGACCGCGCCATGCGGAGACCAGTCTCGATGCGTCTCGATGATGAAGCTACCGGCAGTCGTTTCAAAGCGCACACGAAACGTTGCCGGGGCCTGGCGAGGATGCCAGAACGTGAGCGCTATCAACAGGCAAAGGGAGCAGGCGATCTTCATGCAAATCTCCGGGTGCTACTGCTTGTGCACGTTCACATAGTAGAGGTCATTGGCCACTTCGAAGTTCTCCTTCGTGAGCGGCGTTGAAAGCTGCTTCCACTCCGTCGTCGTCGGCTGAATCGTCTGCCGGTTGTCGCTGCTGCCGACTTTGATCGGCATGGCAAAACCTGGCTCATCCGCTTCCCAGCGGTACGAGACGGTGTGCGCGTCGTCGTCGAATCGAAGGTCGAGCACGGGAATGGCTGCGTGGCGAAGATATTGGTTGAAGATCGGCGTCAGGTTCAGACCGGTCTCCTTGTTGAAGAAGGCCACCATGTCCGTCGTCATGATGGTCTGATATTTGAAGTGCTGGTAGTAGTCGTGGAGCAACTTGAACCACACATCGTCGTTATTGACGACGCTCCGCACTGTGTTGAGAAACAGTGCGCCTTTCTTGTACTGGTCTACGGGCGGCGTGGCGTAGATGCCTTCCTCGGGGATGATCGGGATAGCGTTCTTCACGCCTTCTTTGCCGGTGTTCATGTAGATCAGAGCGTCCTTCTTGCCCCACTTGTCTTCGACGAACAGGCTCTCGCAGTAGTTCGCCCAGCCTTCGTGGATCCACATGTCAGAGCGGTCGCGCGCCGTGATGCTGTTGCCGAACCACTCATGCGCGCTCTCGTGGATGATGATGAAATCGAACCACGTGCCGATGCCTGTTTTAGGCCTGCCCAGGTAGCCGTTCTCAAAGTGGTTGCCGTAGGTGATCGCTGTCTGGTTTTCGACACCGGAGTACAGCGCTTCCACCAGCTTGTAGCCGTCCTTCGGGAAGGGATACTCGCCGAAGAAGTGTGTATAGGCCTTCAGCATGTCCTTCACCTGCACGAACTGGCGCTGTGCTTTTTCGAGGTCTTCGGGGAAGACGAAGTAGTCCAGGCTCAGGCCGTTATACGTGTCGCTGAAGTGTGTGTAGGTTCCGATGTTGAGGGACACATCGTAGTTGTTGATCGGGTACTGCACCTTCCAGTCCCAGCGCGTGTAGCCGTCGTGCAGATCGGTCTTGCCCTGGAAGCGGCCGTTGGACACGTCGGTGAACTCGTTCGGTGCTTCGACGCTGATGTCCATCGACTCGACTTCGTCGCGCCACTGGTCTTTATTCGGCCACCAGACGCTGGCGCCTTCTTCTTCGCATGCTGTGTTTACCAACGGCCTGCCCATCGGATCTTTGCGGAATACGAAGCCGCCAAAGCGTCCCATCTCGGCCGGATGGCCCGAGTAGTGGAAGTCCACCGTGTAGACCTGACCTTTGCGCAAGGTTTGGGGGAAGTCTACGTAGATCGTCCGGCCGGCGATGCGCGCGTACTTCAAAGACACTGGCTTGCCATGGTCTTTTTCGAGAAAGATGCCGTCGATCTGAAAAGTTGGCACGAGATCGAGCTGAATACGGTTGCCATCCTCCAGCATGCGAAAACGGATGGCGTTCGAGCCACTGAGGAATTGCTTAATGGGGTCGATCCGCACGTCCAGGTGGTAGTAGAGCAGGTCGTTGTTGGCGCGATAGGGTCCGTAGCTGCCAAGCAGCTTGTCGCCGCCTGAAAGCGCTGGGGGAGCGCTTGCAGGGGCGGCAGGCGTGACTTGGGCAACTGCGGTTGAGCCGCAAACTGCAGCGAGGAGAACGAGGCCGAGTTTTCGAGTGCCGTACGATTGCATGGCAGTTGCTCCTGCTCTGGAATATGGGCCGTTACTTCGGGTCGGCCGTCATGGTGGAGCGATGGCCGGTGGTTGTGGTCCAGTAGTCCATCCACCGCTCGCGGATGCCGGTGACGCTTTGGATGAGCTGCGGGCTCGGCGTCTTGCCGTGCTCGACGACGACCACCATGCCGGTGTTGAAGTTTTTCTGCGCCTGATCGACGGCGGGGAGGCGTGGGCCTTCGACGGCGATCACGTCCTGAATGGTGACCTTGGTGCGATCGGCCTTGTAGATCGCGTGTCCGTTGGCATCGCGTCCTGCAGGGACGAGGTTGCGCAGGATGAAGAAGTCAGGCACCTCGGCGGGTGAGATCATGCCCATGAGGTAAAGGTCAAGATACGACCACCCTGTGGCTGGGACGTAGTAGTCGTCGTCAAGCTGGGTAAAGGTGCCGTCGAAGTTGTCCTGCCACACACCGCCGCCCATCATAGAGGCTTCTGTCGGGCGCTGATAGGGAAACGCGACCGGTGCTTGCAAGCCGCGAGCCCAGTGTGTGGGGCCAAGCTGAATCGTTTCTCCGTTGACTTTCGCTGAGACAAAAGCAGACCAGCGATGGCCCATCTCGTGGCCGATCTGCGACACGGCGTAATCGTAGGGAGGGATCTTTCCATTGGCGGTGCGTTCCGCGAGTTGTTGCGTATAAGCGCCAACGTTATGGATGTTCGTCTCTTTGAGATCTGCCGGAGGATACTCCTGCATCTGGTTTGCGCCAACGTACACGGGCTGGATGAACTGCCATTGAAAGCGGCCCTTGGTGCAGTATCCGGCGAGGTTGCGCTGGTTGGCGCCGATGCCGGTCACAGCCCCACCATTGGGTCCTCCGCCAAGAGGCCCGGTGCTGGAGGTGCCGGCCTCGGGGTTGTCGATGCGGAAGTCGGAGTAGTACGCGAGCATGTCGAACTTGTCGCCGAGCGCGTTGATGATCGAGCAGGTAAGGTCGTTTGCCCGGGGCGGCTTCATGTAGTGGAACGTCTCGAAGACGATGGAGAACGGGCCGTCGCGCTTGCCGAGAGACGAAAGGTGGATCTCGGGGTTTGCGACGCCTGCGATCTTGACCGGCTGCGGCGCAACACGGTCCACGGTGACCGGCGGCGCGCCGGCTGTCTGCACGGCAGCAGAGAGGAAGATGCGATCGCCGGGCTTGTATCCGGCAGGCAGTGTGCCCTGCATGGAGATGGTGTTTCCGT
>Ga0207652_10002198_pt1 | contig 16653 bp, 10 predicted proteins | sample KBSC63BmetaG_FD_184334 | JGI IMG/M metagenome (GOLD analysis project Ga0207652, IMG submission 184334) | Corn rhizosphere microbial communities from Kellogg Biological Station, Michigan, USA - KBS C6-3B metaG (SPAdes) (version 2) | ecosystem: Host-associated > Plants > Roots > Rhizosphere ... | reverse complement strand
GGATGACCGCTTCTGCTGGAATATAGCAATCGATGGCAAGCTGCGAGAGATCTTTTTCCATTTTGAAACACTGTACACGAAAACGGAATTTGTTCTACAGTATTTTCATGACCTCGTGGGAAGAGAGCAATTCGTGGTACGACAGCATCGTCGGTGAAAAAGGGCACTACTATCACCAGACGGTGATTTTTCCCGGAGTGTTACGTCTATTGAAACTGGCTGCAGGAACAAAATTGCTCGACATCGGCTGTGGCAACGGCGTGTTGCAGAAACATTTGCCGAAGGGCGTTGAGTACACCGGCATCGACATTGCGAAACGAGAGCATCTCATCCAAGCCGATGCCACCAAACCACTGCCTCTCGAACGGAAAGACTTCGACGTCGTGTGTTTCATCTTATCGCTCCAGAACATGGATCCGGGACAAGACGCCATCAAACACGCCGCGCAGCACCTCAAGCCTCGTGGGAAAATGTTGCTCGTTTTAAACCACCCGTGCTTCCGGATTCCCCGGCAGAGCGCGTGGGGCATTGACGAACAAGCTAAGCTGCAATACCGGAGAGTGAACCGCTATTTGTCTCCACTGAAAATCCCCATCCAAACACATCCCAGCAAACAAGCTTCAGAAACCACGATGTCGTTCCACCATCCGCTCTCGACCTATGTCCACTGGTTGAAAACAAATGGCCTCATCGTCCAAGATCTCGAGGAGTGGCGCTCCGACAAACAGAGCGTGGGCAAGTGGGCCAAAATGGAAGATCGTGCGCGCGAGGAGTTTCCCCTGTTTTTAGCTGTGCTAGGAGAAAAGCGGTAATGTGCGGAATTTTCGGCTACGTCGGTGAACAAGATGCTCTGGCAACTTCGGTGCGAGGGCTCGAGCAGCTGGAGTACAGAGGGTATGATTCCAGCGGAATCGCTGGAATCATCGACCAGCAACTGGTGGTTTGGAAAAAAGCGGGCAAGCTGTCGAATCTGAAAGGCATTTTGCAAAAACAACGTCTTTCGATTGCGATTGGGCACACACGGTGGGCCACCCACGGCAAAGTCAATGACCTCAACGCTCACCCACACTGTTCGGGAGACATTGCTGTCGTCCACAACGGCATCATCGAAAATTACGAAGCATTGAGACAGGGACCTTGTGTTTCCGAAACAGACTCTGAGGTGATTGCTCAGCTCATTCAAGCTCATTACACGGGCGATCTTCTCGAAGCGGTGCAGAAAACCATTCCGTTATTGAAGGGCATGTATGCCATTGCTGTGATTCACAAAAACCATCCGGGCCAAATTGTTGCGGCCGCACACGAATGCCCGTTGGCTGTCGGTGTGAATGAACAGAGAACAGAAACTGTCATTGCCTCAGACCCGAATGCATTTTTGGGCGGCATGTTTGAGCTCTTGTTTTTGCAAGACGGAGAAATAGCCGACGTGCGCAAAGCGCACGTCGAGGTGTACCACCCGATGCGCGGCAAAGTGACAAAAAAAACAGAGCGTCTCGACCAGAAGCAAAGTGCCCCCTCGAAAGAAGGCTTTGAGCATTTCATGCTCAAAGAGATTCATGAGCAGCCCAAAACAGTGCAAAAGGCTTTTGTCGGTCGTCTGCACACGCTGCCGATGAAGATCGACGATGCCACCCTCAAACAATTCAACCGAGTTTGGTTTCTCGGGTGCGGAACGTCGGCCAATGCCGGTGCCATCGGCAGCATGTATCTCGAGGAATTGGCTGGTATACCCGCATCGTGTGACATTGCTTCGGAAGGACGTTACCGGACAGAACTGCTGACTCCGGACACATTGGTCTGTGCGATCAGTCAATCGGGAGAAACGGCTGATCTTTTGGCTGCGATGCGCGAAGTGAAAAAGCAAGGGTGCAAAATCTTGGCTTTTTGCAACGTGAAGAACTCGACGATTGTCCGGGAATCATTTGCGTGTGTAGACTTAAAGGCTGGCCCAGAGATGAGCGTTTGCTCGACCAAAGCGTTCACCTCGCAGATCACGGTGTTGTTGTTGTTTGCGATGCACATGGCTCAGCTGCGTGGGAAAAAGGTGTCTGTGAGCGTGGACGAAATTCCCGGACAGGTCGAGCAGGTGCTTGAACTGGCTCCCGAAATTCAGAAGCTTGCGAAGAAATACGCGAAGTACGAAGACTTTTTCTTTTTGGGACGCAGGTACATGTACATCACGGCACTCGAGGCTGCTCTGAAACTCAAAGAGATTTCGTACGTCAATGCCAACGGGTATCCGGCCGGAGAGCTCAAGCATGGGCCGATTGCCTTGCTGGATGCAAAGTTTCCGGTCGTGGCGTTCTGTGCCAACGAACTCACCCACGAGAAAATCGCCAGCAACCTCATGGAAGTCAAAGCTCGTGGAGCCCCGTTATTGGCCTTTGCTCCACACGGAATGCCCGGGATCAATGGTGTTGCTGACGACGTCGTCTGGCTCCCCAAAACGTCCGACATTCTGGCCCCGTTTGCCTCGGCTGTCGCCGGGCAATTGTTCGCATACTATGTGGCCAAGGAACGAGGCTGTGACATCGATCAGCCGAGAAATTTAGCAAAATCTGTGACCGTGGAGTGATATGAAAAAGCTTGTGTTTTTGATGTTTGTTCTACTCATCGCTTCCGCCCCATACCTGGTCTCCTACACCCCGGCCAAAGTCTTGCTCATCAAATTCCTCGAACACAAGTTCCAAAACTCGGTTCAGATCGACACCCTTCGATTGTCTTGGTTTGGCCCTCAACAAGCTGAGAATATTCGGTTCCAAAACAAAGACTTCGACGGTGTGGTGGAAACATTTACCTCTCCCCTCCCCTTGTGGAAACTGCCCGATCTCAAAGAGTCGTTCTCCATCGAAAACGGCACGGTGCAAGTGCATGCTGAAGGGTATCCGGCCGCACAGATTAATCACCTGCACGCCGTGGTGAACGGATCGAAAGTCGAGGCTACTGCCACCACGACGGAAGCAGACAAAACCGGCAGTTTGAAAGTCCGTGCAGAACAACACAGTGCCGACTACGACATCACGGCCATGGGAACCAATGTCCCCAGCTTATTGGTCGACAGGTTGGTCAATGCCCACGGCAAGCTCGCCGCGTTGGTCGGCCCCAGCATGAACGGGACGTTGTCGGTGAAAACAAAGAACCGGTCAGGAACCATTGCTTTAGACATCGACGGGACAAACACCGATGCCTCGGGAACGTTTGACTACACCCCAGATGCGATCACGTTGAAAGAACCATTGCTCATCACCTGTCATCTCACCCCAGACTCAAGCACTCTGCTTCTCGGAACCAAAGTCCAATCCCAAACACCGATCTTACTTCGTGTGTTCCCCGAAGGCTTTTCGTTGCCACGGCCGTTTTCCCTCGACAAACTCCGCATCGGCCACGCCACGCTCGACCTCGGCAAGTTCCAGGTTGAAAATACCCCTGCCCTCACAGCCTTGTTTACCATGCTCAAGTCTCCGAGATCAGGTCAGTGGGTCAGTGCTTGGTTCAACGAAGTCGATGCCACCATGCAGAACGGAACGTTGTCGTTGGGACGGGTTGACGCACTGTTTTCGGGCAATGTGCATCTGTGTGCATGGGGGGACATCTTGTTGTCTCAAGACAAGCTCGCCATGAACTTAGGCATTCCAGCTGACACGCTGAAAAGCTCGTTCGGCATTCAGAATCTCAACGACAACTATGTGCTCAAAGTGCCCGTGCAGGGAACGTTAGAGAACCCCGATTTCGTGACGGGACCAGCCAGTGCCAAGATCGCAACCCTGGTTGCCGGACAAGCCGTCCCCAAACCCGGCCCCGTCGGCACCTTTTTCGGCATCATCAACGCAGCGACCAACGACAGCAGCGATGTGCCCCCGGCAAAAAGACCGTTCCCCTGGGAAAAGTAGTTTTGAAAAAATGATTTTCCATGAAAATTCGTACTCAGACTACGAATTTTCATGGAACTTTATGCAATCGTGATTTCTTTGCAGAGATATACGTCTTGAATTGCATGTAGCAACTCAACACCGTCTTTCATTGGCTTTTGGAATGCTTTTCTTCCACTGATCAAGCCCATGCCACCGGCACGCTTGTTGATGACCGCCGTCATCACTGCATCACTCAAATCGTGCTCGCCCGAGGGGCCTCCCGAGTTGATCAAGCCCACCCGCCCCATGTACCCGTTCACCACCTGATAGCGCGTCCTATCGATCGGATGATCCGAACACATCTGCTTGTACATCTTCTCCGAGCTCTTGCCAAACTTCAGCGCCGTGAACCCACCGTTGCACACCGGCAGCTTCTGCTTCACGATGTCGGCCCCAATGGTCGCGCCCAAATGATCTGCCTGGCCCGTCAAGTCTGCCGCTTCATTGTAGTCGGCAGTCGCCGTCTTGAACGCACTGTTCCTGACATAACACCAGAGCACCGTTGCCATTCCCAGTCTGTGTGCTTCCGCAAATGCTTGACTCACTTCCCAGAGCTGCCGTCGGCTCTCCGGTGAACCAAAATAGACCGTGGCCCCGGCAGCGACGCAGCCCATGTCGTGGGCTTGCTGTACCGAAGCAAACAGCGTCTGGTCATGCGTGTTCGGATACGACAATAGTTCGTTGTGATTGATCTTTAAGAGAAACGGTATTTTGTGCGCATACTTTCGAGCGACAATGCCCAATACACCCAGCGTGCTCGCCACTGCATTGCACCCGCCCTCGATGGCCAATTTCACAATGCTTTCCGGATCAAAATACTCCGGGTTCGGAGAAAATGAAGCTCCCGCCGTGTGCTCGATCCCCTGATCGACCGGCAAGATCGAGAGGTAACCGGTGTGCGCAAGCCGTCCATGGCCGAACAGCGTCTGCAAGCTGCGCAGCACCCGCACATTCCGATCGCTGCCCGCAAAAATCCGATCGACCCAGTCCGGCCCCGGCAAATGCAGCAGTTGTTTACCCACCGTCTTGCACGTATGGGAGAGCAACGAATCGGCTTCTTTGCCGAGCAGCGATTGAATCTTGCTATAGTTCATTGGTTTCCTTCATGCCAAAAAAGTGCTATTGCCTCAACGACTTTTTTGTACAAACAAAAATTTGAAAAGTTGTTCAGAAAACCCGGTGCAAAATTTTGTCTCGCATGGTAAACTCTTGGGCACAGAAAAAGAGGTTTCCACAATGAGTTCAGCTAGCCTTTATTCACTAGATCCTAAGCAATTAAGCAGACTGGGGATAGATCCACCAAACGGTCTTAGGACCATGTCATTCCAAGCACCCCTCCTCACAAAGATGGGTTTCATAAACGACATTCAAATAATCATTGCTGGTGCAATTGCTGAATGTATGAACAAAGAAGATTTCGAAGGAGCTAACGAGGTGCTCCAGATTTATCTTCGAGCCGCAGCGAGGGTCTTTCTAAGGTAAAATTTATTTTTAATCTTTTGTTGATTTTGATTAAAAAATCAACAGTTTCGCTCACATTCAACGACTTAAGGATGACTATTCTAACGCATGTGTTATTTTGGTCGCGACTAAAATAACATATGCGTTAGAATAGTCGTAGTATGAAAAGAGCCTACGAATCGATCTTGGAAGAGCACCTTGCAAAGTTTCGGCAGATGGCTTTTGTTTCTGGGCCGCGTCAGGTGGGAAAAACCACCCTGAGCCTGGAAGCCTCTTCGGAACACCCAAACCATGTGTATTTCAACTGGGACAACGATGACCATCGAGCCATCATCCTTCGAGGCCCGCAAGCGATTGCAGAAAAAGCAAGGCTTGATGAAGTGCACACAGATCTTCCTGTCATTGTATTCGATGAGATTCACAAATACAAGAATTGGAAACGGTTTTTGAAAGGCTTTTTTGATACCTATGAAAAAAAATGCCGGATTGTTGTGACTGGAAGCGCCCGTCTTGACATTTACAAACGAGGTGGAGACAGCTTGATGGGCCGTTATTTTCTTTACCGGCTTCATCCCCTGTCTGTACGGGAGATTGCCGATCCCAGTGTTCCTAAACAAGAAATCCAAAAGCCTCTCGAAATTTCGAACGAAGATTATGAAGCGCTATATACCTATGGTGGATTTCCAGAACCGTACATCAATCGGAATGATTCATTTTTCAATCGATGGAAAAAGCTGCGCATGGATCAACTCTTTCGGGAAGACATTCGTGATTTGACTCGCATTTCTGAATTGAGTCATACGCAGCTTTTAGCTGAAATTTTGCAAGAAGAAGCCTCTCACAGCCTGAATCAGGCAATTTTGGCGATCAAAGTGGGCATCTCACCTCCCACCCTGAAACGGTGGATCGAGATCTTAAAGAACCTGTATTTCTGTTTCACCATTCAGCCGTGGACAAAAAATCTCAGCCGTTCGCTCATCAAAGAACCGAAGATTTATCTGTGGAACTGGGCTCCCGTAGAAGATCCCGGAGCTCATTTCAAGAACTTCATCGCCTCTCATCTCTATAAGGCCATCCAATTTTGGACCGATCAAGGCTATGGAGAATACGGTCTTTATTATCTTCGGGATAAAGATCAGAGAAACGTGGATTTCTTAGTCACCAAGGATCGAAAGCCCTGGTTTCTCGTCGAGGCAAAAACATCTGGAGAAAAAGGCATTTCCAAATGGCTCTACTACTATCAGGAAAAGCTCAAAGTCCCTCATGCATTTCAAGTGGCAGCAGACCTTCCCTACGTAGACCGAGACTGTTTTGAATACAAAGAGCCTGTCATTGTTCCGGCCAAAACGTTCTTATCGCAGTTGATCTAATTTATCCTTTCACCACAACTTGCCGGGCTTCTCGTGCCAGCTCCTCTTCCACCCGTCTCAGCTTGTCCAATGTAAACGGCAATTGCTCGGCAAACAACTTCAAAGCCTTTTCCACGTCCGGAAAGACCCTTTCTTCTTCTTTCTCTCCAACACTGAAGCCTTGCGTCACTGCTTGGCAGTCGCGCAGTAGAGCCGGATACGCAGGAAGAGGGGCTCGCGTGTGGTAGTGGTGGCCGATCTGGAAATTGATCGAGCGAAGCAATGCGAGATGGGGCTTCAAGTTCCGGATGCCGTCGAGGGCTCCAGCGAAGACGGAGAGGCTGTGGCGGCGGATGGCGCCGAGGTCGTGGAGGAGAGCGTCGGCGGTGTACAGATGCTTGAAAAGCTTTTCGACATCGAGCAGATTGCGTTGGTGCCAGAAGCGAAGCTGCGGAGTATGGAGCATCCTCTGAAGCTCTTGGCCCTGCGCGATCCAGGCTAAGTAGTGACTGATTTCTTGGAGCGGCACGATGGGGTCATCGTCTTGCATAGGCGCGTAGTGGGCATGAGCAAGAGCTTGTTGGATGGAAGTTCGCTGTGTGTGGAGCGGCGATATTTTCGTGGGGAATGGTTTTTCATCCGGAACGATGAGGGCTTTTTCGAGCTGGGCGAGGTGCGTGAGGAACTTTTGCACGCTGGGGGTCTTCATGAGCTCGGGGCTCACGGCGATCGAGAGCATCTGGCGATAGGTGGAGAAAAGCTCGGAGAGGAACGTCCTTGGCACCGTGTCTAACAATTGATTCAGGGTGCGGAGCGGCGTTGGGAGTGCATCGTTTCCGAAGAACGCGGCGGATGCAGCTGGGTAGCGGGCCCAGAGCGTGGCTTGCTGAAACTGATCTAAAAATGCATATTGCGCCGATGTGAGCTGCAAGCCGGAATTGTCTGCGAGCTTGAGGAGGTTGTGCTCCAAAGAAGGATGTTTGACTTTAAGCGTTTGCTCTAGAGTGATCGCCGTGTCGAGCAAAAAGGCTCGATACGCAGCGGCCAATAACTCAGGTTTTTTGCGCATCAAGCACTCGGCAATCACTTCTAGACTCTGCGTGGCCAAGAAAAGGTGGTCTGCGGCTTCTTGCGCTTCTGCGGTTCGGTTGATGGGATACAGCGCTTGCGTCAATGCGAGCACAAAGGGCGAGGCGCTGCCGACCAGAGGCCATCTCGAGATCTCGGTCACAGCGCGCTCGATGGCCCCCAGCTGCAGGTCGAGTTCTTTGGTTAAAGATTCTGAAACTGCAGGGGGTGGCAACGTGACGGACGGCATTGCGGCTACGCTCTCCGCTTTCGGTACAGCAGCGGTTTTTGCGGGCGACGCTTTCTTGAGCGGAGGGGCTTTGGGCTCTGCCGGTGGTGCGATCTCATCGATGTCGATGAGGTCTGTTAACGCCAGAGTTTCGTAGGCGAGACGGCGGCGGAACGTTTGCCGAGACACCATTTTCGGAGCTGGCTCTGCAGTCGCAGTGGCTGGTGTTTTTTGGTCTTTGGCCCCCGTTGCAGTTGAAGCGACAGGAGTCTCTTCTTGGTGCATGAGGTCGATGAGCTGGCGGGAAAATGCTTCAAAGCTCTCGATGGAAGTGAGGAAGTTGATTACATCCTGCTTTTCCATTTGAAAAAAAGTTCTTTCTCCGGAGCTCATCGAAGAATTGCTCAACATCAAATCGGCTTCCTTGCCCATGTTTCTCATGAATTTTTTCAACTTTTCCAGAGGTGTAAACACAGATTCAAATGTCGAAGCAAGAAGCATTTCAACCAACCGTTGGGGGCGTGGACTTTTTTGGAGAAGTGCAACCTCTTCAGAAACCCATTGCAGCCTTCGATCCATCAGGTGGTTCAACTGGCCCGCGTCACGAATGAATTGCCGGTGCTCTTCTGGTTGAAATTGCTGATTTACCATTTTTTTGAATTTGTGCTTGGACAACGTGACACGACTTATACCAGATTGTTTATGCTTATGCTGAAAAGCCGCTGCATAGGAAGCAGCGAACCTCCCTTCTGCAAATGCGGATAGATTGTCTCTCATGAGATTGATCTCCCGCAAAATGGAGGCAAACTGGTTCTTCCACAGAGCAAATGCTTGCAGCGTTTGGCTCGAAGTCAACGATTTTCCAGCAACCCGGCTCGTCCAGCCCAGCTCCACAAACGAGAAATTCTCCAGCAAAAGATGGGGATAGCACTTGTACGCTTCTGCAAATGGAGTAAGCCCTGGATGGACGTTCCATCGGACAGGATCGACCGCCTTTTTTTCTTGCACACATTGCCAAAGAGACAATAGCTGGAAGAATTTTTCGGGCGACACGTCTGTTTGATCGAGAATCCATCGAAACAGTTCTTCCGTGAATGCCTGATGGATCGTCTGATTGGGATCCCGCATGGGAAGCAACGACCTCACGGGTTCCGAGGATTGAGCAATCTCGTACGTAATGATCGTTGCCGTTCGAAGGGCCATGAGCTCCGGCATCCCCAAGAGCAGCTTGAATGCTAGAACAACCGATTTTCCCTTTTCCTGCTCAATCGTGACGTAATCGATGTTCATCGAAGAGACAATGGCCAGAAACTGATCTTTATCTTGGGGATTGAGCTTTTTCACCTGCTCAAAACCTGGGTGGATTTTTTCATTTCCCAGCAAGAGTGCGGCTAATGTGGAAAATACGGTGGAGCGCAAGGTGTTTTCACCCGTTTGGGTCGCAGTCTTTTTCGCTCTTTCCAGAGAGACAGCATAAGGAGAATCGTCACGGAGAGAACCTGAATTGGAGCTCCCAAGCAAGGTCGACCGTATCTCGGGTACGATTCTCATCGCGTTCCCCATTGAGCTCAAATACGAGCCTGTGCCACTAAATGAGACCAACCCAACATCAGCCAATGTTTTTAAACACGATCGTGCTGTTTTGCATTGAGCTGTCAACGCTCCCGGCTGTTTTTCCTGGGCAGTTAATTCTCGACACTCATCAAACTGATACTTGATTCGCATCCAATTTTCGAACAGGAACAGGCTGGTATCGACTGCGAGTCCGCTCAGTTCCATTTTGGCAAGGCTCTTCCGAACCTTTTTTAGCTCATACGCTGTGAGAGAACCAACCAGTTCCCGGTGCACACTGGTCGCAGAAGACATACACAAGCCTCCCTTTTAACTTTATTAAATCTTAACGAAATAAAACTAAAACGAAAGCATTTATTAAACTGCTGATTTTCAGAAAGAAAGATCTACCTCGAGCGGTCGAGAGCTTGCCTCTCCCCTACCCTTTTACGATCACCTGACGGGCCTCACGCGCGAGCTCGTCTTCCACTCGTCGAAGCTTATCGAGCGTAAACGGCAGCTGCTCGACGAACAGCTTCAGAGCCTTTTCCACATCCGGGAATATCCTCTCTTCTTCCTTCTCAGCGTTGCTGAAGCCTTGCGTCAGCGCTTGGCAGTCGCGGAGCAGAGCCGGGTAAGCCGGAAGAGGTGCTCGAGTGTGGTAATGGTGGCCGATCTTGAAGTTGATCGAGCGAAGCAATGCAAGATGGGGTTTCAAGTTCCGGATGCCATCGAGAGCTCCGGCGAAGACGGAGAGGCTGTGGCGGCGGATGGCGCCGAGGTCGTGGAGGAGCGCGTCGGCCGTATACAAGTGCTTGAAAAGCTTTTCGACATCGAGCAAATTTCTCTGATGCCAGAAGCGAAGCTGCGGGGCGCTGAGCAGCTTTTGGAGCTCTTGGCCCTGCGAGATCCAGGCCAAGTAGTGGCTGATTTCTTGCAGGGGCACGGTGGGGTCTTCATCTTGGGTCTGGACGTAATGCACATGAGCAAGAGCTTGCTCGATGGAGGTTTGTTGTGTTTGGAGCGGAGATGTTTTCTTGGGAGAAGTTTTCCCGCTGGGGACGATGAGAGCTTTTTCGAGCTTTTCGAGATGCGCAAGGAACTTGTGCACGCTGGGAGTCTTCATGAGCTCGGGGCTCACGGCGATCGAGAGCACGTGACGGTATGCAGCAAAAAGCTCTGAAACAAATGTGTTTGGCACAGTGTTCGAAAGCTGGCTGAGAATACGAAGCGGCGCTGGCAACGCATCGTTGCCGAAGAACGCGGTCGATGCAGCTGGATAGCGAGCCCACAGGGTGGCTTGGTGGAACTCGTGCAAAAATGCATGTTGAGCCGACGTGAGCTGCAAGCCGGAACTGTCCGCGAGCTTGACGAGGTTGTGCTCGGCAGAAGGGTGCTTGAGCTTGAGCGTTTGCTCTAGAGTGATCGCCGTGTCGAGTAAAAAAGCTCTGTATGCGGAGGCCAGCAAATCGGTTTTTTTGCGCACCAAGCACTCGGCAATCACTTCCAAACTTTGCGTGGCCAAGAACAGGTGGTCTGCAGCTTCTTGCGCCTCTGCGGTTCGGTTGATGGGATACAGCGCTTGCGTCAATGCGAGCACGAAGGGCGAAGCGCTGCCGATGAGGGTCGATGAGACGGTAGCCTTGGAAATTTCCGCTATGGCACGCTCGAGGGCCCCCAGCTGCAGGTCAAGTTCTTTCGTAGAGACTTCCTGAGCGACAGGCGGAGGCAGTGCGACGGAGGACAAAGCAGCTGCGCTCTCTGCTTTCGGAGTGGCGGCCGTTTTGGGCGGCGACGATTTTTTGAGCGGAGGGGCTTTGGGAGCCGTCGGAGGTGCGATCTCATCGATGTCAATGAGGTCGGTCAGCGCGAGCGTTTCGTAGGCCAGGCGGCGGCGGAACGCTTCGCGCGTAAAAAGCTTGGGCGAGGGAGGCCGGACTGCGGTGGCGGTAGCTGCATTGGTGCTGGCAGTTCTGGCGATGGCAGGCTCTTTGGAGTCTGAAGAGGCTGCACGAGGGGTGATGTCATGGTGCATGAAGCTGACGATCTGGCGGGAAAATGCTTCGAAGCTTTCAATGGAAGCGCGGAAATTGATTGCAAAAGTTCTGTCCAACTGAACAAGTGTTCTTTGTTCTTGTTCCACAAAAGAGCTGTTCAGCACCAAATCTGAACTTCTTTCGATATCTCGGGTAAATTTTTTCATTTTCTCAAGAGGCTTGAACACAGATTCGAACAGGGAAACAAGAAGCATTTCAACCAACTGCTGATGCTCTGGACTCTTTTGCAGAAGCGCGGCTTCTTCAGAAACCCATTTTAGCTTGCGATCGATCACCTGGTTTAAATGATTGCAATCTTGAATGAATTGTCGATGCATTTCTGGCTGCAGTTGCTGCTTTGCGAGTTTTTTGTATTGCTGCTGGGGCAAAACAAGCCGAGTCGTCCCTGATTGCTTGGGCATTTGCTTGGAAGCCGCTGCATAGGAAATATCGAGCATCCCTTCTGCAAATGATTTCAGATTGTCTCTCGTGAGATTCACATCCCGCAAAAGAGAAGCAAATTGATTCTTCCAAAAGAGAAATGCTTGCAGAGTTTGGTTGGAGCCTAAAGTTTTTCCGGCAGTCTTATGGTTTACCAGATTCAGATCTGCGAACGAGAAGTTTGCAATCAAAAGATGCTGATAGCACTTGTACGCTTCCTGAAACCGAGCAAGTCCTGGATGTACGTTCCAACGGGTTGAATCGATCGTCTTTTTTTCCTGCACACACTGCCAAAGATCTACGAGCTTGGAGATTTCTTCGGGCGGCAAGGTGGTTTGATCCAGAATCCAGCGAAACAGTTCTTCCGTGAATGCTTGATGGATCGTCATGGTTAGATCTCGTACGGGAAGCAACGCGGTCACAGGAGCGCAAGATTGGGCAATCTCGTGAGTGATGATCGTTTCCCCTCGAAGAGCCATGAGTTCCGGCATCCCCAAGAGCAGTTTGAATGCCATGGCCACCGGCTTTCCCTTTTCTTGTTCAATCTTGGGGTAATCGATGTTCATGGAAGAGACAATCGCGAGAAACTGGGTTTTATCTTCAGGGCTGAGCTTTTTCACCTGCTCAAATGCAACTTGGATCTTTTCGTTTTTAGGCAGCAATTGGGCTAATTTGGAAAACACGGTGGAGCGCAAGGTGTTCGCACCCTCTTGAGTGGCTTCTTGAGCTCTCGACATAAATGTGCTGCGTGCAGAGCTATCCAGTGAAGAATCTGAAATTTCAGTCGAGAGCATGTTCTTCATGAGCTCCACCCCATCGGAGATTAAAGTTTGATTCAATCGTTGAGCCGATTCGACTCCGAAAAAAGAGACCAGCCCGGCATCGGCCAGAGTTTTCAAGCAAGAGCGAGCTGTTTTGCATGGAGCCGCTAAGATTCCCGATTGTTTTTCCTGTTCGGTGAGTGCACGGGGTACATCCGAAAGAAAGAGGCATCGTCTGAAATTTTCGAGAGCAAACTCGAGGGTATTTCTTCCGCTTCTCATTTGCTCAATCGCTGTCTGCATCCGTGCCATTGATCGAGTTGTTTGTTTGAGCTTTTTCTGCTCGTATTTGCTGAGAGAACCACCCTTCTTGACGCCGGTAATGGAAGACATAAAACCACCTGATTAATTTTTAATGCGCATCTATTTTAAACAAAATGCCATTAAAAACAAAACACTATTCAACCCAGAGCAACAAACTCTTAAGGTACTCGCTTTCAGGATGAAAGATCGACGTCGGATGGTCGAGAGCTTGCCGATGGTAGCCCAGAATTTTCACCTTCCTCCCCGCTTCGAGAGCGGCGCGGAATAAGATGTTTTGGAAAAGCTCTTGGCTGACGTGATACGAACACGAACAGGTCAGCAGCAGACTGCTGGGGGGCATTTTTTCGAGGGTGGTCCGGTTGAGGTCTTTGTAGGCACGGAAGGCCGTGTCGATGTCTTTGCGGTGCTTAACGAAGGCGGGCGGGTCGAGGATGACGAGGTCATAGGGCAAGGTCTTTGCTTTGGCAATGAAGCCGATGGCATCTTCGGTGAGGAAGCGGTGTTTTTCTGGGGACAAATTGTTAAGACGGAGGTTTTCGGCAGCTGCGGGTTCACATTTTTTCGAGCTGTCGATGCTGTCGACGTGCACGGCCCCACCGGCAAGGGCTGCGACCGAAAAACCACCGGTGTATGCGAAGCAGTTGAGCACCCGTTTGCCGCTCGACAAAGTTCGCACCCATGTTCTCATTTCACGTTGGTCTAAAAACAAACCGGTTTTCTGACCATCGACGACGGACACGGAGAATTTCAACCCGTTTTCGAGCACCTCAACGACGGGCTTTTGTTCTCCCCACAAATGCTCTCGAACCTCGCTCAACCCCTCTTTTTTCCGGAGGAATGAGGTGGACTTTTCGTAGATGGCAGTGGGTTGTATGTGGTCGACAAGCAGTTGCACAATAACAGACTTAAATTCTTCGAGGGCTGGGTGGGAAATTTGCAGCACGAGGACATCGTCGCATTGGTCGACGATGAGGCCGGGAATGCCGTCGGATTCGGCATGAATTAAACGAACTGCATTAGTGACGGCGGGATCGAACAGTGTTTTTCGCAGAGCGGTCGCAGAAACAATGCGTGAGCTCAAAGCTTGTTCGATCGTTTCTTCACCCCAAGCAAGCATGTGGCCCACGATCGAGCGGCCGGGGTTGAGCATCGCTGTTCCCAACAGCTTTCCGTCAAAGGACACCACCTCAGCCCACAATCCCTCGGGAAGTTTATCCACGGCACCCGAATAGATCCAGTGGTGGTGTTGCAAGAGCGGGCGCTCTTTGCCTTTTTTTAGCCGGAGACGAGCTGCAATTTCGGTTTGCATGAAGCCCCCTTTCCTCCGACCACTTTGCCGATGAGATCGTAGTCGGCCACATCGGTGATCTCGACGTCGTACACTTTGCCGAAGGCATTCACTCCGGTGGCATCGTTGATGATGATTTGACCGTCGATTTCGGGACATTGTCCCGAATGCCGTGCACGCAGCAATAATTTCGAATCGGGATGGTAACCTTCGACGAGAGCTTTCAGTTTTTGTCCCACACGTTGCTGATTCTTTTTTCGGGCCACAGTCTGTTGCACGGCAGCCAGTTTCTCAAACCTCTCTTGCTTGACATCGGCCGGAATCTGGTCTGGTAATTTCGCAGCGTATGCTTCTTTTTCGAGCGAAAATTGAAAGATCCCGACGTGGTCGAGGGCAGCCGTTTTTGCAAAGTGTAGTAATTCAGAAAATTGCTCCTCGGTTTCCCCGGGGAAACCGACCATGAGGCTTGTCCGAATGGAAACGTTTGGCACTTCGTTTCTGAGCTTCGAGATGGTCTCTTCAATCTGAGCTCGAGACGTTTTCCGGTGCATAGACTTGAGCATCGTATCGTTGATGTGCTGGATGGGCATGTCGAGATACGGACAAATTCGTGGGTCACTTTGCATCACGGCGATGAGTTCGTCGTCAATTTCGTCAGGGTATAAGTATAGCAATCGCAACCAGAACGGCCGAGGGTCTTGGAGCAATGACTTGAGCAACCGGGCCAATGCCCCCTTTTCTCTCCGATCCTTGCCGAAGTCGCCGAGGTCTTGGGCAATCAGAATCACCTCGAAAACACCCTGTGTTAATAAAGCCCGAAATTCCTTGACAACCTGTTCTTCCGACTTACTGCGGAGCGGCCCTTTGATTTTCGGGATGATGCAAAACGCACACTGTTTTTTGCACCCTTCGGCAATCTTCAAGTATGCATAGTGTTTCGGGGTCGACAACACTCTCGGAACCTCGCCCCACTCGAGATAGCTTCGGGTCGAGCCAATGGCCTCCCCGGCTTCTCCGGCCGTGACCGCTTCCACGATCTTTTCGACATCCCCAGAGCCGAGCATGTAGTGTATTTCGGGAAACGTGCTCTGCAAGAGGTCTTTGTTTTTTTGCACCATGCACCCGGCCACGATGACCTTCGCACTTTTCTTCTTCTGGGCAAACATCTCCCGGATGGTGTCCAGTCCCTCTTGCCTTGAGGACTCCAAGAATCCACACGTGTTCACGACCAAAAAGTCTGCCTCACTCATTTCCCCCACAGCCTCGTAGCCGTGTTTCAGCAATAGCCCGATCATCACCTCGCTGTCGACCAAGTTCCGCGCGCAGCCGAGCGAGATGAAGTGAAATTTGTTTTGGAATGAGATCGTTCTGTCTAGCACCATAATGTGAAAATGAAGTATAAACTACAGTCGTCTAAATAGCGAGAAGAATGCATTTTTTACTCAAAAAATTTTCGATTTTGGTTGTGTCGCTCTGGTGCGTTATCACGGGAACTTTTTTCTTGATGCATGCGGTGCCGGGCGATCCGTTCATCGGCGACCGGGTGATTCCCGAAGAGGTGATGCGCTCGCTCTACGCCCACTACGGCTTGGATCAACCGCTCTGGGTGCAGTACGGGAAATACCTCAATGAGATTTTGCACGGCAACCTCGGAGTATCGATTGTCTACACCGGCCGTTCGGTGAACCAATTCATTGCGGAAGGGCTTCCGATTTCCGCATGGATCGGGCTACAAGCTTTGTTGCTTGCGATCCCCTCGGGCATCTTGCTCGGCACCTGGGCGGCCATGAAACGGGCTCAGTGGCAAGACACGACGGCCATGGTGCTTTCCACCGTATTTCTGTCGGTTCCCAACTTTGTCCTGTCGAGCCTTTTGCAGTACGTCTTCGCTGTCAAACTCCAGTGGCTCCCGGTAGCTCGTTTCGGTTCTTTTGCCCACACAATTCTCCCCACCATCGCTCTCGCCGCTCTCCCGACGGCCTACATCGCTCGCCTCACCCGTTCCAACATGGTCGAAGTGCTGCAACAAGACTACATCCGCACCGCTCTCGCCAAAGGCCTTCCCCTCTTTCGTGTGGCCCTCGTTCACGGCCTCCGCAACGCCCTCCTCCCCGTGATTTCGTACCTCGGCCCGGTGATTGCCTCGATCCTCACTGGCAGTTTCATGATCGAAAAGGTGTTTGCCATTCCGGGGCTCGGACAGTGGATGATTCACAGCATCAACGGACGGGATT
>Ga0207652_10002196_pt1 | contig 16656 bp, 3 predicted proteins | sample KBSC63BmetaG_FD_184334 | JGI IMG/M metagenome (GOLD analysis project Ga0207652, IMG submission 184334) | Corn rhizosphere microbial communities from Kellogg Biological Station, Michigan, USA - KBS C6-3B metaG (SPAdes) (version 2) | ecosystem: Host-associated > Plants > Roots > Rhizosphere ... | reverse complement strand
CGATTCTGAGACCCTGCGGCGCTCGCTTCCGCGCATCCCGCCGGCCGCCGTGCTGCCGGGAACGAGCTGGGACCCGCTGACGCGCCGGCAACACTTCTTCCCCGGCGGCTTCGCGGTTCAGGCGATCCCCATTCCGCAAAGCAACCTCGAGCTCGCGGTGCGCGGGGCGGCCTCGCTTATCCCTTACAACATGGCAGTCGCGGACCAGGTCGAGCTGCTGATCCCGGTGCCCGACGCGCTTTACGAGCCGGGCCTGCTCCAGACCGCCGCGGTCGATCCCGCTTTCGCCACCGCTATTGCGGAATTTGAAAGCAACCGCGCGGCGGGCCTATCCCGGCGCGAGCTGGTGCGGCGGCGCTACGACCGCTTGATGGAAAGCGTATCCGGCGGCGCTTATGCGTGGCCAGCGCTATCGTCGCCCCTAGCGGAGATCAACGCTTCGGGGCTTCCCGCGCCGCTCAACGCGTCGCGCACGCGCCGCATGACGGCAGCCTCCGCGGTAAAGATTCATAGCGTCGTGACCGAGGCCAGCCTGTCGATCGCGGCAGGCGATACGGTATGGTTCTGGCTCTACGTCCATGATGGATCGAAGCTGAAGGGCCTCTCGCTTCGCCTAGCCACGGGGGCGCCCCCGACCTTCGGGCCGGGAGTGTTCTGGGGCGACTCCACGGGCCTGGAGATCGCCGCGGAAACCGCAGGCCTTGCTGGTCGCCGCGTGGCCGATCTTCCCCCGGAAGGGCAATGGACACGGTTGGAAGTCGCGGCGGACTCTGCTTGGCTGGCGTCGGGCGCCGGACTCGCGGGGAATTCCATTGTCGGCGTCGAATTCGCCCAGTCGGGCGGGGACATCGAATACGCGGCGTTCGGCAAGACCGACGCCAACGGCAACGAAGTCGTGTGGATCGCGGACGAAGCTCCGGGCCCGGGCGTGTTCCGCACCGGCAACGCGACATCGGCTCCGGCCGACTGGCCGTGGACCGACGTGGCCGGCCGCGATCCGGGCGACCTGCCCGAATTCGGCACGGCTCGTGCGGCCAACAGCCGCTTGGTATCGGCCGTCGAGTCATTCAGGCGGGACTGGAGCCAGCCATTCCTGGCGGGCGACATGGCGCGGCTCGACGAAGTAGGCCTCGACGCTTACCTGACCGAAGTTCGCGCCAAGATTTCGGCGACGAACGACGCGATCGACATCGGCTTCATCCGCGCCCGGTCCGACATTTATCGCGTGCGGCAGTTCATGCTCGGGGCCGATTCCGCTTCGCGCCTGGTTACCTCGCCATCGCTGGCCGATCTCGCCGTACGGGATGAAGGCGCGCGTGCGACGAGTGAGGGGATCAGCAAGTTCATTGACGCGGCGCGCAGCAACAAGGCGCTCGGGATCACCTTCGACACGCCGGAACCCAGCCCGACGCCGTCGTCGACACCGAGTCCCGCTCCGGCTCCGACGCCGGTTCACTCACTGGGCACCTTCGCGTTTGCGTCAACCTTGATGACCAACAACGTGTCGCTGACCTCGGTGATGATGGAGTCGAGCACCGTTGCGTCGCCGCCCAGCTCCACGCCGGCGGATGCGCCCCTCAGGGCAATGGCCGTAACCCCAGCTCGGGCGACGACATTCTCGCCGATCACCACTCTCCAGACCACCACAGCGCTGTCGATCTTCCAGCCGAAGATTGCGACCGCGCAAGTTGTGCAGCCTGCCGCCCTCAGCCTGGCGACGCCGCTCCTGGTCGACAGAATTTCTCTCGCGACCGACCGCTATGTTCCAAAAGACGTTCAGGCGCAGCGCCCGCTGCCCGGTCTGGTTGAACGCACGATCAGCGTCGCGGAGCGGCTCAAGCCCTCTCCCGCAGTGCAGGCGCTGGAATTCGCCATCGCCAGCAAAGGCGCGGTGCTGCAAACGTTGCGCGCGCTGATGAAGGCGGGATCGGCCACCGGAGCGAGCCGATCACCGGGGGTCCCCCTAGGCGATCTCGGCGTGCCCGGGTTCGCCATGAAGACTTCGACGACGCCGGCTCCGACCCTCGAAACCTTGTTCGCGGACCAGGATACAGCTGGCGGAGCCTACGTCGATCTCGACGTGATGATCGAACAATCCGACAGCAAGCACGAATCCGATTATTTTACCGCCGCGGTCAACGCGATCGACAACGCCATCGCGTTGATGCGCCTGGTCGAGGGGCGGATATCGCTTTACCAATCGCTGGCGGATCGCATCGCCTCTGTTCGCGATGAAGTTCTCGGCCTGGCCAGTCAGGCCGCGGCCCTGCTGCGCTCGATCGACAGCCAGGTGGAAGAAGCCCGGCATGACATCGCGACGGCGCAGATGCTCCTCGACGAGGAGAGCGCTCGCGTGACCGCCCTCAACACGCGGCGCACGTCGATCCTGACCGACAGCGTCAGCGCGATCGGCTACCGGCGCGTGCGGGAGTGCGATCCGGGCACGGCGGCGCCGATGCAGGATCTGCTTTCGGGATTCGCGCCCTCCGCCGTCGCCACTTGCCGGGGGGATCATCCGGACGCGCCGGACGACCTCAAGCGCTACACCGCGCTGATAGGCGACGCGCCCGCAAAGTGGTTCCCGCAGATCGCGGCGGCGGTCGACCGGATCGACCGGCTGGAAGCGGCGAAGGACGCGCTGAGCCACAGCCTCAAGCTTGCCTCCGTGGCGCCGGCGCTGGCTTTCGCCACGAGCGCGATTCCAGCCGCGATCGGACCGATGCGCTTTCTCGCAAGCGCTTTGCAGGCGATGCAGGCGCAGCAGCAGACACTGGTTGCGCGACGCCTTTCGACCGCCAGTTTCGTGCTGCCGATCGCGGCGGTTTCGCTGTCCGATGTCCAGGCGCAGATCAAGGAAACCTCGGCCTTGTCCGATCTGGCCGCGGGCAAGCACCGCAACGCCGATCTGACAGCGATGGCCGCTGCGGAGATCTCGGGCTTCGCCCAGATCGGCGCGTGCCTGCACGCGGGGTTCGCCGACGTCGCTCCGGTTATCCGGCTGGCCTGGGCGGAGGTGCTGTCGGAGTTCGATCGGCCGGCCGATCTGCACAGCCTTGCCGGCTTGCCGCAGTGGGGTGAAGTGCCGCGCCAGCAGCGCAAGGATCTCCAGAACCTCGTGGACTTCCTGTTCTCGCGGATCGACCGGGGCAACGCGAAGGCCACCGGTTACGTCAACGACCTGGTCCGCGTGGCGATGCTGCTGGCGGCGCATGCGCCGGTCAGCCGTCTGATCCCGGCCAAGCTGATCAGCGAGGCACCGGCGCGCGTCGGCTCGCTGTTGACGCTGGCGGTCGACACGAGGGTCGCGCGTAAGGGGATGGTGGCGCTGATTCGGGACCAGGGCGACCGGCTGATTTCGAAGGCGGTGATCGACGATATCGGGGAGGGGAAGGTGGGGGCGCGGATCGTCAGTAACTTCATGCATGTGTCGACGATCGTTCCCACTATGCGGATCGAATTATCCCCGCAAATCAATAAGTTAGCTTGATGCCGCAAATCGAGGTCCGGCGGCTGCGGTATCGGGGCGAGGCGTCGTTCGCAGGGCGGGTCGAGCAGGCGGTGGGGGACGCGCTGAGGACCGAGACGAGCGACGACGGCCGCCTGATCCTCGTCCGCCAATTCGCGCTCGGGCGCATCGGTGCGGGCGAGCGGGGCGCGCAGCGAGCCGCCGCGAAGGCCTGGCGCGACCTCGTCGGCGGCGCGCGGCACGGCGGTGAGAGCGGGGCGGAAGCTGCGAACTGCGTGTGGTTCGCCAGCCCGGCGGAAGCACGCGCGCTTATCCTGCGCGAGCTGGCGCGGGGGCGCACGCCGTTCGCCTGGTTCTGGGCGCTGGCGGTACCCGACTGGCGGCGGATGACGCTCGCGCAGTACCTCGATCACCGTCTGGCGGGGGCGCTGGCGGACCCATGGGGAGAGGCCCTCGCGGAGCTGGTCGAGGAGGCGCTCGCCGCCGACACCGCGGAAGCCCTCGCCACCGCGATCCTGGCGAAAATCCCGCCGGGTGCCTCAACGCTTGCGATGCCGGCCACGCCACCCCCGCCCGAGAGCGGCGGAGCGCCGTGCGCGCAGAGCGACCCGGCGCAGCCCGATGCCGTGCAGCCCGACCGCGACACCGCGCTTGCAGTCGTGCGCACCGTCCCGGCCCCGCTCCTCGCCGCTATCGAGCGGCTGGCGACTAGGGCGGGCGCCTTGCAGTTAATCGAAGCCCTCGCCCACGCCTTAGTGCGGCGGCTACACCCCGCCCTTGCGCTCGCCCCCCGGCGGCTGGCGAGCGTCTCGGCGCTCGTCATCGAGTTGTTGCGCAGCGGCGCCAGCCGGCACGCCGCCCAGCCCGCCACCGCGCCGCCGCACCTCCGCGCCGCGCCCTCGCCGCGCGAAGAGACGAACCCGGAGCCCGCGCCCCCGCACTCTCCCCGACGCGACGAAGTCCACGCGCGGCCCGAACCCGGCACTGGCCAAGCGGACGCCCCGCCCCACCCGTCAGCGCCGGAACCCGAACCCGCACCCCTCGCTCCCCACGAAGAGCGGCCCAGCGCCGCCGCCGGCCTGTTCCTCGCCCTCGTTCCGCTGATCAGGCTCGGCTGGCGCGAGTGGCTCGCCGATAACCCCGACTGGCTGCTCCACCAACCCGGCGCGCGCCTGCTCCGCGCCATCGCCCACCATCACCGCGTGTCGGCGGAAGACGCGATCTGGCCCCTGCTCCCGCCCATCGACCTCACCAGCGAACCGCCCGCAGAACTCACCGAGGCCCTCGCCTTGTGGCGCAAAGGCCTCGACGGCTGGCTCCGCCGCAACGCCCAGCTCAACCTCGCTGAGCTGGTCCTGCGCCCTGGCTGGCTGCTGCCCGGGCCGGACACCACCATCGTCCGCTTCCCGCTCGAGCGGATCGACATCCGCCTGCGCCGCCTCGCGCTCGACAGCGATCCGGGCTGGGTCGACTGGCTCGGCCATTCCTACCGGCTGGTCTACCGCGACCGCCCGCTGACCGGGCCGCAATTGCCATGAACATGGAGCGCCCCGCCGCCCGCGAAGGCTTGCGCCACCTGGCGATGCAAGTGCTCGAGCGGCACTGCCGGGCGGCCGAAGCGCTCGACTGGCACGATGTCGACCCCGCTCTCGACGATCACCTGGCGGCATGGCGTCACGATCCCCCGGCCGAGGAAGCGCGCCTCGCCCGGCTCGCCGAGCGGCTCGGCTTGTCCGACGGCGAGGTGCTCGCCGCCGGGCTGTGCCTGGCGTGCGATGGGGACCCGCACTTCGCCCGCCAGGTCGCCAAGGCCCAGGAACCGGTCGGCTCCTCGCGCCCGCTGGTCGGGCTCGCTTGCGCGCTGTTCGGCTCGCTGGGGCTCACGCCGGCCGGGCTCGCGGCCGGAAGCGGGGCGCGGTCGGGCCTGCTCCTCCTCGGCGAGGAGCCCGCCGCGCTGCCGGAACGGTCGCTGTCGATCGGCCTGTCGGTATCCGCCGCCCTGGCCGGCGAGTTCAGTCCACCGCCGGGCGTGACCCCGCTCGCCGCGCAACTGGTCGGTTTCACCGCCACGCAGCTCGAACGGCTCGCCGCGGAAGCGGGTTGGCTGGCGAGCCCCGGACCCCGCGCCTTCGTTCTGCGCACGCCGAGCCGCCGCGAAGCGATCGCCGGGGCCGAGTTGCTCGGCGCGACCCTCGGCCTCACGCCGGTCTCGCTCGCGCCCGAAGACCTCGCGCGCCACGCGGTCTGGCTGATGGCCGCCGGCGCGCTGCCGTGCCTCGAACTGGCGCTCGGCCCGGGCGGGGCGCGGCGTCTGCCGCCGCTGGGCGCTTACGATGGCCCGATCCTGTGCCTGCTCGGAACCGAAGGCCTGGTCGAATGCGGCGCGCCGCAGCGCGAGTGGAGCGTGCCGCTGCCCGCCGAAGCCGAACGCGCCGCGCTGTGGCGCGCCGCCGGTCTCGATGACAGCGCCGCGGCCACCGCCGCACGCAGCTATCGCCAAGGCGCCGGGCGCATCGCCGAACTGGCCGAGCAGGCCGGCAACCTCGGCGGCGCCGAAAGTCTCGGCTGGGCCAGCGTCAGCGAGGCGGTGCGCGGCGGGCGCAGCATGCTCGACGGCATGGCACACAAGATCCACGCGACGATCCTGCGCGACGAGCTGGTCCTGCCGCCGGATTCGCTGGCCGATCTCGACTTGCTGCTTGGCCGCATCCTCAATCGCGGCAGCCTGTCGGAAGGGCTCGGCGCGGCGACGCGGGCGCGTTACGGCGCCGGCGTGCGGGCCCTGTTCGCCGGCGATCCCGGCACCGGCAAGACGCTCGCCGCGCACTGGCTTTCGACCCAGACCGGCCTGCCGCTCTACCGCGTGGACCTCGCGGCGATGACCAGCAAGTGGATCGGCGAGACCGAGAAGAACCTTTCCGCGGTGCTCGACGCGGCGCAGCACGCCGACGTGATCCTGCTGTTCGACGAAGCCGATGCGCTGTTCGGCAAGCGCACCGACGTCAACGACGCGCACGACCGCCACGCCAACGCGCAGACCAATTACCTGCTGCAGCGCATCGAGGACTTCGAAGGCGTGGTGATCCTGGCGACGAACGTGCGCGACAACATGGATTCCGCCTTCGCCCGCCGGCTCGACCTGATCCTGCAGTTCCCGATGCCCGATCCGGCGGCGCGCTTCGCGCTGTGGCGCGGGCATCTGGGCGACGGGCACCGCCTGAGCGAAAGCGAGCTCGGCGCGCTCGCCGTAAGCGTGGAGCTGACGGGCGGGCACATCCGCAACGTCGTGCTCGCCGCGGCGGTGCGCGCGCGGCTGGCCGAGCGCCCGATCGCCATGGCGGACGTGCGCGCCGCGCTGGACGACGAATACGGCAAGCTGGGGCGGGCGGCGCCGGTCGTCGGCACATGACCGAACCGGCTCTCGCCCCCCGCCCCGAAGATGCGGTGAGCTCCCAGCCGAACCCGTTTTCGAGCAGCGATCTCAACTACACGCCCGCCGGGCCGATGTTCACGCCGAGCGGCGGCGCCTCATCGTCGTCCTCGCACCCGTCCACATCATCGACAGGCGGCTTCAGCGGTCAGACGCCCGCCTTCCTGAACTATACCCCTGCTTACGGCGACGATCCCGTCGCCGGGTTGTGCCGCGCGCCCGATCCGGTGTCGTCGCCCGGTGCGCCCTCCACTCCCGCGCGGCCCCCGCCGAGTTCGGCGCACCCGGCCGACGCCGCCCATCCGACGGCCCATCCGGCCGCTCCCGGCGGCACGGCGGCGGGCGGCACCCACGCCGGGGCTCCCGGCAGCCCGCGGGCCGCGGCATCCGGCGGCGCGGGGCGGAGGTCGGAACCTGCCGGCGGGCAGGAACGGCAATCCCGGCGTGAACGCGAAGGGGCGGACAGAGACAGGGAGCGCCAGCGCGAAGGCACGCTGCGCAAGCTGGCCTTGCCGGCCAGGCAGGCGGCGAGCGGGGTTGCCCGGATCGGGCGCGAGCCGCTGTTCCTCAGCGTACCCTCGCGCACGTGGTCCGCGCCGCGCACGCTCGACCTGCCAATGCGGGCGAACCAGCCGCCCAAGGGCGCGCCCGCCGCGGCCGCCGCCAAGGCGGAGACGGACCCGGCGGTCGCCCGCCAGGCCTATGCAACGGCCGCCCACCAGGCCGAAGCGCTGTTCGAACGCATCCTCGCGGCCAGCGCGCAGCTCGCCCGCGAAGCCGACGGCCAGTTGCAGCGGCTCACCGATCGCAACGAAACCCAGCTCGGCCTGGCGCTCGCCCAGCTCGACGAGGGCCTGGCGCAACAGCGCCTGGAGGCGGCGCGCTCGCGTGACGCGGTGCTGGAGCGGATCGCCTCGCGCGCGGACCTACTGCGCTTCTATATCGCCGAGCAGGCGAACGGTGCGCTCGGGCGGATGAGCGCCATGCGGCAGGAGCTGCTGACGCTGGCCGGTTCGCTCAGGAAGCCGGTGGTCGAGGCGGCGGGCGGCCTGCGCAAGGCGATCGGCGCGGCGGACACGGCCGGCTCCGACGCGCGCGGGGCGCTGCTCGCGCTGAACGCGAGCCCTTCCGAGGACTTCCGGAATTCGGGCAAGTTCGTTCAGACCCGCGATCGCGGCCCGGCGATGATCGAGGCGATGATCGAAGCCGCGGTGCATTATGGCGGCCCGCGCATCCAGGCGGACATCAAGCAGCTGACCGACCGCTGGACGACGGTGCTCAACTTCGCCGACCCGATCGCGGCGTGCGGGCCGTGCGAGGCCGACGGCAAGCTGGCCGGACTGAACGCCCACGCCGACAATCTCGGCGTGGCCGGCCCTCGCGCGATCCGCTCCACGCGCGATGGCGCGCTGAAATCGATCGACCGGACCGAGCAGCAGCTCAGCTTTACCGTGGCCGAGACACATCGCCAGGCCGAGGACGGGCTGGCCGAGCGGCACGACCAGACGCGGCTGGCGCTGATCGGCCAGGCGGCCCAGGCCACGCTCGCGGTGCGGCGCGACATCGAGCGCACCGGCGGCCAGCAGATCGATGCGCTCGGCGGCGTCGCCGCGACCCAACCGGCGGCGGTGACGATGGTCGCGCGCGAAGTCGGCAAGGCGGCCGCCGCCACGCCCACGCGCGCTGCGGCCCTGGCCATACAGTCCGCCGAGCGGCTGCAGCGCAACGTGGCCAACGTCGCGGAACGGCATCCCTCCGGCGTGCTGGCCATGGCCGCGCACAACGACGCGGGCAGGCTCGACCGCATGGTCGCCAGCGGACGCGAAGAGCTGGCGATGGTCGGCTCGTTCGGCCAGCAGCAGCGTTCCGTGATCGACCAGACCTTCGGCCAGCTCGAGCGGACGATCGACGAGACCCTGTTCGAGATCGCCGGACTGCCCGGTCAGGTCGGCAGCTCATGCGACAAGATGCTGGCGGCCGCCCGCAAGGCGGTTACCGAAGCGAAGGACAAGCTGCCGCCGCAGATGACCTTCCTCAAACAGAAGATGGAGGATGCACGCGACGGGCTGATCCCCATCGCGCCGCCCATGCCGGGCGACAACGCGGGCGGGTCGGAAACGAACGCGAGCAGCGGCGGGACGCCGCAAGCGCCCGTTTCCACGCCGCAGGACGCGCCGAACGTGTCGCTGCTCGATCCAGGGGGGATATCTTCGCCGCAATCGTCGATGATGTCGCCAGCAGGCTCGGGCGGCGGGGCTTCGGGCGGCGGGCCGAACGCCTCGAACCAGACCGACGGCGGCGGCACCCCGGCCCCCGCGCCGGCCTCCTGCGCGCCGTGCGAGACCGCCCGCACTGCCGCGCACGACCGTGCCGCCGCCGCGACGCCCCCGGCGCCCGATCCCGGCGAGTCCGCCGACGCCGCGGCCGGGCTGCCGCCTCCGACCCAGGCACCGCCGAGCGACGACGTCGGGGTCTCGTCCGACAGGACCGACCAGCGCTCGCCCAATTCCTACCGCGAGCATGCCGAGCCGATCCACGGCAGGCCGGTAGCCGCGCCGGTGACCGATGCCTTCCTGACCCAGGTGGTCGGCGCGGTGGAAGGCAAGATCGGCACGCAGGTCGCGACCGCCTATACCGCCCTCAAGGCTTTCAACGAGGCGACCGACTATCCGAACCTGATGAACGCGCTGCGCGGAATGAACGCGACGCAGGGCGCCGCGCTCAGCGAGGCCTACCAGCTGCAGAAGCACAAGGACCTCGCGCAGGAGATCCGCGACCATACCTACTTCGGCTGGGGCACGGACTACACCAAGGAGCACAACCGCGACGCGGCGCTCGACGCGCTGGCCGGCAACACCAGCAGCTCGGCGATGAACGAGCTCGAGGCGGCGTTCAACTGGTCGAACGAGACCGACCGCATCTTCCGCACCATGCAGTCGATGAGCCAGACGCAGATGCACGACTTCGTCGAAGCGCATCGCGACCGGCTCAACGAGCTGCTGACCCAGCTCTCGGACGAGGACCAGGTGCGCTTCCGCCTGCTGATGGAAGGCAACACCACGCGCGTGCGGAGCATGGCGCTGAAGGCGTCGATCGACCAGGTCAACCAGAGCCACGCCTCCGGCCAGGCGAGCGAGGAGCGCGGCTTCGCCCTCAACGACGCGCTCGCCGCGGCCGAGAACCCGGGCGAGCGCTGGGCGCTGGAAGGCGAGCGCGGCGCGGTCGACATCTACGGGCTCGAGGACAGCACCGTGCGCGAGACGCGCGAGCGCGAACACTGGGCCGACATCCAGCGCGACTTCGGCACGCTCGACGGGGTGGCCGATGCGATCGTGCGCGCCAATCCGGCCGCGGCGGTCTCGCACCCGAACGATCCGCCGGGCGCGATGCTGCTGGCTTACGCCGCGCGGCCGCTCGAGCTCTACAGCGTCTACGCCCCGCCGGTGCGCGAGGGGGAATCGCAGCAGGAAGCCCTCGACCGGCAGCGGCGTGAGTACCAGGAACACTGGAACGTCACCCTCGGCGACGAGCGGACCGGCGAATACGGCAGCTATCGCGTCGCGACGACGTCGATGAACGAGTACCAGCTCCACGCGCTCGATCAGACCATTCGCTATGGCGCGCGCAGCCGGGCGGCGCGGGCGGCGCGGGCGCTCGCGCAGTTCCGCCGCAGCGACGGCCGCCCGCCCGATTACCGCGACGTCGAGGCGCAGACCCACAGCGGCCTCGGCGACGCGCGCGAGGGCGGCAACTTCGAGCACGGCTCCGCCGAGGCGGTCGAGCACGACCGGCTCGAAACCTTCCGCATGATGGAAGCGCAGCGCCGCCAGATCGAAGGCGGCGGCACCGGCCCGATCAGCGGCGAGGCCGCGCGCGACATGTTCCGCGACGAGATGGCGCGCGCCTATCGCGATCGCCCGGACGATCTCAATGTCGCGCTCGGCGTGATCGACCGCGACGCCGGGGACATGCAGGCGATCGTCGACCAGGCCATCGCCCGCGAGGATCCGGCGCTGCTCAACCGCTACCTCGGCCGCATGGACTCGCGCCAGATCGAGGACATGGTAGCGACGTGGAACGCGCGCCACCCGCACGGCCCCGGCCTGCGCGAGACCCTCGGCGTCGGCAAGGGCAACCGCTGGTCGTGGCACAACTGGAACGGCGCGGTCTTCAGCGGCGACGAAGCCAACACGCTCGAAATCGCCATGCTGGGGGTGCCGCAGACCCCGCAGCAGAAAGGCGAAGTGGCGCTGCGGATTGTCGACCAGCAGATCGACGAGTCCGGGTGGATGGGCCGCCTGCTGGCCAACGACGAATACAGCAAGCTCGTCGAGCAAGCGACGCACTTGCGCGAGACGATGGGGGTGACCGAAGGCGACGTCGACGGCAACGGCCGCATCCGCATGCGCAGCCGCGACGGCGAGGTGTTCTACGGCAATTTCGGCCGCGACGGCCAGTTCCGGCCCGAGGCCGCCGCCAATAGCACCGCGCTCAACATGCTGTCCGCCGGCGCCCGGATCGTCGCTGACAATTACACCAACGCGGTCGACCGGATCGCGGCGATAATGACCACGATCGTCGCGGTCATCGGCGCGATCGTGCTGACTGTGGTGACCTTCGGCGCCGGTGCATCGGTGCTCGTCGCGATGGCGGTGGCCGCAGGATTCGGCGCGCTCACCATCGGCATAAACGCCTCGATGCGCGGCGGCCGCTACAGCCGCGACGACCTGACCCGCGACGTCGTCTCCGCCGCAATTCAGATCGCCACCGCCGGGCTCAACGTCGGCCTCGCCAAAGGCCTGGCGGCGGGCGGCAAGCTGATCCAGGCCGGCGTTGCGGTGGAGCGCGCGCTGACGATGTCGGAGCGCCTGCTGGTGGCCGCCGCGCGCAACCCGCTGATTACCCAGATGCTGACACAGGGGGCGCTCGGCGGCCTTTCCAACCTCACTTCGACCGCGCTCGACCCGGCCATGCGCCGGCGCGGCGACTACGGCGACGAAGTGATGCATTCGTTCTTCCGCGGCTTCGCCGGCGGCGCGGTCACCGCCGGCGTCGCCCACGGTCTCAACACGGGCGCGGCGGCCCTGGCGCGCAAGCTGGCCGTCAACCGGGCGATCGCGGCGGCGATGGCGCAAGGGGTCTCGAGGACCGAAGCGATCGAGCAGGCAGCGGCCGCCGCGGTCCGCACCTCGAGCGGCCGGTTCATGGAGATCGGCATGCGCGGCCTCGTCGGCGCGACCTCGGCCACCGCCGGGCGGGCGACCGAAATGGGCTTCGACAACGTCACCGGCATGCACGCGCACGGGTCCGACGAATTCTATCTCGAGCTGCGCAACGCGTTCATCCAGAACGCCATCCAGGGCATGGGCGAAGGCACCGCCTTGCGCGGATCGCGCACGGTGTTCGCTTCGCACGCCGAAGAGCATGCGGCGACCGTCGAATCCGAACGCAACACCGCCGCCGAAGAAGCCGGCACCGCCTTCGACAAAGAGATGGCGCGCTATGGCATGGGCCCGGAAGCGCCCGGCCGTGCGGCGCAAGCTCGGCCCCCCGCCCCGACCGCGGGCGACGAACATCTCGCTGTCCGTACCGCCGACGAGGAAGGTGGCGGACGGCGCCCTCCGGCCGCGGCGAACGACAATCCCGGCGCGCCCCATCGCGCCCGCGCCGCGCTGGCCGACGGCGAAATCCTGCGCATGGGGCAAGTCCCGGAAGGATCGATCTTCATCCATCCGGATTCGACCAACCTGCACGCCGCCAACGACAACTTCGGCCGCCTGCTCAACGCCGATCCGAGCCGCGAGGTAGCGATCTATTACAATCCCGGCACCGGCGAGTACCTGGTGATCCAGGGCGGGCCGCGCTCGGTGGCGATGATCCGCCACGACGGCGAGATCATGGGCCCGGGCGTCACCGGCCTTCCTGCCTCGATCCTCGCCCAGCACGGCGGCCATTGGGAGCTGCGCACCCACTTCCATCCCAACCGCCCGGGCCAGGCACAGACCAACATGGCCCGCCGCCTGCCGAGCGGCCGGAACGGGGATTTCGGCGTCATCGAGGCCGAAGCGCGCTTCCTGGCGATGCACGCGGAGGGCGGCGTGGCCGAGCGGACCTCGCGCGTCTACTTCGTCGACGAGGGCAAGCTGAGTTATACCGACTTCAGCGTCCGCATCGAAGGCGGACAGGCGACGTACCGCGTGAGCTTCCCCGACCCGGTGACCGGCGCGCGCATGGAACCTCCCCCATTCCGCAACATCGGCGAATACCATGCCTTCTTCCGCGAGCGGACCGGAGTCGATCCGGTCACCGGCCGCAGCGTGCGCGCGAGGACTGCCGACAGCGAAACCGGCGGGCTCGACCCCGCGCGCCGGGCGGGCGGTGAGACAGCGCGGCTGGGCGACGCCGTCACCGCCGGCAACCGGACGGATGCCGAGTTCGTCGCCGGGCGGATGGCTCTCGCCGAGGGCTTCGAGCAGGCGCGCGCGAGCGGGCAGGCGCACGAGTCCGGCATCGATCCCCTTCTCGGCCGCATCGCCACGACCAACGACGCGCACGACATGGTCACGCGAATGGGCCTGGTGGACCGGCCGGATTCGATGCGCCGGCTCGCCGCGCTCCTGAACGATCCCGCTTTGAGGCTTACCGAGAACCAGCACGTGCTCGCCGCCGTGCTGGGTGCGGTGCGCGACGCCACGCGGGCCTCGCTGATCCGCCGCGGCGCTCTTGCGCCCGACGAGCCGCTGCTGCTGACCCTGCACGGCACGAACCTGGAAGGGGCGGCGCAAATCGCCCAGCAGGGCTTCAGGGTTCCGGCCGGCGGCGGAAGCGACGACGACTTCGGACGGGCGGTGTACTTCTCGACCGGGCTCCACAACGCGCTGGAATATATCGCGCAAAGGGGTGCGGGCGCCGGAGAAATCCTCCCCGGCATGCTCCGCGGGCGCGACATGGGCATGGAAGTGGGACCTCGGGGCACCCAGCTCGGCGCGCTCGTCGACGTTACGCCGCAAGGCGCTCACCGCGTCCAGTGGGAAGCCTTCGTCCGCGCGAACATGAATCTCCTCGGCCAGGCCGAAGCGATGATGAACCCGCAACAGATCATGCATATGTTGGACCTGACCGTGGAGATCGGTCACGCGGTCTTCGCGGAAGATCCCGCCAACGCCGGCAAGACGGCCAGCCGGGCCGAAGCCTATCGCCTCGGCTCCGAACATTTCTACGAACGCGCGCCGTTCGCCGAACTCGATCGCTACGGCACGCGCGGAACGCTGTTCGACGCTTTCCTGCGCCACCTTGGCGAGGGCGGCGATGCGCGCCTGGCGCAGCCGCGCACGGTTCTCGGCGAGCTTGGCGGCGTGCTGACCTCCGGCATCGGGCACGGGGACCAGCAGGCGGTCAGGGATCAGCGCGTCCTCGACATCGTCAACGCGCAACTGGGCATCGGCCGCTTCGCCTCGGGCGCGGACGATGAAAGCGCTTCGCCGCTCAGGGTTCGCACCGCCGACGAGCCCGAAGAGGTGGCGGACGCCAGACCGCGCGTCGACGGCGACGTCGAAAGACGCGTCGAGCGCTCGTTCGCGCGAATGCAGTCGGACGCGGAGACGCGCGGCGTCTCGGCAGAACGGCCGGGGCAGCCACGGCAGATCCAGCCCGAAGGCTGGGAGCTGATCGACAATACGATCGAGGGCTTTGCGCGCCGCCGCCCCCCGGACGGCCCTCAGTTCAGGGAACTGCTCGACGCCGCCCCGAACGAGAGCCGCCGCATCCTGCGCGAGATCGCTACCGAGGCCTTCGCCGGGCGTGAGCGCAATTTGAGCGACGGGGACTTTTTCGCGGTCCAGGAAGAGATCAAGGCCGGCGGTCGCTCGGCTGCTGACGCCCAAAGGATCGCCGAAGCCCTGATCCACGCAGCCGGAGGCACGCGGCTGCACAACGCGCTCGTCCAGGCGGCCTTCACCCATGAGCTGGCCCCTTCGCTGCGGGAGCCGTTCGCGCAAGGCGTGGCGGAACGGGTGGGCGTGGGGGCGGCGCGCCAGTTCGCCGATCGCCGATCCCCCACCCGCGAGCGAAACGAGATGCGCCGACTCCTCGACATCGACACCGAAGGCATTGTCCGCATGATCGTCGGTGAAGGCTCCTGGCGCAGCCGCGCCATGCGCTTCGCAATGCGCCGGGTGCGCGAAGGCGTGCCGTTCCGCGAGGCCGTGGCCGACGGCTTCCTGGCGGCAAGAATCCTGCAAAGCGAAAGCTTCGAGAAGACCGCTGAAAGCTGGCGAAAGCGCGCCCGCGCGATTTCCCCCGAGTTGCTGGCGGGCATGATCCGCGAACGGCCCGACGCGCTGCTGGGGCTTGCCCGGACCAGTCCGCAACAGCTGGCCGAATGGTTCGCCGACTTCGTGCTCAGACAACCGCGCAGGACAGCGCCGAACATCAATTCCGATGATTTCGCCCGCTACGTCGAGAACCGGATGATCTCCAACGTGCTTCCTGTGGGCAGCGAAGCCTCTTCGGTATGGGGCAATCTGGCGCGGATGGGCTTGCGGTTGCTCAAAGGCGACGCCGTGACGCGAGGCAACGCCAACCGGCCGGGTCTCGACATCGTCGGCTTTTCCGTGCCTCCCGGCAGCGACGTCCACGCTGGCGGCCAGGTTCGGGTCGTCATCATGGACGACAAAGCCAAGATGGAAACGCTGCTCGACAGCGTTTCGGCGATGACCGGCTTGCGTCTGCCAAGGAATCTGCGTTCGGCGGCCGACGAGATCGAAGACCATGTGCGGGGCCTGGAACGGCTGGGCGCCCACGTCGACAACCCGGAGATCGCGGAGTTCGTCGCGGGCGCCCGCTCGGCGATGCGGCAAATGCGCCAGGCGGCGCGCGAACTGGACGCGATCCGGCCGCCGAGCAGAAGCCAGCTTCGCGACCCCGCCTATCTGGCACAGGTCGAAGACATCCTTCGCCGCAACAACATCGTACCCGTCATCAGCAGCGAGTACGGAAATGTCCGCATGCTCGCGCAATGGCTGCGCGCGCAAGGCTTCCTGCTCGATCAGGAATACGCCGAGAGGCTGGCGCGCGAGCTCGACCGATCGCGCCGCCGGGCGTCGGGCGGCTAGCGCCGCGGGAAGCTCAGCTTTCCAGCGCGCCCCAGGTGCCCCGGCCGGCGATGCCGTCGGCGAGCAGGCCGTTCTTCTTCTGGAAGGCGATCACCGCGGCCTTGGTCGCCGGCCCGAAATCGCCGTCGGCCTTGATGCCGAGCAGGCCCTGGAGGTCGATCACCGCCGGGCCGCTGTCGCCGATCCGCAGGGTCGGCCGCGGGCTGGCGGTACGCGGGGCGCCCTGGCTGTGGAAAGCGAAAGCGGCGGCCAGCTTGGTGTCGTAGCGGTTGTCGCGATAGGCCGGGCCGTTGTAACCGCGGGCGAAGCCGGCCCAGTCGCGACGGGCCAATTCGTCGTCGAGGCCGGTCTTCTTGACGAACGACACGAACGCATCGAGCTGCGCCGGCTCGCCGGAGACCATCGCTTTCACGTATACTTCGACATCGGGGAAACCGGCGGCGCGGTAGTTGTCGCCCATGATCTGGAACATGCCCCAGCTGGCCGAGCGCAAGGCGGCGTCGCGGTCGCATTTGATCGCTTCGGCCAGCCGGTCGTACTGGTGCGCGCCGCCGGCGCCGTAGCCGCCCCAGGCGCCGTTGGAGATGCCGGGATGCGCGGCGTCGAAGCGGCCTTTGGTCAGGCGGCAGAAGTAATGCCGCTCGAAC
>Ga0207652_10002188_pt1 | contig 16704 bp, 17 predicted proteins | sample KBSC63BmetaG_FD_184334 | JGI IMG/M metagenome (GOLD analysis project Ga0207652, IMG submission 184334) | Corn rhizosphere microbial communities from Kellogg Biological Station, Michigan, USA - KBS C6-3B metaG (SPAdes) (version 2) | ecosystem: Host-associated > Plants > Roots > Rhizosphere ... | reverse complement strand
ATGTAGCTCCCGCCGCCCGGCTCCGCGCCAGGATACCACACTGACCACCACTGAATGGTGAGCGGGATGATCATGGCGGACAGCGCCACACTCCAGTTCCCGAAGTCCGGAAGCAGGTTGAGCGTCCTGGGATCGATCTTCTGGACCAGTCCCGCGAGCCCGCCCACCTGCGGCTGTTTGAGCGCGAAGTACGCCACCGCGAAGGTGCCCGTCATGGTGATCGAGAACTGGATCGAATCGGTGACCAGGACGCCCCAGAGTCCTGACACGGACGCAAAAAAGATCGTGATCACCGAGCAGATGAGGAGCGTCTCCCACATGGGCATGCCAAGCACGATGTTGGCGATCTTGGCCGCCGCGAGATTCACCGTGCCCATGATGACGCAGTTGAAGAGCAGGCCGAGATAGATGGCGCGGAATCCGCGTACGAAGCTCGCCGCCTTCCCCGAGTAGCGCACCTCGTAGAACTCGAGATCCGTCATGACGCCGGACCGTCGCCACAGTCTGGCGTAGAAGAACACCGTCATCATTCCCGTCAGCAGGAACGACCACCAGAGCCAGTTGTCGGCCACCCCATTCTCGCGAACCATGTTCGTCACGAGATTCGGCGTGTCGGTGCTGAACGTCGTTGCCACCATCGACACACCGATCAGCCACCACGGCGCGGCGCGTCCCGAGGTGAAGAATTCCGCCGTGCTCCGGCCTGCGCGCCGGTAGAAGAAAATCGCGGGCAGGAACGAGATCACCACCGAAATGCCGACGATGATCCAGTCGAGGGTGACGAGGTGCATGGGCGCTGCGGCGGGGGACGAGACGGGAAGAGGAGGACGCGCGTGAGTCCGTCAGGCGACGCTTAATTCAACATGGATTGCGGGGTGGAGGGAAGGGTAACCGGCAGGAAACGATAATGGGGGCGCTGAAGCCCCCATTATCACGCCGGCGCTGCGTCCGCGCGCGGCCGCTACTTCTTCACCTCGAAGTTCTTGACGCTGGCGGACGCTCCATTCAGCGAGATGTCCACCTTGTACTGTCCTGCCGGCCAGGCGCTCTTCTTCGTGATGTGGAACTCCGTCGTGGCGGGGCCGGTCGGGGTGATGCTCTTCGACGCCGAGTCGATCACGGTCTCCTTGGTGCCCTGTACGAACGACCACTTGGCGGACAGGGTGCCAGTCGCGGCGCCCTCGGTGTTCACCACGGCGTAGATCGTGTCCCGCGACCCGAAGGTCGTCGTGGGTGCGCTGACCTTCTTGTCGGCGCCAATGGACTTGCCGAGATCCACGCTGGCGACGGACAGGGTGGGCGCGGCAGTCGGTCCCATGGACGTGGTATCCTTCGTCGCGGCAACCGCCGTGGTGTCGGCGGCCGATGCGGCCCCGTTCTTCTTGCATGCCGCCAGCGACAGGGCAGCCAGCGTCACGGCGAGCGCGGTGAACGTCGTCTTTCGTGCGTGCATGATGGTCTCCTGTTCGCTCACGCGGCCGGAATCTTGAGGACCTGGCCCACGCGGATCAGGTCGGGGTTCTTGATGCTGTCCTTGTTCGCTTCCCAGATCTTCTTCCACTTCATTTCGTCGCCGTAGAACTTCTGCGAGATCTTTCGCATGTTGTCGCCCGGCGCCACGGTATAGCTCTGCTCCGCAGGCGCCTTCGCGTCCGGCGCGGTGGATGAACTCCCTCCCTGCACGTCGGAAAAATCAGGTGTCGGATCGTCTGGCATGATCGTTTCCTCCAGTCAGTCTGAGAGGACAAAGGTGACCTTCAGGTCCACGCGGTACTGAGCCACTTTCCCATCCGCAACCTCCACCTTCATCCCCTTCACCCACGCTCCCTTCACGTTCTTCAGCGTCTTGTTGGCGCGCGCCACTCCCTTCGCAATCGCATCGTCGAATCCCTTCGGCGATTGCGACGTGATCTCGGTCACCTTCGCGACTGACATGGCTGTTCCTCCCTGAGGTTGAGGCCGTCAGGCGACGGCCAACCCTGACGCTCATGCATCATTGGTGCCGTTCCAGCGCGAGGGCGATTCGCCGGATGGCCTCGGCGCTCGTCACGACGCGCGCGAATTCATCTGGATGAGTGGCCCGGCTCAGTGTCACGCCGGCCGCGCGAAAGCGCATCGCGCTCTCCTCGCGAACCGCACCGCGCACGTGCACCTCGTGCACCCCGGTCGCGGCGACGATCTCCCCCACGTTCTCATCGGTTATTCCACCGCCCGCCAGAATGGTCACGCGGCCGCCGCTGCGGCGCACCAGCATGGCCAGGATGGGGATCCCCGCACGCGCCGATGCGGCACCGCCCGACGTGAGCACGCGCTCGATCCCCAGGCGCTCGAGTGCGGCGAGCGACTCGACCGGGTCGCGCGTCATGTCGAACGCCCGGTGAAACGTGACGGACAGCGGACGCGCGTGCTCCACAAGCGCCATCGTCGTCTCTTCATCGATCGTCCCGTCGGCACGCAGGGCGCCAAGCACCACGCCGTCCGCGCCCCAACGCCTGGCCACATCAATGTCGCGGCGCATCACGGCGCATTCGTCGTGGGAGAGGAGAAAGTCGCCCCCGCGCGGGCGAATGAGCACATGGAGCGCAATCGCGATGCGCTCGCGCACTGCCGCGATCATCCCCTCGCTGGGCGTCGTGCCACCCTCCACCAGCCCCGCGCACAGCTCCACGCGGCTCGCCCCACCCGCCGCCGCGGCCTCGGCCGATGCCACCGCGTCCACACACGCTTCCACCAGGATGCTCGCGCTCATGCCGCGCAATCAGCAGCGCGAGCGCCGCTGGGGGAAGGGCACACCCGGCGCAGGGTAGCCATTCGTGGCGAAACGAATAACTTCTGTCGCCACGCCCATCCCCAGGAGATCCCGCAGTGACCGCCACCCGCGTAAAGCTCTCGACGATGATGTTTCTCGAATACTTCGTCTGGGGCGCATGGTTCGTCACCATGGGCACGTTCCTCGGCACGTCGCTCAAGTTCGACGGCACGCAGATCGGCCTCGCCTTCGGCGCCACCGCCATTGCCGCCATGATCTCGCCGTTCTTCGTCGGCATGGTGGCGGACCGCTTCTTCGCCACCGAGAAGATCCTGGGGCTCCTGAGCCTCGTGGGCGGCGTCATTCTCTGGTATGTCAGTACGCTCACCTCGTTCGCCGCGTTCTACACGGTGCTCATTGTCTACGCACTGTGCTACATGCCTACGCTCGCGCTCACGAATTCCATCTGCTTCGATCACATGAAGGACTCGGCGCGCGAATTCCCGATGGTACGCGTGCTGGGCACCATCGGCTGGATCGTGGCCGGACTCATCGTGGGAACGCTCAGGCTCGAAGCCACCGCCGTGCCGCTCCGGATTGCCGCGGGCGCGTCGATCGTCCTGGGCGTCTTCTCCTTCGTGCTGCCGCATACGCCGCCGCACGCCGCCGGCCACAAGCTCAGCGCACGCGATGTGCTGGGCCTCGATGCGCTGTCGCTCATGAAGGACCGCGCGTTCGCCATCTTCATCCTCGGCTCCTTCCTGCTCTGCATCCCGCTGCAGTTCTACTACACGTTCACCAATCCCTTCCTGAACGAGATCGGGATGCACAACGCGGCCGCGAAGATGACGCTCGGCCAGTTCTTCGAGATCGGCTTCATGCTGCTCCTGCCGCTCGCGCTGCTCAAGCTGGGCGTCAAGCGCATCCTGCTGCTCGGCATGGCGGCCTGGGCGGTGCGCTACGTGCTCTTCGCGTTCGGGAACGTGACCTCGCTCGCCTGGATGCTCTACCTCGGCATCATCCTGCACGGCGTGTGTTACGACTTCTTCTTCGTGACGGGCCAGATTTACGTGGACCAGCGCGCCAGCGTGAAGATCCGCGCCGCCGCGCAGGGGCTGCTCGCGTTCATCACGCAAGGCGTGGGGCTGTTCATTGGCTCGCTGCTCTCGGGGCCCGTGGTGGACGCGTACCGTACGGCGGGCGGAGCGCACGACTGGCGCTCCATCTGGCTCGTGCCGGCGGCGGGAGCGGTGATCATTCTGGTGATCTTCGCCGTGCTCTTCCGGCCAGGCGTTGCAGCAAATGTCGTGGAACCGGCGGCCGCAGAAGTGGCGTAAGCGGGCAATGGGGAGCAATGGGGTCAGAGTCGATTGATTTTCAATCGACTCTGACCCCATTGCCCCGAGCAACCTAGCGCACAGCGCTCGCCACGTACATCACGAGTGCCACCGCCCCCAACACGAGCACGATGCGATGCGGAATCGTGCGCCGCAGCAGCAGGCTCCACACCACCAGCGGGCCCACGGCCATTCCCCATGCGCCGTGCGTGAACAGGGCCGTGGCCACTGAGTGACCGCGTGCCAGGGCAAGTACGAGCTCGATGAGCACTCCACTACTGAAGCCGAGCGCAATGAAGCCCCAGTCGCGATACGATGAAGTGAGCGTGGGAATCATGGTACCTCCGCAGGTGGATGATCCGGGTGGTCTAGCGTGGTGACACACGGGCCGTCGCCGCTACGGCGCCGAGCGCGTCGCTGAGGGAAAGCACCGCGGCCACGACCGCATCGGGGCGCTCTTCGTGCAGGTACACGCCCGAGCCCGCGACACTGTCTGCCGCGAAATCGCGCAGTGCCTCGCGCAGCAGCGCGACCTCGTCGGACTCTATGCCGTTGCGCCGATTCGTGGCGCCAAGCAACAGCCGCACCGGCTGCGTGATGCGCCACAGATTGTCGCGCAGTGGCTCGCTCACACGCGCGTTGCGCATGGCGCCCATGACCGAGAGTGCGGCGCCGAGATCGGAGGCGATCGGGTGCGCATAAACCTCGACGACTTCCGGCGTCACCCACGCCGGATCTGCCGACGCGTCGATCAGTGAAGAGCGGATCCGTTTCCTGACCAGTCCGCTCCCGCCGAAGAGTCTGAGCAGCGGCCCCAGCTTCATGGCGACCGAGACGCCGGCAGTGTACGACCGGTCAATCGGTCCTCCGTCCAGCGATAGCACCGCGGCCACGTGCTCCGGATGCTGGTACGCCAGGCGCATCGCGACAGATGCGCCGAAGTTCGAACCGACCAGAATCGCCCTGCCCACGCCGAGCGAGTCGAGCGCCGCACTGACGCGGTCCGCCTGGGCATCGAGCGAGTAGTCCCCGTCAACGGGATGAGATGAACTGCCAGTGCCCAATGGCTCGACGACGTACACCTCGTGTCCACTGTCGACGAGCGCGCGTGTCACCTTGCGATATCCGAACGACGCGCCCAGCAGACCGGGGAGCAGGACAACCGGTGCCGTCGTGCGGGCCTGCGACTCCCGTCTTGCCGGCGCGGCGATCGTCACCGTGAGTGTCTCTCGTGGCGCGACGGGAATGTGCCGCACCGCGGCGACGGTATCGCTGGCAAGTCCCAGGAGCAGGATGTGGATGATCATGGGATGGTTCCTCCAGCCGGAGGGAGTTTGTCGAGCCTGCACGGGCCTGTTGCCGACATGCCCGCGGTCAGGTCCACCAGCGCGCGAGTCACTCCCGCCGACCGCTTCAGCGAATGCCCGGAGGCGAGCCCCAGCACGATCGTCGGCAGGTCCTGCACGAGATGGATGAGCATGCCGACACCGAGCGCGGCGGCGGGCGGTGCGCCCTGGCTGACTGCGACGGCGGCGTAGGCGACCTCGAAGATTCCGACGTTTCCAGGCGTTACGCGTACCACCAGCCCCAGGTTCACCGCGAGCAGCGCGAGTACGCTCCCCGAGAGTGGGATGGGGAGGTGTGCCGCGCGCGCTACCAGGTGATACGAGGCGAGCTGGCAGGTCCAGTCCACGAGCGTCATGGCTCCTGCAGATGCGAGACGCGCTGGCGTTCCGATGCGCCGTACGGCCAGCAGGGTCCGCCGCAGGTGGATGCGCATCGCGCGCACGACGCGACGTGGCTTGCGGCGCGGTGGCCCCGCGATGGACACCGCGCGGGTGCGACGCAGGCCGATGACCACGGCCGTCAGCACGATGATTCCCGCGCCACCGAGCATCCATCGTCCCATCGGAGCGGGAAGCGGCATCCACCATGCGGCCGCGATCAGGACCATCACGAAACCGCAAATGTTGATGAGCCGCTCCGCCGCGACCGTCGCGAACGCGCTGGATATCCGCATCCCGGTGAGACGCGAGATGAGCATCACGCGCCCTACCTCCCCGCTGTTGGCCACCAGCAGGCTGTTGAGTGCCGAGCCCAGAAACGTGAGCCGCAGGACGATCGTGAATGCCGGCCTGCCGATCGCGCGAAGGCACACCCACCACACGCCGGCTTTGGCCAGCAGCGAGACCACGTGAAGTCCGTACGCCAGGGCCAGCGCGGCGGGCGCTGCTCCGGCGATCACCGCGAGCGTCGTGTGCCAGTCGATGTGGTGGAGGTATGCCGCGCCGCCCGCGATGATCGCGGCGCCCACGAGCAGCGCGCCGAGTCTGCGCCGATACGGCGAACGCTGGTCACGCATGGCGCACGCTCCGTGACCGGGACGTCTCGCGCGACTGCTTCCACCACCGGAATGCCTGTGGAACGCCGACATCAGGTGTGACCGTCGGATTCCAGTGCAGCTCGCGTCGCGCGCGATGCGCGCGATAGGGGTTGTCGTGCGTGAGCCACTCGTAGCTGCCCATGGCATGGGCCGACAACTCGGGTCGCCCGATCAACCGCACGCCCAGCGAGATGCCGCGGAAGAACACGCGGCCCGCGCCCATGGAGATGGTGGGCGCGATGATGCGCCGCTGCAGCCCCTCGCCGGCGAAGCGGACCAGGTCCGCGGCCGTGAGAGGAAAATCGTCCGTCAGGTTGTAGGCTCGCCCACCGGCCGCATCGGTGCACGCCGCGAGGATGGCGCCCGCCGCGACCGCGCCGGCGTGGACGGCGCTCAGCGTTGTGCGGCCGCCACCGATGAGCGGGAAGAGGCCCCGCGTCAGCATCACGACCACGCGTGGTACGAACTGGCGATCGCGCTCGCCGTACATCGTGGGAGGCCGCACGATCGTACACCACGCCCGCCCGCGGTCGTGCGCATCCTTCACGAGGCGCTCCGCCTCCTGCTTGGAGCGCCCATAGGCGTCACGCTCCGGCAGGACGGGCAGGGCCATGTCCTCGTCCACCGTGGCCTGCACGCAGCGCGTGTCGCCATACACCGCGGTACTGCTCACGTGAACGAGCCGGGCACCAGTGTCGGCGCACGCGTCGAGCACGCGTCGAGTGCCATCCACGTTGCCCGCGCGAAACGGCTCCCACTCGATCTGTGGGCCGATGACCGCCGCCGCGTGAAATACCGCATCGCAGCCTTCCACACCTCGCCGGATCGCGGCGCCGTCGAACAGATCGCCGGGCACGAGGCGGACCCCGCGTGCCTCGAGCCACCGGGCTTCCGCCGGGTGGCGGACGAGCGCGCGCACCTCGCACCGCTCCGCGAGCAGGCCGCGCACGATGTACGAGCCGAGCATGCCGGTCGCGCCGGTCACGAATGCGCGCCTCATGGCAGGGTGAAGGCAACGAGGTAGTCGCCGAGCCGCGTCCGCATGTCGTGATGGCCACCCGCCGCGATCACGAGATACTGCCGGCCGCCAGGCCGCACGCGATACGTCATGGGCGATGCCTGCGCGGATGCCGGCAGCGCCGCCTTCCAGAGTTCGCGCCCGGTGTCCATGTCGAACGCGCGCAGGTCGTGGTCCATGGCGCCGGCGATGAACACGAGGCTGGTGCTGGTGACGAGCGGTCCGCCCAGCGAGGGCGAGCCCCAGGACGGCGGCGCGGACACGTGGACGAAGTCGGACATGGTACCGAGCGGCACCTGCCAGAGAATGCCACCGGTATTCAGGTCAACCGCCGCGAGGGTTCCCCACGGCGGCGGACTGCACGGGATTCCGATGGGCGAGAGCAGTACCTCCCGCTTGCTGCCGAACGGCGCGCCAGCCTGGGGCGCGACGTTGCCCTTCCGCCCGATCTGCCGTGCCTGCGTGGCAACGTCCGCCCGCGGGATGAGCGTTTCGATCATCGCGACGCGGATCGTATTCACCACGGCGACATCGCGCGTGGCGTCCACGGCAACGCCGCCCCAGTTCATGCCGCCCAGGAATCCCGGGCTCACGACGGAGCCGCGCTGGCTCGGCGGTGTGAAAATTCCCTCCGAACGCAGCGTGCGCACGAGGCGTGCGCACGCCCGCTTGTCCAGCGGAGAAAGCCCCCATGCGTCGTCGGGACGAAATCCCTGCGGCACGAGCGGTCTGGGCAGCACGGGAAAGGGCTGCGTGGGCGATGCGACCTCGCCGGGCACATCGCTCGCTGGCACCGGCCTCTCCTCAACCGGGAAGAGCGGCTTTCCCGTGAGGCGATCGAGCACGAACAGCATGCCCGTCTTCGAGGCCTGCACCACCGCGGGAATCGACACGCCATTGCGCACGACTGTGGCCAGCGCGGGCTGCGCAGCGACGTCGTAGTCCCACAAGTCATGATGCACCAGCTGGAACGCCCATACTTCCTTGCCCGTGGAGGCGCGCAGCGCGACAATGGAGTTCGCGTCCCGGTCATCGCCCGGACGCAATCCGCCAAAGTGGTCCGGGCTCGCGCTGCCCGTTGGAATGAACACGAGGTCGTGCGCCGGGTCGGCGGTGAAGATTCCCCAGGAGTTGGCTGCTCCAGAGACGAACGGCGTGCCCGATGCGATCATCACGTTCCTGCGCGCGCGATACGTGGCGAGCGGCTCCCAGCTCCAGCGCAGCGCACCCGTGCGCGCGTCGAACGCACGCACGACGCCACTTGGCTCATCGACACGCAGGTTGTCGGTGACGGAGGATCCGACGATGACGGCGTCGCCCACAATGGTGGGCGGCGAAGTCATGTGATAGTCGCGCGGTGACACGTCCGTGCCGCGCACCCCGTCACGCAGCTGGATGGTTCCATGCACACCGAATCCCGCGCAGCGCGTACCCGAGTCGCCGTCGAGCGCGATGAGGCGCGCATCGAAGGTGGCCAGGAAGATCCGTGTGCGGCAACGCGATCCGGCTGTCAGCGACGAGTCCACCCACCCGGCGACACCGCGTGCGGTGACTTCCATATCGCCCAGCGCGGCGCGCTGGAGTCCTGCGTCAAAGATCCAGCGCACTGTGCCGCGCTCCGGATCGAGCGCAACAACTCTGGATGACGGCGTCGCGATGTAGAGCGTGCTGTCGAGCAGGAGAGGCGTAGCCTCGAATGCGGTGGAGGGCCCGTGCGTGTCCGGCGCGCCGTCCGACACATCGCCGGTCCGATACACCCAGGCAACCCGCAGCGAGCCGACGTTCGCGCGCGTGATATCGTCGAGCGACGAGTAGTGGTCGCCTCCCTCGCCGCCGTTCACGCGCCATTCGGCGGCCCGGTCGGACCGCGGCGACGAGTGGAGTGGCGGCGCAGCGTTGCCTGCCGCGGTGAACGCCTGCCCGGGAACCACGAGACTCGGGCTGGAATCTCGCACGATGCGCGTGAACGCCATGAGCATGGCAATCAGCGCCAGAAGCGCTATGAGTCGCAGCCGGCGGATGGCCAGGCGACTCGGTGTGAGGACGTGCATACGGGGCCTCGGGAACGCGTGGCTGATGATCCAGCGGGAACGCGTTCGATGATGGCCCTGGTGACAACATGCCTCGATACGTCAGAGCGCCGAGCGACTCATCCGCGATGACGTAGTGCTGATGTTGCGATCACGTATGCGAAGCAATGGAAGCAAAAGGGTCAGAGTCGATTGAACGTCAGTCGACTCTGACCCTTTTGCCTTCTTTCGCTTTTATCACACCCCGAGCTTCTTCAGTGCCTCCGGTGGACATCCCTTCCAGTCGGGGTTGACCACGTTCCCGATGTACTGCAGGTCCTCCACGCCCATCTTGCTCGACCAGAATCCCGATGCAGTCAGGTCGCGAAAGCGATTGAAGAACGCGACGCCCTGACTGTGTTCGGGCTTCGCGCGTTTGGGCCACGCGATGTCGTCAAGCACCGCGGTGCGTTGCGCGACGCTGCAATCCACGAACGTGGTGCCGAAGCGGTCGGTGCACTCGCGGTCCAGCCACGCGAGTCCGCCGCGAATGGGGACTCGGTTGTTCTTGTACTCGTCGAGAATGAAATCCATGAACGCGGGGACACCGGCGTCGGTGGCGCTCCCCGATCGTTCGTCGCGCGGGATCACGAGATCCACCAGCACTTCCACGGTATCCCACTCGTGAGGCGTGAAGAACTTGTGCGTCACCGTTCCGCCGTTCGCGCGCGCCGCCGACGCATCGCGCGCGGCTCTCTTTGCCTTCTCCACCACCGCCGGCGATGCCTCGCACGCGGTCGCGAGCGACGCGATGGCCATGACCTCGAGCATCGCCCGCCGGCTCAGTCCCGGGCGCGTCCCCGTTCCCTCGCGAACTTTGTCTGCAGGCTGCTCGCCACCGTCATTCCCCGTTCCCGCTGTCCGATGCGCTGTCATACGACCCCCTGCTTCCGCTGGTCCGCGATGTATTCGCTCGTGCGCCACGAGAGCGCCAGGATGGTCCACGTCGGATTCTTGTCGGCCTGCGACACGAAGGGCCCACCGTCAACCACGAAGAGATTCTTCACGTCGTGCGCCTGGCCGTGCGCGTTGAGCACCGAGCGTGCGGGGTCGTTGCCCATGCGCGTGGTGCCCAGCTCGTGAATGATCTGTCCGCCCGCGGCAATGCCGTAGCCCTCTTCCTTTGACGGCATTGGCGAGAACACCTCGCCGCCCATTTGCGCCACGAGCGACCGGAAGGTCTCCTGCATGTGCTTCACCTGCTTGTATTCATGGTCGCTCCATTTCCAGTGGAAGCGCAGCACCGGAATGCCCCACTGATCCACGACGCCGGGGTCGAGCTCGCAGTAGGACTCTTCGTTGGGAATCATCTCGCCCCGGCCGGAAAAGCCGACCGTGGCACCGTAATACTTGCGGTAGTCGTCCTTGAGGGATTTGCCGTAACCGCCGCCCGACGGATAGCGCTGTATGCCGCCCATGAAGCCGTACGCCGGCACGCCGAGTCCGCCCCACAGTTCGATGTGATAGCCGCGCGGAAAGTCGAGCTTCCGGTTGTCCAGCCACCAGGGCATGTACAGGTGCGCGCCGCCCACGCCGTCCTCGTTGTGCGGCACGTGGTCCACCATCTTCGGGATGTAGCCGCCGACGTCCGTGCCCGTCGTGTCGGTGAGATATTTCCCCACGACCCCGCTCGAGTTCGCGAGCCCATGGGAAAAGCGCGACGAGCGCGAATTGAGCAGCAGTCGCGCGCTCTCGCACGCACTGGCGGCGAGTACCACCACCCGGGCGTTCACGTGCTCATCCGCGCCCGTGAGCTTGTTCACGTAGCTCACGCCGGTGGCGAGCCCTCGCGCATCGGTCGTGACCTCGCGCGCCATGGCGTTGGTGACGAGCGTGAGCTTGCCCGTCGCCATGGCCGGCGGGATCAGCACGCCCGTGCTCGAGAAATTCGAATTCGTCTTGCACCCGCGATTGCACTGCCCGCAGTGATGACAGGCAGCGCGCCCATGGATGGACTCTGTGAGAATGGACAGCCGTGACGGGATGCACGTGATGCGGAGCCGGTCCGCCGCCTGCTTCACCATCAACTCCCAGCAGCGCGGCGTCGGCGGCGGCAGGAAGATGCTGTCCGGATGATTGTGGAGTCCCTCCTTGCTGCCGAAGACGCCGACGAGGCGGTCCACCCGGTCATAGTACGGCGCGACGTCCGCGTACGTGATCGGCCAGTTGTCACCCAGCCCATCGAGGTTCCGCCGCTGGAAGTCGTCAGGACCGAAGCGCAGCGAGATGCGCCCCCAGTGATTCGTGCGTCCGCCGAGCATGCGGGCACGCCACCAGTCGAACTGTGTGCCCGCTGCGCGCGCGTACGGCTCGCCCTCAATGTCCCACCCGCCAATGCAGCCGTCGAATTCACCGAAGGGGTGATCCTTCGTGCTGGCCCCGCGTCGGGGCGACTCGTACGGCCATTCGAGCATGGCCGAGTCCTTGGCCAGGTCCCACATGCCACCGGCCTCGAGCATGATGACGTCGGCGCCGGCCTGCGTGAGCACATAGGCCGCCATCCCCCCGCCCGCGCCTGATCCGACGATGCACACATCGTATGTCTTCCGCTGCGACACCTTCTGCATTCAACCCCCGCGAGATGAAAAAATCGAGTGGCAAGGATCCCGGCTTCTCTCCGGCAGTTGGTGTTCCGGGCCGCCGGAGCGCCGGTGCGTCCAGGCACCGCACACGGTGCCTACTCCAACTTCCGGATCCACACATTCCGGAAACGCACTGGATAGCCGTGATCCTGCAGCGACAGCGGCAGCGCGTCCGGATGCGCCTTGTATGGCGGACGCTTGCCGAACGCCGTCGGTCCAGTGAGCACGACGTTGTCCTGCACCAGCACGCCATTGTGGAATACCGTCACACGCGCCGGGCTCGCCACACCGCCGCCGCCGGTGAAGCGCGGACGATGAAAGACAATGTCATACGTCTGCCATTCGCCGGGCTTGCGACTGGCGTTCACCAGCGGCGGATACTGGCCGAAGAGCGCTGCCGCCTGACCGTCCGCATACGTGCGATTGTCGTACGAGTCGAGTACCTGCACTTCGTACAGCCCCATGAGAAACACGCCGCTGTTGCCGCGCTCCTGTCCCTCGCCGTGCGGCGGCGCGGGCGCTTGCCACTCGATGTGCAACTGACAGTCGCCGAAACCCTGAGCGGTCTGGATCGCGCCGGTGCCGGCCGCCACCTGGAAGTAGCCATCCGTGACGGTCCACTTCGCCGGACCGCCATCGCTCGCGCGCCACTGCGAGAGGTCGTGCCCGTCGAAGAGCACGATCGCATCGGACGGTGGTGGCGAGTCCGCCACGTACGCGCCCGGCGTCACGATCGCCGGAACCGGACGGTCCATGGAGTGAATGGGCCAGGGCATCGCCGGCTGTGTGCCGGACGAGGCGCACGCCGCGAGCGACAGGCACGCCACGACTGCTCGCATGGTGGAACTGATGCTCGACATGATGGCCGGATCAGAAGCGAGCGAAGACGAGCAGGCGCCCGGTGCCGAAGGCATAGGTCGCGGTCGTGCGCACCGTCAGCGTATCGTTCGCGTAGATACCGGAGCCCAGTACGCTCCCGAGAGAAACGCTGTCTCCCGTGAGCTGCGTGGCAGCGCCCGAATTCACCAGCAACTGTGTCGAGGTATCCCGCTGCAGCGTCAGGTGACTCACTTCCTCCCACTGGGCGCCCTCGAAGAAGGCGAGGGTGTCGGCGTGGAGGGTGGATGGAATGCCATCCCAGTTGACGTCGGCCGGAAGTGGCGCGCCGTCAATGCTGATGAGCAGGTAGCTGCCGACGATGTTGGCCGGTGCTCCCGGGCCGGTGGACTCGTACCCCTTGAGGCAGCCGGCGAGCCCCAGTACGCCGCACGCCGCGACACAGAACAGGAGCGAGCGGCCGGGGCCGCGGCGGGCAAGGATCTGACGAAGAGTCTGCATGGTCTTCCTGAACGTGAGGTGATGCGTTGCGGCGAAGGGGAAGCGGAATGAACGAGGCGCCACGTGGCGGCCGGCACGTCGGCTACTCGAGCAGTCGTGTGGCCAGCCGATGCCCCAGATAGAGGCCAAGCCCGGTGCCGACGACGCTCAGCAGATAGGCCGTCATGGTGCCGATGCGCGCGCCAACCCACCAGCCGAGCGAACCGCCCACGAACGAGCCCAACCCAGCGAGCAGTTTGGACACCGGTCAGGCGACGGAATTCATATGGATATCCATACAATTGCCGCTGGCTGGCACGGATATCGCAACCAGTATGGGCGGGAATCCGCGTTTGCGCGACATGCGCGCACGCCCGGGAGATGGTTCACCGGCTGGTCATAACCGTGACGAGAGGAGTCAATCCGGATCATCCTGTTCTGCGTTCTCCCGTGGCCAGGACGCCTCGATCGCACGGTGAGGAGCAGATACCATGACAGTGGCACATGTACTTCTGGTTGGCTGTGGGCTCGCGCTGAGCGCCGTCGCGGCGAATGCCCAGTCGAGCGCCAACAAGGTCAGCAAGGCTGCCGCCGAAAAGACCGCCATGAAGTGGGTGGGCGGCGGCACCCTGAAGTCTCAGACAACGGGGAGTGAGGCTGGCGTCCCGATCTACACCTTCGATATCAACGTGGCGAACAAGGCTGTCGTTGAAAAGGTGAACGTGGACGCCGACAACGGCAAGGTCATCGGCTGCACGTACGCGGGTCCGCAGAAGTAGGGTGGCAGGCCATGGCGGGCCTTCGGCCCGCCATGGCCTGCGGGAAGCGTCGCGCGAAGCGCGACTGCGGGAAGCGGACGCCACCCTTCGGGGGCGCCCTGTGGGAAGCGCCGCGCGGAGCGCGGCTGCGGGAAGCGGTCAGCCGGCCGCAGGCCGGCGCTTCCCCGCGCCCTCCGCGTCCCCGCCCCCCGGCAGCACAATCTCCGTCGGCAAGAACATCGAATCGGCGATCGCCGCGATCTCCTCCGCCTCGCGCCACGCATCCTCGAGCATCGCCAGCTCGCCCTCCATGGCCCGCCGCTCGGTCTCCTCGTGCAACGCCATTTCGAGCGCCAGCCGCTCCACCGGCGAGAGGTTGAGCGCGCCGATGCTCCGCATCTTCGCCATCATCCGCCCGCCAGCTCTCCGGGACAACCGTGATGCCGCGACGAAGAAGTGCGCCGGATCGCCCACCGCCTCGATACGCCCGACCGCTTCCCGCACATCGCGGCGCGAGCCGCCGAGCATGTTGGAGCCAGCCAGCAGCGCGGCCGTCACCCGCATGGCGGAAGTGCCGGTCACGAGCCGGCGCCCGTACTCGTGCGCGAGATCCAGCACTGGCTCCTGGCCGGGCTCGTTGACGATGAGCGCGGAGTCCCTCAGATGCCGAGCCCGCACGGTGAGCGTGTGGCCGCCATCCCGCACGCGCGCCACCACGCGCCGGAGCTGCACATAGTCCTTGAGCTCGGTGTAGGGGAGGGCGAGCCAGGGCACCATGTATCCCAGCACGACCACCGGCGCGCTGGCCAGTGCGACCGGCGTGGCTGCCGCCGCGACCGCCGCGCCGGCGCCGCCCATGATCACCGCATGGCGGCGCCGCCGGCCGAATCGATCGCCATAGCGCCAGGCCGCGAATTCCGGGCGCATGGGCTTGCCCACGCGCACCAGCTCGAGCCCCTCCGCCAGCTTCGCCAGTCCGATGTTCTCGGTGGAGACCCGGAGTCGCGTATCGCGGTAGCGGCGCTCGCACTCCTCGATCGCTTCCCACCGCTCGTCCAGCGGCGTGAGGTTCCACCGCCCGCACTTGCGGCAGATCACCCACAGCCGCCCGCGCGCGGGATCGAACGCCAGTCGCCGGCCCACGGGAAATGGCTCGACGACCTCGTTGGTGCCCAGGCCGCCGTGACAGAAAATGCAGGTGGTGTACATGCGCGTCGCTAGTTGCTCACCACGCCTACCGTGGGCTCGCTGCTGGGACGTTTCGTGCGGCGATGTCCCTCCCGCGACACTACTGTAATTGCCTCCGTGGGGCAATGTTGCACGAACTCGCCGTCGGCCGGTGACCACTCGAGTGGCGACACCATGCTGTAGGCCTTGCCGGTGGTGTCGAGCGCCATGATCTGCGGGGCCAGCGCGACGCAGATACCGCAGCCGATGCACTTCTCGCGGTCCACCGTGAGCGATACTTCCTGACGCGGAAAGACACCGCCCTCGGCGCTCAGTCCCGCGATCGCCTGATCGAGCACGGTACCAGCCGCCACATAGCCCGCTTCGAGCAGCTCGTCCGTGCGCGTGAAGCTGAACCAGTGGCGTTCGCCCACCTGCGGACGGATGAGCAGCATGGGGACGCCGCGCCACGTCGCCAGCGGGCGCTGCTGCAGCGAGTGCATCATGATCGTGGCCGCCCGCATGAAGATCGCGGCAAAGCCCTGCGTCGCGATGTCGCGCACGCGTCCCACTTCCACGGAGCCCACGTCAACCGAGATCACGGCCTCCATGCCGAGCGATGCGATGGCGATGGGAAGATTGTCGATCGTGCCGCCGTCAATGCACATGCGCCCGTCCACGTAGCCCGGTGGAAAGAAACCCGGGAGCGCGCACGACGCATACACCGCGTCGAGCACCGGCACATGTCGCAAACCGGGCAGCCCCCAGACGATGCGCGTGCCGCGCTCGATGTCCACGGTGTTGACCAGAAGTGGCGCGGGCAGTTCATCGAACGTCCCCGCCGGCGTCACCCGGCCACACAGCTCGCGGAGCGGCTCTTCGAGATAGAGCGAGGGAGAATGCATGCGCTCGAGCAGCATGCCCATGTGATTGATGCGGAAGAGATCCCGCTTGCGCACCGAGAGCGCGTGGTACGCCATTTCCTCGATGCTCATGCCGCCGGCGCGCGCCGCGCCGATGAGCGCTCCGATGCTCGTGCCCGCATACACCGCCGGCTCGATGCCCCGTTCCTCGAGGGCGCGCATGACCCCGATGTGCGCGAACCCCTTGAGTCCGCCGCCACCAAGAACGAGCGCTATGCGTTTGGGAAAAGCAGGGGGCATGGACGGGAAAGTGGTAGCCGGTAGCTGGTACGTCGTGCGTCCGCCGTGAGCAGCTACCAGCTACCAGTAGCCAGCGTCCAGGAGCCGGCGTCCAGCTACTCAGAAATCATGTGCGTAGCCCAGCTCCGCGACGCCGTGAGGCCGATTGAGTTGAACGTACA
>Ga0207652_10002187_pt1 | contig 16711 bp, 15 predicted proteins | sample KBSC63BmetaG_FD_184334 | JGI IMG/M metagenome (GOLD analysis project Ga0207652, IMG submission 184334) | Corn rhizosphere microbial communities from Kellogg Biological Station, Michigan, USA - KBS C6-3B metaG (SPAdes) (version 2) | ecosystem: Host-associated > Plants > Roots > Rhizosphere ... | reverse complement strand
TCGCAGCTGGGAATCATTGAACTCGAGACGGCTCTCGCGCAGGCTGAAGCGCAGGGGCTGGACCTGGTTGAAGTCGCGCCGCTCGCCCGGCCTCCCGTCGTTCGCATCATGGACTATGGGAAGTTCAAGTTCGAGCAGGCCAAGATGGCGCGGCAGGCAAAGAAGAAGCAGCACGTCATTCACCTGAAAGAAGTGAAGTATCGTCCCGGTATCGACGATCACGACTTCGACACGAAGACCCGGCACGCGCGCCGCTTTCTGGTGGATGGCAACAAGGTGAAGGTCACCATGATGTTTCGCGGCCGGCAGGTCGCTCACCCGGAGCTGGGCAGGGAAGTGCTCGACCGGGTTTCCACCGAGCTCTCGGACATTGGCAAGGTCGAGACGTCCGCGAAGCTCGAAGGCAAGAACATGACCATGATACTGGCGCCCAAATAAGGGCACTGGACACTCGCCATGAAGATGAAAACCCATAAAGGCGCGGCGAAGCGCTTCAAGACCACCGCCTCCGGCAAGGTCAAGCGCTTCAAGGCGTACAAGAGCCACATTCTCACCAAGAAGAGCGCCAAGCGTAAGCGCAATCTGCGCCGCCCCGGGCTCATTGCCACGACGGGCGACACCAAGCGCATCAAGCGCCTGATCCAGGCGTAAGGAGACTCATATGCCACGCGTCAAGTCCAATGTCACGCGGCTGAAGCGCAAGAAACAGGTCATGAAGGCCGCGCGCGGAGCCTTCGGTGCGCGCAGCAAATTGTGGAAGGCCGCCAAGGAGAATGTGGAGCGCGGCTGGAAGTACGCGTACCGCGACCGCAAGAACAAGAAGCGCGAATTTCGCCGGCTCTGGATCGTCCGCATCAATGCCGCGGCGCATCAGAATGACATGAGCTACAGCGTGTTCATGAACGGGCTGCACAAGGCCGGCATCGAGGTCGATCGCAAGGTGCTCGCTGATCTCGCGGTGCACGATCCCGCCGCGTTTACGGCCCTCGCCGAGAAGGCCCGGGCGGCGGTCACGGCGGCCTGATCGCGATCCGCGTCGGCAGCCGGTCCCGCGAAACGACAGCCCACGATACCTTGTCTCGGCGGCAGCGTGACCCTACCGGTCGCCTGCCGCCGTTTCTGTTGCTGATTCCTTCACGCACATGACGCTCGACGAATTCCAGCATCTGGTGACCGCCATCGAGCGCGACGGGCTCGCGGCGATCGATCAGGCCATGAGCGCCGAAGCGCTCGAATCCACCCGACACCAGTTGTTGGGACGGAAGAGCGGACGGCTCACCGATGCCATGAAGTCGCTTCCCACGCTGCCGGCGGAAGAACGGCGTGACGCCGGCGCCGCGATCAATCGCGTCAAGCAGGCACTAGAACTGGCTCTCGGCGCGCGACGCGAGTTGCTCGTAGCCGAGGCACCGGCGCAACCCGGTCCGGATCTCTCCATGCCGGCCCGCCACGGCTGGCGCGGCGCCAAGCATCCGGTCACGCTGGTCATCGAGGAAATCGCCGCCATTTTCCGGGAGCTCGGTTTCACGATTGCCACGGGGCCGGAAGCGGAGCACGAGTGGTACAACTTCGGCGCGCTGAACTTTCCCAGCGATCACCCTGCCATGGAGCTGCACGACACGATTTACCTGGGCCCTGGCACGCTGCTGCGCACGCACACCTCGCCCGTGCAGGTGCGTACCCTGCAACTGCATCGGGCGCCGGTGCGCATCCTGGCGCCGGGCAACGTATATCGCCGCGATTTCTTCGACGCGTCCCATGCGCCGATGTTCGCGCAGATCGAAGGCATGGCGGTGGACGAAGGCATCAGCTTCGTGGATCTCAAGGCCACGCTCACGTATTTCGCGAATCGCTTCTTCGGCGAGACTGCCACGCGCTTTCGCCCCAGTTATTTCCCCTTCACCGAACCGTCGGCGGAAATGGACGTCCGCTGCACGATATGCGACGGCAGCGGCTGCCCGAGCTGCAAGGGAACGGGCTGGATGGAGATTCTGGGCTCGGGGATGATGCATCCGGCGGTGCTCGAGGCGGCCGGCATGGACAGCGAGCGCTATACCGGCTGGGCATTCGGCATGGGGCCCGGCCGCATTGCCAATCTGCGCTACGGCATTCCCGATATCCGGCTGCTCTACGACTCCGATATCGCCTTTCTGGAACAGTTCAGCTCATGAACGCGTCGTGCGAGTGGCTCCAGAGCATGCTCCCGGTGGTCCTGTCGCCCGAAGCCATGCGCGACCTCATTACCGCGCGTTGCTGTACGGTGGACGAGCTGATTCATCTGCGCGACGACCTGCGCGACGTCGTCGTCGGCGTTGTCGTGGAAGCGTATCGTCACCCGGAGTCGGACCATCTCTGGGTGACGAAGGTGGATGCGGGGCGCGGCGAGTTGCTGGATGTCGTCTGTGGCGCGCCCAACGTGCAGGTCGGGGAGCGCTATCCGTTCGCGCCCGCGGGCAGTACGCTGCCGGGCGGCGTGAAGCTCGAGAAGCGAAAAATTCGCGGGGCCATCTCGAACGGCATGCTCTGCTCTGCGCGCGAGCTCGGGCTTGGCCATGAGCACGACGGCATTCTGCGGCTGGACACGCTCTCGCCACCGGGCACGCCCTTTCTCCAGGCAGTGGGCGGCGGCGATGCACGGCTCGTGATCGACGTGACGCCGAACCGCCCCGACCTGCTCTCGCACGTCGGCCTCGCGAGAGAGCTGGCGGCGGCGACGAGCACGTCGCTCACCATACCACCCATTCCCCGAGGGGATACGGTGCGCATTCCCACCGTGGCGGTCGCGCCCCGGGAGGCGCGTGCGGGCGCGGTGCGTGTTGTGCTCGAGGACCCCGAGGGGTGTCCGCGCTACGACGGTGTGGTGATTCGAGGACTCTCCGTACGTCCCAGTCCGACGTGGCTCGCGGAGCGGCTCATCGCGGTCGGGTCCCGCCCCATCAACAACGTCGTGGACATCACCAACTATCTCCTCCACGAGCTGGGGCAGCCCATGCACGCCTTCGACGCGCGCACGCTCGCGGGCCCCGCCGTGATCATCCGGCGCGCACACGACGGCGAATCACTCACCACGCTGGACGGGGTGGAGCGCACGCTCTCCTCCTCCATGACGGTCATCGCCGATCAGGATCGCGCGCAGGCCATCGCCGGCGTCATGGGCGGTCGCGCCACCGAAGTGACGGAGGCCACCACGGATATTTTTCTCGAAGTGGCGAACTTCCAGCCATCCAGCGTGCGCCGCGCACGCCGGGCGCTCGCCATGTCCACCGACGCAAGCTATCGCTTCGAGCGCGGCGTGGACTTCGAGCTTCCACCGCGCGCGCTCGCCCGCGCAGTCGAGATGCTCCTGACGATTGCCGGCGGCCATGTCGACGGCGCGCCGGTGGATCTGCGCCCGGCGCCGCGGGCGCTCACGCGCATCACGCTGCGCGTGGCGCGTGTCGAGCGCGTGCTGGGCATTGCACTCGCGCCAGACGCCATCGCCACGCTGCTCCGTTCCATCGGCTTTGCGGCGGAGCAGGGTCCGGAGCATCTGGACGTCACGGTTCCATCCTGGCGGCCCGACGTGACGCAGGAAGTTGACCTCATTGAAGAAGTCGCCCGCCTGCATGGCTACAACGCCTTTCCCGCCGAGATCCGACCGTTCCGCCCGGGGACCGTACCCGATTCGCCGGCGGAACTCGTTTCACGCCGCGTGCGGGAGCTGCTCGTTTCGCGTGGACTGCTCGAAGCACGCCCCATGCCGTTCGTGTCGGGAGCGCCCCGCGGCTTCGCGCGCGTCGCCAATCCACTGGCGGAGAACGAAGCGTATCTGCGCCGCGATGTGCTCGACACGCTGGCGCGACGCGCCGAGTACAATCTGTCACGCATGCGGCGCGACATCCGGCTGTTCGAGGTCGGAGCGGCGTTCATTCCTGCTGGCGAACCGCTCCCCCGCGAGGAGTTGCGTGCCGCGGCGCTGATCACCGGGCGTCGCCACCCGCCGCATTGGACCGATACGCATCCGGCGGACTTCGACGAGTGGGACGCGAAAGGGCTCGCGGAGGAACTCGCCGGCGTGGCATTTCCCGACGCAGCGATCGAGCTGGTCGCGGGCGACGGTGCTGCGCTGTGGACCATCATCGTGAACGGCGCGGAGCGTGGGATCGTGCGGCGCGTCGAACTCGACGCGCCAGTGTGGGCAGCTCCCGTGTACGGCCTCGAAATGACTCTCATCCTGGTGGAGTCGGCGCCGGTGGCCCCGCCGGGCCAGTCGGCGGTGTCGCGCGAACAGCACGCCACCATGCCGGCTCATCCGTCGTTGCGCTACCGGCCTCTGCCCACCACTCCGGCGGTCGAACTCGATGTCGCGCTCCTGGTGCCGAATGAGCTGCCCGCCGCAATCGTGGAACAGACCATCCGCGCCTCGGCCGGTGAGCTGCTCGAGTCGCTTTCGCTCTTCGACGAATATCGTGGGGAAGGGGTGCCCGCCGGCGTTCGCAGTCTCGCCTGGCGATTGACGTTTCGGCATCCAACACGCACTCTACGCGACAAGGAAATCGCCGGACGGCGCGACAAGCTTCTGCGAACCCTGGAAGGAGAACTCGGTGTCCGACAGCGCACGACCTGACCTCGAGGCGTTGGATGAGCTGGAACAACTGATTCGAAGCCTGGCTGACGAGATGGCTGCGTGGCGGCGCCGTGCTCATGAGGCGGAAGCACGACTGCGCACCGTGGACGAGCGAACCGCACAGACCGCGGCAGGGAAGCCGTCGCCGGAAATGGTCGCGCTCACGCGTGAGAATCAGGAACTGAAGCAGCGCCTCGAAGGGGCCAGGCAGCGGACCAGGCAATTGCTCGACCGCCTGCGCTTCCTGCGCCAGCAGCACGAAACGGAGGTGAGACGGTGAGCCGCCAGAAGTCATCGGTCAAGGTGACAATCCTTGGCGAGGAGTACACGATCCGGAGCGATGAGCGTCCTGAGCACACGCGGGCTGTGGCGCAGCACGTGGATGACACGATTCGCACGCTCATGAGCGCCGGAATGGTCGTGGAGTCGCACAAGGCGGCGATTCTGGCCGCCATGCAGGTGACCTCGGAGTTCTTTCACGCGAGAGAGGCCCCGGAAGAGATCGCGGACCGTATCGAATCACTCTCGGCGAGCATTCGAAGACTCCTGCCGCCTGCCAAGCGCGTTCGGGAATAGTCGGCGGAGCCCGTCTGAAGCGGGCTCCGCTCTTGTTTTTGGGATGTCGACACGTAGCTTTTCCTCAAAAGCCGCCAACCTGCCTTGTAGTCCAAAGCGAAACTTGGAGTTAGCCACGCCCATCTCGCGCCCTACGCCGGCGCTGGACCGGCGCCGCCATTCAGCTTCGTTGCGACTCGGTGGGTCGGCATTCCTGATGCGCGACGCTTGCGTCGCTTTGGAGCATAGATCCAATGACTCAATTCGCGCTCATAGCCGCGTCTGGCGTAGCAGTGCTCATCGCCGCCGCGGCTTTTTTCATGATCGGTCGCGAACAGGGGCGTGCTGCTGAGCGCGCCACCCAGGCTGCCGCGCGTGCCACCGCCGAGGAAGCGGCAGGGCGCATTCTCGACGATGCAAACCGCGAGGCCGAAACGCTGCGGAAGTCGGCGCTGCTCTCCGGAAAGGAGGAAACCATGCGCCTCCGCGAAAATTGGGAGCTTGAGGCCCTCAAGCGGCGTGAGGAGCTGGATCGTGCCGAGCGCCGCGTGCAGGAGCGGGAGGGACACCTGGACCGCAAGCTCGACCTCCTCGATCAGCGCGACAAGGAGGTCGGTCGCCGGGGCAGCGAGCTGGGGCGGCGCGAAAAGATTGTCGGCGAGCGCGAAGGAGAGCTGGACAAGCTCCTGTTCGAGGAGCGCCGCCGGCTGGAGCAACTGGCCGGCATGTCCGCGCAGGAAGCCAAGACCGAACTCATCGGCCGCATGGCGGAACAGGCCAACGCGGAAGCTGCCAACACCATTCGCGAGATCCGGGAATCCGCCCGCCGAAATGCCGAGCGCGAGGCTCGCAAGATCGTCGCCCTCGCCGTGCAGCGCATCGCCTCCGAGCATACGTCCGAAATCAGCGTCTCTTCCGTGGCGCTTCCCAATGATGAGATGAAGGGGCGCATCATCGGCCGGGAAGGGCGAAACATTCGCGCGTTCGAGCTGGCGACCGGAGTGGACGTGATCATTGACGACACACCGGACACGGTGGTCGTGTCCTGCTTCGAGCCCGTTCGGCGCGAAGTCGCGCGTCTGGCACTGTCCAAACTCGTCGCTGATGGCCGCATTCACCCCGGGCGCATCGAGGAAGTGGTCGCCAAGGCGCGGAAGGAGGTGGATGTTTCGATCCAGGAGATGGGCGAGCAGGCTGCCTATGAGATCGGCGCGCACGGCCTGCATCCGGAGATGATCAAGCTCGTCGGACGCATGCACTACCGCACCAGTTACGGTCAGAACATTTTGCAGCATTCGAAGGAAACGGCGCACCTGGCCGGCATCATGGCGGCCGAACTCGGGCTCGACGTCGTGATGGCGAAGCGGGGCGCGCTGCTGCACGACGTGGGCAAGGTGCTCACGCACGAGCATGAGGGCACGCACGTCCAGCTCGGTGTGGAAGTCGCTACCAAGTACGGCGAGCATCCCCTCGTCGTGAACTGCATAGCCGCGCACCACGACGACGTTCCGCACGAGAGTGAAGTGTCGGTGCTCGTGCAGGCGGCCGATGCCATCTCCGGGTCGCGCCCGGGTGCGCGTCGCGAAGCCTTCGAGACGTACGTGAAGCGGCTCGAGGGATTGGAACGGATCGCCGGCAGCTACAGTGGCGTGGAGAAGGTGTTCGCCATTCAGGCAGGCCGCGAAATTCGTGTGATCGTGAATCCGGACGACGTGGATGACATTCGCATGGCATCACTGAGCGAAGAGATCGCGCGCCGCATCGAGGGCGAACTGCAGTATCCGGGGCAGATCAAAGTGGTGGTGATTCGCGAGCAGCGAGCGGTGGACTTTGCCCGCTAGCCTCATCGACGGCGTTGCCATTGCGCGCGGAATCCGATCGGATGTGGCGCTCCACGCCGCCCGCCTGACGGCCCGCGGCGTGCGTCCCGGTCTCGCCGTCGTGCTCGTGGGCGATGATGCGGCGAGCGCCGTGTACGTGCGCAGCAAGGGCAGGGCGTGCGAGGAAGCCGGCATGCACAGCGTCACGATCAGGCTCCCGGCAGCCACGTCGCAGGATGTGCTGCTGGCACAGGTGGACGCCCTGAACAGGGACCCGGCGATTCACGGGATCCTGGTGCAGATGCCGCTGCCCGCGCACATCGACGCGGACCAGATCATCCGGCGCATCCTGCCGCACAAGGACGTGGACGGCTTCCACCCCGTGAACGTCGGCAAGACGCTGATCGGCGAGCGCGATGGCTTTGCGCCGTGCACGCCGGCCGGCGTGCAAGAGCTGCTCGTCCGGAGCGGCGTGGACACAAAGGGAGCCGAGTGCGTCATCGTGGGACGCAGCAACATCGTCGGCAAACCGATGATGGCATTGATGGTGCAATCGGGTCCCGGCGCCAACGCCACCGTCACCGTGTGCCACAGTGCGACGCGGAACCTGGCCGCGCATACGCGGCGGGCGGACATTCTCATCGTCGCCGCGGGTCGCCCGTGCATGGTCAGCGGCGACATGATCAAGCCCGGCGCCGTGGTCATTGACGTCGGCATCAACCGCGTGGCGGATGCATCGGCGCGGAACGGCTACCGCCTCGTGGGCGACGTGGAGTTCGCGAGCGCGCGCGCGGTGGCGTCGCTGATCACACCGGTCCCGGGTGGCGTGGGACCCATGACCATCGCGCTGCTCCTCCGCAATACCATTCGTGCGGCGGAGCGCGCTGCCTCGGCATGACGCCCGCTCGCGGCCGGTCCTCGTCGCGCCTCGCGCGTGACGCTGCCCCGGATGCGCCTGACCTCTTCGCGGTGCCGCCGCTGAACACTGATGGCGCCGCGGCCGCTGCGTCGTTCGCCGTGCCGGTGAAGACCACGGGAGAGAGCGCGCAGCAGGCGATCGCGGTGTCCACGCTGACGGAAACGGCGAAGGCGGTGCTCGAGGGCGCGTTCACGCCGCTCTGGGTACGCGGCGAGGTGAGCGACTTCAAGGCGCATCGCAACGGCCACTGGTATTTCTGTTTGCGCGACGCGACGGCGCAGGTGCGATGCGTCGTATGGTCGCGCAATCAGCGGCGCATTCCGGCGCCACCGGACGACGGCATGCAGGTGTCGGCATGCGGCCAGCTCTCGGTGTATGCCGCGCGCGGCGACATGCAGTTCGTGGTCACCGCCATGGAGGCTGCCGGCGACGGGCTGTGGCGCAAGGCGCTCGAACTCTCGCTCAAACGCCTTCAGGCCGATGGACTGACGGCACCGGAGCGCAAGCGGCGCATTCCCGCCTTTCCCCGGCGCATCGCGGTGATCACGAGCCCGGATGGCGCGGCGCTGCGTGACGTCATGGCGGTGGTGCGGCGGCGCTGGCCGCTGGTGGAGCTCGTCGTCGTACCCGCGAAGGTGCAGGGCGAGGGCGCCACGGAGGAGCTGATCGCGGCGCTCGGGCGCGTGAATCGCTGGGGCGGAGCCGACACGGTGATCATTGGACGTGGCGGCGGCGCGCGTGAGGACCTGTGGGCGTTCAACGACGAGCGCGTGGCGCGCGCGCTCGCGGCGTGCACCGCGCCCACGATTTCCGCCGTGGGGCACGAGGTGGACACGACGCTGTGCGATCTCGTGGCCGACCTGCGCGCGCCGACGCCTTCGGCGGCCGCGGAAGCCGCCGTCCCGGTGCTCGCGGATGAGCGGGATCATCTCGCTGTGTTCGCCAGGAACCTGCGCCAGGGTCTCACGGGACGCGCCGCGGACATGCGCGCGCGGCTCGAGCTGTCGCATCGGGACCTGCGGCGGCGCGGCGAGCAGCTCGTGGAATCGCGGCGCGCGCGGCTCGAAGCTGTCGCAGGGCGACTGCATGCACTGAGTCCGCTGGCGACGCTCGCACGTGGCTTCGCCGTGGCACGGGGAGCGGACGGCGAGCCGCTCACCAGTGCACACCAGTTCTCTCCGGGACTGGCCTTTGCGCTCGTTTTGCGCGATGGCCGTGTGCCCTCGCAGGCCACGGGCGCGCCCGAACTGTCCGCGCCGGATGCGGCGACACCTGAACCAGGCGAGTGACACATGGCATATGAGCAGGACGTTCAACGGCTCGAACAGATCATCGCGGCGCTGGACCGCCGGGATCTCGACCTCGATGCGGCACTTCGCCTCTTCGAGGAAGGCGTGGAGCGGCTCCGCGCCGCCTCCGCTGCACTGGGCGCGGCCGAAGCCAGCGTCCGCCAGCTCGTCGAACAGGCCGACGGTTCACTCGGACTTGCCGACTTCAATCGCTGAGCCCGTGGAGATGGAGTTCGCCGCGGACCGGTCCGCGGTGGATGCGGCGCTCGTTGGCCTCTGTGACCGGGCGCTGGCCGATCTGCCCGCGGCGGTGGCCGCCGCGATTCGCTACAGCCTCCTTGGCGAGGGCAAGCGGCTCCGGCCGCTGCTCGTGCTGGGCGCCTATCGCGCCTGCGGCGGCGGCGGCAACGCGTCCGCGCTCGCCGCGTCGGTGGAGATCGTCCACGCGTACTCACTCGTGCACGATGATTTGCCGTGCATGGATGACGATGACGTGCGGCGCGGGCGCCCGACCACGCACCGCCGGCATGGTACGGGCGTCGCCGCCGTCGCGGGAGTGGCCATGGTGCCGTTGGCGGCGCAGGCGGCCGGCGACGCCGCGCTGGCCCTCGGGTTGCCCGCACACTCGCGCAGCGACATCGTTCGAGAGTTGATGCGGGCATCGGGCGCGGCCGGGATGGTTGGCGGACAGTTGCTGGATCTGGCCGGGGAGGAGCGGGTCCTGTCGCTGGCGGAGCTGGAAGGTGTGCACGCCGCGAAGACCGGCGCACTCATTGCGGCTTCGGTTCGCATCGGCGGGATCGCCGCGGACGCCACGCCCCGGCAGCGCGACGCCCTGCAGGGATTCGGCGATGCGATCGGCCTCGCCTTTCAGATCGCTGACGACGTGCTGGACGCGACCGCGACCACGGCGCAGTTGGGCAAGACCGCCGGCCGCGACGCATTGCTGGGGAAGAGCACCTATCCGGCGCTGCTCGGGGTGGACGGCGCCGTGGCGCGGGCCGGTGCGCTGGCGGATCAGGCGCGCGCAGCGCTCCTGGCCGGTGGTCTGCTGACGCCCACGCTCAGCCGGCTCGCGCAGTTCGTCGTGGATCGCACCTCGTAGTACTGTTCAGCCTTTGTCCCCGAGTGGATATGCCGGTTCTGCCTCGCATCAACATTCCTGCCGATCTGAAGTCGCTGTCGCGCGACGAGCTCCGCACGCTCGCACACGAAATTCGCGCGGCGCTCATTGACAGTTGCTCCCGCACGGGAGGACACATCGGCGCCGGGCTCGGCGTGGTGGAACTCACCGTCGCGCTGCATCGTGTCTTCGATGCGCCGCGCGATCAGATCGTCTGGGACGTGGGACATCAGGCGTATCCGCACAAGATGCTCACCGGACGCAAGGGACGCTTCGAAACGCTTCGCCAGGAAGGCGGACTGTCCGGCTTCCTCAAGCGCGACGAGAGCGAGTATGACGCGTTCGGCGCCGGCCACGCGGCAACCGCCATTTCGGCGGCGTTGGGCATGGCGGTGGGACGCGATCTCATGGACGACGATTTTCGTGTGGTGGCCGTGGTGGGCGATGGCGCGCTGACCAGCGGGCTCTCGTACGAGGGGCTCAATAACGCCGGAGCGTCCGGGCGCGACATTCTCGTCGTCCTCAATGACAACGAGATGTCCATTGCGCCCAACGTGGGCGCCATCTCCAAATACCTTGGCTCCATCCAGCGCAATCCGATTTACAACCGGGTGCGCGGCGCACTTGGCACGGTGATGGACGAGCTGCCGGGACCATTGTCGGGCATTGGCGGCATCGTGCGCAAGTGGGAGGAAAGCATGAAGAGCTTCCTCACGCCGGGTGTGTTGTTCGAGGAGCTGGGTTTCCGCTACTTCGGCCCGATCGAGGGGCATGACATCGACGCCCTGGTGGACACGTTCACGGCTGTGAAGGGCATGCGCACGCCGCGCCTCGTGCATGTCATCACGCAGAAGGGAAAGGGGTTTCCCGCGGGCGATCATGGCGAGAAGTGGCACGCCCTGCCGCCCGGTCACGATCCGGCAACGGGCAAACAGCTCAAGACATCCACTGCGAATCCGGCGTACACCGCGGCCTTCGGCAAGGGGCTCGCGGAGCTGGGCGCCGAGGAACAGCGACTGGTTGTGATCACCGCCGCCATGCCCGCGGGAACGGGCACGGGAATGTTTGGCAAGGCGTTTCCGGCCCGTTTCTTCGATGTGGGTATAGCGGAAGGGCATGCCGTGACCTTCGCGGCGGGGCTGGCAACGCAGGGGCTGCGGCCCGTTTGCGCCATCTACTCCACCTTTCTCCAGCGCGCGTACGACAACGTGATTCACGACGTCGCGCTCCAGCGGCTGCCGGTGATCTTCGCCATGGACCGCGCGGGACTCGTGGGCGAGGACGGCCCGACACACATGGGTCTGTACGACATCGCCTACATGCTGGCGGTGCCCGGCATGACGGTCACTGCGCCGAAGAATGCGACCGAGATGCTGGCATTGTTGCGCACCGGCCTGCGCCATGAGGACGGGCCGCTGTGTCTGCGTTATCCGCGCGATCCCGCGCCTGAGGTGCCGTTGCCCGCCGCGCAGATTCCACCGGTGCCCTTTGGGACCTGGGAAGTGCTGCGTCAGGGCACCGAGTGCGCCGTGCTCGCCGTAGGCACCATGGTGCTGCCCGCGCTCGAAGCGGCCGCCACCCTCGCACATGACGGGGTGAACGTCACGGTGGTGAACTGTCGGTTTCTCAAGCCCTATGACGACGTGACGCTCACGGCGATCGTGGCCAACCACTCGCGCATCCTCACCGTAGAGGAGGGGACCGTGGTGAACGGCTTCGGCGCGATGATGGCGGCTCGGATCCAGCAGCTCGATCCGGCCGTTCGGGTCGCGGTGCACGGCGCGCCGGACCGCTTCATCGAGCAGGGCTCACGCCGCCGGCAGCTCGAGCTGACGGGCCTCGACGCGGCCGGCATCACGCGGCGGCTCCGCGCCCTGCTCGAGAGCGAGGCGATGACCGGGTGACTCGCATTGGCGTCGTGGGCAACCGCCGCTACGAGGGGCTGCCCGAAGTACTGGAGACACTGCAGCGGCGGGCTCCGGCGCTGGGGATGACGCTGGCGTACGAACGGGAGTTGTGCGACGCCGGTGCGCGCGGCGACGAACTGGACGATCCCGCCGGCATCGATGCGCTCATCACACTGGGCGGTGATGGCACCATGCTGCGCGGCGCGCGCCTCGTGGCAGGGCGACAGATCCCGATTCTCGGAATCAACCTCGGCCGGCTCGGCTTTCTCACGGCGTGTGCGGGCAGCGACCTCGAGGATGCACTCGACCGGTTCGCCACCGGCGACTACGCCATCCAGTCGCGCATGGCGCTCGAGGCGCGATCGTCGCGCGACGGCGACGTCAGGCAGCGGGCCCTGAATGATGTCGTGCTGCACAAGGGCGGTTTTGCGCGGGTGCTGCAACTCCGGGTCTTCGTCAACGGGGAGCTGATCGGCGCGTACGCAGCGGACGGACTCATCATCGCGACGCCCACCGGCTCCACGGCGTACAGCCTGTCGGCCGGCGGACCGGTCGTGGTGCCAACGCTCGACTCGATTGTCCTCACGCCGATTTCACCGCACACGCTCGCGGTTCGGCCCGTGGTGCTGCCGGCCGGCGCCGAGGTTGGCGTGAAAGCGGAGGATGGGCCCGACGAACTTCTGGTAACGATCGATGGCCAGGTCGGCAGCACCTTTCTTCCCGGTGACACGCTCATGGTGCGCCGCGCGGAGCGGCCCGTGTTGCTGGTACACTTTCGCGACACGACATTCTTCTCTCGCATGCGCCGCAAGCTGGCCTGGGGCGGCCTGCGGGAGCGGGGCGAACAGGACGTGTGCTGACCGAGCTGCGCATCAGGAATCTCGCGATCATCGATGCTCTGACGCTCCCGCTATCAGGTGGCCTCACCGTGCTCACGGGCGAAACCGGCACGGGCAAATCCATCATCATCGGTGCGCTGGGGCTGCTGCTCGGTGAACGTGCCAGTGCGGACCTCATTCGTACCGGCGCGGAGCGCGCGTCGGTGGAGGGAACGTTCGATCTCAGCGGTCGCACCGGGTTGCTCGCCATGCTCGACGAGCGCGGCGTGGCAGTCGAGAACGATACCGTGGTGCTCAAGCGCGACATCTCCTCCGCTGGCCGCGCACGGGGCTGGATCAACGGCACCACCTGCACGACCGCCATGCTCGCCGACGTGGGGCGCGCGCTCGTGAACCTGCACGGCCAGCACGAGGCGCAGGCGCTGCTCGACACCTCCGCGCAGCGCGAGATTCTCGATGCGTTTGGTGGCGCGTCGGGTGAAGCGGCCACGGTGCGACGGCACTTCGATGCGCTCGCCGCGGCCACGCGGGAGATGAAGGCGCTGGAGGCCCGGCGGGCAGAGGCGGAGAAGCAGGCCGACTATCTGCGGCACGTCGCCAGCGAAATCGACGCGGCGCGGGTCGAGCCGGGTGAGGACGCGCGCCTCGACGAGGAGGCGAAGCGCCTGGAGCACGCGGAAGAACTGAAGGGTCTCGCCGAAGGCATGGCGGCACACCTGGATGACGGAGAGGATGCCATCCTGCCGCGGCTCGCGCACGTGCAGCGGTCGCTCGCCGCCATTCAGCGCATCGATGCCTCGCTCGAACGTCTGCAGGAGCTCTACGATGCGGCCTTTTACGCGCTCGAGGAGCTGGCGACGGCGCTCGCCGCCTACGCCCAAGCCGTGGACCTCGATCCCTCGCGGCTCGACGAGGTGCATCGCCGGCGTGATCTGCTGTTCCGGCTCATGAAGAAGTACGGCCCCACGCTGCACGACGTAATGGACCGCGGGCGGCGGGCGCGCGCGGAGCTGGAGCTCGTCGATGCCGGCTCGCTGGATCTGCGAGAGCTCGAGGCCCGGCGCAGTGCCGCCGCCGTCGCCCTCGGACAGGCCGCTGCCGCACTCTCGGAGCGCCGCCGCACGGCGGCCGAGCGCCTCGCCCGCGACGTGGATGCGCTGCTGCCGGAGCTGGGCATGCGTGACGGCCATCTCACCGTGGCGCTCGTGCCGCGCGCGGACATCGGGCCCGACGGTGCCGAGGACGTCGAGTTTCGCGTCGCCATGAACGTCGGTCATGACTCGCGCCCGCTCGCGCGCGTGGCGTCGGGCGGCGAACTCTCACGCGTGATGCTCGCACTCAAGACGATTCTCGCACGACTGGACCACGTGCCCACACTCGTGTTCGACGAGGTGGACGTGGGCATTGGCGGACGGGTCGGCCTGCAGGTTGGCGATCTGATGCGCGCGGTCGCAGCGCACCATCAGGTCCTCGCCGTGACGCACCTGCCCCAGATCGCCGCTCGCGCCCATCAGCACATCGTCGTCAGCAAGGGCGCCCGCGACGGCATCACCACGGCGGATACGAGTGCGGTAGAGGGCGGCGCGCGCGTGAGCGAAATTGCCCGCATGCTGGGCGGCGATCCGGACAGCGAAACCAGTCTGGCCCACGCACGCGAACTGCTCGACGCCGCGGCGCCGCCACGGGGAAGAAAGCGGGCGCGCGCCTGATCACTTCGCAGCGGCCGCGTGCGTCCCGTCACCCCACAGCGACACTCGGAGTCGCACGCGCAGCTCCGTCATCGTCCGCGTGGCTCTGCCGCCCGATACGCTCAGATCCTGATACCGGGAGAGACTGACTTCAACGGGCACACCCCCGCGCCCCTCCACGTGCGCGGCGATCGTCGAGAAGACCACGCCAAAGCCCAGGCGGTGCAGCGTGAGCGCGGACGCGGCATCGAGGACGGACGCATCTACCAGGACGGCGGCGCCAGACGTGTCCGTCGTCTCGAGCGTACCGGTGAAGGTGCCTGCGCCCCGATGCAGATACAGATACTGCGCGCCAACCGAGAAGTAATCACCCAGCACCAGGCGGGGCGTCGCCTCCAGCGCGATGTAGTCGCCGGGCGCGCGACGCGTGCTCACCGCGCCGGCGACACTGGAAAATGGATCGCCCGGTTGCGACACGCGAATCGTGCGGGTGTCAGGCAGGGCATGCCCGTAGCGACCCACCACGCTGGCCCAGAAATGACGGCTGGCCATGATGTCCCACGACGATGAGGCTTCGATTGCCGTCTGCCCCGTGCCCGTTCCAATGCCGAACTGCGCGAAGGGATTGGCGGGAGCACCACTCCCGATGCGGACGCGCGCCTGGACGGCGCTGCGCACGTGGAGGCCGGAGACGCGAATGCGCTGCGCCTCGGAGAGTTCTCCGAGCCAGGTGAATCGGGCCCACAGCGCGGCATCACCCAGGCCGCTCTGATCGAAGGTACGCGCCGAGTCGGCGTGTATCGCGCGTGCGGTATCGGGGAAGTAATCCGCAATGACCTTGGTGCCCGCCTGCGTGATCGAGCCACCGATGGTCAGACGATTCGTCACGCCCAGCTCGAGGCCGAGGGGCGTGCGCCGCGCCTGCGACTGCGTCCGGATGCTTGCTCCACTGGGCGCCGTGAAGCGCTCTTCGAAACGGATCCAGTCGTTCGTGGCGATACCCCGCACGGTTCCGGCGGGCAGCGTCGTCGCGTCGTCACCGAAGCCGAGCACCGCCTGTGCCGGTGCGACCGCAGCCCATGCTCCGAGCGTGAGGGCCGCGAGCGCGATGGGCCGGCGCGCGGCGTCCAGCGCGCGGTGGACAGGGGCGACGACAGACAGGAGGCGGATCGAACCGGCTGGTGAAACGTGGACCGAAGGCAAGCACCACGCGGTGCCCGGGGACCTGGCGGCTAGTCTGCCATGTGGTGGGTCCGTTGTCAACTTGACGGCGCGGGCCGCTTCACCATCGCAGTATATTGTGCGAGTCGTCGCGTGGTGCCGCATGGCGACCACGACTCCAGCCCCTTCTCCGTGCGCGTCCTCCCGAAATCTGCGATCCCGTGGCAGGTGACCGGCAATCACTGGCTCTCGCTCCCGTGCATTCACCCTGTAGACGGTTCGCTGTATGCGCTCGGCATCCTGCACCGTGGCGCGCGGGCCGCGGTGGAGTTCGCCGGCTCCGCGGATTTTCTGGAAGCGAAGGGACCGCCATTACTGCGCCTGCGCATTCATATCAATGGCACGGAGCGCGAGCTGGGTGGGAACGGCTTGGCCTGGGAGCGCGCACTGGGCTGGATCCCGACCTTCACCTGCACGCTGGACCAGCTCGTGCTGCGCGGGACGGTGTTTGCACCGTACGGACGCGATGCCGATGCTGCCGGTGCGGTCTACGCCATTGCCGTTGAGAATCGTGGGAACGACGCAGTCCAGGTGACCGTCGCCCTCGAGGGCGTGCTCGGTCACCGGCAGCTTCGGGTCCGCACGCCGCGCGCACTGGACGACGCGCATCGGGTCACTGCGGGCGACGACGGCGTGCTGCTGCTCGATGGCAGCTCGCAGCCCAGTTTGGCGGCGCTCGCGATCGCGGCGGACGGCGCGTGGCGTTCATCCATTGGCAGCGCGAGCGATGCACGCTTCACGATC
>Ga0207652_10002177_pt1 | contig 16748 bp, 8 predicted proteins | sample KBSC63BmetaG_FD_184334 | JGI IMG/M metagenome (GOLD analysis project Ga0207652, IMG submission 184334) | Corn rhizosphere microbial communities from Kellogg Biological Station, Michigan, USA - KBS C6-3B metaG (SPAdes) (version 2) | ecosystem: Host-associated > Plants > Roots > Rhizosphere ... | reverse complement strand
CCCCGGGCCCGGCCACCTCGGCCACCGTATGCGTCCCGCCCGCCGCGATCTCGACCGACGGCGATATCTTCCAGCCCGGGCCCAGGTCCCTGGCGGCGGCCGCGCCGGTGCCCGCCGCGGCGCCGCCGCCGGCGCCCTTGCCGCCCGCCGGGTTCTCCGGGCTGACCGAACGCGACCGCCCGTCCCGCAGCACCGACATCGACAGCGACATGAACCCTCCCGGCCCGCTCGTCCCCGGCCACGTCACCCCGGCAGCCCAGACTTCCTGGCTTTCGACCGGGGGAAGAAAGCAGGAGCCGTCCATTGAAGACAATCCGTCACCGGTGATGGCGTTACTGGCGCGATCGAAAAATGCGTCGCTGCACATCAACTCATCCCAGCCGTTTGCTTCGATCGGATAGTACCGCCCATGTTGCTCAACAAAAGCGCCTTGATTTGTCCGGTAAATCTTCATATGTGCCTTTCGAACAGCCGACGGATGGAGACGCTTCTTCGCTGCCTGGAGGTATGCGAATCCATGGCCGCTACATAAGAGTTCCCCTCGGTCTGAGAGTCTGGTTTCATCAGTTGAACAAGTCCTGGGGTTCACGCTTCAAAGGAAAAGAGTCACGGAAGCCTGAGGCAAACTCTCGGTGCATATCGCTCCCGCACTTGCATAATCGCGAACGAATAGGAGCATACCCTAATAGAACGAACATTACTCACCAAAATACGTCGCTGGATGATTACATTGTCACATTTCATTTGCTGAAATGAGATTACCAGCAGACGAACCCGGTAAAAAAGACTTGACAGTGGAAGGACGGGTTGATGTATGGTTTGTGGCAACTCGAATGGCGGGGAAGGCGGTGGAATCTGGCGTCTCTGCGTTGAGGCGACGCGAAGAGACCCTGTACGAAAACTCACGGGATACGCCGCGGTGCAAAATGTATCCCGATTTTCCAGGTCCGGAAATCTTAGTTTCGTACACGCTGGCAGGAGTGAGAAAAAATGCGCGGACCGGCTCAGGGTTACACCGATGAAAAAAGTCAGGGGCAACTGCCGCCAACGCGTATGGTGAGGCCCGGCGAGCGCTTCGATCGGACATCCCACCTCAGTTTCCCTGAGCCGATCACAAATGTCCGGTGGCTCCTTATTTTCCTGCTGTTTGTCATCAGCGCCGTCGCTTACCTGGATCGCGTCAATATCTCGATTGCAGGACAGGCAATTGCGAAAGAGTTTCATCTGAGTAATATCCAGCTTGGATGGGTGTTTAGCGCATTTGTCCTTGGCTACGCTTTTTTTCAAGCGCCTGCTGGGCGTGCTTCCGACCGCTTTGGTGCGCGGATGGTACTCGGGGTTGGTGTTGTCTGGTGGGCACTCTTTACAACTCTGATCACATTCATTTCGCCCGGCGTGGCCGCCGTTGTGGTGGTGTTGATCTCTGTTCGCTTCCTGCTCGGGGTGGGGGAGGCGGTCATGTATCCCGCGTCCAACTGCATTGTTTCTGCGTGGATACCTTCGGCCGAACGCGGTATGGCGAATGGTCTGATATTTGCCGGCGTTGGCTTCGGAGCAGGAATCGCTCCGCCGTTGATTACCTATACGTTTTTGCACTTTGGGTGGCGGGCGTCGTTCTGGGTCAGCGCGCTGCTTGGATTGTTGGCGGGTGGCGCCTGGTTTTTGATGGCTCGCGATAAGCCGTCACAGCACAGGTGGGTCTCTTCAAGTGAGCTCCACCACATACAAGAGGGGCTTCCTCTGCGGAGTGCGGGAGGGCAAGGCTCGAAGCTGGGCTGGACCGACATCATCAAACTCCGCGAGGTGCAAGCGCTCACCTTCAGCTACTTCACCTACGGATATGCGGTGTACATTTTCTTCAGTTGGTTCTTTATCTACCTGAACACCGTCCGCGGACTGAACCTGAAGCAAAGTTCGTACTATACGATGCTGCCCTTTGTTGCGATGGCGATAGCGTCGCCGCTGGGCGGATGGGTGAGCGACCTGTTGACGCGGTCCGTCGGAAGGCGGGTTGGAAGGTGTTATCTGGCCGCGGGCTCTATGGCGCTTTGCTCAGTGTTTCTGGTTGCCGGGACACAGGTGAAGAATGTGCCGTTTGCCGTGGTGGTGCTGGCTGGTGGAGCGGGTGCGCTGTATCTCTCGCAGAGTTCCTTCTGGTCAGTTAGCGCGGATCTCGGCGGTCAGTCCGCAGGATCTCTTTCCGGTGTGATGAATATGGGATGCCAGTTAGGCGGGGCAATCAGTTCGTCGCTTACGGCGATCATCGCAACGAGGTTCGGATGGACAGCGTCGTTCATTGTTGCGGCGGTCCTTGCGCTGGCAGGCGGGGCCGCCTGGGTATTGGTCTATCCAGAAAAAGGGTTACCGGCATCGGGTTGGAATGACGCTGAGGCGCAGGCAATGAACCTCAACGAGACGGCAGAAGCGTGCCAGGACATGTAGCCCTCGGATTTGAAAAGAGAAACTAGAGCGAGGAATAACGATGAACTCTAAAACGAAAAAAGGTGCGCTTCTCAATCGACGGCAGGCATTGATGTTGTCTGCGACGGCGGGCGTTGGAATGGCGTTTGGGGAAGACGCGCGGGCTTCCGACAGCATTAAGACAGCGGCGCATCAGGAGCCAGGGAACTGCAGCACGCCGAAGACTGCGGTCGCGAAGACGCAGTATGGAAACGTGCGGGGTTACGTGGACGGCGGCGTGCTCACGTTCAAAGGCATCCCGTATGGCCAGAACACTGGTGGTGAAAACCGGTGGCTTCCGGCTAAACCTCCCACGCCGTGGAAGGATGACTATCCTGCTTTGATCTATGGTGCGAATTGTCCACAGAACCTTCACCCCTGGACGTCGATCGAACAGACCTTTCTGCAGGATTGGGATGACGGGTACATGAGTGAGGACATGCTGAAGGTAAACATCTGGACGCCGAGTTTGAGCGGCAAGCGTCCGGTGATGGTCTACTTTCACGGTGGTGGCTTCAGCTTCGGATCGTCCTATGAACTTCCCTCGCATGAAGGCGCTCAGATGGCGCGTCATCACGATGTTGTGCAGGTATCGGTGAACCATCGGCTGAATGCGCTGGGATTTCTGGATGTTTCAGAGATCGGCGGCGCTGCTTATGAGGACTCGTCGAACGTGGGCATGACGGACCTGGTGGCTTCTCTGCGCTGGGTGCAGGAGAACATTGCGAACTTCGGCGGCGATCCCGGCAGGGTGATGATCTACGGACAGTCCGGCGGCGGCTCCAAAGTTACGGGATTGCTGGGAATGCCGTCCGCGCAGGGGATGATCCACCGCGCGTCGGTGCAGTCGGGCGGCGGCGGAAACATCCCAGGCGCCGAACAGTCGAAAGAGTTTTCGCGGCAACTGATGAAGGAACTTGGTATCGGACGAAATGATATACAGGCTCTACAAAAGATGGAATGGTCGCGACTATTTTCCGTGGGCAATGCCGTTATCGGCAAGATGAATCCGCCCATGCGTGGATTAGGCGGCCCTGGATCAACGCCGGGAGCTACTCCGCGTGTAGGTTGGTCGCCCACGTTGGATGGAAAGATCATCAATGTTCGATCTTTCTATGACGTCGCTCCAGTGATATCGAAGAACGTACCCATGCTGATCGGTTCTGTGACGGAGGAAGGCATGCAATACCATTCCAATCCGACCGAGGCGGAGTGGCGGCACAATCTTTCGCAGGTCTACGGCGAATCGAAGGCTACTGCGCTGATCGCTGCCATGAAAAAGGCGCATCCGGAAAAAGCGATTCGGACGCTGTCCTATGGTGTTCAGGGCCTGAACGCTCGCAATAACGTTCAGCGAATGGCGAAGCTAAAATCCGATCAGAAAGCAGCGCCCGTCTATCAATATTGGTTTACGTGGCAATCCCCAATGCTCGACGGAGTGGCTGGGGGGTGGCACACCGCGGAACTTGCTTTCTGTTTCGACAACACGAAACGCTGTGAGCAGGGAACGGGCAACACGCCCGAAGCGCAGGCTCTTGCGAAGAAGATGAGTACGGCCTGGGCCAACTTCGCTCGCACGGGTAACCCAAGTCAGCCCGGACTGATCTGGGAGCCGAGTGATCCCGAACGAGTCCCGACGATGATTTTCGACAACCATTGCCGGATGGCCAACGATCCCGAAGGCGATGTGCGGAAGATATTACTCGGTTAGAGCCGGTCGGTCAGCGGAGTCCATTCCAGCGGATGGACCCCGCGGCGAGCCATAGCAAGAAATTTCGTTGTCGTAGGATGGCTCAGTTATGCATAGTCTCTGTCTCCGGGCGGCCCTTCGCCAGTGCTTGGTGGGATTGTCCCTAAGTTTCCTGCTGACGCCTTTTGTGTCGGCGCAATCTGCGTATCGGCAGCGGCCGGATGATCCTCGCGCCGTTGACGCTCGTCCGGGCGTTGCCGGTCTGCATGGCGACGGCCTCGCCGATGACGCCGATGCGCTCCAGGCCGCTATCAATCGAGTTCAAGAGACGACGGGTGAGGGAATCGTCTTTCTTGCAGAGGGCCGCTATCGCCTGTCGCACACCGTTTATCTATGGTCTGGTGTCCGGCTCATCGGCTACGGCGAGCACCGGCCAACGTTGGTACTCGGCGACAACACACCCGGATTCCAGAAGGGCCACGACTTTCTCGGCACCGGGCGCTACATGTTGCAGTTTGCTTCACGCCGGCCCATGCCTGGGGGGCCGGTCATCGACGCAAACGAGTTCACCTTCTACAGCGCTCTGAGCAACATCGATTTCAAAATCGGTGACGGAAACCCTGCCGCTATCGCGATCCGTTTTCACGTTGCTCAACACTCGTTCGTCGCGCATGCCGACATCCAGGTTGGCAGCGGTCGCGCGGGCATGGAGGATGTTGGGAATCAGGCGCACGACATCACCATACGCGGAGGCGAGTACGGCATCGTGTCGGTGAGGACCTCGCCCGCCTGGCAGTTTCTCTTGATGGATGCGCACATCACCGGTCAGCGCATCGCTGCGATCCATACCGAAGAAGTCGGTATGACGCTGGTCCGCGTCGAACTCGCGGACACGCCTGTGGCAGTAGAAATCAGCCCCGGAAAAGCGGAGCAGTTGTATGGGCGGAACCTGCTTCTACGCAATATCTCGCGGGCTGCGGTAAGGCTGGGCGACGTAAGTCAGCAACACCATCAGATCACGCTGGAGGCGATCCATTGCGACCATGTGGCAAGCCTGCTGGAGGGAGGGGAAGCGGTTGCAGCCTGGACACCGATCACCGCGCCAGCGCGATATTTTGTGGAAGCGAAGCTGACACTCGGACAGGAAATCGGCAACGATGGCCGCGAGGCCGCGATCGCGCTTCGGCATAGTGAGAAGATCCTGCGCTCCGCGCCGGCGTTGCCCGCCAGCGATATTCCCGAGCTTCCACCCATTGCGGATTGGGTCAACGTGAAATCAGCCGGTGCCAAAGGCGATGGCGTGAGCGACGATACCGCCGCTCTGCAAGACGCCATCAACACTCATCCCGTGCTCTATCTTCCCAGCGGTGTCTATCGCCTTACGCGCACGCTGCATCTGCGGTCGGACAGCGTCTTGATTGGCCTCAATCCCGCTACGACGATGTTGACTCTGAAGGAGCGCGACCCAAACTTCATCGGTGAAGGGGATGCAGTGCCGCTGCTCGACACACCGCACGGCGGAACGGAGATCGTGACTGGCATTGCTGTCGCTACTGGCGACATCGCGCCGCGCGCCGCCGGCATACTCTGGCGTGGTGGCCCGCGGTCGCTGATCGACGATGTGAATTTCCCGCGCGGCCGCGGGCGAATTGGAGGGGCATCGAGTCCGCCACTTCCCAACTCGCCCACAGCCTTCGCCGAGGCGGCAAAAGCAGTTGCGCCGTTCCGCGGCACACAATTTCCAAGTCTCTGGATTCGTGATGGTGGAGGCGGCCTTATCCGCGATGTCTGGACCGCGAACACCATGGCACGCGCGGGTTGGCGCGTAGAAGCAAGTGAAACGGGCGGGATCGCGTACCAGGTTAGCTGCGAGCACCATCCGAAGAACGAAGTGCAATTTGTAGACGCGGCGCATTGGACCGTGTATGCCCTTCAAACAGAGGAGGAGAGCCCGGATGGCACCGAGGCGACGGCCGTCGAACTGGAAGGTGCGCACGACATCACCTTCGCCAATCTCTTCGACTACCGCGTCTCTCGGAACGTTCTGCCGAAGATCGCTGCCGTGGTCTCACGCAACTCCGGCCCGGTGCGGCTGGAGAACATGCATAACTTCAGTCAGACTCGGCTTGCATTCGACAATAGTGTCATCGACGAAACGAGCGGCGCGGCTGTCCGTACACATGACTTCACCAGGTTCGAAATCGGCCCTCTGCTCAAAGCCGGCCCACCGCTGCGCTTGCCCGCCGCCTTTGGAACTGACGCGAAACTGGAGAAGATTGCCGGCGGTTTCAGCAATGCCACTGGACTGACGTCGAACGCGGAAGGTGCTGTCTTCTTCACGGATTCCGTGAATCATAAAGTGTATCGCTGGGACCAAGAGGCGAACCGAGCTGTCGTGCTGAATCAGGATATCGACGCTCCGCAGTCGTCAACGTTTGTAGCGCCCGCGACGCTTCTGATCGTCGACAATGCGAAGCGCGTATTTGCCATTCCCACCGATGGGAAGGCCTCGGCGACGGAACTCAAACCGCAGGCCCAGGCAGACGACTCGACGCTGCTGCTGCCGGTCGGTTTGCATGACGACGTAGCAACGCTGGAGCGGTTGGTCGCGGGCACCGGATACGTCTATGCGCCGCGCAGCAACATGGCGTGGACCGGCTTCAACGAGCACGAGGAGCGAACGTTCTACTACGCTCCGGGGACTAAGGTTGCCATTGAAGGTGCGGGTGTGCCCGGTCCTTCGGCGATCCAGGGACCGAGAGGAGCCGCCACCAGCATTGGTACATGGAAGCCTGACCTCCAGGCAATGCAATTCGCGCCGTTCCGGGTCGGAGACTCCCACTTTGCGGTCAGCGAGGACGACGATAAAGTCTACCGAGCGCGGCTGGTTACTACTTCGCACGTGGAATGTACTGTTTTCGCCGCACGCAGTGGAACTTCCGTGGTGGAGGACGTCGCTGGAAATGTCTATGTCGCGGGCGCGCAGGTATTCCTCTATGACGCCTCAGGGCACCTCGATGGCGTGCTGGAGATGCCGGAGAGGCCGTCGAGCCTCGCTTTCGGAGGCCCGCACCATCGCACACTCTACATCGGCGCGCGCTCCGGGCTTTACGCCATTCAGACAAGAGCCGCGGGACGTATGCCCTGAGCCATGGTCCGCGCTGCGCTTCATCACTTGCCGGTGCTGCCGACTGTCGTGGTATATCCGCTTAGCGGTTTGTCTTGAGCGTCGAGCAAGCGCGCGCAAAAGTCGGTTGCTCCTCCACCGTTGATGACCGCAACGCGTATCAGGTTGGGGCCCTTCTTCAGCGTGAGGCGCCGGGAAACTCCGTCGTCGATCACGGTCTGCCGGTCCCCGTAAATATCGACGACCTCCTGCCCATTGACCCACCAGACCGAGGCAGCGTTGGAGCCTATGGCGAGACGCACGTCGTGCATCTCCTGCGGCATGTTAACAGTGGTGACTGCCCAGAAGAGAACGTCAGAGGTCGGCTTGTTCAACGAGCGAGCGAAATGGAAAAGATTTACGTTGTAATTCCTGGTGTCAACCGCATGCCATGTAAGTTCGGAGCCGTCCACGGAGACCTTGTCCCCGTCGCGAGGAATCATCGTGAATTGACCGGGAAAATATTCCTTTTTAACTTCTGCCTGGACCGCGCTTTGCGTGAGACCGGGCGCGGCGATGGGCTCCAGAATGACCCAGCGCTGAATGAAGCCATCGGGGCTGGGCGCCTTTTGCGGTGTCACAGGTTTCGTCAGCGTAGTCGGCGGAGCCTGGGCTGAAGCAGGCCGCTGACAAGGAAGAAACCCGAAACCGAAAAAGACTGCCATCGCGGATAGGTGGTGCGTGCGCAACATTTTCATGAGTATCCCCTGGTGTCTTTTTCTCGGATATCGACTGCCGCTGATTGGTGGAAATCACTGAGCCTTGATGAGCCAGTGCTGCTTTTCACTTGAAGCATCGAATTTTTCCAACGTTGGAAAACTGCTCCCTATGGCACTAAGGGCCATAGGAGTTTTGGAGGTGGAAAGTGACTTCGGCATGATGCGCCAGGTGCCATCCGCAAGCTGATCGAATCGCCACAGTTGCTCGGGTGCTCCGGTAAAGGCCGGAACCACCACCAGTTCCGCGTCTGTTGATGCGGCGAGCGCACGGTCCGTGCCGGCTACGGTGATCTTGAAGTAAGGAGAGCCGGGATAACCGCCGGCCTTGGGCATCGCAGTAATGGTCCACTTCTGCTGGGCCTGCGACATGTAGTTTGCCAGGCGCAGATCGATGGGGCCGGCTGGCCAGTTCTTCGCGACCTGCTCCACGCCCTGGGCCGGAATCGGAACGCCGGTCCCTGCGAACATGCCGCCAAAGCCGGCAGGTGGCCCGCCGGACGCGGCAGGTGGTCCGCCGGACGCGGCAGGCGCGGACCCATTTCCTGTGGGTCTTGGTGCTTCCGGCGGACGGGGCCTTCTGACCGGACGCCCACCGACCGGCATTCCCTCCACGGCCAGTTCGAGCGCTGTGCCGGTGCGCACGGATTCAAGTTCGAAGGTGCCGTCGGTCATGTTTTCGCCGGCAACCGGCCAACCATCTCTCCAAAGCAACGGCCGGATATCGAGAACGCTGGCGGCACCGCGGTCCAGGTCTGCTTCCCAATGCATCGAGAACTTCTGGACACCATTGCCGAGATCCAAGAGGCCGAAGTGGCCGGGACCAATCTTGCGACTCTCGGATCCGATAAATAGTTTTCCGCCACCCTGGATCATGTCGATGCCCTCGGCGTCGAGGAAGGGACCGGTGACCTTCCTCGATCGTCCCACGCGTATGTTGTAACCGGAATCCGCTCCGCGGCAGCAACTCCCGTGGGTGGCAAGCAGGTAGTACCAGCCATCGTGATACATCATGTCGGAGGCTTCGCAGTTAATAGCCAGATCACGGGGCTTGTCGTTGGGATTGATGCGCTTTCCGGTCTTCGGATCAAGCTCCACCTGGCGAATGAAGCCGAAGTAGGAGCCGTAGACCAGCCACAACCTGCCCGTGATGGGATCCAGAAAGATGCCGGGGTCGATAGCGTTGGATTCTTCAATTCCATCGGAAGACGCTACAACTCCGCCTTCCTCCCATTTGTAGTCGGGAGATGCGGGGTCGAGGCTCTTACTCCAAATCATGTTGACGGCAGCTTTGGGCTGCGCGCCGATGTTCGCGGCGACATACACGTAATAACGATCGCCGATATGGATAACATCCGGCGCCAACCCTCGGCGTGGCAAGACAGCCCCGCGGCTCCAGGTCCACCCATCATCGGAGACTAACCCCGTGCCACCCGTGCCATAGGTGTAGTACTTGCCATCGCATTGCACCACAGTGGAAGGGTCGTGGATGCCAATGGAGCCGTCGAGCGCCAATGCAAGAGAGGTCAGCAAGGTTGTTGCAAGAGTTATATGTCTCAAGTGGGCCACCACTTATTTCGTGTGCAGGATTCGGCGGGATGCTAGCAGATAAAAAATTGTAGTGTCAAAGGTCCCAACGAAGCGCTGAATCTTCTTGAAGGAACTGTAACAAAGTTCAACAGTCTCGCAATGCGACATGGATGTGTGGCAATGCAGGCAATTCAGGAGAAGAATCCCTGGATGTTGGTGGCCTTTTGACAAGGCATGTCGCCCAAACCAGCATTTCACGCGCATTCCAGGTTAGTCAGCCCATTGAGTGGGCATGAAACCGATCAGTACTCTCCGAAAATTTCGATGCTTCGCAGTCCGACTAAACATTTCACAGAGTGAAATTAGGATTTTGATTTCGCGATAAAAGTCTTGACACTCCTATTTACACGGTGCTAATTTTCGCCCACAAAAAATAAAGGGTTTTTGCAGTAGGTAAATGTTTTCTTTGCGGGAACCAGGCGAACAATTTTCCAACGGAGGCAGTGCAGATGTTGAATTCAAGCATGAAAAAAATGCTGGCGGTGTTGTTTCTAAGCCTGGCAGGTATTCCGAGCATTTGGGGGCAAACCGCGGGGTCGGTCGCCGGCCATCTCACCGACCCAGCTGGCGCCAGCCTGGCCCAAACGGAAGTTACGCTCACTGACGTTGACACCAAGTCGGTCCGAACAACGAAGACCACCTCTGCCGGCGACTACACATTTACGGAGGTCCCGCCTGCGACCTACATCATCCAGGCCAGCCACGAAGGATTTAAGGCTCTGCAGAGCGACAGCTTCGAAGTGCAGGTGCAACAGAGTGTCAGGCTGGACTTTACGTTGCAGGTTGGCGCCGCGACCGAATCCATCACCGTGGATGCAACAGGTGCGCTGTTGCAGGCAGACAATGCTTCCCTGGGCACGGTAATTGATAATGCCCAGGTGAACGAGCTGCCTTTGAATGGCAGGAATTTTTTGGGTCTGGTGGCCTTGGCCTCGAACGTGAACACGCTTGCGCCAACGTCGGGTCAGGCAGGGTCGCGTTTAGGGGGCGAGCGAGCGAACCAGTCGATCTCTGTCGGCGGCCAGCGCATTATGTTCGACTACTACACCCTGGATGGCGTGAACAATACGGATCCTGACTTCAATACCTATATCGGCCTACCTTCGGTCGATGGCATTCAGGAGTTCAAGGTACAGACGGGCGTTTACTCGGCTGAGTTCGGCCACGAGGCGTCGCAGGTCAATGTTGTCAGCAAGAGTGGCGGTAACACGTATCACGGCAGCCTGTACGATTACATCCGCAACAACATCGCGGATGCACATCCCTATGCGTTTCCGTATAACGGGACCCCAGGAAAAATTTTTCCATTCAAGTGGAATGACTTCGGCTTCGAACTGGATGGTGCGATCAGGATTCCGAAACTTTATAACGGCAAAGACAAGTTTTTCTTCATGGTCGACGATGAGTGGAGGCATATACGCTCCAACGGTCAGGGCTCCGCAACTGTACCTTCTCCAGCGATAGCGTCCGGTAACTTCCAGGGCTTCACTACGGCTGCCGGAGCTCCGGTGATCATTTACGATCCGGCGACCGGCGATGCCAATGGTCTGGGCAGGACCCCATTCCCTAACAACACTATTCCTGCAAACAGAATCAGCCCCATCTCCACGGCATTGCTGAAATATCTTGGGACAAGCACGCAACCCTTCTATGCCAACGGTCAGGTAGTCGCCAATTACCTGTACACGACCAACGCGCCCCAGGATCGCCAGAGTCTGACAGTACGTGGAGATTTTAATCAGTCCGCACGGTCGCAGTGGGCATTTCGTTATAGCGCAGGAAACGAAACTCTCTTATCGACGGGCCTGCTGGGAGCGGGCAGCAAAACGGTTACTAACTACTACCAGTACATGGGTTCCAACACCTGGACTTTCTCCCCTCATGTAGTTAACGAGGCGCGATTCGGCTACACCCACTTCTATAATTCGACTGGATTGCTCTCCGCGTTCACAACCGATGTTGTCACGCCGCTCGGTATACCGGGCCTCAATGGCGGTCTCCCGGCAACCTGGGGTGTTCCAGCCGTGTCTTTCGGTTCGGGACCAGGCACCACAACCAAGAGCATTTGGGGTGGGACCGGAAACGGCGGTTTTGGCGATCTGGGCGGGGACGGCCCATATGTTGTGAACGATCCGACGTGGCAGATTGTCGATAACGTGTCATGGATCCGTGGCAGGCATTCGTTGCGCCTCGGCTTCGAGTACAACCGCCAGACGTTCAATCAACTCGGCAATCAGTTTTCGCGCGGCCAGTTCAGCAGCCAACCCCTCGCGACGGCGCTTGAATCGGGCACACCCGGGTCCGTGACACTTTCTCAAGGTGACGCGCTTGCCGACTTCCTGCTTGGCAATCTCTACCAGTCAACTGTCGCGGTGGCGGTTGCGAATGCAAATTACGTGCGTAATGTAGAAAACGCATATGTCGACGATAACTACAAATTGAATTCTAAACTCACCATTTCAGCCGGCCTCCGGTACGAACTAACGCCTCCGTGGAACGACACCTATGGCAATAACTTCAATGTATCTCTTCCTGTAATTCCGCCTGCAGGGGCTACAAGTACGACCATCCCGGCCGCCCAGTGGCCGTTCTATGTTCGCCAGGGTACCTGTGACCCGTCGAATGTATATCAAGGCCTTGCTATCCGTTGGACGGCGAGCGCGAACGGCAATGGACCGGCACCGCGATGCAGCAACGGTCTCATACCGAACGGACCGCTACTAAACACCCAGTACCTGAACTTTGCTCCCCGCCTGGGTATCTCGTACTCTCCCAATGCGAAGCTGGTTATTCGCACCGGCTATGGCATCTTCTACAACCAGGATGTTGGCAATGCATACTTCGACATGGCACGGAACATTGCAGGACGTGTCACTGCCACCAACACCGCCGGTTCGGCGCCATTTGGAAACTCCAGTCTGACCTGGGCCAACGCCGCGCCGGGCGGCAGCGGGGCCGTCTCGAATCTGCCTGCCAATACGACAGCTTTTTCGAACGCTGTCAGCCACAAGACGACTTATGCAGAACAATTTCTCTTGAATATCCAGCAGCAGGTAGGTAGAGACTGGGTCTTCGAAGCGGGTTACCAGGGATCTACAAGCAGGCATCTTTATGGGTTCATCAACCAAAACATCGCAACTCCGTACGGTTACGTTGGGAATGGGGCTGCCACCTCGGTTGCTTCCCGAACTCCTTTCGCGAACATGGGAGGGATTCAATATGTGCATGATTCGGGTAGTGGCAATTACAACGCGGCCAGTGTGAAGGCTACCCGGCACTTCAGCAGGGGGCTTAACGTGATTGCTTCTTATACCTGGAGCAAGTCACTCGACGATACCAGCGGCATTCGCAGCCAGGGAAACGACAACTTGTTTCCGCAGGATAACCGTTGCATCGCCTGCGACTACGGCCCTTCGGCATTCGACGTTAGAAACCGGTTTGTCGGTTCGGCGCTTTACGAACTACCAATCGGACGCGGCAAACTCTTACCGGTGGAAAGCAAGATTCTGAACGCATTCATTGGCGGCTGGCAGGTGGGAGGCATCTTCACTCACCAGACCGGCGCTGTCGGGACACCCTTGCTTGGCACCGACAATTCGAGCATTGCCGGTGCGGGTGGCAACTTCGATAGACCCAATTCAACTGGGATCAGCCCCTACCTCAGCGGCAGCGCGAGAACACTCAACGCCTGGATCAACAAAGCTGCTTATAAATCCGCGGCACCAGGCTTCTTCGGAAATGTCTCCCGCGGTAGTTACACGGGCCCAGGGTTTACGAATCTGGATGCTTCGCTGCACAAATCATTCCTGATGCCCTACAACGAAAAGCATCAGCTATCGATCCGCTTTGAGGCGTTCAACGCACTCAATCATCCCAACTGGTCCAATCCAACCTTGAACTTCAGTTCCTCCACCTTTGGCAGAATCACCGGTATTACGGGTAACATGCGTCAGTTGCAACTCGCTGGAAAATACCAGTTCTAAGTGCGGGCGGTCCCCATTGCAGAATGGGGACCGTCCCTCACTATTCAGGGGAGGGCTTTATGCATTCTGGCGGTTAAGCTAGAGCAAATCTCCTGTTCCTGTGAGCCGGATAAATGGGTCAGCACCGTTTTTCCGGGGAAAACGGCCATGAATCCCTTTGCCTTGGGTACACCCACAGGAGATTCGCTGTAATGGCCCTCCCGTCCGTGAGGAGGCGGCGACAAGAAAGGGACTTCTATGCCACAGCTTTCGCGAAGATCACTTCTAAAAGGCTCAATCCCGGTGGTTGGCACGTTCGCACTGCCCACTCTTGGAGCAGCGATCCAAACCAATAGCACAATCCAGCAGCGGCCCAAACTTAAGATTACCGATGTTCGTACCGCGCAAGTCAACGTTCATGGCCCCCAGACGCATATCCGCGTTTACACGGACCAGGGACTCTTTGGTCAAGGGGAATCGACTGACGCTGCCGTCGGCACTCCCTCTTTGGTGCGTGGCTGGCGGCGTATGCTTGTGGGCCAGGATCCAATGAACGTTGAAGCCATCTGGGAAAGGATTCGGACTTCAGGGATCTTTGCGGGTGCCCAGGGAGGGCAATATATTACCGCCCTCACCGGTGTGGAGATTGCACTCTGGGATCTTGTCGGAAAAGCGCTTGGGCTCCCTGTTTATCAACTGCTCGGTGGCAAGTTCCGAGATAAGGTCCGCATTTATTGCGACTCGGATATGGACGACCCCATTGGTGCGGAGTCGGATAGGAAACTCCCCTGGATCAAGCAGAAGGGTTTCACCGCCATGAAGATCGATTTAGACGAGGCGAAAGATCCTGCGCGATTCGATTCAGTCAACTGGACTGCAAGTAATGGTGAGATCGACCGCATGGTGAAGTGGGTGGCCCATGTGCGCGAATCGATCCCGAAGGAAATGGACCTGGCCTGCGATATGCATGGCCGCTATGACGCGCCTACCGGCAAGAAGGTCGCTAAAGCGCTGGAGCCGTTCCGGCTTCTATGGCTCGAAGAACCCGTGCCTCCAGAAGACATCGACGCCATGAGGGACATTCGCCAATCGACATCGACGCCAATTTGTTGCGGCGAGAACCTCTACATGCGCTGGGGCTATACGGAGCTATTGCAGAAGCAGGCCGCGGATATCATCATGCCCGATATTCAGAAGGTAGGTGGTCTGTCCGAGGCCAAGAAAATTGCTAACATGGCCCAGGCTTACTACATTCCCTTTGCGCCTCACTGCGTAGTCTCACCGATCGGTCAAATGGCTTCTGCGCACGTTTGCGTAGCGGTTCCCAACTTTCTGGTTTGCGAATGGCATTGGATCAATCACATGGATCTCTGGACCACTTTCGTGAAAGAAGGCGAGATTATCGTGAATGGTCACATCACGGTTACGGACAAACCTGGGATCGGGGTCGAGATGGATGAGGTTGCCGCCAGGAAAGCGCAGATCAAGGGCACTCCCTGGTTTGAACCGAATATGTAGCAGGAAAAAAAGGGAGCTTGGGCAGATGAAGAAACAGGCATTGAGATGGATTGTCTACGCCGCTGTATGTGGGTTATTCACGAGTGCCGGCGTGCTCGACTTGAAGGCGCAGCAGGAGTTCTTTACGCGCGAGGACGTGATCAAATACACCCCCGAATGGAAGGGTGAGCGCTTTGCAGATGGTCGTCCCAAGGTCCCCGACAGCATTCTCGACCGCATGAAGAACGTAACTCTGGAGGAGGCCTGGGCCACGCTGCAACAGGCCAATTTCATGAACCAATACGAAGATGGATGGCTCTCCATACACGGCGACAAAGTGCTTGTGGGAAGGGCACTGACCGCAGTCTGGATGCCGGGACGGCCCGATATTCAAAGGGTCATCGAAGAACAAGGGGTCAAGGACAATCGCAAAGGCGATACCAATGCATGGCCGGTCGATATGTTGCAGCCGCGCGACGTCTACGTCGCTGACCACTTCCAATTGAAAGTGGGCGGGCCGTCGATTGGCGACAACGTAGGCAACGCCATTTACGCGAAGTCGGGCAACGGCATTGTTTACGATGGCGCGGTGAGAGATATCAATGGTCTGGAAGAACTGCCGAACTTCATATCCTTCGTCAGGTCCTACGATCCCTCGCATCACTACGGATCGCTTCGAACGGGAAAACTGCTTAACTCAACGATGGTCAGCATCAACGGCCCGGTGCGCATCGGTCGTGCCACTGCGATGCCCGGCGATGTCGTACTCGGCAGGAACGGCGGGGTCTTGTTCATACCGCCGCAACTCGCGGAAAAGGTCGTCAGAGATTCCGAGCGCACCCATCTTCGGGACATGTTCGGCCATCAACGGCTGCAAGAGAAAAAATACACCGCTGGCCAGATCGACACCCGTTGGACACCGGCAATCGAAGAGGATTACCGAGGTTGGCTCAAGCAGAACGAAGACCATCTTCCGATTCCAAAGGAACAAATCGAAGAAATCCTGAATGAGCGGCCGTAGCTGAAAGGCCAATCAATGGGGGACACCCGTCAACTCGCCCTGGCCGGTTGACGGGTGTCCCCTATTCTTTCCTTGAGCTGGCACAGCAACCGATGCTCGCTATTCCGGTAAGGCTACCTGGCCTTGAATATGGAAATGCCCGGCGACGCCGGGTGCTCCCGTATCCGGTTGTCCGCCACCGACGCTGATCGTGTAGTCACCCTCGGCGACGATGGGACTGCCATCTTCGGCGACCATACCGAGGTCGCGGTCTTTCAGCTCGAAATGGACGTTCTGGCTCGCGCCCGGTTCGAGATGAATGCGCTGAAATCCGCGAAGAGCAATAAGCGGCGCGCCCTTGACGGAAGGGAACTTGAGGTAGACCTGCACAACCTCGTCCCCCGCGACTTTGCCGGCGTTTGTCACCTTCACCTCGACGCCGAGCGGCTGGCCCGCGTCGATGGGCCGCGTTGGAATGGAAAGGTCGCTGTAGCTGAAGGTCGTGTAACTGAGACCATAGCCAAACGGATAGAGCGGCTTACCGCTGAAGTAGCGATAGGTGCGGTTGGCCATCCCGTAATCCTCGAAGTTGGGCAATTGGCTTACGCCGGTATAGAAAGTCACTGGCAGACGGCCTGCGGGGTTGTTCTTTCCGCTCAGCGTCTCG
>Ga0207652_10002175_pt1 | contig 16752 bp, 16 predicted proteins | sample KBSC63BmetaG_FD_184334 | JGI IMG/M metagenome (GOLD analysis project Ga0207652, IMG submission 184334) | Corn rhizosphere microbial communities from Kellogg Biological Station, Michigan, USA - KBS C6-3B metaG (SPAdes) (version 2) | ecosystem: Host-associated > Plants > Roots > Rhizosphere ... | reverse complement strand
GGTCGAGCACCCGCGCGTCGCCGGCGACGTCGTAGCCGAACGACACGCCCTCGAAGCTCACCTCGCCGCCGCCCGGGGGCAACGGACGTGGGTGCTCCGGGTCCCGGATCTGCGCTGCGGTGTCGAGGATCTCCGCGACCCGGCCGGCCGCGGCGACCGCCCGCTGAGCCTGCGCGACGAGCACACCGCCCAGCCGCAGCGGCCAGACCAGCATCAGCACGTAGGCGTTGAACGCGACCAGCAGGCCGATCGTCAGCGAACCGTCGAGCACCTGGTGCCCGCCGTACCAGAGCACGGCGACGAGGCCCAGCGCCGGCAGGAAGTCGAGCAGGGGCAGGTACGACGCGCGCACGCCGGCCGCCCGCAGTGACGCGTCGAAGACGTCGCCCGCCTCCTCGGCGAGGCGCGCTGCCTGTCGCGGCTCGGCACCGAACCCCTTGACGACGCGGACCCCGGAGACGGTCTCCTCGACCACCGTCGAGAGGGCCGCAAGCTCCTGCTGCAAGGTCAGCAGCTCGGGGTGGACCCTGGTCGAGAACCGGGTGGCCGCGACGCTGACGAACGGGAGCGGCGCGAGTGCGATGAGGGCGAGCCGCCAGTTGGTCGACAGCAGGACGCCGCTGACGGCCACGATGGTCAACGCGTTGGCGACGGCGAGCGGGATGTAGACCAACAGGAACTGGATCTGCTGCAGGTCGCTGTTGGCCCGCGACATCAGCTGGCCGGTCTGCCAGCGGTCGTGGAAGGAGAAGTCGAGGCGTTGCAGGTGGCGGAAGAGCCGGCCGCGCAGGCTGGTCTCGATCCGCGCGGCGACGCCGGTCGCGAGGTAGCGACGCGAGCCGGAGCAGACGCCCTGCACCAGTCCCACGACGACGATGGCGACGGTGAACGTCACCAGCGCGTGGTTGGACCGGTGCACGATGCCGCGGTCGATCGCGAAGCTCGCGAGCAGCGGGACGCTGACCTTCGCCGCGGTCCAGACGATGCCCGACAGCACCCCGGCGAGCAGCGGCAGCCGCTCGTGCCGCAGCCCGTCGCGCATCAGCCGCCAGCCCCGCCGGCGCGTCGCGGCCGAGGGGATTGCCGTCGGCGCGGCGTCGGGGGGCATGCGGGCATCCTCGCAAACCGAACCGCGTTCTGTCTTGCGACTTCGTCCCGCGCGTCGGGCCCGGCGCGTGGAGCCCGGGGGCTAAGCCGCGCGGTGCTCGAAGTGGTCGAGCAGCAGCGTGGCCAGGTGATCGGCGGCGAGCTCGGGGATCCAGTGGTTCACGCCGGTCAGCACCTCGAAGCGGTAGGGCGCGTCGACCCACCGTCTGGTCAGGTCGGCCGCGGTACGACCGAGGTAGCGGTCCCCGTCGCTCCAGACGTACAGGGTCGGCACGCGCACCGGGGCCGCCGTGCGGTTGCGGGTCAGGCCGAGAGCGAGCGCGCGGTACCAGTTGATCTCGGCGGTGGCGGCTCCCGGCTGCTGCAGCCGGCGCACGTATCCGCGCGCCTTCTCCTCCGGCAGCCCCTCGGCGACCATCTGCCGCACGAACTGCTCACCGCCGCGGGCGAGGATCGCCTTCTCCGGCAACCACGGCAACTGGAAGAGCAGCATGTACCAGCTGCGCAGCGCCTGGTTGCTGCGCAGCATGGCGTCGGTCATCGCCCGCGGGTGCGGCGTCGAGACCGACGTGAGCGAGTGCAACCGCCCGGGTGCCTCCGTGGCTACCGCCCACGCGACGCCGCCGCCCCAGTCGTGCCCGACCAGGTGGAAGCGGTCGGCGCCGGCCGCGTCGGCCAGGGCCAGCACGTCGGCCACCAGCTCGTCCATCGCGTAGTCGCGGCGCGCCTGCGGGCGGGCTCCGGGTGAGTAGCCCCGCTGGTCCGGCGCCAGCGTCCGGTAGCCGTCGGCGTTGAGCCGTGGAGTGACCGCGTCCCAGGATTCCGAACCCTGCGGGAAGCCGTGCAGCAGCACGACCGTCTGGCCGTCGGCGGGCCCGCCGTCGCGCACGTCGAACGTCAGACCGGCGCGCTGAAAGCTGTCCATGTCGGGCAGCATGCCGTGGCCCTTCGCGGGTCGCGGCACTGGGTAGCCTCGGCTGGTGAACGACGCCGACTGGGGCCACGAGGTCCACGCCGGTGCGCGCCGGGGAGGCAGCCGGCACGGGCCTCACATCCACAGCGGTGCCGACGAGCGCTACCTGCGCCGCGCGCTCGCTCTGATCGTCGGCTTCATGCTGCTCGAGGTCGCAGTCGCGTTCGCGGCCGGTTCGCTCGTCCTGCTCGCCGACGCCGGACACATGCTGACCGACGCGGCGGCCGTGCTGGCCGCGATCGTCGCGGCGCGGCTCGCGGCACGTCCTCCGCAGGGCGCGTGGACGTTCGGGTTCAAACGGGCGGAGATCCTGTCGGCCGCGGGCAACGGCGTGACCCTGCTCGTCATCGCCGTCGTCATCGCGATCGAGGCGGCGCGGCGTATCGCCCACCCGCCACCGGTGGCCGGCCTACCGGTGCTGGCCGTCGCGCTGGCCGGCATCGCGGTCAACCTGCTGGCCACGTCGGCGCTCGCCCGTGCCAACCGCTCGTCGCTCAACGTCGAGGGCGCGTTCCAGCACGTACTGACGGACCTCTACGGGTTCATCGCCACGGCGATCGCCGGTGCCGTCGTCTACACGTTCGGCTGGAGGCTGGCCGACCCGGTCGCCTCCCTGGTCGTCATCGCGTTGATGCTGCGCGCGTCGTGGTCGTTGCTGTACGACGCCGGACGCGTGCTGCTGCAGGCGGCGCCGGCCGAGGTCGACGTCGGCGACGTACGCCTGCACATGCTGCAGCTGCGGCACGTGCAGGACGTGCACGACCTGCACGTGTGGATGGTGACGTCCGGGCTGCCGGTGCTCTCCGCCCACGTCGTGGTCGACGACGACTGCCTGTCCGACGGTCGCACCGCGCAGCTGCTCGACCGGCTGCAGGACTGCCTCGTCGGGCACTTCGACGTCGAGCACTCGACGCTGCAGATCGAGCCGGCGAGTCACGCCGGTCATGAAGCCGGCGCGCACCTGTAGCCCGGCGGCGCCTCAGACGCGGGCGTCCGACGACGGCGGCTGGTGCTGCAACCGCACCGGCTGAGCGCGACGCAGGGCTACCCACGACGAAGGGGCCGCACCCGGTGCGGGATGCGGCCCCTTGCTGCGCTCGGACGGAGCGACGGATCAGGTCACTGACCCATCTTCACGCCCGGCTGACCGTGCGCGTACTCGAGCGGGTGGGTGAACTGCCGGCCCGGGACGTTCGCGCTCTTGTGGTACTTGCCGAGCGGCAGGATCGTGCGCCCCATCGTGCTTTCCAGCATCATCGCGGTGGCCACGTAGACCGCCGCCAGCGCGGCGAACGTGAAGGCGTAACCGCCGGCCGTGAACAGCCAGTCGACGCCGGACATCCAGCCGGCCGCACTCAGCGCCGAGCCGAGCGCGAGCGGCCCGAGCACGGTGAAGATGCCGAGGCTCTCGCCCAGCGACGCGATCGCCGCGCATCCCGTCACCACGGCGAGCACCACGAACCAGAAACCGAACGCGGGGTTGGCGGTGCCGAAGTGCGGCACGAGCTGCGCCGGGATCACCTTCGCAGCGACCATGCCGAACAACAGGCCGAACGCCATCCAGAACGAGCCCCACGTGCAGTGCACGGCGGTGGCCAGGCCGTCGCGCGCTCGGTAGGACCAGATGCCGGCCGCAAACTGCGCGACACCACCGAAGAGCGCGGCGAACGGGAACAGCAGCAGCGCGGTGTTGGCGTCGCCGTACCACCCGGCCTGCCACGCGCCGACCATCATCGTCGCGCCCGCGAACCCGAAGAGGCCGAGGATCGACGGCGCAGCGATCGGCGAAAGCACCACCCGGGTCCGGCTCTCCCAGACCTCGTGCTCGTCACGGTCGTCGTGGCGCCGACCAGCAGTCTGCTCGGTGGGATAGGTTTCGGTGGGATACGCGGTGGTCGCCGCCCGCCTTGGAGTCTCTGCCATGGCTTCCTCCTGGCATGCCTTGGAACCTGTTTGCGTCACACGGCTGATACCCGTCGTGGCGGGGCAGTATGAGTACGCATACGAGATATCTCGGATGACGAACTAAGGCGGTCGGATGGGGCGCGTGACCGGGCGACGGCGGGTGCTGCGCGTGGACGCGGAGCGCGTCGTACGCCGTCCCGACACGCTCGTCGTCGAGGAGCCGCTGGAGATCCGCATCGCCGGCCGGCCCGTCACGGTGACGATGCGCACGCCGGGTGACGACTTCGACCTCGCGCACGGCTTCTTGGTGACGGAGGGCATTGTCCGCTCCCCCGCCGAGGTCGACATGATCCGCTACTGCGCGGGCGCCGACGAGGACGGGCGCAACACCTACAACGTGCTCGACGTGGCCCTCGCCGACGGGGTCGCGCTGCCCGACCTGACGTTGGAGCGCAACTTCTACGCGACCAGCTCCTGCGGCGTGTGCGGCAAGGCGAGCATCGACGCGCTCGAGGTCACCGCGGCCTGGCCGATCGCCTCCGACGACCTGAGCGTCGACGCCGCCGTCCTCGCCGCGCTGCCCGATCGGCTGCGCGCCGCGCAGCGGGTGTTCGACTCGACCGGCGGGCTGCACGCCGCGGGGCTCTTCGACGCGGCCGGCGAGCTGCTGTGTGCCCGCGAGGACGTCGGCCGGCACAACGCGGTCGACAAGCTTGTCGGGTGGGCGCTGCGCGAGCGTGGGCTTCCGCTGGCCGGCTGCATCCTCGTGGTCAGCGGGCGGGCGTCGTTCGAGCTGACGCAGAAGGCGCTCGTGGCCGGGATCCCCATGCTCGCCGCCGTGTCGGCACCCTCCACGCTGGCGGTCGACCTGGCCGAGCGGGTCGGGATGACGCTGGTCGGCTTCCTGCGCGGGCCGTCGATGAACATCTACACGGGCCCGCAGCGGATCACGACGCCCGCAGGCTGAGCCGGGTCCGCGCGGCGAGCAGGGCGGCGACGGCCGCGCCGATGAGCAGCACGACGGTGATGTTCGACGCGCTGGCGACCGCGCCCGCGGCCAGCAGGCCGAGCGGGATCGTGCCGCCGAAGCCCATGATCCACAACGCGGTGACCCGCCCGCGCACCTCGTCGGCGATGTGCTCCTGCAACGCCGTCGACAGCGACGTGACGGTGACGAAGTAGGTGAAGCCGACGATCAGCGCCACCGGGTAGGCCGCCTCCGCCGACCGCACGAGGGCGAACGCCAGCAGGGACAGCGCGAACGCGCCCAGCCCGACCCGCACCAGTCGCCGGCGAGGCTGCGAGACGAACACTGTGCCCACCGACACCGCGCCGGCGGCCGCGCCCAGGCCGAACAGCGCGTAGAGCCCGCCGTAGAGCGAGCTCTCCGGGTCGATGCCGAGGTTGCGCGCGGCCAGCACCGGCATCAGACCGATGAACGGAAGGCAGAAGAACGACAACGTCGCGATGATCGTCAGGCACTGCCGGATCAGATCGTCCTGCCGGGCGATGCGGATGCCCTGCGCGATGCGCTGCAGGCCGCTGTTGGCGGCCGCGGCGACGCGAGGCAGCGGTACGACCAGCAGCGGGCCGATCGCGAAGACATAGGTGACGGCGTTGAGCGCGAAGATGCCGCCGACGCCGACGACCGGGATCAGCAGGCCGCCGACGGCCGGGCCGATGACGCGCGCGACGTTCATCTGCACCGACTGCAGCGACACCGCACCGGGCAGGTCGCGCCGCCCGACGAGCGTCGGCAGCACGGAGGAGAAGGTCGGCGCGTTTATGGCGTTGCCGATGCCGACGAGGACGACGACGACGAAGACCAGCACCTTCGACGGGTGGCCCGAGGCGGCGACCCAGGCGAGCACAGCCGACATCACCATCTGCTCGAGCTGGCAGATGATGAGCAGCACCTTGCGGTCGACGACGTCGGCGAGCGCGCCGCCCACCATCGCGAGCGCCAGCAACGGGCCGAGCTGCGCGAAGCCCAGCAGCGACACGTAGCCCGCCGAGTGCGCCAGCTGGAAGGCGAAGACGCCGAGCGCGACGTTCTGCATCCAGGTGCCGACGTTGGACGCGAAGGCCCCGCCCCAGATGAGCCGGAAGTCTCGATAGGCCAGAGCCGCGCGGGCCGATCCGGGGACGTAGGGCAGATCGCCTTCGAGCTGCGCGTCGTCGGCTTGTTCGGGGTACGGGCGCGGGCGCGCTTCGTCACGGGCGGTGGTCACGAGCGGCTCACCCGGCAATTATCGACGACGAAGCCGAATCCCGCTCGGTTCGGCTCCGAGCACCCGCCCGTCGGCCATCTGCACGACCCGGTCGGCGTACGCCGCACCGGCCGGATCGTGGGTCGCGACGACGACCGCGCCGCCGCGCTCGGCCACGGACCGGAGTACGCCGAAGAGCGTGGCCGCGTGCTCACCGTCCTGATGCGTAGTGGGCTCGTCGGCGAGGACGATGTGCGGCTGCAGCACCAGCGCGCGGGCCACCGCGGCGCGCTGCTGCTGGCCGAGTGAGATCTCGGCGGGCTGCCGGTCGGCCAGGTCGGCGAGATCCAGAGTTCGCAGCAGGTCGTCGGCGGCGGTCCGGTCCGGGGCCCGCCCGGCGAGGCGCACGGGCAGCAGCACGTTGTCGCGGACGGTCAGGTCCTCGAGCAGGCCGAGGCCCTGCGGGACCACCCCGACCTGCGCCCATGGCGGCGGGCCGCCGTCGGAGCGTTCGGCGAGGAACACCTCGCCCGCGTCGGGCGTCTCCCAGCCGCCGAGGACGAGCAGGGCGGTGGACTTGCCCGACCCCGAGGGGCCGACCAGCGCCACCACCTCCCCGACCGCCACGGACAAGTCGACGGCGCGCAGCGCGTGGACGGCCTCGCCCGCACGGCGGTAGGTCTTGTGCACCCCCGCGAGGCGGGCCGCGACGGTCATGGCGCCGCCTCGACGACCCGACCGTGCTCGACCCGGACGACCCGGTCCGCGCGCTCGACGACGGCCGGGTCGTGCGAGGAGACGACCACACAACCGCCGGCGGTCGCCAACCGGCGCAACGCGTCGATGACCCGTGCGCCGGCGACGTGGTCGAGCTGCGCGGTCGGCTCGTCGCAGACGAGCAACGCCGGGTCGCCGATACCGGCGAAAGCGACGCCCAGGCGTTGCTGCTCACCCCCGGAGAGTTGGGCCGGGCGATGGTCGGCCCGGCCGTCGAGCCCGAACGCGTCCAGCAGTCGGTCGGCGTCGGCGGCGCCGGTCCCGCGCAGCCGCGCGGCGAGGAGCAGATGCTCACGTGCGGTCAGGTAGTCGATGAGGTTCGCCGACGGCTGCTGGAAGAGGTAGCCGATCCGGCGGCGGCGCAGCCGGCGGCGGGCCGCGGACGACATTCGCGTCGTGTCACGGCCGTCGATGCGCACCGCACCGCCGTCGGGCCGGTCGAGGCAGGCCAGCAGGCGCAGCAGCGTCGACTTGCCCGAGCCGCTCGGCCCGGCGACGACGGTCAGCTCGCCGGCCACGAAGTCCGCGGCCAGCTCCTGCAGCGCCGTGACCGGGGCGCCCCCGGCCACCGCGTAGGTCTTGGTCAGCGCCTCGCACACCGCCCGCGTCTCAGGCATCGCGCAGCACCTCGGCCGGATCGGCCCGGTCCAGCGACCGCTGCGCGAAGAGGCTGGCGGTGACAACGGCCACGGCGACGACGAGCGCGACGACCCCGAGCGCGGCGTAGGGCGTGACCAGGACCGTGGCCGGCGGAGTGGTCGGGTCGAGGTCGAGCGGTCCGGCCACCGCGTGGACCGCCGCCAAGGCCAGGCCCAGGCCGACGACCAGCCCGACGCCCAGGCAGGCAGCCAGCTCGAGCGCCACACCGGCCAGGTGACCGGCCCGCGACATCCCCATGCGGCGCACCATCACATACGACAGCCGCCGAGCGCGTGATCTCGACTCCAGGTAGAGCAGCAGACCGCCGAGCCCGACCGTGGCGGCCAGGACGGCCAACGCAGTCAGGTAGTCGAACGTGTAGCTGACCGGCAGATAGACGCCCTTGTCGACAACCGCGCTGGCACGGAAAGGAAAGCGGATGGGCAGCGCCGCCTGCGCCGCCTGGCGCTGGATCTGCTGCTCGTCGCCTCGCACCCAGAGCTCGTGCCAGGCTCCCGGCAGCCCGGCGAGCGCCTTCCGGTCGACGACGAGCAGCGGGCCACTGCGCCCCTCGCTCGGAAAGTCGGCGGGATGGCCGACGATGTCGACCGGCACCCTGATGGCCGGCGCGGACAGCTGCGAGATCAGCAACGTCTGGGGCCCGTGGAGATTCGCACCGACCAGCAGCGCCGGCGGCAAGCCTTCCGAGCCGCTCGTGACACGTTGCAGCTGCCGCTGCAGTGACGGACTCAGGGTGGGATCGGCGTAGGCCGCGTCGGCGAAGGTGCGCACGTCGACACCGATGACGTCGACCCGCAGATCGCCCAGCGGCTCGCCGGGGTAGCGGAGGACCTCGGTGCTGTGACCACGCCACCCGGCCGGCATGGGTGCGGGCTCGGTGAGCAGCAGGACGACGTCGCTGCCGATGTGCAGCCGCGCCTCGGTCTGCAGCGTCGTACGCACGGACGCGGAGACGCTCGCGCCGTACAGCGCCACGGCTGCGGGTAGCGCGGCAGCCGAGACGAGCAGGACGGCGACCAGCGGGGCGCCGGTGATCCGGCGCAGCGCGAGGTAGGGCACGTTGGGCAGCCGGTCGCCGCGCCGGCGCAGGGTCAACGTCCCCGCCGCGAGCAGCCGGCCGACGAACGTCACGGCGCCGACGAAGAACAGCAGCGGGAAGACCAGAAGCAGCGGGTCGACGTGGGCCACCGAGCCGAGGCCGAGGGCGTCGGTCTGCGAACTGCCACCGACGAGCCGGCCCACCGCGACACCGGCGCCGGCGAGCACCGCCAACTCCCACGGCACGAGTGCCGGCCACCTGCGCCGTAGGCCGATCGCTCGCTCGGCGGTGCTGCGCACGCGCACCCCCGCCACCAGGCCGAGGAGCAGCAGCGCGACGGCCAACGCGGCGGCCGCCACCTCCAGAGCCTGCAGCGGGCGGCCGGCCGAGAGCAGAGCGCTCGGGCCGACCAGGCGCACGAGTCCCAGCGCGACCGCCCAGCCGGCGGCGGCTCCGAGCAGCGCGGCCGGCGCCATCTCGAGCAACGCCTTCGCACCGAGCGCGGTCGGGCCGACGCCGTGGGCGACGAGGACGTCGACCTCCACGCGTCGACGTTCGACCCAGTAGACGGCGGCGGCCCCGACCACCAGCAGCGCGACCACGCAACCGGCGACGGCGATCGGCGTGACGGTCGAGGTCAGCGCGCTCTGCACCAGGATCGCCCGCTGCAGGAAATGAGCGAGCTGGCCGGGCGGCGGGTCGAGCGACCGGAACGGCTGGTCGCGAGGCGCCCCGCCGCCGACGAGCGCGTCGCGCTGCCGGTCGATGCCGGTCACGACGGCGGTCGTCCGGTCGGTGGTGATGCCGGCGACGTCGACGAAGGACGTGAAGAGCCCGGTGGCCTCGGCCCCGGTGCGCTCGGCCACGGTGAGCGCGGTCGGCAGGTCGGCCAGGAGCACGTCGAAGACCGGCGGCGGGGTCAGCGTGTAGGGGTTCTGGTAGAAGTCGCCGGTCAGCTGGCACCAGTAGTCGCCTGCGTACGCCGCGCCCTCACGCAGGTCCCGGTAGACGCCCTTGATGCGCACCGACGCCTGCCCGCCCGTGCCGGCCAGCGGCAGGGTGTCACCGGCCTCGATTCCGAAGTCGCGCGCACCGCGGTCGGAGATGTAGGCGCCGTCGCCGGCGACCTGGCGGAGCACGTCGACGTGGTCGCGGAATCCGGTGCGGCTGACGATTCGCACCGTGTCGGCGCCGTTCTCGGGTGCGCCCTGCACCTTCGTCAGGAAGTCCAGCGTCGTGACCTGGTGCACCCGCGGCACCCCGCGCGTCGCCGAGGCGACCTGCCCTTGCCGAAGGTCGAGCAGCTGGGCGCCGACGAGCGCGGGCGGGATCCGGCTGGGTCGTTCGGGATCGAAGGCGACCTGGCGGAACGGCACGTCGACCTCGTAGGTCGGGCCCACCGTGCTGCCGCAGCTGTCGTCGATCTGCTGGTGCAACGAGGCGTTGGCCGAGGAGGTCAGGAACAGCGGCGCGGACGCGGCGGCGACGCCGAGCACCAGGACGGCCCCGAAGACGGCAGCGAATACCCCTGGGCGGCGCAGCAGCAGCACCGGCGCGCGGCGCCACGGAGCGCTCCCGAGCACGCGCCACGGGCCGAGGCGAGGATGCTCGGCGATGATCCGACCTACCCGCGGTCGGTGGCGACGGCCCACACGCGATCCATCATGCACGGCTGGCGTGCCGTTGACCGCGAGCGCTCTACCGCAGCGCGCCGCGCGTCAGGTGGTGCTCTCGATGACCGGCATCGCTCAGCCGGCGGCCACGTCCGTGTCGTCGGTGTCGTCGATGACGATGAGCCTCGGACCCTCGCTGGGCGCCTCGTCCTCGACCAGCTCGAGCTCTTCGTCGTCGACGGCCTCTGCCTGCTCAGGCACGGCACCGTCGCGGGTCGTCTCGACGTCGCGCAGCACCTGCTCGTAGAGCTCGGTCGCGTAGCGCAGCGAGTCGACGTGCCCGGCGGAGATCTCACCGAGCGCCTGCGCACGCAGCTGGGCGGCCTCGTGCAGCGCGCGGTCGTGGTCGACGGCGGAGGTGCGCAGGATCTCGGCGCGCGTGAGGCCCGCCTCCCGGATCGCCTCCGAGCGAGTCACCCCCGCCTCGCGGATCGCCTCCGCCCGTGCGCGGGCGCTTTCGGCGACGGCCTCGGCGGCACGCAGCGTCTCCTCGTAGGCCGCGGCCGCGGCCGCCAGTTCCTCCTCGTAGGCCTGCTGCACGCGACGCTTCGCGGCGTTCTCGGCATCACGAAGGGCAGCGGCATACGCCTCTTCGGCCTGGCGCTGGGCGCGGGCGCGGTCCTCCTCGGCCCGGCGCATGCGCTGGTCGTGCTCCTCGCTGACCCGACGCAGCGCCTCTGCCCGAGTGACGGTGGCCTCACGCAGTGCGTCCGCGCGAGCCAGCGTCGCCGCCTTGATGGCGTCGGCGCGGGCGATCTCGGCGTCCGCGACAGTGGTCGCGGTCTCGAGCGCTTCGACGTGCGCAGCCTCCGCCACGCGCATCGCTTCCTGGTAGGCCTCGTCGCCGGTGATCAGCCGGACGCTGTCGGACATGCCGCCTCCCTGTGGTCATCGAGAGGCACAGTGTGCGCCCAGTCGCGGGACGAGGGAAAGGGACGACGCAGCCACAAAGGGATGGCTGCGTCCGGCCCCTCTACGCAGGCGTCGGCTTCTTGGCGCTGGACCCTTGCGGAACGAGGGCAATCATGGTCTCGACCACGTCGAGGTTGCGGAACAACGGCGGCGCCTCGCAGAGCGCCGCGAGATTCGCGCTGTACTGCTGCGTCGCCGGATGGCTGGAGTTGGCCATCGCCACGTCGTACGACGGGAACTCGACGATCGCCAGATAAGTGTTGGGCCGGTCACGGTCGGCCGTGAACACCGACATGGTGGCCGGCAGCGGGTCGCCGGCAGCCTTGCGCTCCTCCTGCATCCGGTCGACGAGAGCCCTCACCTCGTCGATCTTCTTGGTCGTCATCTCGATGATCTGGACGAAGGCGGCCATGGTGCCCCCCACTGGTCGTGCGCCGACGGCGCTCGTGACCCGCCCCACGGTGGACCTGTGCCGGCACGGGCGCAAGACCGCAGACAGATACGGAACCAGCGCGCAGTCGACGGATCCGGCGGCCCAGTCGACCGGCCCGGCAGCTCAGCCGGCCGGCCCGGCAGCGCGCACCTGGTCGACGGCTACCAGCGCGTCGCGCAGCTTGTCGATCCACTCGCCCTCGTGGCGCCCGACGAGACGCACGCACCAGCCGAGCGCGTCGGCACGTGACCGCGCGACCCCGGCGGCGACCAACGTGTCGAGGACCCGCCGCTCCGGCTGGCGCAGCCGAGTCATCATCGGCACGGACAGGCTGGTGAACACCTGCCGCGTCTCGCCGCACTCGGCGCCCCAGGCGACCTTGCGGCCGAACTTGTGCTCGGCCTCGCGGGCGACCTGCATGCGCTCGGCCCGGGTGTCCTCCCGGAACCGCTGGATGCGGCCGGCCTCGGCCGCCCGCTCGGACGCTGCGTCCCCGGACTCGTCGGGCGCGCGGATGCGACCCACGACGACGATCTCCTCACGGTCGACGGTGATCTCGGGCGCACCGTCGTACCAGCCCTCGGGCAATCGCCCGCGGATCCAACCACTGATCTCATCCATGCAGTTATTACATGCTTACATCCATGCACCGTCAAGGATGCAGACGAGCGCATTCGGGCTGGGTCCTTGTCTGCGTCACACTGACCCGCGTGGTTCGAGAGAGCCGGCCCTCACTGACTGCGCGCTGGGTCGCCGCCCAACGGGCGCGACTACACGAAAGCCGGCCTTTCCTCCCCGACGGTGAACCGGAGGCGGAGCGCAGCCTCTACCTCCAACTCGGCCGCGCCTTCTCGCTGCCCGGCTTACGTCCGACCGGGATGGGGCTGCGGACCCGGTTCATCGACGAAGAGGTGTTGCGCGCCATCAGTGATGGCATTGATCAGATTGTGCTTGTCGGTGCCGGTTATGACGCACGAGCGTTGCGTTTTCGCCAGCCCGGAGTGCGTTGGTTCGAGGTAGATCACCCGGCGACGCAGCCGGACAAACGGCAACGGATGCAGCGGGTCGGTGACGACCTCGGGCACGTCACATTCGTGCCTGTGAACCTGCTCGTCGACGACATCAGGGCGCACTTGGATGCTGCGGGGCTCGCGGTCGCCCGACCAAGCTTGTTCATCTGCGAGGGGCTCTTCACTTACCTGCCGAACGAGGCGGTCAGCGCGCTGTGCCGGCAATTGTTCGAGCTTTCGGCGCAGCGCAGCACCTTGGTGGCGAGCATCCTCGTGGTCCCGCCACGACGCGGCCGCCTGGCTCCGCAGAGCGCCGCCGACGCCCTGCTCGCACTCCTGGGCGAACGACGTCTTGGAATCTTTCATCCCGGGACGGCAGAACAGCTACTGCGCCAAGCCGGGTGGGGGCTGCAACGCCGGGCCGCCACGCGGCCGGCACGCTTCGGTGGTAGCCAGCTAGCGGTCATCGCCGCGCAACCTGCCTAGGCAGCCCTCCGCTTCGTCGACAACTCTGGCATGCGCCTGCTCACGGGGTCAGAGAGCCGACTCCCGGGCGTCCGCGCCTACGACGGCGACCATCGTTCCGGCCGTAGCGTGGACGCATGACGAGTCGTCGATGGCGAGACGTACGACGTCGTCTGGAGTTACCCGAACCCGATCCCCTCGGCGCAGCAGATCGCCGGTCTCCTGGCCTTCTGGGAAGGAAAGCCCGGGATCGGGGTCCTGGTGGGGCCGGGCTCCCGCGGCGGACCGGCACCCGTTTCGTGACCGACATCGGTCACCCGGTTGCCCGGTCATTGCACAACCCCAAAATCGGTGGCCACGACGTCGCGAGACGCGCAAGGCTCTGCCGAGTGGCGCTGATCACTTGGGACCGCGAACTCGCGGAAATGTAAGCGTATGACGACACCGGCGCTGGTTCCCAGCCGCACAAAATAGGGGTCGAGTGATGGCCTACGACGAGGATCTGGCCGACCGAGTCCGTGAGCACTTGGTCGGTACTCGGGTGACCGAGAAGAAGATGTTCGGCGGTCTAGCATTTCTCGTGGACGGCAACATGGCCGTCGCCGCACGCGGCCACGGCGGCTTGCTCGTGCGCGTCGACCCATCCGAGTCCGACCGGCTTGTCGAGGAACCGGGCGTTGAGCCGATGCAGATGGGCGGGCGAGCCCCGATGACTGGTTGGCTGCACGTCGCCGCTGAAGCGATTGCCGACGACGAGTCCCTCGACCGGTGGGTCCAGCGGGGCGTCAGATACGCCCTCAGCCTGCCCACGAGGTAGCGCCCCAGCGCCCCCGAAGGTCGAGTGAGACGCATCAGCCGAAGTAACGCGCTCCCAGTGGGGCGGGTGGGGCTCGAACCCACGACCGACGGATTATGAGTGCGATGGCTCTGAACGCTGTGCTGACCTGCGGAAACACCGAGAATCGGTGACCGTAACGCACCGAATACGTGCCTCTTCGCTCGGGGTGCCCCGCATGCGGCGCTGACGCCAGCATAGGGCTCTTGAATCGTAGGCGTCTAGGCGAGATGCCCGTCGCGCCTAATCGTTGGCTCGCAGCAACTCGCGTCAGCCGACGTAGCTCCATGTCTGTATGTCGAAGACGTAGGTGCGGCCAAGATCGTCCTTGATGTTCAGCCGCGAGCCTGATTCACCGGTGATCCTCGCTGTGTGAGCGCCGGGTTTCGGGAGGAGCTGCCAGCCGGATGGGACGGGGCGGGGGATTGCGCCGGGCTCGAGGACCCATGGGTGGATGACGATGAGTCCAGCGTGGGCGTCGGGGTCGGTGCCGGCGAGGACTTCGTATTCGACCCCGTCGATGACGCGCTGCCAGCCGTTGGTGGCTAGACCGTTGCTGGAGGAGAACGGCTGCACCACGCGCTCGAGCACTCCCTGAGGTCCGGGATCCGGGGTCGTGGCCTGGTGGGTGCTTGCGGTTCCGGCGGCTGTTGGCAGCGCCAGCCTCATGACGTCCTGGCCGCCGGTCCACAGTGTCGGCCCGCGGAGATCTATTGCCAAAGCGTTGGTAGTCGTTGACGGCATGGTTTGCCGGGCGGTCAGCCGGCCGGTTCGATCGATGTGCACCAGGACCGTGTGGCTGTCCTCGAAGGTCGACAGGTCGAGGCCGTCGCAGGCGACGACCCCGCCAGGATTGGATGCAATGGTGCCGGGTACGGCGACTGCAACACCGAGGGTGAGCCCGTCGATCCTGCGAACGCGTCCGTCGGGGGCGAGTAGCCATGCCCCGCAGGCACTGCCGAACAAAGCGGTCCCCTGGCCGGGCGGGAGCGCTGTCTGCCCCAACAGCGTCAGCGTGGGTGACAGCCGCAGAAGCCGGGCACTGAGCGCGTTGCCGTAGGCGGCGTACACGTTGTCACCGGCGCTCACCACGCTGAACACCGCGCTGTTTCCGACCGGTTCAGGCTGCGCGCCGGGCACCTGGTAGCGGGCCAAGGTGCGCAGCGACACCGGATCCAGGAGGTACACAGCCGTGCTGGTGGCGACGTACAGACCGCGATCGGAAGCCGCGGCGGCGAACGGCCGATCCGGAAACGCCACGCCCGCTGTAACGGTGAACGCTTGCGGGTCGATGCGCCAGACCCGGTCCGGCCCAGCAACATAATGTGGCCGCTGGCTAAGGGCGTACACCGCGGTCGCGTTGGCGGTGATCAAGGACGGCCCCACGGGTGATGACGCCGGCGCCACCTGCAGGCTGCGCACGCCGTCGTCCCCGACCCGCAGGATGGGTGGCCTGGCGTCGTTGGTGGCGTCCGAGACGCCGAACGCGTATCCCGCGATTGCAGCGATCGGTCCGACGCCTCCGGTCGGCCAGCTGCCGGTGACCTTTCCGACGTCTGGGAGCGAGGTACGCGCGCTGACTGTCGGTTGTGGTGTCGGTGTCGCGGCCGGGACAGGCGCCGCCGTGTTGCGCAGGCCGAGTAGCACACCGGGGACAGTCACCGCGACCGCCGCCAGGAGGGCCACGGCTGCCATTGCCGCGCGGCGGTGGCGACGCCGACGCAGCTGCCGCGCACCGGCCAACAGATCACCGACCTGGGGGGTCGCCGCCCGCCCGCGGACCATGACCGTGCGCAGGAGTGTCTCCATCGGGTCAGCCATGCCGGTCGCTCCTCACCTGCTGCGCCGTGGCGTCATCGGCCAGCCGCGCCCGCAAGGCAGCCAGCGCTCGCGAGGCCTGCGACCGGACGGTGGCTTCACTACAGCCGAGCGCTTCGGCGATCTGCCGGTCAGGCCAGTCCTCGAGATAGCGCAGCACCAGGACCGCCCGCTGGCGGCGCGGCAGCGCCGCCAGCAGCCGCCAGGCAGCGTCCTCGGCGTCCACCGCCGTGAAGCGGTCGGCGTCCATCTGATCGGGCACACACGCTCTGATCGATTCGGTCGACGCGCGGCGGCGGTGCCAGGATGCATCCTCGCTGACGATGACGCGGCGCAGGTAGACCTCCGGGTTACCGCCCCGGCTGACGGTCGGCCACCGCCGCCAGACCTTCGCCAACGCCCGTTGGACCAGGTCCTGGGCGGTGTGCACGTCACCGCCGGTGAGCACGTAGGCGAACTGCACCAGGGCCTGGCCGCGGGCGGCGACGAATGAATCGCCCCGGCGTGTCCGGAGACTCCAAGTCGTGAGGAGACGATGGAGTCATGGCCATGGACAGGCCGAACAAGCATTACCCGCCGGAGCTGCGGGAGCGCGCGGTCCGGATGGTCCTGGAGTCGCAGTCGCAGTACCCGTCGCAGTGGGCGGCGTTGGAGATGGTCGCGACGAAGCTTGGGATCGGGAGTCCGGAGACGCTGCGTAAGTGGCTGCGCCGTTATGAGGTCAACCAGGGCCAACGGCCGGGCACGACCGATGCGGAGAACGCCGAGATCAAGCGGCTGAAGCGGGAAAACGCTGAGCTGCGGCGGGCGAACGAGATCCTCAAGTCTGCCTCGGCTTTCTTCGCGGCCGAACTCGACCGGCCACAGAATCACTCGTGAGGTTCATCGACGAGCACAAGGACTGCGAGTTCGGTGGTCTGCGGTGGGGAGTCGAG
>Ga0207652_10002173_pt1 | contig 16764 bp, 18 predicted proteins | sample KBSC63BmetaG_FD_184334 | JGI IMG/M metagenome (GOLD analysis project Ga0207652, IMG submission 184334) | Corn rhizosphere microbial communities from Kellogg Biological Station, Michigan, USA - KBS C6-3B metaG (SPAdes) (version 2) | ecosystem: Host-associated > Plants > Roots > Rhizosphere ... | reverse complement strand
CAACACCGACGGCTTCCGCTTCGGCGGCGGGGTGCAGGTGAACTTGCCCGGGCCGCTCGAAGGCCGGGTCGAGTACCGCCATTCGCGCTACAAGGACGTCAACTCCGGCACTTACGGCGATGCGACCACCAACCAGGTCGTCGCCGGCGTGGGCGTACGTTTCTGACACTGGACGGCCGCTCCCCGCCGGGGGCGGCCTTTTAGCCCGCCACCAGCCGCGCGGCCTTGGCAAAAAGGGTCGGCAGACCGGCATTCTCGATGTCCACGACAGGCCACCATTCCCCCTCCCCCGTCACTTCCCGCATGCGCTCGCCGGCATAGATCGCCAGGCCCAGCTCGAGATCGAAGTGAGTGAAGCCGTGGCGCACGACGCCGCCGGCGCGCCACGAGCCTGCCAGCGGCGCCTCGCCAGAACCGTCGCTGCGGGCGCTCCAGCCATCGTCGGGCAGCGCGCGCATGCCGCCGAGCATGCCCTTCGCCGGCCGGCGGACGAGCCATACTTTGGCTCCGTTGGCGTCTGGGCGCTCGATCCAGAAGGCGGTGCCGATCCGCGCCGGGCGCGGCTTCTTCGCGGCCTTGACCGGGAACGCCGCCGGATCCCGGCTGGCCCGGCCGGCGCAGTCGGGCGCCAGAGGACACAGCAGGCACTTCGGATCGCGCGGGCTACAGATCGTCGCGCCGAGGTCCATCATCGCCTGGGCGAAATCGCCGGCGCGCTCGGCGGGAGTGATCGTGTCCGCCGCCGCGCGGATCGCCGCCTTTCCGCCCGGCAGAGGCTCGGCGACGGCGAACAGGCGGGCGACCACCCGTTCGACGTTGGCATCGACGACCACCGCGCGCTTGCCGAAGGCGATCGCGGCCACCGCCGCCGCGGTATAAGCGCCGAGGCCGGGCAGCTTGCGCAGCTCTTCCTCGTTGTCCGGGAAGCCGCCGCGCGCAGCGACCGCGTGGGCGCAGGCGACGAGATTGCGGGCGCGCGAATAGTAACCGAGCCCGGCCCACGCCGCCATGACGTCTTCCTCCGGCGCCGCGGCCAGCGCCTCGACGGTCGGCCAGCGGTCGAGAAAGGCGCTGAAATAGGGCGCGGCGTGCGCGGTCGTGGTCTGCTGCAGCATGACCTCCGACAGCCACACCCGGTACGGGTCGGCCGCGCTGCCGATGTCGCCCGCGCCGGGGGGCACGCGCCACGGCAGCCGCCGGGCGTTGCGATCGTACCATTCCAGCAGCATTTCCGGGATCGGGCGGGTGGCGGTCACGCCCGGGCTATGGCATGGCGGCGGCGATCATGGAACGGGACGATCCCCAAGGTGTGAAACCGCGCAAGCCGAAGGCGCCCGCGGCCTCAGGCAGCAAGGCGGTCGGCCGGGAATACTCGCGGCCCCGAGGCGGCCCGGCCAAGCCGATCGCCGACCTGATGCCGCAGATCGGCCGCCAGGCCTTCCGCCGCTTCGGCTTCGTGCAGAGCTCGGTCGTCACCCGCTGGCCGGAAATCGTCGGCGAACGGCACGCGCAAGTGTGCATGCCGGAATCGATCCGCTTTCCGCCGGGCGGGAAGAGCGACGGCATCCTCCAGCTCGTCGTGCTGCCGGCCCACGCGCCGCTGATCCAGCACGTGATCCCCGAAATCATGGAGCGGGTGAACCGCTTCTTCGGCTACAAGGCCGTGACGCGGGTCAAGATGCGGCAAGGCGCGGTTAAGCCGCTCCATGCTGTTGAGCCGCCGAAAACGCCGCCATCGCTCAAGCCGATCCCGATGGAACTGGGAGAGAGCTTGCGCGACATCGGCGATCCGGAGCTGCGCACGGTGCTCGAATCGCTCGCCCGCAGTCTGGGCAATGGGCAGGAGGAAGAACAGGGATGAAGAAGCTTGCATTGGCCGCCGTGCTCCTGGCCGCCGCGCCGCTGGCAGTCGCCGCCACGGCGCACAACTGGCTCGCCACCGCCGCGGTGACCCCGGGCGGCCACCGGCTGGGCAACCCGGCCGCGCCGACCAAGCTGATCGAATTCGTCAGCTATACCTGCCCGCACTGCGGCCATTTCTTCAAGGAAGCCGACGTGCCGCTCAAGCTGGCCTACGTGCAGCCGGGCAAAGTCTCGGTCGAAGTCCGCCACGTGATCCGCGATCCGATCGATTATACCGCCGTGGTGCTCGCCGAATGCGGCGATCCGAAGAAGTTCTTCGGCAATCACGAGATGTTTTTCGCCAAGCAGGATACCTGGCTCGGCAAGCTCGAGGGCGCCAGCAAGGGGCAGCAGGATCGGTGGTACAACGGCCCGATTCCCCAGCGGCTGCGCGCCGTCGCCGCCGACGCCGGGTTCTACCCGATGATGGAAGGCCGCGGCTATTCGCGCGCCCAGGTCGATGCCTGCATCAACGACAGCAAGAAGGTCGACGCCCTGCTCAAGCAATCGCAGGCCGACGGCAAGCAATACGGCGTCAACAGCACGCCGAGCTTCGCGATCAACGGCAAGACGCTCGACATCCATTCGTGGGACGAGCTGCAGAAGGCTCTCCCGCCCGCGAAGTAACAAGCCTGTGCAAAAGGGCGCGCGCCTCGGTTAACGCGATTTGACCGCGGCGCGCGCTCCGCTAGCCTCAACCCTTCATTCGCCGGGAAGACGATCATGACCGCGTTCCGCCGCCTCGCTTTCACCGCCCTCGCCACCTCGGCCGCGCTCGCGCTCGCTTCGTGCGGCTCGAAGGACGACACCTCCGGCAGCGTCGCCAAGGCCGCGCCGGTCGCACCGGTTGCCCCGCCGGCGGGCCAGGCGTGGTCGGATGTGGTTTCCGCCACGCCCGACGGCGGCATGCTGAGGGGCAACCCCAACGCGCCGATCAAGGTCGTGGAATACGGCGCGCTGTCGTGCCCGCACTGCGCCAAGCTGTCGAACGACGGATCGAAGACCCTGACCGAGAAGTACGTCAACAGCGGCCGGGTCAGCTACGAATTCCGCAGCTACATCATCCACGGCTCGATCGACGTGATCCTGACGATGATGGCCGAATGCGCCGACAAGAGCGCGTTCTTCCCGCTGGTCGAGCAGATCTACGCCACGCAGGACCAGTGGATCGCGGTGGCCGAGAAAGCCGGCGCGCAAGCCCAGGCGGCCGGCAATCTGCCGCCGAACCAGCGGTTCGCGGCGCTGGCAGACGCTTATGGCCTGACGGACTGGTTCGCCGCTCGCGGCCTGTCGAAGGACCAGTCCCACGCCTGCCTCGCCAAGGCCGACCAGGCCCAGGCGATCGCCGCGCGGACCCAGAAATGGTACCAGGACCAGGGCATCGATTCCACGCCGACCCTGTTCATCAACGGCACCAAGCTTGAGGTGCCGGCCGGCAAGGAGCCGTGGGACGCTCTCCAGGCCGCGTTGCAGAACGCCGGCGCCAGGTAGCGCCGGAACCGGGGGCGGCGATCGATGCTCTTCCGCAAGCTCCGGCTGTCGGGCTTCAAGAGCTTCGTCGAACCCGCCGAACTGCGCATCGAACCGGGGCTGACGGGCGTTGTCGGGCCTAACGGCTGCGGCAAGTCCAACCTGCTCGAAGCGATCCGCTGGGTCATGGGCGAGAACTCGCCCAAGTCCCTGCGCTCGGGCGGCATGGACGACGTTATCTTCGCCGGCACCGCCCAGCGCCCGCCGCGCGATTTCGCCGAAGTGGTGCTCGACGCGGTCGAGAACGACGGCGAGGAGCTGCAAGTCACCCGCCGCATCGAGCGCGGCGCGGGCAGCGCCTATCGCGTCAACGGCCGCGACGTGCGCGCGAAGGACGTCGCCCTGGTGTTCGCCGACGCGGCGACGGGGGCGCACAGCCCGGCGCTGGTCAGCCAGGGCCGGATCGCCGCGGTGATCGCCGCCAAGCCGGCCGAGCGGCGGATGATGCTCGAGGAAGCAGCGGGGATCGCCGGCCTCCACGTCCGCCGGCGCGACGCCGAAGGCAAGCTCAAGCAGACCGAAGCCAATCTCGCACGGCTGGAAGATCTGATGGCCGGGCTCGACGCGCAGATCGCCACGCTGCGGCGACAGGCCAAGCAAGCCGAGCGCTACACCGCCTTGTCCGAACAGATCCGCGTCGCCGAGGCGCGGCTGCTGTTCGCCCGCTGGCGCGACGCCGCCGCCGCCGCCGAAGCGGCGCGCGAGCAGGCCAAGGGAGCCGACGCGCGGGTCGAAGGGGCCAAGCAGGCGGCTGACGCGGCACAGAAGGCGCAAGCCGCGCTCGCCGGAAAGCTCGCCGAAGCGCGCGACGAGCTGGCCGACCGGCGCGACGACGCCAGCGCGCACGGCCACCGCATGGCCGCGCTGAGCCACCAGCTCGAAGCGGCCGAACAGCGCCTCGCCGATCTCGACCGCCAGAAGGAGCGGCTCGAAGCCGACCGCGGCGATGCCGACCGGATGACCGCAGATGCCGCCGACGCGCTCAAGCGGCTGCAAGCGGAAGTCGAGGCGGGCGAGAAAACCCTCGCCGCTGAGGAAGCGCGACGGCCCGAGTTCGCCGCCCGGGCCGAGAACATGGAGCGCGCCGGCCGCGCCGCCGAGCTGGCGCTCGCCAAGGCGACGGCCGATCACGCGGGCGTTGAAGCCGAATGGCGCGTCGCCGAGGCCGAGGTGGCGCAGGCCCGCTCGCGGCTCGAGCGGGTGCTCGGCGAAAGGCGCCGGCAGGACGAGGCGCGCCAGGCGCTCACCGGGCAAGCCGACCCGGAGAAGGAACTGGCGCGCGCCAGGGCCGCTGCGACGGACGCGGCCACCCTCCTGACCCGCAAGCGCGCCGATCTGGAAGCGATGCAGGCGCGCAAGGAAACGCTGGCCGAAGCGCGCGACGAAGCGGCCAGCGCTTTGGCGACGGCTCGGGCCGAGCTGGCCGGCGTCGAGCGCGAATACGGCGCCCTCGCCCGCGACCGCGAAGCGCGTGCCCGGCAGGCGGCCAACAAGCACGGCCTGCCCGCCGCGCTCGACAAGGTCGGCGCCGAGCGGGGCTACGAACGGGCGCTCGCCGCGGTCCTGGGGCGCGATGCCAAGGCGCCTTTGGGCCTGCCCGAGCAGGGCAGCGAAGGGCGCTTCTGGACCGGCTCCGAGGCCCCGGCGAAAGTCGCCGACAGCCTGGCGGATCACGTGCCGCATTGCCCGCCCGAACTGGCCGCGCGGCTCGCGCTGGTCCACGTGGCGGAAACCGACGACGGGCGCCCGTTGCAGCCCGGCGAATGGCTCGTCACCCTGTCGGGCGCTTTGCGGCGGTGGGACGGCTTCGTCGCGCGGGGCGAAGGAGCGGCGGAGGCCGCGCGGCTCGAAGCGGAGAACCGCTTCGCCGATCTGGAGAAGGAGCTTCCGGCGCTGCGCGAGGCGTCGATGCAGGCGGATGCAGCGCATTCCTCGGCGAGCGAGGCGCTGTTGGCCTTGCAGCGCGAGCTGGTCGGCGCCGAGCGCGACGTCGCCCAAGCCTCCGAAGCGGAGCGCCAGGCCCTGCGCGCGGTCGACCAGGCCGAAGCCGCGCGCGAGCGGCTGGCGGCGCGGATCGAGCAGCTCGATGCCGCGGCGAAGGACCTTGCGGAGCAGCGCGGGCTAGCCGAAGCCGAGGTCAAGGCAGCGGAAGACAAGCGCGCCGCCCTGCCCGATCCGGAAAGCGGCCGCGCGACGCTGGGTGCCGCGCAAGCGCGCCACGAAGCCGCGCGCTCGGCGCTTCAGGCCGCGCTCGCCGAGCTGGCGGCGCACGACCAGGCCCTCGCGGTGGGCCGGGAGCGCGCCTCGGCGCAGCGGGCCGACATCCGCGGCTGGGAAGCTCGCGCCGGGGATGCCGCACGCCGGCTGGCCGACATGGAGCGCCGGTTCGAGGAAATCGCCGAGGAGCGCGCGGTCACCGCGGCCAAGCCCGAAGGCCTGATGCGCCAGATCGAGCAAGGCGACGCGGTGCGCGCCCGGCTCGGCGAGGAGCTGGCGGCGGCCGAAACGGCGGTCAACGAACTCTCCGTGCAGATGCGCTCAGCCGAAAGAACCCTGGCCGATGCCGCCGAAGCGCTCTCCACCGCGCGCGAACATCGTGCCGGGGCCGCCGCGGGCGCGGAGAACGAAGAGCAGCGCCGCGAGGAAATGGCCCGCATCTCCGGCGAGCGCTTCCAGTGCCCGCCGCCGCTGTTGGGCGAGCGCTTCGCTTTCGAGGACGGAAAGGTCAAGGATTCCCATGCCGAGAGCGAGGAGATGGACCGCCTCGTCGCCAGCCGCGAGCGGATCGGCCCCGTCAACCTCGTCGCCGCCGAAGAGCTGGCCAAGCTCGAGGCCGAGCACGGCTCGAGCGCGGCCGAGCAGGCCGAACTGGCCGAAGCGGTCAATCGCCTGCGCGGCTCGATCGGCAGCCTCAACCGCGAGGGGCGCGAGCGCCTCAAGGCGGCGTTCGAGGAAGTCGACCAGCACTTCCGCCGCCTGTTCACGCGCCTCTTCGAAGGTGGCCAGGCGCACCTCGCGCTGGTCGACAGCGACGACCCGCTTGAAGCCGGGCTCGAAATCTTCGCCCAGCCGCCCGGCAAGCGCCTGCAATCGCTCACCCTGCTTTCCGGCGGTGAGCAGGCGCTGACCGCCGTCGCGCTGATCTTCGCCCTGTTCCTCACCAACCCCGCGCCGATCTGCGTGTTGGACGAGGTGGATGCGCCCTTGGACGACGCGAACATTGACCGCTTCTGCGACCTCCTCGACGCGATGGTCGCCGAAACCCGGACCCGCTACCTGATCGTCACCCATAACGCGGTGACCATGAGCCGCATGCACCGCCTGTTCGGCGTGACGATGGTCGAGAAGGGCGTGAGCCGGTTGGTCAGCGTGGACCTGGGCGGCGCGGAGGAACTGCTGGCGGCGGAGTGACGGCTAAGGGTGGAAAGCGGACGCTCACGTTACTGGTTCGTCTAGCCGTCCGGAAGGTTGGCCAGCGAAACCCCGCCAAACGCTCTGACGCCATTCACCGCACATGCCTCTGATTTCTTCGAGATCGGCAGAAGCAAGACAGGGCCAACGACAGTGATGGCAGCTTGATTATTGCTAAGCGCCACCAAGTCGTAGCCCTCCAAGCCACCGCATCGGCGATCAATCTCGGTCAGCGCGGCTTGGAGTTCAGCTTTAGTTGCGAACCTTGGCTGCGAGCAACCTGCTCCCAGAATGGCTAACGCGAAGATCAACTGCCTCATGGTCCGAACATCCCCCCAAAGGGCGAATGTCCGCAATGGTCGTTACCGGACATCGCCGTCGTCACTCCCCCAAAATCATCGCCGCCACTTCCTCCACCGTGCCGGTGACCAGCAGCGGCGAGCTGCCGACAATGCCGACGTTGGTCTGGCCGTGCTCGCCGGACCTCAGCCAGGCGATGTTCGACGCGACAACGAGATAGTTGCCGCCGCGGGACTTGAGGGACACGAATTTCAAAGGAAGCGCCTCCTGGCCCCACCGGCCTAGCGGGCGCTGCTCTTTTTTCGATTAACGCGGCACGGCGAACCAGATCGTGTGCCGCGCGCCTTTGCCGTTGCTGCGTGCGCGGACGCCGACTTCGTCGACGGCGAAGCCCGCGTGGTGCAAGCGAGCGGCGAATTTCGGGTTCTTCGCTGCCGACCAAACCGCGAGGACGCCGCCGGGCTTGAGCGCGGCCTTCGCTGCAGCCAGGCCCTTGGCGGTGTAGAGCCGGCCGTTGTCCGCGCGCACGAGCCCGTCGGGCCCGTTGTCGACGTCGAGGAGGATCGCGTCATACGTCGCGCGCGCCTCGCCGATCGCCGCGGCGACATCGGCCAGGGTCACGCTCACCCGCGGATCGTCGAGGCAGCCGGCGGTCAGCGCCGCCATCGGCCCGCGCGCCCATTCGATGATCTCCGGCACCAGCTCGGCAACCGTCATCCGCGCCTGCGGCCCAAGCACGCGCAGCGCGGCGCGCAAGGTGAAGCCCATCCCGTAGCCGCCGATCAGCAGGTGCGGTTCGGCGCCGTCGCCCAGCCGCTCGACCGCCATCGTCGCCAGCGCTTCCTCCGAACCGCTCATCCGGCTGTTCATCAGCTCGTTCCGGTCGAGCACGATCATGAAGTCGCCGCCGCGGCGCATCAGGCGCAGCTCTTCGCCGTCCGGCGCGCGCGCCGTGGCCAGCAACTCGAGCGGGGTCATCAGGCGGGAACGGCGAGCGGGACAGGCGTGGCGGCGGAGCGCGGAGCCTGCGCCTCGCCGGCGTCGGCCCATTCCTTGCGCCGGCCGACCCACGGATTGAGGAACAGGAAGGGCAGCTTGAGGAACAGCAATTCCGAATGGACGAAGCCGTCCACCGCGCGTTCCCACCATTTCGGCTCGCGCTTGCCGTTCGCCCGCAGCCAGCCCTCGTAAGGCGCCCAATGGCTCGGCTCGTCCTTCCTGATGATGCCGAAGATGCGCAGCAGCACCGGGTCGCCGCGCACGAAGCGGTTGCCGAGCAGGATCTCGACCTGGCGATAGCCGCGCTGCTCGGTCAGCGCGATCACCCGGCACAAGCGCTCGAACAGCTTGTCGCTATCGATCACCGCCTGGGTATCGAGGTTGTCGATCCCCGAGCGGAACATGATCTCGATGAAGCGGTCGATGTGGCCGAACGTCCGGTCCACCGCCAACGGCATGACCCCGCGGCGTTCGAACCAGCGGCGGAACATCACGTAGTGCTTGCGCTCGTCGGCCCGGTGGCGCTCGATCGACGCGATCAGCTCGACATCGTCGGGCGAACGCGCGCGGACCGCGTCGAGCACCCGGTCGATGGCGGTGTACCCGCGGTGTTCGTTATAGATGTAAATCGACCCCAGCACGTCGAGGTAACGGCGGCCGAACGAGGCAAGCATGCACTTCTCCGGCGATGAGGAAACTGTGACCGTACTTTACCGCACAATCGCCGAACCGCCAAACGGTGCCGGTCAGGAATCGAGCACGAGCCGGGGGCCGGTCGCGCCGGACGCGCCCATCCGGTCGTCGCGGTTGTAGAGCTGGCACTTGTGCAGGCTTAGGCAGCCGCAGCCGATGCACTCGTCGAGCTTGGCGCGGGTGCGGGTAAGGAGCTTGATCTTGTCGTCGATTGCCGCGCGCATCGAATGGCTGATCTTCTGCCAGTCGCGCGGCGTGGGAGTGCGCCCTTCGGGCAGCGTGGCGAGCTGTTCCTCGATCTCGGCCAGCGCCAGGCCGAGGCGCTGGGCGATCAGGATGAAGCTGACCCGGCGAATGTCGGAGCGCAGATAGCGGCGCTGATTGCCGCGCGTGCGGACCGAATGAATGAGGCCCTTGTCCTCGTAGAAACGGATCGCCGAGACAGCCACGCCGGTCCGCGCGGCCAGCGCGCCGATCGCAATGACATCGTCCTTGGTGATTGCCGCCACGACCCTCTCCCGACCGCAAATATCGCTTTACCTCAAGCTAGCTTGAGGTTGCACGATAGGCAAGCGGGTTGATTCGCACCGCTCTCCCCACCGGCAGGATGGATCGCGTTTCGCCGTGGTCCATCAATTGAAGGGCAGTTATGCACAAAGGAACGACGGAGCACGGGAATCTCGCGGTGAGCGGCTTGGCACAATTGAACGACAGCCAATTGAGCCGCTATCTCGAGCGCGTCGGCCATAGCTGGAACGTGCGGCCGAATCTCGAGACCCTGCGCTCGCTGCATCGCGCGCATGTGACCGCGATCCCGTTCGAAGCGCTCGACGCGCAACTCGGCATCGTGCCGAGCCTCGAAGCGGAAGCAATCTTCGACAAGCTGGTGGAGCGGCGGCGCGGCGGCTGGTGTTACGAGATGAACGGGCTGTTCGGCGCGGCGCTGCAAGCGATCGGCTTCGACGTCACGCGCGTTTCCTGCGGCGTGATGCGGCAGGACGGCGGCGAGGAGCGGATGGGCACGCACCTGGCGCTGCTGGTCAATTGCGACGGCCGCTGGCTGTGCGACGTCGGCTTCGGCGGAAGCCTGCTCGAACCGCTGCCGCTGACCGCCGAAACGCGCACCGAGGCGATCTACACGCTTTCGCTGCAGCAGACCGACGACGGCTACTGGCGCTTCACCGAGTGCGCCGACAAGCCGTTCGGCTACGACTTTCTCCCCGTCCCCACCGACGAAGCGCTGCTGGCCGCCAAGCGCGACTGGCAGGCGACGCACGCGGCGTCGAACTTCGCGCTCAACCTGGTCGCCCAGAAGCGCCATCCCGATCGGCATCTTATCCTGCGCGGGCGGCTTCTGACGGAACGGCGCGCGGGCGGCTCGACGGAGCGCCTGATCGCCAGCCCGCAGGAACTGGTCGCCGTGCTGCGAGAACAGTTCGGCATCGACGAGCCGCGCATCGCCGAAGCCTGGCCGCGCATCGTCGCGCGGCATGCCGAGCTGTTCGGCCAGGCCTAGGGGCGTATCTCGATCGGCGTCCCGTCCGGCACGAGGCGCCACAGTTCCTCGATCTCGCCGTTGGACAGCGCGATACAGCCGTCGGTCCAGTCGCCCGGCTCGCGCCCGGTTGCGAGGGAGTTGGGTTGCCCATGGATGAAGATCTCGCCGCCGGGCCTGCGGCGGTAAGCGGCGGCGATCTCGCTATCGGCCGGGCTCGGGTACGAAATGTGCAGGCTCAGGTGGTATGCGCTGCGGGGGTTGCGGTAATCGATGGTGTAGCGCCCTTCCGGCGTGCGGCTGTCGCCTTCGAAGCGCTTTGCCCCCACTGGATCACCGCCGAGTTGCAGGCGGGTGTACGTCCGGAAGGCTCGCCCGTGGTTGTAAAGCACCAGCGTCCGGTCCGACTTGTCGACCAGCAGGAAGTCGGCCTCTTGCGGAACCGCCGCGGGCGGCGGCGCGGCGACCTGGCTCCGCACCGGCGGCGGCGGGACGAAGGAGACCGGAGGCGGGACCTCGACCGCGCGCGGCGCAGCGCATCCCGCAACCCCTACCAGCAGCAGGAGAGCGGCGCGCCTCACCGCCCTAGTCCGCGAAAGGATCGCGCACGAGGATCGTGTCGTCCCGCTCCGGACTGGTCGAAACGCTGGCGACCGGGCACTCGATCAGTTCCTCGATCCGGCGGATGTACTTGACCGCTTCGGCCGGAAGCTGCGCCCAGCTGCGCGCGCCGGCGGTCGACTGGCTCCAGCCGGGCATTTCCTCGTACACCGGCTCGCACTCGGCTTGCTCGGCGGCGTTGGCCGGAAGGTAATCGAGCGTCTGCCCGCGCACTTTGTAGCCGGTGCAGATCTTCAGCGTCTCGAACCCGTCGAGCACATCGAGCTTGGTCAGCGCAATGCCGGTCACGCCGCTGATCGCGCAGCTCTGCCGCACCAGCACCGCGTCGAACCAGCCGCAGCGGCGCTGGCGCCCGGTGACCGTGCCGAACTCATGACCGCGCTCGCCGAGGCGTTGGCCGTCCGCGTCGTCGAGCTCGGTCGGGAACGGCCCGGAGCCGACCCGGGTGGTGTAAGCCTTGACGATGCCGAGCACGAAACCGGCGGCGTTCGGCCCCAGCCCGCTGCCGCTGGCGACCGTGCCGCTGACGGTGTTGGAGCTGGTGACGAACGGATAAGTCCCGTGGTCGACATCGAGAAGGACGCCTTGCGCGCCTTCGAACAGGATGCGGCGGCCGGCCTTCTTCTCGTCATTCAACCGGCGCCAGACGGGCTGCGCGAACTGCTGCACGAACGGGGCGATTTCCTTGAGCTCGGCGAGCAGCTTGGCGCGGTCGACCGGCGGCTCCTTGAACCCGGCGCGCAGCGCATCATGGTGCGCGCGCAGGCGGTCGAGCTGCGGTTCGAGCTCGTCGAGATGCGCGAGGTCGCAGACCCGGATCGCGCGGCGGCCGACTTTGTCCTCGTATGCCGGACCGATGCCGCGCCCGGTCGTGCCGATCTTGCCTTTGCCCGCCGCCGCTTCGCGCAGGACATCAAGGTCGCGGTGGAGCGGCAGGATCAGCGTGCAATTATCGGCGATGCCGAAGTTGGCCGGCGTAATCGACACGCCCTGCCCTTCGAGCCGCTCGACCTCCGCCTTGAGCGCCCACGGATCGAGCACCACGCCGTTGCCGATCAGCGACAGCGTCCCGGTGACGATTCCCGAAGGGAGCAGCGACAGCTTGTAAGTGGTGTTGCCGACGACCAGCGTATGCCCGGCATTGTGCCCACCCTGGAAGCGCACCACGACATCCGCGCGGCTGGCCAGCCAATCGACGATCTTGCCTTTGCCCTCATCGCCCCACTGGGCGCCGATCACGGTGACGTTGGCCAAGCTGAAATCGCCTTTTCGAAAGCAAGCGGCGCGGCCCTAGGGAATACCGTCCGGCAGGGCAACCGGACTCGACACGATTGCCCCCAATCGGAGCGACTTGTCGGTGACGCCGAAGGCACGCTAGTCACGGCCTGGTGGCGAGAGGCGGCATGATCGCGGGATGGGACGGCGCGGCTGTGAACCGGCGGTGGCGCATCGCGCTTGCCTTGCTCGCGCTCCCTCTTTTCGCGCTATCCTTCTTCACTCGGATGGTGCCGTTTCCATCCGGGGACACCGGCATATTCCAGTTGGTTGGCTACCGCCTGCTGGCCGGCGACCGCCTCTATGTCGATGTTTACGACAACAAGGATCCGCTGTTCTACTACTTCACCGCCGCCACCCTCGTCGGCGGGCCTTTCGTTCAGTATCTCGCGGAGCTCGCTCTGGTGCTCGGCACCGGGTGGCTGACGGCGGCCATCGCCCGGCGCTGCCGGCCCGAGACGCCGCCCGTGATCCTGGTCGCGATCGCGGCCGCTGCGGCGTACATCACCACCGGGTGGTTCTGGGGCGCGGCATACCGGCCACGCCGGCCACGTTTCTCGCGGTGCTGGCAATGGCTGCGATCGTTTTCGACCGCCCGGCGGTGGCGGGAATCGCGCTGGCGGCAACCCTGTTCACCGATGTCATCTACTTCCCGATCCCGACCTGGTTCGTGGCGGTGTTTTGCCTCGCGCGGTTCGGCGACTGGAGAGCCCGACTGCGCTCGCTGGGCGCGGTGGCGGCGGCCGGGGTTGTCGCAACGGCGGCGGTTCTCGCCCTGCTGTTCGTGCGAGGAGAGCTGGCGGGCTACGTCGCGATGCTCGGCAAGAACGTGCGCTACTCGCAGGACAACTGGGTCGCTTCGACGAGCCTCGCCGGCAGTGTGGCAAACCATCTTTCGGCGAGCTTCCAGTTCGGCTAAGTTGTGCTGCCCGCGTGCATCGCGTGTGTCGCCCTGTTGATCGTCAGCGCCCGCAAGGAACCCTGGTCGACGCCTGCGCGCGCGGCCTGCCTGGCGGGCGCGTGGATGTTTCCGGTGCTGCTGCTCGAAAGCGCGGCGATCGTGTTCTTCGGTCAGCATCTCGGGCCCTGGCTGCTGCTTCTCGTCCTTTCGCTCGCGCTCGTCGTGTGGCCGCTGCTGCAACTGCGCCGCTGGTACGTGACGCTCGCGCTGGCAGCGGTGCTGATCAGCGCGGTGCCGTGGACACGGGAGCAGAAGCCGGTCTCCAATCCGCTGCACTTCGCCGAGCGCATGCGGAACTTGCGCTCGCTCTCGCCGGAGACGGTCCTCCTGCGGCAAATGGCGGGCGACAGCGCCGCCACTTACGCCAGGCTCGGTTCCAACGACGATTGGCACCATGCGCTCGGCACCGAGCACTACCGGCTCGCCTGCGCCGAGTTTCACGAATACCAGTTCTACTCCGTCGAGCGCCTGCAAAAGATCCTGCGCTGCGCGACGACCGCCGACTTCGTCATCATCCATCTTCTGCCCGATCGCGTTTCCGCCCGCGAGGACTGGCTCCCGCCGAAGTCGCGCATCGCCGAGCTCAACGCGCGCTGGCTGGACTTCGGCCGCGCGGCCGGACGGGTCTTTTCGCACGGCTACGCCTGCGTCGATGGCGGACCCGGTTTGCGCGTGTGCCGCCGGCTGACGACGCGTTAGGCACGCGGCGATAAGTTTACTGGGTGTTTGCGTACTTTTACCTAATTAACTGTAATTAAACCTTAAATATTTTTCTGCCGTGGAACCGCCCGCCCGCCGAGCGCTTGAGAGTGCATGGTCGATGACGCTCTCCTCCGATCGCCGAAAGTCATGCTTGGCAATTCCGACTTGCGGCGCGGAATCGTTCTCGCCGGCGCGGCCGAGCAGATGTTCTTCTTCGGTGCCCCGCTCGCCCACGTCGTCGCTTTCGAACAGTGGCAGCGCGACCAGCGCCTGCAGCAGACCTACCGCCGGCAGCGGCGGTCGACTCCTCCGCGTCTGTTGACGCTGGTTCCACTGTCCCCGGGAGAAAGCGCATGAGCCGTGCGAGCGCCAACTTTTACGTCAAGTGCCGCTCGCGCGGGCTCGACCGGTCGGGGCGCGTGCACGACCTCACCCAGGCGGGCTGCCTGCTCGATGCCGGCAATGGCTTCGCGCGGGCCGGCGATCTCGTCGCCGTGCGCTTCGATACCGGCTTGCGGGTGACCGGCAGGGCAACCCTGCTTCACGGCCGCATCGCGCGGATCGAATTCGATCGGCCGCTGCACGACGCCGTGTTCGCGCACCTCACCGGGATGACGGGGCATGCCACACCAACGGAGCGCAGCTTCGCCGCTCCGCGCCACGCGGTGGGCGGCGCGCGGGCTCTGAGCTAGAGAGCGATTGCTTTACTGCCGTCGAGACGATGCGAGCAGCCGAGGGCGCGGGCATCATCGGCTTCGGACAGCGCGGCGATCGTGCGCCGGCCCGCCGCCCGGAGCGCTTTGGCCGCCGCGCGATCGTGTCCCAGCGGCAGGAAAACCGTGTCCGGGCGCGTCTGCGCAGTCGCGGCCGCCTCGACCAGATCCTCCGGATAAAGCGAAAAGCCGGTCGCTGGCTCGTCGCCGCCGCCGATGCGGTAGGTTCCGCCGCGGCCCAGCGCTCCGCGCACGCTGTCGGCATAAACCGTAAAGCCGAACCAGCTCTGGTACTCGAAATCGTGCCGTTCGCTCGGATCGAGCGAGAGGCGGGCGCGATGCGCGACGCGCCCGGCGATCTGCTTCAGCCCGTCGATGCGCGAGGCCAGCGCGCCGCTGGCGTCGATCCGCGAGAGCCGCTCGATCGCCTGCTCGAACGGGCCGGCGGCATAGAGCAGCGGAAGGTAGGCTTCCCCGCCGGCTTCCTTGAGCGCTCCCGCATCCTTGGCGTCGAGCTCGCGGCGGACCGCGGCGATCTGCCCGGTTTCAAGCGGGAATTCCTCGGCCGCGAGAGTATCGACCAGGTCCGGCAGGGTGAAATCGATCGAGATCCCGGTGGCGCCCATCGCTTCGAGCGTGGCGATGGCCAGCTCGACGATCTCGGCCGCCGCCGCCGCGCTATCGCTGCCGACGAGTTCCGCGCCGACTTGCAGCGCCTCGCGCCGCGGGTCGAGCTGATTGCCGGCGATCCGGGCGACTTGCCCCGAATAGCACAGACGCAACGGCCGCGGACGATCGGACAGGCTCGTCGCGGCGATGCGGCCGACCTGGACGGTCATGTCGGAGCGCAGAGCCAGGGTCCGCAAGCTCTTCGGATCGACGAAGCGAAACATCTTTCGCGTCGCGAAACCGTGCATGCGCCGGGCCATCGAGCTTTCGAACTCGATCAGCGGCGGGCTGACGAGGTCGTAGCCCCACGAATCCATCTTCTCCAGGGCGGCGCGCTCGATGCCCGCCGCGGCTGCGGCGCTTTGCGGCAGGCGGTCCTCGAGGCCCTCGGGCAACAAGTCGCGGGTCGGGTCGGTCATCCTGAGCCCCCTACAATCTCCGTCATCCCAGCGGAAGCTGGGATCGCTGGCCGCGCACGCAGAGCCCGGCGGCCAGCGATCCCGGGTCAAGCCCGCGACGACGTTCAGAACGCCAGCGCCTTGACGTTCTTCACGCCCTGCAGCTGGCAGGCCTTGTCGACCACTTCCTGCGGGATCGCCTGATCGACGCTGAGCAGCAGCACGGCTTCCCCGCCCGCCTCGCGGCGGCCGAGGTGGAAGGTGCCGATGTTGATCCCGGCCTCGCCCAGCAGCGATCCGATGCGGCCGATGAAGCCCGGCGCGTCCTCGTTGACGATGTAGAGCATGTGGCCGGCGAGATCGGCCTCGATCCCGATGCCGAAGATCTCGACCAGGCGGGCCTCGGCGCCGAACAGCGTGCCGGCGACCGAGCGATCGCCCTGGCTGGTCGCCACCGTGACGCGCACCAGCGTGTGATACACGCCCTCACGCTCGTTGCGGATCTCGCGCACTTCCATGCCGCGTTCCTTGGCGAGGAACGGCGCGTTGACCATGTTCACGCTCTGCGAGAAGTGCTTCATCAGCCCGGCGAGCACCGCCGCGGTGATCGGCTTCTGGTTGAGCTGCGCCGCGGCGCCTTCGACCTCGACGCTGATCTTCGGCAGGTTGCCGCGGGCGAGCTGGCCGATCAGGCTGCCGAGGTTCTCGGCCAGCGCCATGTACGGCTTGAGCTTCGGCGCTTCCTCGGCCGACAGCGACGGCACGTTGAGCGCGTTCGTGATCCCGCCGCTGACCAGGTAATCGCCGATTTGCTCGGCCACCTGCAGCGCCACGTTGACCTGCGCCTCGCTGGTCGAGGCGCCGAGGTGCGGCGTGCAGATGAAGTTCTTGGTGTGGAACAGCGGGTGGTCGGCGGGCGGCGGCTCGACCGCGAACACGTCGAGCGCGGCGCCGGCGATGTGGCCGGAATCGAGCCCGTCCTTCAGCGCCGCCTCGTCGATCAGCCCGCCGCGGGCGCAGTTGACGATGCGCACGCCCTTCTTGGTCTTCTCGAGCCGCTCGCGATTGAGGATGTTGCGCGTCTCGTCGGTCAGC
>Ga0207652_10002168_pt1 | contig 16790 bp, 20 predicted proteins | sample KBSC63BmetaG_FD_184334 | JGI IMG/M metagenome (GOLD analysis project Ga0207652, IMG submission 184334) | Corn rhizosphere microbial communities from Kellogg Biological Station, Michigan, USA - KBS C6-3B metaG (SPAdes) (version 2) | ecosystem: Host-associated > Plants > Roots > Rhizosphere ... | reverse complement strand
GCAGAAACTTTTACTTCCGCGCGACTATTTTTTCTTCTTTATTTCCTGCCCCACCGCATCCACCACTTCCGAAGGCACCATGCTCGCTTTCACTATGAATTTCGTGGCACCCAAATCCATCGCCTTCTTTTTGTCGGCTTCGTCGCTTTGGTTCGAAAGTGCGATAAGCGCGGCATCTTTGGCCAATTTTTCTTTATTGATGGTATCGAGCAGAAAAAATCCGTCTTCCTGCGGCATGATGAGGTCGAAAATGACCGCGTCGGCGGCAAAACCGCCGCGCAAAGTGTCGAGTGCGTTCCTGACGGAGAGCGACGCATGCGCATTGTATCCAGCCTGCGTGAACTTCATCGCATACATATCAAGCAGGAATTTATCGTCATCAACGATAAGAATATTTGCTTTATTCGCATTCTTTTCATCGGCCATAATGTTATTGCTCTGCGTTCTCGTTTTTGGGAACCACTACTTGCTCCTCCGGCTCCGTGTCCCCCGCCAATAGGAGCGACGAGAGCTGGTTCACCTCCGAGAACGGAATCTTTTTATCAAAAGCTTTTAAAAGCGCATCTTCTTTTATCGTGAGCATGCCCTGCGAGCGGGCGGCAGCCCACAGTTTGGATTCTACCGCATCTTCAAGGATTATCTTTTCGAGTTCAGAAGTCATCTCGAGCACTTCGAATGCCGCCATACGGCCGCGCATGCCGGTCGGACATGTCGGCGACGGTTCGGGCTCGTAGATATTGGGAGGAATCTTGAAACGGAATTTCTCCGGCAAAGACGCCTGTTCGGCTTGTATCGCTTTTATGTCGCTCGCCGTAAGCGGCATCTCTTTGCCGTTGCCGTCGCAGAGCGTGCGCGTAAGACGCTGTGCAACGACCGCAACCAAAACCGGCGGAATGAGATACGGCTCGACACCCATGTCTATGAGACGCGGGATCGTACCGATAGAGTCGTTGGTGTGAATGGTTGAGAGTACCAAGTGGCCGGTAAGGGCCGCCTGTATCGCGAGCTTGGCTGTCTCGGAGTCGCGGATCTCGCCCACCATGATCACGTCAGGGTCTTGGCGCAGCGTGGTTCTGAGACCGTTGGCAAACGTGTAGCCGATCTCGGGTCGCACCTGTGACTGTGTGACACCGTCGACGTAATATTCGATCGGGTCTTCGAGCGAGAGCACATTTTTGTGTTCGCGGTCGACTTCGGTGAGCATCGAATAGAGCGTCGTGGACTTACCGCTACCCGTAGGACCACAAATGAGGATCAAGCCGTGCGGTTTGGCGACCGCTCTCCTGAGTGCGCCCAGATTCCTCTCGGTAAGACCTATCTGATCGAGCGGAATGAATCCCTGGTCGCGGTCAAGAATACGTATCACGACTTTTTCACCGCTGTATGAAGGAAATGTGGAAACGCGGAAGTCTACGGGCCTGCCGTCGATCTGCGCGCTGAAGCGGCCGTCTTGCGGTTTGCGCTGTTCATCGAGGCGGATAGACGCAAGGACTTTTACGCGGGCGACGAGCGCACGCTGCGTATTTTGCGGGAGGATAACGCTCGTATGCAAATCGCCATCGACACGGTAGCGCACGCGCACACCCGTAGGAAGCGGTTCGATATGCACGTCGGACGCGCGTCCGTCTATCGCGTAGCGCAGAATCGTGGAAACGAGCTTTATCGCCGGCGCATCTTCCTGGATTGTCGGCATACCGGAAATGCCGGTTTTTTGCATGACCGGCGCGTCAAGATCAAGCGGCGCTTCTTCCGACTGGATCTGTACGTCCTTGTTTTTCTGCTGTTCGGAGGCGAAGTCGGTGACGGCGCGATCCACTTCTCCGCCGAGCTGGCGATACATCGCAAGCACGCGCTCGAGGTCTTGCTCGCTGATGCGGAAGACCTTGAAAGGCATGCCCGTTGCGCGCGAGATGAAGTTGAGCGCGTCAACCGCCTGGATGGAATCCGGGTCGGTCATGCCGACTTCGAGGACGCCTTCCTCTACTGCCAATGGCGCGATGCGATAGTGCGCCGCGCTTTCTTCCGGAATATAGCGCAAAACATCGTACGGAATTTTTCCGTCCGGGACTTGGCGCGAAGGAACTTGTACGGCGAGCCCCGCTTGGTCACCTTGTTGCGGCGTCGTGAAAAATGTCGGCATATATCTCTATAGTATACGCCCTAAAAACAGCTTCCCCATTTTATTGTCCGGCGGGTATGAACAGCTGCGCACCGCGGGTAGTACTCGCGTTTATAACGATGTTGCTGCCCAAGGGTGCGAACGGATTCGGGCGTCCTATCGGTTCAGGAACTATCGCCGTCGAGAAATCTTTGAGGCTCTGGAAACCCGGATCTGAAAAAAGTGAGCCGTCGAGTTTCACCGCGCGAAGCGCAAGGAGCGTCGCTACAAGGTCTTGGTCGGGGCCGGAACTCACGTCGTCGGTAGTGAGAAGCGAGCTATCGGACGGCGCACTGCTTGAAGAGAGCCCGATCCAGACACCTACCGCGAGGAGCAGTGCGACGACGATGACGATTATTTTGTGCGAGAGGATGAAATTGATCATATTATTTGAGCCAATAGGTCCTGAGCGTGACGTCATATCCGTATTGTCCTGCGGCGGCGGTATTCGAGCTCGCAGTGAGATTGAGCGATACGAGGTCGACAACGCGCAATGATTGCTGGAGATCGGTAAGGAGCGACATGAAGTTCGCATATGTTCCTTGCGTCGCAAAATGAATGGTCACTGAATCGTATTTCTGGCCGCTCGCGCCTATTGTCGCCGTGCCTGTCGTGTCACCTACGGTCGAAGCAGGTGTCGAGACGTCGACGTTCTGTATCGGCATCTGATATTTCGACGCCATATTGCTGAGGTCGAGAATGAGCGCGACGTTGTCTACATGGTCGGGAAGCAGTTTTTGCACGCGGTCCAGATCCGACGGAGTAAAAGAATTGTAGCGCGAGAGAAGCTGTTGCTTGAGTTGCTGGAGCTCGCTGGCTTTCTCGAGCGCCGCATCATACTGCGCGGATTCGGCTTTAATCTCCCCCACGCCATCATATGTCGGCTTCGTGTACCAGAAAAATATTACACCGGCGATAACGAGTGCGAGGATTGCGAAAATGTAACGGATCATACTATTGGGTGGATTTCGTTTGGGTTTGAGCCGACTGCTGGCTCTGTCCGCCGCCACTTTCACCGCCAAAGGGCGAGGCCGGCGTTTGCGATTGCTGCTGCTGTGCGGGTTGTGCTGATTGCGGATTTTGCGCCGCTATCATTTGTTCGTAGCTGAGCACCTTCGGATTCAAGACCACGGAAAGGCTGAAATGTACACCGTCCGGCTGCCGACCGATGTTGGCAAAGATCGGGTCGGCGATGACGGCATTTTTGCTGAAGACCTGCGCTTGAAGAGCGATGGAGTTCACGCTCTGCGCAACGCCGTTGAATTTTACGTTTATGTGCTGCAAATCATTTTCGTCGATCTGCATCGAGGTGAATTGGATAGTCGAGAGAGTCGCTTGCGAAAGGGCGTCGAGAAATAACGTGGGAGCAATATGCTGCGAGAGAATGGTCGAGCCCGCATGCATGCGGTCGTCGAGCCGCGTGAGCTGTTGGATGAGTGAAGGATCGAATGCGTCTTTCGCCCGCTGCAGCGCCTGTTTCTTGGAATCCAGCGACGTCTGCATGTACTGTTTGTATACAAAGACAGCTCCAGCGAGGGCGCCGGACGCGACAACAAGAACGATGCAGAGCAATAACACGAGTTCGGAAAATCCTGCGCCGCCTCCGATGCGCGGTGCGGCAACCTTAACCTCCCCTGCATCTTGCGGGATGAATGATGACTGAATGCCGCTTTCCATAGATTAGTTGTGTTTCAAATTTCTGAGCGCGAGCCCGACGGACACTGCAAATCCGGGCCCTATTTCGCGCAGAACCGCTTCAAGGAATGCCGGTGCCTCGGTGTGTCCGAACGGATTGGCGATGTCGACTTCCCCGCTCAAGTTCTGCTTCGCGAACGCAGCCAACCCCGGAAGAGACGCTCCGCCGCCGGTTAATACCACGTGCGCAACGTTCTTGTTATACCGCTGTCCGTAGCTCAATAGTACCCTGTTTACTTCACTGAATATACGCGTGAGTGTTGATAACAAAGCTGTTTTGATGCGGTCGTTCTCATCCACGGAGTATGCAGTCGAGTCGATGAGGCCGCGTTCGCGCTTCACACGTTCGGCTTTGTCGAAATCCCATTCGAGCGTGCGGCTCAGGGTCTCTGTCATGTGTTGTCCGCCTTGCGTGAGCAAATGTGTAAGGCGGACGATCCCGCGCTCTACTATATACATCTTGGTGGTAGAGGCGCCGAGGTCGACGACAAGAATAGGCGCAATCCCGTGACTTAAGGCAGAGCGCAGTGCGCTGAAAATCTCGATCTCAAAAAAACTCACGGTGAGCCCTGCGGTCGCGGCCATAGTCTGGTACTGATGCAACAGATCATTGTGTATCGCCACCAGGAAGACTTCTTGGCCTTTCGCTTGTATCGGCTTTTTGTCCTGCAGCTGATCGAACGCACTCGACTCCCCTTCTTCTTTCGGAATGATGAACCAGTCGAGAGAAACTTCGGAAACAGGCACGGGAATATATTTGCGCGCTTCTATCGGCACGATGCGCTTCAATTGCTCCTCGTCTACGTTCGGAAGATCAAGGACTGATACAAGACTTCCCGAAAATGGGATCGAAACACCGCCCGCACGCGCCGTGATGTTCGCTTCTTTCATAAGGTCGGTGATGGCTTCCGCGGTTTTTTCCGGCGGAAGCTTCACGGCTTTGCCTATCGGCTGGTTGCCGTAGGGTCCGAGCGCAATCTCGCCATACGTTTCGAGAACTGCGATGCCACGTGACGCGCGCAGCTGTACTATTTTTACCGAACTTGCGCCGATATCGATGCCGAGAAAGCTTGTATCGCCTTTCGGGGCGAGCGATTGCACTTGTTTGAATATGTTTCCCAGATTGAATGCCATGAAGAATTAGGTGCTCAAGAGAAGCAACGCAAAAAATCCGAGGCGGAAAATCGGGACATTACAAAAAAGTATAGCACGCAATAAACGGCTCAAACGCGAGCTATGCGTAGCCCGCGGCGCAAAGGTTTCGCTTCGAAGAACTGTCTGAGGCCGCCTAATTTCCTCCGGGGAAATTAGGACGGACGAGTTTTCGAAGAAGCAAGCCTTTGCGCCGTGGGCGGAGGACTCAAAGCTGATTCACTTTTGCGGCAACAATGAAATCATTTTCGGAAAGCCCTTTGATGGCGTGTGTCGTGAGTTTGATGCGCACGTAGCCCCAACCCATTTCGATATCAGGATGATGCCCTTCACCCTCTGCTATGGCGCCGACTTTATCCGTAAACGCGAGCGCTTCCTTAAAATCCTTAAATTTGAATTCGCGGGAGAGCAATTTTCCGTCGTCGGAGACCAGCCAACTCGGCGTTTGTTTTACTAGTACATCGGCCTCTACCTTATTAAGTGGCGGTACGTCGCCTTCGCACGCCACGCATTTCTTTTGCGTTAATTCCATATTAATAGTATAGCAAAACGGCATGCCCTACATCAAAAGCGCCGCCCTGATCGTCTTGGACACCATTTTGCCCGAGCGGGCCCGTGCAGCGCGCGTGCGCAAGCGTTCTATATCGGACTTTTCTCTTGTTCCGACCGAACACTCACTTTTGAACGAGAAAATCACTACTCTTTTGGACTACAAAGACCCTGGCGTATCCGACCTCATACGGGCGCTTAAATACGAACGCTCCGGCCATGCAGCGAAAATCTGCGCCGAAGCGCTATCCGACTATCTCCGGGAAGAGCTCTCGAGCATGCGGGTGTTTTCCGCGCGCAAGATAGTGCTTGTCCCGATGCCGCTGCATGCGTCGCGCGTCCGCGAACGCGGCTTCAATCAGATGGAAAAAGTCTTTTCATATCTGCCGGCGGAATGTAAGGACGGTTCATCGTCAAGAACAGAATTGAAAGCACTACGGCGCGTGAAGCCCACGCCGCAGCAGGCAAGGCTTAGCCGCGCGGAGCGTCTGAAAAACGTCGCAAATGCGTTCGAAGCTGACGCAAAAAGCGTAGCGGGCACGCACATTATCCTTATCGACGACGTTACGACGACCGGCGCAACGCTTGCGAGCGCCGCGAAACCATTGCGGAAAGCCGGTGCAAAAGTCACTCTTATCGCGCTTGCGAGAGCGTAAAAGCGCGGGATAATTGCGGGATGGGTCAGCACAAAAAGCTTCCTCTCGTCCCTGAGCGCGGGACAAAGCTCACGCGCGAGAATCTCAACGAACATTTCCACGCGAATCTCCATTTCGAACGCACATGGACGGACGAAATCGCCGATTTTCTCACTATGGAATTTGGTACGGTCGCATTTTTAATATTGAATGCGCTTTTCTTTGTCGTCTGGATGGCGGCGAATCTCGGGCTTCTCGGGAACCGCCCGTTCGATCCGTTTCCTTTCAATCTTCTCACGATGACCGTTTCGCTCGAAGCGATATTCCTCTCCATCATCGTTCTCATTAGTCAGAACAAACAGAGCAAGGTCGCCGACATCCGCCAACAGATAGATTTCGAGATAAACGTCCGCGCAGAGGAAGAGATCTCAAAAATTCTCGAGCTCGTCGACCAACTTAGAAAAGCTCAGGGCATCAAAACAAGAGATCGAGAACTCGAGGAAATGAAAAAACCGATAGATCTTCAGAAAATCCAAAAAGCCGCAGAGGAACAGAACGGAAACTGACTATTTTGCGAGCTTTTCAATGTAGGTAAAATCTTTTTCCGAGACCGGCTGGACGCTGAGCCTAGGTATTTTCCACAGAAGCATGTCTTTGAGCGCGGCTTCTTTTTTCATTGCGACCGCATCTATGGGATATTTCAATTTCTTTTCGAACGCAATATCCACGAGCATCCAGATCGGCCGCTCTTCGGTGGCCTTCGGGTCATAGTAATCCGATTTTTTATCGAACTGCGTCGGGTCCGGATACGCATGTGATGCGACTTTGGCAAAGCCGTACACGCCCGGCACTTTGCAGCTGGAATGGTAGAAAAGACAGCGGTCGCCTATCCGCATATCATCGCGCATGTAATTGCGCGCACGGAAATTGCGCACGCCGGTCCACGGGCTCTTTCCGTCTTTTTCGAGCATCTCTATCGGATAGATGTCGCCTTCCGTTTTCAAAAGCCAGAAATTCATACCATGATTTTCGCCGCCTTGATAATCTCATCCGCGACCGTCTGCGCGTCAAGTGCCCCATCTACGGTGTGATCGGCCCATTTTTCGTACAACTGCACGCGCTCTTCGAAAAGCTCTTCGAACATCTTGCCGTCTGGGTTTACAATGCCGCGCGGCGCCTCGGCTATGCGCTCCCGGATTATCCCGATCGGAACCTTTAGATAGAAAACAGTCGAGAATTTCTTGAGGAATTCCATCGCGGTTTCCCTGTATATGATGCTTCCTCCGGGAGAAACCACTACATGATCTTTATCTTTGCAGTTTTCTATGAGGCGTGCCGACTCGACATCCAAGAGCACGTCCGCACCCAATGTATCCAATACTTTCTGGAGCGGCATGTCATATTCCTGCTCGAGCAACGCGTCAACTTCGAAAAACGTGAACCCGATTTTCTCCGCCAATTTCTTTCCTACGTACGATTTCCCTGCTCCAGGCATTCCGATGAGCGTAACGTTCATGTGAGTCACTGCGACATCTTGAAGCCGATATAGATGCCGGCTATCGCGCCGATTGTGCCGAGAATGAGCGATGCGAACGAGAAAATGTTGGTATCGCCCCAAAGCGCTGGGACATAGCCGCCTATCATCGAGCCCAGGACCATGCCGACCCAAACGAACGGTTTGGAGTTCATGTTTATATTGTACACCTACGCGCGGCGCGTTTTGGGGCGTAGGTCAAGAATATGACTCTGGCCGATATCATCTCCTTGAGCAAATTCTTCCTCAAGTTCTATACCGACTTCTTCGAGAACTGGCCGTGCGGCAGCACGCCTAAGCGGTACTTCAGGCAGGAAGAACACTGCGACAAGCGCAACCGCCATCAACGCCATAGTGACGATATAAATATGATCCACCGACTGCGTGAACGCGAGCTTTATCACGTCGACAAAATGACTGAACGATTGCATGGCCTGCTCGTGCATCGCCGGCGGCAGCTGCGAGAGTTGCTGTGTGATCTGCGACTGTGTCGAAGGATTCAGGATCGCCTGGACCGAGTTGTTGTCGATATTGGCAAGTGGCGTATTCGGATCCGCTTGGCGGATCGTGGCAACGAACGGATCACTTCCGATGTCGGTGAGCCTCTGTGCGAGCTGGGAATTCATGACGCCGCCAAAAATCGCGGTGCCGACGGTGCCTCCGACGGAACGGAAGAGCTGCGTGCCCGCAGTAACTTCTCCTAGGCGCTCTTTCTGAAACGCGCTCTGCACGGCAATGGTGAATATCGGCATCGTTACGCCGAGCCCGAGGCCCAAAAGTACCATGCGTGCCGAAAGCATGAAATTACTCGTATCCACTCCGATCGTGGAAAACCAGAACATGCCTGCGGTGACGAGCGCCATGCCGACGATAGAAATAATCTTGTATTTTCCGGTGCGTGAAATTATCTGTCCGGTGACGCTTGATGCGGCGATAAGCCCTATCATCAACGGTGTAAGAATGAGTCCGGAATACGTCGCCGAAACACCGATCACGCCTTGTGCAAAAATCGGGATATATATGATCGCACCGAACATTCCCATACCGGTGAGGAATACACAGATTGCAGAAACAAGGAATACGCGGCTGCGGAAAAGATCGAGCGAAAGGATCGGATCCTTCGCGCGTGCTTCGACAAGAATGAACAGCACGAGCGATGCGATCGCCCAGACAATAAGGCCCAAGATCATCGGCGAAGTCCATGCGTATTCGCTACCTCCCCACACAAGCGCGAGAAGGAACGGCACGAGTATGCTCGCAAGAAGCGACGCACCAGCGTAGTCAATGTGACGCTCTTTTGCGTGTGTAGCGATCTTGGGTAAGACTGCAGAGAGGACCGCTATTGCGATGATGCCGAGCGGGAGATTGATGTAGAAGATCCAACGCCAAGAGAAATGGTCGGTAATGAATCCTCCGAGCAAAGGCCCTGCAACGGACGCGAGACCGAAAACGCCGCCGATAACGCCCTGCCATTTGCCTCTCTCTTGCGGAGGAAAGACGTCGCCGATTATCGCTATGGAATTCACCATGATAGCTCCGCCGCCGATACCCTGAAGGCCACGGAAGATGATCAGCCACAACATACTGGGCGCGAGTCCGGAGAGTGCCGAGCCGATGAGAAATATTACAATGCCCAGAATGTAAAATCCTCGACGACCGAAAATGTCGGAAAGTTTGCCATAGATAGGAACTGAGATCGTCGAAGCGAGCAAATATGAAGTGAACACCCACGTCAGGTGCGATAGGCCGTTGAGCTCGCCGACAATTTTGGGCATGGCGGTAGAGACGATCGTCTGGTCGAGTGCCGAGAGAAGCATTGCAAGAATGACACTGCCGAGTATGGCGAATCTGTTTCCTTCCATATGATTACTGCTTGAATGATCGAATAAGTTTTCTGTTCAAATTCCTGTATTGTTCGAATTCTTCGTCGGTAAAGACCTCGAATATCTTGAGCATCGAATCGATGCGCTTCTTGCGGCTTTCCGCTATCTTTTTCCGGCTTTTTTCTGAAAGAAAGAGTTTTTGCGCCCTGCGATCTTCTTTGTCGGCTTCCCGCTTCACGTACCCTTTTGCTACGAGTCCATTGATGAGCTGCGTCGCAGCGCTCCCGCTCATGCTGAGCGCCCGGGCCGTCTCGTTTACGCTTGCGCCCTCGTTCTGGGAAATGAAACTGACGACAAGCCATTGCGAAGGCGTGATGTGGGCTTTTTTTAGCATGGCGACAATCAGGGCCCTCTTGCGAAAGGACTGCATTGCATCCATGACTTCTTCGATGTGATTCCTGCGATCTAGCATAATACCTAAGTATCTTAGCTAATAATCGCTGAAATGTCAATGAAGCATATTTTACCGCTTTACTCTCTAAATCCCTTCGTAGCCGGGGAAGTCGTCGAGTTTTATATGCTCTTTCGGTATGCCCATTTTTTCCAACGATTCCGAGAGAGAGAAGACCATCGGCGCGGGACCTGAGAGGTAAAATTCGGGTTTCTGGAGGTCCGGCACGATCTGGCTTATTTTCTCTTCGTCGATCCTATCCGGTGATGTGACGTAATGTATAACGATATCCGGATTATTTTTCGCGAAGCCTTCGAGTTCTGTTTTGAACGGGACTTGGCTGTCGCGGTTCGAGTATATGAGCGTGACTTTCAGCTTCTGCCCCTTCTTGTCTGCTTCTTTCAATATCGAGTGGAACGGCGTGATGCCGATGCCGCCGGCAATGAATACATACTCTTTGCCCGCATCGTCGACAGTAAACGCGCCTTCAACGCTCGATATCTCTATTTCCTCGCCGACGTTCATGGCAAAGAGCGCATTTTTGAAGCTGCTGCCTTTTTCATTTGCCTGACGGGTCGTTATCATCACGTCCTTTTCGTGCGGCGCGGATGCGACGGTAAACCAACGGTCCGATCCGCGGCTGTCGGTCGGCTCATGATGGAGCACGTAGTGTAGATACTGCCCCGCCTTCCAGCTGAGCGGCTCGGCCGGTTTGAAAATAAACGATTCGACGCCTGGAATCTCTGATTTTCTTTGCACTAAGTTGAGTTTCATATGATTTATTGGACTGCTTTAATAATGCTTGCAACAAGACTATCCGCGGTGTTCGGCTTGAAATACACGATTCTCCCCTCTTTTTCGCGCGCAACGAGCCCTTTTGCTTCAAGGATCTTCAGGTGCTGCGACGCAAGCGACATGGAGATCGAGAACGTGCGCGCCACATCGCTCACGCAGAGCTTCTCTTTTTTCAGAAAGCTGCGGAAGATATTGCAGCGGCGCGGATCGCCAAGCGCGCCGAATAGTTCCGGCAAACGCGCTTCGTCGACGGAAACCATCGTGCGCAGCTTCTGTATTTCCTTGGGGCTAAGCATTAGATCGTTTAATAGTTTAATAACTATTAAACCATACACCCTGGAAATATGCCGTCAAGCGGCCTTTTTCGCTACATCCCCATGTGCGGTATTTCCATCACATCCACGTACGAATCCGGTATCTGCAGATGCGGATTGTCTTTGATCATCTCCACCGCTTTGTCATGCGAATCGGCTTCGAAAATGATGTAGTAGTTGAGATCGTTCTTGATGTCACTTGCGCCGCCTTTAGTGACACGCTTGGTCTTGCCTAGCGGCTGGCCGTTGTCCTTTATCTGCGCCTTATGTTTCTCCTGCCAGGCGCCCCAGTCTTTCATCATCTGTTCTGATTGTTTTTTACGCTCTTCAGGAGAGACCTTGGCCATCCAGTCAGCCATCGTACCCGCAGGAACACAGAACAATGCGAAATATTTCATAGAAAATCATTTATATGCTATGCGCGCATTGTACACCCGCTCTCCATGGAAGATGAATGAACCCCGGACAGATTCTTCAGCATAAATTAACCTGCGAGCCGCTATAGTCATATTATCGGTCGGCCATACATTATCGGCTGGGTTTGTATGGTCGACTATACGCTCACCACTCTCATATGATGCTGCGGCTTTTTGTCTATGTATGCGCAATAGCGCTGATCGTCGGCGTCGCGGCGGTCGCATATCGTCACTCGAGACAAGCTTCCGTACCCGTCATATTTTCACCGTCACAAATGCTTGCCGTGACGTGGCAAAAATACATCAGCGAATACATGGAGTCCGGCACGTATCGCGTGCTTGATAAAGACCGTAATGACGTCACTACTTCTGAAGGGGAAAGTTATGCAATGCTACGCGCGGTTTGGATGGATGACAAAACGACATTCGACAGATCCTGGCAGTGGACGCAGGACAATTTGCACCGCTCCAGCGATCACCTCTTCTCCTGGAAGTGGGGAAAAACCGCCAGCTCTAGCTATGGCGTCTTGACCTCAGAGAACGGCGAGAACTCTGCAAGCGATGCAGATACCGATATCGCCCTCTCGCTCATATTCGCTTACGCGCGCTGGCAAGATCCGGATTATCTCGATGCCGCGCGGGCGATCATCCCAGATATTTGGAACAAGGAAGTTATCCTTGTCGGCACGACGCCGTACCTTGCGGCGGACAATGTCGAGAAAACTGAAAACGGCCGCCTGGCCGCCGTGAATCCGTCGTATCTGAATCCCGCCGCATATCGCATTTTTGCAAAAGTCGATACGGCACATCCATGGAGCGCGCTCGTTGACAGCAGCTACGCTCTCCTTGATGAAAGCATCAGCGCGCCACTCAATACCGGAAATGGCATGCTTCCGCCGGACTGGCTCGCGCTCGACAAAAAGACCGGCGCAATAGAGGCCATGCAGAACGGCGGCGATACGAATTTTAGCTTCGACGCCATGCGTGTCCCCTACCGCCTTGCACTCGATTATGCATGGAACAAAGATCCCCGCGATGCTGCGTTACTTGCAAAAATGTCCGTGCTCGAACGTGCGTGGCAACAAAACGGCAAATTGAGCTACTCCTACTCGCACGACGGCCGCGCGCTTACGGAAGACGAAGCGCCTTCGTTTTACGGAGCGACACTCGGGTTTTTTATCGTAACAGCTCCGACCGATGCAAAAAAAATATACGAGCAAAAACTCCTCTCACTCTACGACCCCGGCATGAATTCCTGGAAAAATCCGCTCTCCTACTACGACGACAACTGGGCTTGGTTCGGCATAGCGCTCTACAACGGCCTTCTTCCGAATTTGGCGGCGCAATTGCCGGCTTCGGCGTTCAGTAAATAATCACGACCCATCCGTCTTAATATAATATATGCACAGATTCCACGAACCCGTCCGCGAAGATTTCCTCAAAGCAGAAGCCCCTAAATGGCTTCTTGTGTTAAATGCAGCGCTTGCCCTCACATATTTTTTGGTCCTCGCATTCCTCTTTCCGATCGGCAATTGGCTGTTGTTCTCATTGTTGATTTTCGGCGAAGTTTTCCATATCTGGCAAGTGCTGACTTTCATATTCACTATCTGGGACGTAAAAGACCCTGTGCTACCGCTCGGCGGGGAAGATCTTGGCGTCGATGTTTTCATTACCGTCGCGGGAGAACCGCTTGCCATAGTCGAGAAAACCGTAACTACGGCGCTTCTCATGCGGTATCCGGATTTCAAGGTACATATCCTCAATGACGGGCTCATAGCTGCGAAAGAACAATGGCGGGAGATCCGCACGATGGCAAAACGCCTCGGCGTACACTGCATTACCCGCGTGACGAGAGGCGGCGCAAAAGCCGGTAATATCAACAACGCACTTTCGCTCTCCAAAAAGCCGCTTGTCGCTATTCTTGACGCGGACCATATGCCGCATGCGGACTTTCTCGCAAAAACCGCGCCGTATTTCCGCGAGCAGCGGGTCGGCTTCGTGCAAACGCCGCAGTTCTACAAAAATCACGCGGACAATTACATCACCTCGAGTTCATGGGAGCAACAGGAAATTTTTTTTGGTCCCATCTGCCGCGGAAAGAACCGCTTGAATGCCGTAACGATGTGCGGCACCAACATGCTCATCCGGCGCGAGGCGCTTCTTTCGGTCGGCGGCATGTGCCGCGATTCCATCGCGGAAGATTTCGTCACCGGACTCCTCATGCATGCGCGCGGCTACAAGTCCGTATATGTGCCGGAAGTGCTTGCGGAAGGCCTTGCGACGGAAGATCTCTCTACGTATAGCAAGCAGCAATTCCGCTGGGCGCGCGGCGCACTCGACGTCATTTTCCGATGGAACCCGCTTTTTATGGGCGGCCTTTCGTGGGCGCAAAAGATACAGTATCTTTCCTCAGCAAGCTTCTACCTCTCTGGCGTCATCGTGCTCATCGACGCGCTTTTGCCCGTCATATATTTCTATACGGGGCTTCTGCCTGTGCGCGTCTCGGGAATGTTTCTGACCGCGGTATTCCTGCCGTACTTTTTCTCGACGCTCTATACGATAGTCCGCGCTTCTAATTTCACCTTCACCTTCCCATCGCTGTGTTTCTCCATGGGAAGTTTTACGGTACATCTGCGCGCGCTTTACGCCGCGATGACATTCAGCAAGTCTGATTTCGGTATCACTGAAAAGATGCGACAAAACGGTAATTTCTTTCCGCTCGTTGCAGTACATATCTGCTACGTCGCGCTCGTCGCCTTAGGCCTAGAATGCGCGTTCTTGCGAGAAGGCTTGTCTGCGTCGCTTATCAACAACACGGCGTGGGCACTCCTTAACATCGGCGTCTTTATGCCGTTTATATATGCGGCACTGCCTGAAAAGAAAGTCCCGCAAGAATCCGAAGCGACAGCAGTCCGGATCGAGACGTATGCGCTCCCTTGAACAAACCGTAAAACTGGTTCCGCCGCAGGCACGAATATCGCAGCGGATATCCGATTGGCTCGCCATAGGCGCATGCATGGCATTCCCTATCGCCGTTTCGCTGTTCTTTCTCCTCAACCAGAGCCTTCGGCTGGATGAGTCGCAAAGCCTTTGGCAAACAAGCCGCGGTTTTATGGATATTCTCTCCACAGTTGCCACTGACGTGCATGTACCGCTCTATCACTTCCTTTTACATGTATGGCGACTGTTCGTCGGCGATACGGTGCCGTTTGACCGCATGCTTTCGTTGGTGCTCTTTGTCTCATCTATTCCCGTTTTCTACGTGCTTGGAGTACGAGCATACGACCGGGATACCGCATTTTTTGCGACGTTCCTTTTTTCCATCTCGCCTTTCATGAATTGGTATGCCAATGAGATACGTATGTACACGCTCTTTACGCTCTTGGTCATCATAAACCAGTACTTTTTCCTGCGGCTTTTCCGTGAGCGTCCGCAAAGCGATCATGCGTGGGCCGGGTACGCCCTCTCTGCCCTTTTCGGCATCTATTCGCACTATTTTTTCTTTCTCAATCTGGGCGCGCAGATAATCTTTTACGCCATATACCGAAAACTTTTCGCCCAAGGATCGCTGGCACGTTTTGCTTTTTGCGCGTCACTGGTTATCGCGGCATTCGCGCCATGGGTGCTTTTTGTGATACATATCGGACAATTCGGTTTTCAGCAGCCGCTTCTCGGCAAACCTTCGTTCGTCGATTTCTTCAATGCGTTCGGTCAATTCATCTTCGGATTCCACGACGATGCGATCAACACGTTCATACTCTCGCTCTGGCCGCTTCTCGTATTGCTGGGACTCTTTTCATTGCGGCGCAGCGCCGGGACTAAGCCGGAGACCGTATTTTTCCTCATCGTCGTTGCCTGCTCCGCAGGTATTGCGTTCGTTGCAAGCATTCTGGTTTCTCCTATTTTCGTGAGCAGGTATCTGATATTTTTACTTCCGTCTTTGTATCTGATCCTGGCAAACCTTTTCAGCTTGTACCCGCCTGGCATGCGGGCGATCGTCCAGACGTCGGCGATATGCCTGGTGCTCTTGTCCCTCGGCGCGGAAATTTGGAGCTCGGCTACGCCGGTGAAAGAAAATTACCGAGAAGCGGCGACGTACCTGAATGCGCACGTGACTCCGCAGGATTCGGTCATCGTGTCCGCGCCGTTTACGATCTATCCTATCCAATACTATTACAAGGGCAGCGTCCCGCTTGCGACGATCCCGCAATGGAACCAATATGCATACGGCCCCATTCCTGCTTTCAACGCTGCAGAGCTTGCGCAGCAAGTAAATAGCATTACTGCCGGAAGCCAGAACGTGTATGTCGTGCTCTCCTACGATCAAGGCTACGAGAAAGCGTTAAAGGATTATTTCGAATCGCACTATCAACTTCTCGACAGTGAGAATTTCTCAAATGACCTGAGCGTATATGCGTATCGATTGCGATACAATACGCCGCTTTCCGCGATACCCTTTACGGCTGCAACAAAGCACTAGTGCGAGTTCTGCACGAGTTTTACCGCATAGTCCGGCCACCAGGTGCCGGCACCCGGCCCGCCGTTGCAGTTGCCGTCGCTCTCTCCGGGCGTTTTGATCCAGAGAAATGCGTCGATGAGCGGATCGCCTGTCTTGTTTGCCGGTTTCTCTCCGATGGCGGCGCCCTGCGGGTTGCACCAATCTCCCGTCGAGCCGTTGCCGTTTCTTGATGTATCCACCACAAAATGCTTACCACCTATTTTTGCGCTTATGTCTTTGCCGTATGCGCTTTCTATCGAAGTCGAGTCGAAGTTAGAGACATTGAGCGAGAAGCCATCAGCGCTCGATATGCCCGCTTGCTCAAGACTACGCGCCATCGTGCCCGCATCTATCCAGCCGGAATGCCCCGCATCCAGATAGACTTTCGTGCCGGCATGCTGTTTGAGCGCCGAGACCGCGGTTTTCATAAGTTGCAGACGCGTATTCTGATCGCTTTGCGAAAGGCAACTGATATCGGCGAGCGCATCCGGTTCCAGAATGACCGTCGCCGGATCGGAGCCTATGCCCGCGGCGAAAGACTGGATCCATGAAATGTAGCCGGAAGGATCGTTGCTGCCGCCCGCGGAAAACCCGCCGCAATCGCGCTCAGGGATGTTATACGCAACCAATACCGGCATCTGATTCTTTGCGCGGGCATGTTCGACGAGCATATGCACGTCGTTCTGGATATCCGTATTCCATCCTCCGAACCATACTGCGGTCGGCTGCGCCGCAAGCACGGACATCGCGCTCGCGCCGGCAGGATTCGA
>Ga0207652_10002164_pt1 | contig 16837 bp, 16 predicted proteins | sample KBSC63BmetaG_FD_184334 | JGI IMG/M metagenome (GOLD analysis project Ga0207652, IMG submission 184334) | Corn rhizosphere microbial communities from Kellogg Biological Station, Michigan, USA - KBS C6-3B metaG (SPAdes) (version 2) | ecosystem: Host-associated > Plants > Roots > Rhizosphere ... | reverse complement strand
TTTTCCCGATCGTCGAGCGGTAGAACCGCAGCGGACTCATGAAATCGCGTCCACCGCCGCCTGGGTCTCGCGCACTGCGTCGGCGGACTTCTTGAGCTCGGCTTTCTCTGCGTCGGTCAGCGTGACATCGAGGATCTTCTCCAGGCCGCCGCGGCCCAGCTTGCAGGGCACCCCGCAGAACACGTCCGTGAGCCCGTACTCCCCGGTGAGCCAGGCGGAGCACGGCAGGATCCGCTTCCGGTCCAGGGCAATCGCTTCCACCATTTCGGCCGCGGCCGCACTGGGCGCGTAGTAGGCCGAGCCGGTCTTGAGGAACGCGACGATCTCGGCCCCGCCCTTCCGGGTCCGGTCCACGATGGCGTCGAGCTTGTCCTTGGACAGAAGCTGGGTCACCGGGATGCCCGAGACGGTGGTGTAGGAGATCAGCGGCACCATGGTATCGCCGTGGCCGCCGAGCACCATCGCCTGGATATCGGCCATGGAGACGTCCAGCGCCTGGGCCAGGAAGGTGCGGTAGCGCGCGGTATCCAGCACGCCGGCCATGCCGATTACCCGTTCACGCGGAAACCCGCTCGCCTTCATGGCCACATAGCACATCACGTCGAGCGGATTGGAGACGATCACGATGACGGACTTGGGGGCGGCCTTGGCAATGTTCTGGCAGACCGACTTGACGATGCCGGCGTTGGTGCGGACCAGATCGTCCCGGCTCATGCCCGGCTTCCGGGCGATTCCGGCGGTGACCACAAAGACTTCGGCGTCCTTGGCTTCGTCGTAGCCCTGGCTCCCGATGATCCGGGTGTCGAACCCCTCGATGGGGCCGCTCTGCCACTGGTCCAGCGCCTTCCCCTGGGGGACGCCCTCGACCACGTCAATCAGGATCACCTCACGGGCCAGACTCTTTTCCGCCAGCCGCTGCGCTGTCGTGGCACCCACGTGCCCGGCACCGACCACCGCCACCTTGTTCAGCATTGGTTCGACTCGTCCTCAGGTAGGAGACAATTGAGAGGCGCCCCGCGAAAACGATCTTCACGAGGCGCCGAAATCTATACGGGAACAGGGGTTAGGGCCAAGGGCTGGACGTAGGTCGAGGGGGTCGAGTCGTCAAGGAGTCGAGAAGTGAGCGGCCTAGGATCTCGGAGGGCCGCGCTCGACCGCTTTGAGAACGCGCCCGAAAATGGCGGCAACTCGGCGCGGTGAGCACCAAGGTCTCTGCAGCCGCTCACGCTATGAGGTCTCCGGCAATTCCGGGGCGATTCAGTCCTTGACGGGGAAGCTTACACGAGGACTTCCTGCCAAGTACACCTCATCCATCTTGCCCGGGCAACCCGTGATCCTAAGTCGTTTTGAACAAGTACCACGCGGCCGCCACGTGCTCCAGCATGATATACCCATGAGGCGACATCGATGGCAGCTTGCACAATGGCGTGGCTAGCAAGTATCCAACACTGTTGTCGAGGACTCCTCCTATTCGGAAAAGTACGCAATGCGGAGAATCAGCCTCGTCGACAGGCCAATCCACGCCTGCAGAACGCGTCAGGGAGCCCATCTTACCAGCATTCATCGAGGGAGGAAGATGTCTTCCGTGAAATGGAAGTCGTTGACCGGAATCCCTGACCACAATCGCGCTGTCCCCCGCAATGATCATCGCAATGCTGTCAAACGTCGGTCGTCGTGAGACGAGATAGTATTTCAACGCCGAATCAGAGCCTAGCGTCAAGTTCAGCGAAGCTATATCCGCCTGCAATGAGTCGGGTTGATCATGGTCAGCGGCTAGCGAGTCGCGGAGCTGCCATAAATATTCCGGAATCGCCAAAGCACGTAGTGTGGTCAAGCGCCATCGGCCATCTTGCCTGGTAAGGTAAGCGTACCAGTCCGTCGTCCGACCTCCCGAACTTACCGTGACGGCATAGATGGCTTGGCTATCAGTGAGCGCTAGTTGCCTCATCCTGACTGGGCTCTCAGTGAGAGGTTCAGGATACTCCGCATTGCCCTGTTCTTCAGCGAGCTCTCCCGCTATGAAGCCCCCGGAAGCCAACGGAAGGTGCCCGAGTGCAAATTGCTCGACTATCCACGCAGGCGACTTGTCGTCATCAGCGCAACACATGGCCGGATGCGACCGCACACAGGCCGGCATGGCCAGCAACACGCTGGCCATGCCAAGCATCGAGAGTCGCCGCAGTCCGAATGCTTCCCCAGTCATCCTTTGCATCACTCCTCTTTCGTTGTGCGGACTTCACCCAACATGCCAGGTCGGAGCTTCACCTACCGCATGCACCACCAGTTGGCATGTAATAGCCCCGTACGATGCTCTGCTGGTCCACCAATTCATCCGGCCTGCCATGAGCCCCAATGGCCTGGGCTTGTGCACCAAGCATGGCGATGCCGAGGGGAACCGAGATACAACGACTGTAAAGGGCCCAAGCCGTGTTTCCAACCGAGTCGCGATAGTAGTAGATACCATTACCGCCATTCCAGAGCGATCGCTGCGGCAAGTCATCGTAAGTCTTGAAGTCGAGGTTATGGCCTTCACGGGATTCTCCATAATAGCACACGCCCGTACAGTTAGCCGGCGCTTCCCTCACCAGCTGCCTCGCCTTCTCATTCCACTCGACTGGGTCGTTGTGGAACTCATACTTAGTTCCAGAAGAGGGCCTTGCAATTACCCGATAGTAGTCCCAGTTCTGCCCGTCGCACAGTTCGCAGATATAGTAATCGTCGGAAGCTAGGCGGCTTGGCATGACGGCAGCTGAGTCTCCATACGCATCGAAGTACAAATGCTGTCGCCATCCGTCATTGACAGCCAGGAAGGGGTTGTACTCAAAATCCCGGTCATTGCGCCCACACCATGGGCTATTGAAGCAATACGTGTCAAGATGACCACGTGCCCAAAGAACACCCGCACCAGTCGAGCCGCCTGCCGCCGGGACCATCCCGCTCGGATCGGTGGCTTCCAGCGGCGAGCCGTTGACGTAGGCATAGGGGCTGGTGCCGCTCTCGACCGGATCCTCCTGGATGAACCGCCGGAGGGTGGGCGCGTAGTAGCGCGCCCGGTGGAAGTAGAGCCCGGTCTCGGTGTCATATTCCCGCCCGGTCCAGCCATACCGGAGACGGCTGCCCCAGGTGAAACTCGCACTGGAATCCCGGCTGAGCGTGCTCCCGTACGGGGTCCAGCGCCGGGTCAGGAGCCAGGTCCCGTCCCGCTTGGCCAGGCTCCGGACACTGCCCAGCCGGTCATTCGTGGCGTAGTAATGATTGCCGGACTCGTCCTGTATCGCGAGCAAGTTGTCGGCACCCGGCCCCCAGGTGTACCGCAGCCCGATGCTGCCGGCCGAGTCGGCTTCGAAGGCCACGGCGTCGCCGGTGTAGACCATCCGGAGATAGCCGATGTTGGGGGTCCCGGCCGCGGGATAGACCCGCTTGACGATCCGGCGCCCCAGCACGTCGTACCCGTACCGCGCGATCACGGTCCCGTTCCGCCGCGCGCTCACCAGCCGGTCGAGGTTGTCATAGCCGTACGTCCAGACCACGCCGCCCACGGTCGAATCGGCCAGCAGGTTGCCCGAGCGGTCATAGCCATAGCGGTGCGTCACCCCGCCAGCGGTCTGGACCAGCAGCCGGTCCGTGGCGGCATGGAAGGCCGACGTGTCGCCAGCCACCGTCATGTTGCCGGTGGCATCGAAGGCGTACTCGTGAAACGCTTGGAGCGTGCCGTCGCGGATGCCGACCCACAGCCGCAACTGACCCCAGGCGTCATAGTCGGTGTTGTCGGCCAGGCTGTCCAGCGCTCCGGCCGTGCCATGCTGCTCGCGCCAGAAGGGCGAGAGCGCCAGCACACTGGTATCCCCCGCCACCCGGTTGAAGCTGCCGGACACATAGGGCGTCCCGCCCAGCATTTTCGTCGTGTCGGCCAGGAGGCCCAGGTTCATCTTGTAGGCCGCCACATAGCTGACTTTGGCCCCGTTGCTCCGGATGGTGCGGCTGGTAAGCTGGCCCTTGGCGTCCATCACCGCCAGGATGGTGTCCGCCATCGGGGTGATCAGCGTGTCGGCCAGGCCCCGGACCGTCTCGTACCGGACGCTCCAGGCCCCCAGGGCATTGACCGTGCTGCTCGGCCGCTCGTACGTGTCGTACGCATAGGTGGTCACCCTGGGCGTCGTCCCGGTGTACGCCGTGTCCGCCCGGAGCCGGCCCCGGCTGTCGTAGCCGTAGCGCACTTCGCCATTCACCCCGCCGATCGAGTCCACCGCGCTGGCCAGCCAGACTCGCGTGACCTGGTCCTGCGGCCCGCCGTAGGCGTGGTGCATGTCCCCTACCCCGGGGATCACCGTCAGCGTGTCCCGGTTCCGGCTGTCGTAATAATGCGTGATAGTGACACCGCGCCGGGTGAGGGTCTTCTTGAGGTTGCCCCCGATGTCATAGACCAGCGAGTCCTTGACCGCGACTGAATCCGCCCAGGGCCGCCGCGCCACCACCCGGCCCAGCCGGTCATAGCTGTAACTGGTCTGTTTGCCCCGGTTGTTGATGCGGCCGGTCATCCGGCCCGCCCCATCGAAGACGACACTCGTCCGCAGGGCGTTCGTGGTGTCCGGCACATCGAAGACCGGGCTCCACTGGGGGTTGCTGCTGGTCTCGCTCGTGATGCTCATCGAGGATTCCACGGCATTGTCCGCGCCGTAGGTGGTGGTGTCCTTGGTCCATTGCCACGTCGAGCCAAACTTGTCGACGCCCACCTGCGCCCGAGCGAGGCTGCGCACCAGCCGGCCCCAGGTGTCGTAGGCGCGGATGGCGAGGGTGTCCCTGGTGTTGCTGAGCACCATGGTGACGTCGCCGGTCGCGGTATAGATGTAGCGCGTGGCCACGCCTGGCACCGCCGAGGACTTGGTCGAATCCACCAGCCCCCTGCTGGTGTACCAGGTCATCACGCTGTCGAAACCGGTGCCGTTCGGCGTCCGGACTTTGGTCGGTCGGCCCGCGCCGTCATACGTGTAGCTGGTGACCTGCCCACGGGAATCAATCTGCTGGACCACCCGGTGGCTCGCATCGTACACCAGACTGTCCAGCCGGAGCACGCTGCTGCCACTCGTGGCACCGCGGAGGATATAGGTCTTCACCGGGCGATGCAGCCCGTCATACGCCGTGTACACCCGGCTGGAGTCGCCGTTCTTGCCTTCGGACCAGAGCACAAAGCCGTCCGCGTCGTACCCGCTCCGGCCCAGCAGGCCAAGGGCATCCCAGGTCTTGACCGGCTGGGCTCGGCCGTTGAGCAGCGAGCGGGTCCAGTGATTGAGCGGATCCTTCATCTCGACATAGACGCTGTCGAGCGACCGGAGCGCGCCCCATCCCTGCCGCTCGGAGGCGGTGTAGGAAAGGGTGGGTGTCACCCACGCGCCGGTCTCGTCCTGCACCCTCGGCAGCACCACCTGCACGGGCCGGCGCCGGAAGGTGGAGTCATAGACCACCCGCGTCGTGTCGCCGATGGTGCCCATGCGGCGGGTGAGGACGTTGGTATAGGTGCCGGGATAGGCCTGATAGGCGTACGTGACAATATCCGGCCGCGCCGACGGTGATGCGATCCGGCGCCGGGTCAGCTGGTGCGTTGTGGCATTGATGGAGATCGTGTCCACTCGGCCGCCGGGATCGGTGATGGCGCTGAGCAGACTGCTGCTGTAGGTGAAGACGGTGTGCAGGTTCACCGGGTCAATGTGCCGGAGCAGGACATCGGAGGTGCCGGAATAATTCAGCGAGTCCTTGTTGCCACTGGCGTCCACCGTCCGCACCAGCCGGCCATAGCCATCATAGACGGCAACGCCCTGGCTGCCGCGGACGCGCAGTTCGCGCGAGGCACCATTCGGGGTGATGCTGCTGAAACTCCCCGGCGGCGGCAGAAAGAGGGTGTCGCCGTTCCCGCGGTAGATGGCGGCGCTGCCCGAGGCGCCCACCAGGATCCGGTCGTTGCCGGCCTGCACCAGCTGGCTGTACATGGCCGGCCACCAGCCGCTGCCATAGGGGCTGGTTCGCCGGTCCACGATCACCACTTCCACGGAATCGCTGCTGGTCCGGGCCTGATCGGTCACCACGGTGGCCTCGACCGTGAGCCACTTGCGCACCACCGTCTGGCTGGACGCGCTGTAGTCCGCCTGCAGCGTTACCCGGCAGCGGCGGATGCTTCCGGTGAGGCAGCTGGTGCTGGGCGAGGTCAGCACCAGGGAGTCCTTCGCGATCCCGCCGTCCTTGAGCCGCACGGTGACCGATGACGGCGTGCTGGCGGGCCAGGGGATATCGAGGTCCACCGGCACCAGCACCCGGGGATAGCTCTGCGCCGTCGAATAGACCAGCCCGACGCTCCGGGCCACACCCAGCGACGTCCGGCTCCGGGTGGCAAAGCCGGTGGTCAGGTCGGCACCGGAGAGCGAGAGGCCGGGCCCGAACGGGGCGCTGAAGCCGCCGTTGGCGGTACCGAGCGGCATCCCGCTGAAGCCCAGAATCGGGGTGGCGTCGGACAGGATGACGGCGCGGCTCACCGTGGTGCAGGCCGCCATGGTCCCGCACACCCTGAGCACCAGCGCCGCCGTGTCGGCGTGCGCGTACCCGGGCAGGCCGGCGGTGAGCCAATGGGTGGAGTCCACGTCCCATTCCAGCAGGCCGCGATTGTGCCGCGCCAGCGCCGTCACCGTATCGCCGCGCCAGGTGAGCACCGTCCGGGTGGTGTCCACCTGATCGGCGGTGCCGGGCGCAAAGTAGGCCCGGATGATGGGCTGGCGGTTGTGCACGGTGACGCTACTGCCGCTGCCGGGACTGGCAAGCACGATGCTGGGCGGCCCTGGGATGACGTCCACCTCGTAGTTGCCGAAGTCCCCGCCCGCGTCGCCCCCGCCGGCCGGCCGGGCCTCCAGCGTCAGTCCGCCATCCGTGGTGGCCACATGATAGGTGGCGTGCACCGTGATGGACTCGTTCTGACTCAGGATCACGGTGGACTGGTCCAGGCCGGTGCATGTCACGCCGCCCCAGGCGCTACAATACAACAACCACTTGCCGCCCGCCTCGGTGCTGGTCACCGTGAACGTGGCGGTGTAGCCCCCCGTATTCTCTATCCGCTGGCCGGCCGACGCGCCGTCGGGTGTCACGACGGCGACCGCGATCGGATCGCCATCACCACCGCCACAACCCGTCACGCACAGCGGCTGCATCACCTGCGCAACGGCGACACGAGGCAGGACCACGAGAGCGACGACCGACGACAGAAGACCGACAAGCCACAGGCCGCAGACGGCGGAAGGACGCATGGACACGACCGGCTCCCGGATGAGGATGCCGGTCAGACAAGGCACGCCGCGTGCCGCGCCAGTGCCAGAACGCAACTGATTTTCTGGCAAGGGTTTGGCGATGCTACCCGGCCGTCGGGCACCCCGGTTTTCTCACCGGTATGCAGAGCCGGTGGGAAAGCCTGAGAATAACCCCCGACGGCTCATCGAAGCATGAGAAAACGTGAGAATCCGTGAGACCCTGCATAGAAGCTGCATAAAATGGTCGTAGTCGGGCAATCGGTCGTGCGTCGCGAGTCCCGCGTCCCGCGTCACTCCCCTTACGCCCTCCCCTGCGGCATCCCCACCTTCCCCAGCCCCTCATACAGCACAATGCTCACCGCATTGGCCAAGTTGAGACTCCGTACCGACTCGTCCATGGGAATCCGGAAACACTGATCGGCGTGCTTTTCCAGAATCCGCTCAGGCATGCCGTCCACCTCGTTCCCGAACACCAGCACGCTGTTCTTCCTGAATGGTGCCTCGCGATAGTCCCGCTCGGCGTTGGCCGAGAAGTAGAGGCAGCGCTTCCGGCTGATGGCGTCACGAAAGGCGTACCAGTCGGGATGCAGCCAGAGGTCCACCTTGTCCCAGTGATCCAGCCCCGCGCGCTTGACTTCGCGGTCGTCAATGGAAAACCCCAGTGGCTCGATCAGGTGCAGCGGAGTGTCGGTGGCGGCGCAGAGCCGCGCGATGTTGCCGGTGTTGGGTGGGATTCTCGGCTGGATGAGAGCGACGTGCAGGGCCATGGTGGTCAGCCACCTCGTGTGTGCATTTCGCGGTGGGGGTCGGCTTGTAACATCTTCAACTGATACAACGGAGCCCGATGGGGGCCCGCGAGTCGCTCCTCGGCGCCGCGATCGGTGCGGGCCGACCAGTGCCGCGCAATCAGCTCGCTCAGCTCATCATCGCCCGCGCCCGCACGAAGTGGGCTGCGGAGATCCAGCCCGTTCACGGCATAGAGGCAGAGAAACCAGGTGCCGTCCGCCGTGATCCGACTGCGGTCACAGGTGCGGCAGAACGGCGTCGTGGTGCTGGCGATGATGCCGAAAGTCTGTCCGTCCGGCAGCCGGAACCGCTCAGCCGGCGCGCGTGAGTCCGATTCGGTGATCTCCTCCACCATGCCGAGCTCGCTCGAGATCAGCTCCAGCATCTCGCTGCGCGACACCACATCCCGCTCGGCCCAACCGGTGGCGCCGCCCACATCCATGTATTCGATGAAGCGGACTTCGGCGTCATGCAGTTTCGCAAAGCGAAGCAGCGGCACCAGCTCGTCGTCGTTCATGCCCCGCATGACCACCGTGTTGAGCTTGAGCGGCAGACCCAGCCGCCGCGCCGACTCGATCCCATCCAGCACATCGGCATGGCGCGGGCTGCGCGCCAGCGACTGAAAGCGCTCAGGGCTCAGCGTGTCGAGACTGACGGTGACACGCTTGAGCCCCGCCTCAGCAAGCGCCTCGATCTGCCGGGAGAGGAGCAGCGCGTTGGTCGTCAGCGCAAGGTCATGCACCGCGGGCTCGCCGGCAAGCATCCGGACCAGCTCATGCAGATCCCGCCGCAACAATGGTTCCCCACCGGTGAGCCGCACCTTGTGCGCGCCCAGTGACGCAAAGATGCGCGCCAACCGGGCAAGCTCCTCGAAGGTGAGCAACGACTCGCGCGGAAGCCAGGTGTACTCGTCTTCGGGCATGCAGTAGCTGCAGCGGAGGTTGCAGCGATCGGTGACGCTCAGCCGCAGACTTCCAAGCGGCCGGCCGAGCCGGTCCAGCAGCGGGTCAGCCATGGCGTGCAGCCGTATCGGTGGGGCGCGCCAGCACAATGCCATCCGGCGAGGTGGGATCGACCCACGCCACCGTGCCATCCGCGTAGGTCTCGCGCTTCCAGATGGGCACCCGTGCCTTCACCTGGTCAATGGCCCAGCGGCAGGCGGCGAACGCTTCGTCACGGTGGGCGCCGGCGGCAGCGACCGCCACGGCGATGTCACCCACCGTGAGATCGCCCACGCGATGCGACAGCGCGACACGCACCGGCCAGCGCGCTTCCGCCTCCTGCACGATGGCGTCGCACGCGTGCTCCGCCATCTCCTCGTAGGCACTGTAGGAGAGCGCGGTTACTTCGCGACCGGCATGCGAACGGCGTACGGCGCCGAGAAAGGTCGCGACGCCGCCCCGTTCGGGATCAGTGACCGCGCTGATGAGCGTTTCCATCTGGATAGGGTCGCGAGTGAGGTGCATCTCAGCCGCCGGCCAGTGGGGGGAGGATCGCCACTTCGTCACCATCGGAAAGAACCTGCGCCGCGCCGGCTTGGCGACCGTTCACTGCCAGCAATACCGTGACTGGCAACAGCCCACCGTGTCGCCCCTGGCGGACCGCCGCCACGGCATCAGCCGCCTGAGCACCGTCAGGCAGGGCAAGCGTCATCCGGTCCGCCCCGAGGAGTTCGGCGTAACGGGCAAAGAGCAGGGCATGGACGGTGATGGACATGCCTGAAGTGTACATGAAGCGAGACGCGGGGCAGTAGGGGTGCGCCGCAGCGCGCCCCTACTGCCCCGCGTCCCGAATGGAGGCTCAGCTGAAGCTGGGGCCGGAATCGGCCGACTCGGGCGACTCGTCGTCCGCGACAAGCGTCCGCAACTCCTTGCTGGGCTTGAAGACCGGCACTGGGCGAGCGGCGACCTCGACCGGCTCACCCGTACGGGGATTCCGGGCCATCCGGGTCTTGCGGCGCCGGATCTTGAAGGTGCCAAAACCGCGAATCTCGATGTTCTGCTGGTCCTTCAGTGCGTCCTTGATCGCGTCCAGGAACGCGTCAACGACCCGGGCGCAGTCCTTCTTGGAGATCATGGGACCGGCAGTGCGCGCGATGGCGGCGGTCACCGTTTCGACGAGATCGGCCTTGGTCATGCATCCCCCGCAGAGGGTCACACGCTAAGGGCGCCCCAATGGAGGCGCCTACGCGCCGATAGTACGGGCTTAAGTGTTGTCTGTCAAGGGGTTGGAGCACCGGAGCGGTGCTTGGCAGCCAGGGACCGCAGGAACTCGCCAAAATGGGGATAGGCGTCGTGGGGGCCCGGTGCCGCTTCAGGATGGTACTGCACCGCAAAAATCGGCAGACGCCGGTGCCGGATTCCTTCAACGCTGCCATCATTGAGGTTACGGTGCGTGACTTCGAGATCAGGCGCCCCCGGCACACCAGAATCGTCGCCGGTGACCGCAAAACCGTGATTCTGCGTGGTGATCAGTACGCGCCCGCTAGCCATCTCGCGCACCGGGTGGTTTCCGCCCCGATGGCCGTAGGGCATCTTCTCGGTGGCGCCACCATAGGCCAGCCCGATGAGCTGATGGCCAAGGCAGATGCCGAAGATCGGCAGGCCCGAATCACCCAGGTCTCGTATCACCGGCAAGGCGTACTGTACCGCGGCCGGGTCTCCCGGCCCATTGGACAGGAAGATACCATCCGGCTTGAGGTTACGAACATCAACTGCAGTAGTCTCTGAGGGTACGACGGTAACCCGGCACCCGGCCCTGACCAGCATGTTCACGATGTTCCGCTTCATGCCGAAGTCGAACGCGATGACGTGCGGGCCGCTGCCTTCGGTGTAGGGTTGCGCCACCGTGGCACGCGAGGCCAGGTCCTGTCCCGCCATCTCCGGCGTGGCCGCGAGCTCACGCCGCAGCGCATCGCTCGGTTCGCTGCCCAAGGACACCACGCCACGCATGGAGCCCCGTTCCCGCAGGTGCCGGGTGAGCCGGCGGGTGTCCACGTTTTCCAGGATCGGAACCCGCGCCTCGGCCAGCCACTGATCCAGCCCCATGCTTGACCGCCAGCTGGATGGATGGCGGCTGAGTTCCCGCACGATGACCCCGCTCACCTGCGGATGGCCGGACTCCATATCTTCGGGCGTCACGCCGTAGTTCCCGATCATGGGCGCGGTCATGACCACGATCTGGCCCAGGTAGCTCGGATCGGTGAACGTTTCCTGGTAGCCGGTCAGGTTGGTGGTGAAAACCACTTCGGCATAGGTGGGGGCAAAGTCGCCGGGCGCGGTACCGGCGAACCATTCGCCGTCCTCCAGCAGAACAAAAGCGGGGCGATCGGTCCTGCCGACGCCCCGCTCGTTGCTTCCGCTCACTGCGCCGGTGTCGGCGATGGCTCGCCGCCGGATGGTGCAGGGGCGGAGTTTTCGATAGGCAGCTGGGCCGGCGCGCTGGCTGGTGGCGCCGCCTGCCTGATCTGCTCCTGAAGGCCGCTGCGTGAGGGGCCACCCGCTCCGGCGGCCGACATCACCGAAAGTATCAGGGACAGGCCCAGGAAGATCCCGCCACACCACCAGCTCATCCGGGTGAGCAGGGTGACCGCCTGGCGGCCTCCGATGACATTGTCGGACATCCCGCCGCCCAGCGCCGCCAGACCCCCGCCCTGCCCAGCCTGCAGCAGAACGACTGTCGCCAGGATGAGGGCGTCGAGGATGAGCAGGACCATAATCACGTAGAACATGGATTTCCCGGGTTCAGGCAACCAAGCAATTTAGTCCGGTGGCGCGCCCGGTTCAACCGGGGCTCCCGGCGGCCACCAGCTCGGCCCACTTGAGCGGATCCAGGCTGGCACCGCCCACCAGCACGCCGTCCAGCTCCGGCTCTGCCAGCAGGGCCGCCACATTGCCAAGGTTGACGCTGCCGCCATACAGAATGGCCGGCTCCGAAGCGCCCAATTTGTCGAGTTCGGAGCGGAGCGCCTCATGCACGGTGGCCGCATCGGCGGGAGTGGCGTTCCTGCCGGTGCCAATGGCCCAGACCGGTTCATACGCAATCAGCGCCTGGCGCAGCTCTTCCGAACCGACCGCCGTGAGCCCGGCGCGCAGCTGGCGAATGCAGACAGCCTCGGTGCGCCCGGCCTCCCGTTCGGCCAGCGTTTCACCCACGCATAGCATGGGCACCATTCCGGCATCGAGCAGTGCCCGGACCTTGCGACCGGTCTCTTCGTCAGTCTCGCCAAAGACATGGCGCCGCTCGGAGTGACCCACCAGCGCTCCCTCTGCACCGGCATCCCTGGCAATCCCTGCCGAGATCTCGCCCGTAAATGCACCCTGCGCCTCCCAATACACATTCTGCGCGCCGGCGTGGACATCGCTCCGGTCGCGCAGCGCTTCGGCGGTCGCTGCGAGCGACGGTCCGGGCGCAAACAACCAGATCTCCCGGCCTTCCCTCGGCGGCGTGATCGGAAGAAAGTGCTCGACATAGTCGCGCGCCGCGGACGGCCCGTGGTGCATTTTCCAATTGGCGGCGAAAATGAGCCGCCGCGTCATGCGTCGTCCAGCGCGGCCACGCCCGGGAGCGGCTTGCCTTCGAGAAACTCCAATGACGCACCGCCGCCCGTGGACACGTGGGTCATGCTGGACTCCAGGCCGGCCGCTGCCACCGCAGCCGCCGAGTCGCCGCCGCCGACGATGGTAATGGCGCCCCTGGTCGTTGCGTGCGCCATGGCCCGCGCGATCGCCATCGTCCCGTGATCGAACGGTGGTGTCTCGAAGACGCCCATCGGCCCGTTCCACATGACGGTGCCAGCCTGGTCTATCGTGGCGGCAAAATCCTGCTCGGTCATCGGGTCAATGTCGTACATGGCCCACCCTTCGGGGATGGCGTCACGCTTCACCACCCGCGTGGCTGCTGCGCCGTCGAGTTGCTGCGCCACCACCGCACCGGCGGGCAGCACGAGCTTGCGCCCACCCTGCTTCAGCAGCTCCGCAGCCATGTCCACCCGGTCCGCCTCCACCAGTGACGTGCCGGTGCCAAGCCCCATGGCCCGGAAAAAAGTACACGCCATAGCACCACCAATGAGGATCTGGTCCACCTTGGGAAGCATTGCGCTGATGAGGTCAATCTTGCCCGAGATCTTGGCGCCGCCGAGCACGGCGACAAATGGCCGCTTGGGATCATGGAGCGCGTCGCCCAGGTAGCGCAGTTCTTTCTCCATGAGGAATCCGGAGACGGCCGGCTTGAGCAGGTGGGCCACCGCCTCGGTACTGGCATGGGCGCGGTGCGCCGAGCCGAACGCATCGTCCACGTAGAAATCTCCCAGCGCCGCAAAGCGCCGGGCCAGATCGGGATCGTTCTTCTCCTCGCCGGGATAGAACCGGGTATTCTCGCCCAGTGCAACACCACCCCGCGGCAGCCGGCGGGTGGCAGTCGCGGCCGCCTCGCTCGCGGGATCGTCCAGAAAGATTACTGGCGCGCCCAGCAGTTGCTCCAGCGCGCGGGCAACCGGCGTCAGGCTGAATTGCGGATCCGGCTTCCCCTTGGGGCGGCCCAGGTGGGAGAGCAGTACCACGCGCGCGCCCTTGCTGCGCAAATAGCGGATGGTGGGAAGCGCCGCGCGGATGCGGGTATCGTCCGAGACGTTCCCGTCCTCGATCGGGGTGTTGAAGTCCACACGCACGAGGGCGCGCTGGCCATCCAGCGCGCCCGGATCCAGCGATTCGAGCGTCCGCTTCACAGACGCGATCCCACGTAGCGGACCAGGTCCACGCAGCGCGCCGAATACCCCATTTCGTTGTCGTACCACGAGGTCACATTGACCAGGGTGCCGTCCACCACACTGGTTGACAGCGCATCCACCGTGCTGGAGGCGAGGTTCCCGATGTAGTCGCAGGATACCAGCGGCTCGTCGGACACCTCGAGCGTTCCACGCAGCCGGCCCTTGGCCGCTTCCCGGAAGGCGTTGTTCACTTCGTCATTGCTGGTGGCGCGGGACACCACCGCCGCCAGCGCCACGACGGAGACGTCGGGGGTCGGCACCCGGAGCGAGATGCCGTCTATCTTGCCCTTCACTTCCGGAATCACCAGGGATGTGGCGCGCGCCGCGCCCGTGGTGGTGGGAATGATGGACACCGCCGCCGCGCGCGCGCGGCGCAGGTCCTTGTGAGGAAAATCGAGAATGCGCTGGTCGTTGGTGTAGGAATGCACCGTGGTCATGAACCCGCGCTCGAAGCCGAACTTGTCGAGCAGAACCTTCACGACCGGTACCAGACAGTTGGTGGTACAGCTCGCGTTGGAAATGACGTTGTGCCTAGCTGGGTCGTACTTGTCCTCGTTGACGCCCAGCACGATGGTGACGTCTTCGCCCTTGCCCGGCGCCGAAATGACCACCTTGCGCGCGCCGGCCTCCAGATGCCTGGCGGCGCCGTCGCGGTCGGTAAAGTGGCCGGTGGACTCGAGCACCACATCCACGCCCAGGTCCTTCCACGGCAGCCGGGCCGGATCCTTCTCGCTCAACACCTTGATTTCGTCGCCATCCACGACGATGGCACCGTCTCGCGCTTCCACGGCGCCCTCGAACTTGCCGTGCACCGAGTCGTATCGCAGCAGGTGGGCAAGTGTCTTGACGTCCGTGAGATCATTGACCGCGACAAAGTCGAGGCCGGTGATGTTCATCTTGCGGGCGGCCCGCACCACGTTCCGCCCGATACGTCCAAATCCATTGATCGCGACCCGAATGGCCATGCCAGCTCCCACGTGAATTATGGTCCGGCGGCGGAACCGTCCGCCGCATCACTCCAACAGTTCCCCGGCACGCGCAAAAGTAACCGCGCCCACCCACGCCGCACCCGAGGCGCGGAGCGCCCTGGCGGCGTCCAGCAGGGTGGCGCCGGTGGTGAAGACGTCATCTACAAGAACAAGCCGCTGTTCCCCCGCTCGAACGTCCGCCTCGAATGCGCCGGCGATGTTGGCGGCCCGCTCCTCCGGTGTGAGGGAGGTCTGTGACCGGGTTTCCCGTGGCCGCCGCAGCAGGCCGTCGTCCACCGCAAGGCCGAGCAATCCGGCAACGGCCGAGGCCAGCCGCTCGCTCTGATTGTAACCCCGTCGCCGACGGCGACGCGAGCCAAGCGGAATGGGCACCAGCGTCACGCCGCCGCGCAGCGGCGCCAGGCCCCGCATGGCCACAGCCATCGGCTCGGCAACCCGCCACCAGCCTTGATACTTGAGCGCGTGTACCGCGCGGCGCGCCCGCGCATCCAGCCACACCGCGCTGCGCACCTGGTCGAGCCCGGGCGGCCAGCTGGCACAGAAGGTACAGCTGTCAGCGCCCTCCATCAGGGCGCCGCAGCGGTCGCAGGCCGGCTCGGGCACCGGTTGCCAGCGGCGGCGACAGAGGCCACACACCAGCGTCTCGCCGTCAGCTGCGGGCACCGCGCAGTTGCAGAGAATGCAGGCGGACGGCAGGAGGATTCGTTCGGCGCGCCGCCAGTGGCGGGCCAGTTCAGCGAAGGGCATCACGCAAAGCGGCGCGCATGATTTCGACCGGCGCTGACACATCAGGGTACCAGCGCTGAAATGCCGCGACCCCCTGCATCAGCAGCATGGTGCGCCCGTCGCGCGCCTCCAGGCCGGCGGTGCGGCACTGATGCACCCATGGGGTCTCGCCGCGCGCGTACACCAGGTCGAGTGCAACGCGTGCGCCGGGAGCAGTATCGAGCGGTATGGGTGGCGCATCGTCGCGTCGAAGGCCCAGCGGGGTCGCGTTGACCAGCACGTCGCACTCCTCGGGCGCCGCCGGCGGCACGCCCCGCTCGCCGGCCCACCCGGCAAACTCCGCAGCGCGCGCGTGGTCGCGCGAACGAACCGCGATGCGGGCGCCCCGCTCGCGCGCGGCCAGCACCACCGCCCGCGCGGCACCACCGGTTCCGGCTACCAGCCAGGCACCGCCGTGCACGCACAGCTCGTCCAGCGCCGCAAGCACGCCCGCCACGTCGGTGTTGTCGCCCCGGACCCGCTCGGCGTGGCGCCAGAAGGTGTTGCATGCCCCTGCCAGCCGCGCCACTTCGGTCGCATCCTGCACCAGGCGGCCAGCGAGTTCCTTGTGCGGTACGGTCACGTTGCCTCCGCCTCCGGAGCGGGCAATGCCACCCATCAGGCCAGGCAAATCCCGCGAGCTGCAGCGAAGCGGAACGTACGTGGCCGCCATGCCGAGGGCGCGAAACGCCGAGTTGTACATGACGGGCGACAGCGAATGGACCACCGGATCGCCCAGCAGGGCAAAGATGCGCAGTCGTCCGCTCGCCATGTCAGCGCACCGCCAGGCGATCCGCCGTGACGGCGATCAGTGCATCGAGGCGGTCGAAGGCAGCGCGGTAGTCGTCCAGGTTGCTGCCGTAGGGATCGGGCACTTCCTCGCTGTCGTCTTCGCCGGCATAGCCCATCAGTGTGTGGGCCCGCTCATCCGCACCCAGCGCCTCGGCGCGGGCGCGATGATGCGGGCTCATGGTCAGGATGAGGTCGGCCTCGCGCACCAGGTCACGGGTGAGCAGGCGGGCGCGATGCGCGCTCAGGTCGAGTCCGTGCTCCAGCGCCACGAGGTAGGCCCCTTCCGAAGCGGGCGACCCGTCCCACGCGCCGGTTCCCGCCGACGACACGGTCACATTGTCGAGATTGCGCGCAGCCAGCGCCTGGCGCAGGATCGCTTCAGCGAGGGGGCTGCGGCAGGTATTGCCGGTACAGACGAAGAGAACGTTCATCAGATTCCGTCAGGGAGCGTG
>Ga0207652_10002158_pt1 | contig 16887 bp, 9 predicted proteins | sample KBSC63BmetaG_FD_184334 | JGI IMG/M metagenome (GOLD analysis project Ga0207652, IMG submission 184334) | Corn rhizosphere microbial communities from Kellogg Biological Station, Michigan, USA - KBS C6-3B metaG (SPAdes) (version 2) | ecosystem: Host-associated > Plants > Roots > Rhizosphere ... | reverse complement strand
CGTGGACGGCGCGAAGATGTTCACCCAGAGCGTGTCGCCGCTCTCGAAGAACATCCCGTCGCCGGCGAGGGCGTGGTTCTCCATGCCCGTGCCGACGCAGCAGGTGAAGCTCTGGAACATGTCCTGATACTCGTGCGTCACGCCCTGGCCCACCGGCACCATGTAGCACATGCGCACCGCTTCGGGATCGAACGACGCCATGGCGTGGTTGAACAGCATGCGCTCGTGCACGTCGGCGTAGTGCGCGTCGGGCGACAGCGAAAAGAGCTGCCGGCTCATCTTGAGCATGTTGTAAACGTTGCAGCTCTCGGCGGTTCGGCCGTCAATGCGATCGCCGATATGGTCGGCCGGGCCCCAGTACTCGTCCGTGCCCATCCCACCCGTAGAGAAGCTGTGGTGCTGCGCCGCCGCGTCGTACGCGAAGCCCGCGACGAGGAGATCGGCCGGCCGCTGGGTGTAGATGAACCGCTCCGCCGAGCCGATGAGCTTGGGCAGCTCCATGTTCACGTGCTTGCCGCCGAGGTCGTCCTCGTGGCGTTGGAGCGGGTCGATGAACGAATGCTGCTCGAAGTCGTATGAGAGTCGCAGCCACCGCGGGTCGCGCGTGTCGGCGTAAAGATCCACGAGGACCTCGTTCATTCCGCCGTACTCGGCGACGAGCATGTGCTGGAGCTGCTCTGGCGACAGGCCGGCGAGAACACCCGCGGCCCATTCGGCGAATCGCGTCTCGACGTCGAGCGCCCTGCGGTTCCCCGTGAAGCGATACGCATCGCGAAGCCCCGCGAACGTCTTGTGGAGCGTGTACCAGGGCGACCACTCGCCGTTCAGGTCGAACGACGAAGCCTTGATCTGGCCGGCGGCGAGCGCGTTGAAGCATTTGCGTCCGCCGGCGAGCGCGCTCAGGTATCCGTCGCCCTGCTTGTCCTGAACCGTCTCGAGCTCGGAGACTATGTAGTCCGCGCGATCCTTGAATTGCTTGTCGCCAGTGGCGGCCCACATGGCGCTTATGGCTGACAGATAGTGCCCCGCTATGTGGCCCGTGAGGTTGCGGCCGCCGCCGTCCCAGCCGCCGTACGGTTTGGCCTTGGGTGGGAGGCCCGCGTTCTGGCGATAGTAGGCAAGCATCCGGTCCGGCTCGAGCTGGATCAGGTAGGCGATGTCAGCATCCTGTGCGCGCTTGAGGGGCCCGCCGATGAGCCGTACGCCGTCCAGCGGAAGGGGACGCGCGACAAGTCTGCGCTCGAGCGGGCCGCCTTTGGCGGCTGAGTCGCTCGCCTCGGCGGCGAACAGGTCCTCAGCGCGCGCGCTACTGGGGATCGCCTCGAGCAGCGACGCGGCGCCGGCGCTCAAACCCAGCTTGATGACATTCCTTCGCGTGACAGTCATTCCAGTGCCTCGTGAACCCCGTTCGCGTGCTGGCGGACCATTCCACTGACCGATACTATCTGCCGACCACCGCTTGGCAAGCGCGTCGCCGAGTGATCACTGGCAAACCACCCCGGTCTTCACCGATGTCCGATTCAGTTTCCCGTCGCGATTGGCTCAAGACCGTGGGCGCCGCCAGCGCCAGCGCCATGGTCGCGCACGACGTGCTCCGCGTGCCTGCCGGCCTCGTCGCGGAAGCTGTGCCGCCCGCTCCGCCGCCTCCGTACGCGACGGGTGACATAGTGGATCTCGTATCCACCAGCCAGATCTTCATTCCGCCGCGCGGGCGTGCATTCCAGAAATTCAGCTATGACTTCCCGGAGCCATCCGTCGCGTTCGGCGAATTCACATTCGGTTTTCTCGTCTTCACCGACGAGAACACGTATGGCTTGGACCGCTCCCGCCTGACAGTGGCCGGCAACGCCGACACGCTCACCATCACGTGCAACGGCTTCGTCTGGGCCGGCGGGCAGGAAACGGCGCACGGCTCGCTGACGGCCACGCTGCGACGGAAGGGCGACGCGATCGAGTGGGATGCAGTGGCGCACATGCCCGACCATCCGATCAAGACCGTGACGAGCATTGTGCGGGGTGTTCCGCGCGGACAGATCTCCACCGGTGCCGGCGCATTCAGCGACCAGCGCGACAATGAAGTCCTTGCCGCGTACACCTTCGGCGGCGGCGATCTGAACGGACCGGGCGGCAGCATGAGCACGCCGCTGCTCATGATCCAGCAGCCGGCCGGCGTTTTCTATGTGACCACGCTCGACGACCGCGTGCGTCCCAAGCGCTTCTACCTCGCGCCCGGCGAGACATCGTACCGCGTGGAAGCCATCTATGAGCACGACGCGTGGCGGAACGACCACGACGTCACCGTGCCCACGTGGCGGCTGGGACGGGCAGCGACGGCCGACGAGGCCATCGCCGCGCACATGGCGCACATCGAGAGCGCCTTCGGTCTGCGTACCTGGGAATCGCGCACGGATGTTCCGGCCTGGATGCGAGACATAGCGCTCGTCACGACGCTGCACGGCATGCACTACACGGGATACATGTTCAACGATTATCCCAAGATGCTGGAGACGCTCAAGTGGATGGCCACGCAGATCCCGGGCAACCGGGTGCTCGTGTTCGTATCGGCGTGGGACGGCCGCTACTACTGGGACTACCCGAACTACAAGCCGTCGGACCGCATGGGCGGAGAAGCGGGCTTCCGGAAGCTCGTGGATGGCGCGCACGCGATGGGCTTCAAGATCATGCCGATGTACGGCACCAACGCGGCCAACACAAAGCAGCCCGTCTGGTCCAGGATCTCGGACGCCGTCGTCCACAAGATCGACGGCAACGTTTACAATCTCGACTGGGTGGACTGGAACAACGACAGGCATCAGGACGGCTGGCTCGCGTACATGAACCTGGGGGCCGACGCCTGGCGCGACCACCTGACGCAGCGCATCGACGAGATGATCTCGCGCTACCACGTGGACGCCTACTTCCTGGACATCGTGGGCGGTCACGTGAACAGCACCAACGGCGACATGCACGAGGGCACGCGCCGCATGGTGACGGAACTCCGCGCCAAATACCCGAACGTCGCGTGCGTGGGGGAGATGCCGTACGACGCCCTGCACGGGTTCATCCCGATGTTTCAGGTAGGACTGGGCCGGTGGTCCAGGTACTCGCGGAACTACTCGCACCTCAGCAGCCCCGCTCCCGGTCGGGGCAGCAGCGGCGTCCACGAGTCTGGCTTCGGCCGGTTCAACACCGAAACGCTGGGACTCTATCCGTCCACCATCCCTACTCTACAGGTGGTGGACGACACATTCGCGAAGTACAAGGACGTCATGGCAGCCGTGATCAAGCAGGCGAAGCAGCGAGCGGGCATCGCGTGAGCAAGTCCGACGCTGACCTCGGGCGACTGCTCACGGAAGTCTGCGCCGCGAATCAGGAGCTGTCGGCGCGCGGGCTGGCGCGATTCACCTTTGGCAACGCGAGCGGGATAGATCGCGCGTCGGGGCTGGTGGTCATCAAGCCGAGCGGCGTGGCATACTCGCAGCTCCGGCCCGACAACATGGTTGTCGTGGACCTGGGCGGCTCCGTGTTGCGGGGCGACCTGCGGCCGTCGTCGGATCTTCCGACGCATCTCGAGCTGTACCGGGCCTTCGACCACGTGGGCGGCGTGGTCCACACGCACTCGCATTTCGCCACCGTTTGGGCGCAGGCGCGCCGCGCCATCCCATGTCTCGGCACGACGCACGCGGACGCGTTCCACGGCGAAGTGCCTGTCACTGAGCACCTGAGCGACCGCGACATAGCGAGCGAGTACGAGGCGAATACAGGGCGCGAGATCGTGCGCTGCTTTGGCGGGCGGGACGCGCGGCACGTAGCAGCCGTGCTCGTGGCGGGACACGCACCCTTCTGCTGGGGGGCGAGCGTCGGTCAGGCCGTGGATACGGCCGAGATGCTCGAGGAAGTCGCGCGGATGGCGTACCACACGATGGCACTCGATGCGGCCGCGGCCCCGCTGCCGACGGCGCTGGCCGAGAAGCATTTCACGCGTAAACACGGTCCTGACGCGTATTACGGACAGGGCAAATCCACTTGAGTCACCTGAACACCGAACGGAGGTAGCACGCGTGCGTCGTTTCACCGCCTGTTGTTTGATCGCCCTCTTCGCCGCGCCCGCCGCGGCACAGTCGCCCTTTGAGTCCATCGCGTGGCGCTCGATCGGGCCGGTGAACACGGGAGGCCGCATTGACGACATAGACGTCGCGCGGAGTCCCGGCCAGCCGGACGCGATCTACGTGGCGACCGCGAGCGGCGGTCTGTTCAAGAGCTCGAACAATGGCGTGTCCTTCGAGCCCGTGTTCGATCACGTCAACGGCATGTTGTCCATTGGCGACGTGGCTGTCGCGCCGTCCGACCCGCGCATCGTGTGGGTGGGCACCGGCGAGGCGAATACGCGGCAGAGCTCGAGCTGGGGCGACGGCGTGTACCGCAGCACGGATGCCGGGAGCTCGTGGACGCGTATGGGGTTACGGGAGACGCGGTCGATCGGGCGCATCGTCATTGACCCCACCGACGCGAATACTGTGTTCGTCGCCGCGCAGGGACATCTCTGGGGCCCGAACGGCGACCGCGGCGTGTTCAAGACGACGGATGGCGGAAAGACGTGGCGGAACGTGCTGTTCGTGGACGAGAACACAGGCGCGAACGATGTAGTGATCGACCCGACCAATCCCAAAGTGCTCTTCGCGGCCATGTATCAGCGCCAGCGGACGGCCTGGGGATTCAATGGGGGCGGGAAGGGATCGGGCATCTACAAGAGCGTGGACGGGGGCGAACACTGGACGCGCCTCGCCGGCGGGTTGCCGACGGGCGAAATGGGCCGCATCGCCATCTCGCTCTATGCAAAGAATCCCAGCATCGTCTACGCGACGGTCGAGGCGCATGGGGCGGAGCAGGGCATCTATCGCACGGCCAATGGCGGCGACGCGTGGACCAGGGTCTCGTCGCTCGACACGCGTCCGAACTACTTCTCGCAGATTCGCGTGGACCCGAATGACGACCAGTGGGTGTACACGCTGGGGTCGAACCGCGGCTTCTACTACTCGCACGACGGCGGCGCGCACTTCACTGAGCAGTTCAGCAACGTGCACGGCGAAGACCACGCGCTGTGGGTGGATCCGCGGGACGGGAACCATCTGATCATCGGCGGCGACGGCGGCGTGTCCATCTCGTGGGATCGCGGACACTCGTGGGATTTCCGGCGCAACCTGCCGATCGGCCAGTTCTATGAATTGAGCGTGGACCAGAGCGTGCCGTATCGCATCTGCGGCGGCCTCCAGGACAACGGTGTGTGGTGCGTGCCGAGCGCGGTTCGGAATCGCAACGGCATCGCCGATCGGGACGCCTGGAGCATCGGCGGGGGCGACGGATTCCACGCGTTGTTCGACCCGGCCGACAGCAACCTCGTGCTCCAGTCCTCGCAGGAAGGCAACGCCTCGTGGGTGAACCTCACGACGCTCGAACATCAGGGCGTACGGCCGGGCAGCGCCGACAAACCGACAGTTCCGCCCGCGCCGCGCGGCGATGGCTATCGGTGGTTGTGGGACACGCCGATCATCGCGTCGCCCACGCGCGCGAACGTCTGGTACATGGGGGCGCAGTACCTGTTCAGGAGCACCAACCGCGGCTCGAGCTGGGAGCGCATCAGCCCCGATCTCACGCTGCACATCGATCGCGACACGCTACAGATGATGGGTGCCGTGGTGCCCGCGGACGCCCTGTCGCGCCACGACGGCCAGACTGATTACGGCTCGCTTTCCACCATCGGCGAGTCGCCGCTCGACGCGCAGCTCATCTACACGGGGAGCGATGACGGCCAGCTCCAGGTGACGCGCGACGGCGGGAAGAACTGGACGAGCGTCACCGGAAACATTCCAGGCCTGCCGGCGCGCACGTACGTCACCTCGGTGCTGCCGTCGCGCTATGAGGCGAGTCGCGTCTATGCGACGTTCGATGGCCACTACAACGACGACTACTCGCCCTACGTCTTCGTGAGCGACGACTACGGGGCAACCTGGCGATCGCTCGCGCGCGGACTGCCGGAAATGTCGGTCAACCGCATCCGGGAGCACCCGACCGATCCTGACCTGCTGGTGATCGGGGAGTCGCGCGGCGCGGCCTTCTCGAATGATCGCGGACGCATCTGGCATACGCTCACCAGCAACCTGCCCATGGTGCCGGTGAACGACCTCGTGTTCCAGCCGCGCGACAACGCGTTGATCCTGGCCACGCATGGGCGCGGACTCTGGGTGCTGGATGATGTCGCGCGGCTCGAGGCGCTCACGACGACAGCGCTCGCCGCCCCCGCCACGCTCGTGCCGCCGCCGCATGCGCGTCTCATGAGCACCTTCACCCCGCAGGCATGGTATGGGGCGGGCGAATTCTTCGCGCCGAATCCCGACTGGAACGGCGTGATCGAGTACAACCTGCGTGATCCCGCCGCGGGCCCCGCACGGATCACCGTGACCGACGCCTCGGGCAAGATCGTGCGCGAGCTCACGGGTCCCGCCAACCGGGGCGTGAATCGTGTGGATTGGGATCTCCGTTATCAGAGTCCTGTGGATTCCGCGGGGTCGATTCCGGCCAGCCCGCGTGGGGCTGGCGCTGGTGCCGGCGGCCGTGGCGCGGCGGCCGGCCGCGGCGGTCCGCCCGCGGCCGTTCCCGTCGGCTTTCCCGCCCGCGGCGAGGGCGGCTTTCGCGGTGGGCCGCCGGTGGGCCCGCTCGTGATGCCCGGCAGCTACCACGTTCAGGTTGCGGTTCCCGGCATCGCCACCCCGCTCTCCGGAACGCTCGTTGTGGACGCGGATCCACTCCCTGCGTTCCGCGCAAAGGACCGCGCCACGCGTCAGGCGATGCTGATGCGGATCTACGACTGGACGAAGGCGCTGGGTGCGGCCCGTGTCGCGACGCGGCAACTCATTCAGCAGCACGACGCACTCACGTCGGATCTCGGCGCCGCGGTCGCGGACTCGCTCAACGCGCGCATCACGCGTCTCGCGTCGAGCGTGGACCTGGCCTTCACGAGCGTCAGTGGGGGGCAGTCGGCCATCGAAGCGTGGAGTGGCCTGCCGACGCTCGACCAGAGGACGGCGCTCGGCTACGCGATGGACGATGGCCGTGCCGCGTTGTCAGCGCTGGATCGAGCGATCGCGGACGTCGCCAGCGCGTACAAGGCGGTTGGGAAGCCGTGGCCCGGAGTTGTCGGCGGAGTGACGCCCCCGCGTACATGATGCTGCTGTAGATTGATTCAGACGCTCGAGGCACGGAAGTCGCCTCCCACTTTTGCGTGATCAGGATGACTCGTCGCGCTGTTCTGGTACCCGTGAAGACCGGAGCCTTGAGTTTGCTCAAGGCCCGAGCCGCCGCGAAGGCCGTCAAGGCCGCCAAGGCGCAGGGCCGATACGCCAAGAAACTGCCTTGGACCGAGCGTGGCGGGGCGGCGACAGCGACGGAACTCCAGCAGTATCTCGGGCACTTCGGCTCTGAAGGCCCGAAGCCGCGGACGCCGGCTGCAAAGCGTTCGGCGAAAAAGACGCAGACAAAGAGCGCAGCGGCAAAGAAGGTATATCGTCGCGCCTCGTAACACGGATCGAGCCGTTACGGAATCCACGATTTGTCGCGGACGACGCTGGACTCCCGGTCGCGTTTGCCGCGGTTCAACATGCCCCTCGAGCTGGGAATTTTTCTGGGGGCAAAGCGGTTCGGCGGCGGAAGCCACAGCCAAAAAGCCTGCCTGATTCTGGATCGGGATCCGTACCGATACCAGGTCTTCTGCTCCGACATTTCGGGCCAGGACGTGCGATCACATGGGAACGAGGTGTCGCGAGCGATACGCGCTGTGCGGGAATTCCTTCGGGCAGCACGTCCTGTTCACGTGGACATTCCAGGAGCGCGGAGGATCGCGGGGCGGCACGCCGAGTTCCTGCTCGATCTGCCGCGGCTGTGCCGCCGCGTGAATCTCCACCGCTCAGACCCCGGCTTCCTGGATTATCGCACGCTTGTGCGGACGTGGATCGCTGAGAACCCGTAGGCGGGGCCAAACTGAGTTGCGGGCAGGCAGGCTCGAGGCATAGTCGGACACACACAGCTGCCGGTCCGCGACGTCCTCAACGCGCCGGCGAGCCTGCCGTCCGCGCCCGAGCGGCAGCCGCGAGGCGGCGCAGCTCCGGCAGCACCCTGCCGATATTCATCGACTCGGATCCCGGCTGGCCCAGGGAGAAATAGAGCGAGCGATACATGGCATAGAGCGGCTCGTACCACTCATGCTCGCGTGCGTCTGGCTCGACGACGCGGTACGGCGGGCACACAGCCGCTTGCGCCGCCTCGACAGTCGGAAACACGCCCGCCGCGAGAAAGGCGAAAATGGACGAGCCGAGGCTGGTCACCGGACGCTCCGGCACGAGGATCGGCTTGCCCAGCACGTTGGCGTACACGCGATTGAGCACGTCGTTCTTCTGCGCGATGCCGCCGCCATGGATCACGCGCTCGATGGGCACGCCACGCTCGGCCATGCGCTCGAGCACGATCCGCGTGTGGAACGCGGTGCCCTCGATCGCGGCGAACAGCTCGTCGCGCGCATTGTGGTTGAGATTCAGCCCGAACATCACGCCGCCAAGATCGGGGGTGACGAGCACCGTGCGGTCGCCGTTGTCCCATACCATCCGCAGCAAGCCAGTCTCGCCGCCGCTGTAACTCTCGAGACCCTTCGAGAGCTCGCCGACAGTCGTGTTCGAGCGCGTGGCAATCGCCTCGAACACGCAGCCCATGCCTGCAAGTCCCGCTTCCACGCACATGTATCCGGGGTGCGCCGATCCTCGCACGACCCCGCACACGCCGGGAACGCGGTCCACTTCATCGGCGATCGCAATGATGCAGCTTGCCGTCCCCACCACGTTCACCACGTCGCCGATCGTACACCCGGCGCCGATCGCGTCCCAATGCGCGTCGAAGCCCCCCACCGGAATCGGAATGCCGGCATCGAGACCGAGCCGCGCGGCCCATTCATCGCACAGGCCGCCCGCTATGTGATCCGAGGTGAGGTATCGGCCGGCGAGCTTGTCGCGTACGCCATCGAACAGCGGATCGACAGCGCTGAGGAAGTCCTGCGAGGGAAGCCCGCCGAGCTCCGCGTTCCAGAGCCATTTGTGCCCGGCGGCGCAGACGGAGCGCGGCACCTCAGACGGATCCGTGATGCCGCACAACACGGCGGCCACCATGTCGCAATGCTCGAGCGCCGTGACGAGCGCGCCGCGGCGACCCGGGTTGTTGCGGAGCCAGTGGAGCAGCTTGGCGAAGCCCCATTCGGACGAATAGACGCCGCCGCAGAGGTGAATCGCCTCCAGCCCGCGCTCGTGCGCGAGCCGGGTGATCTCCTCGGCCTCGCCGTGTGCGCGATGATCCGCCCACAGGTAGTAGTCGTCCAGCGGCTCGAGATTCCTGCCCACGGGAACGACAGTGGACCCGGTCGTGTCGAGCGCGAGCGCGCGAACATCCTTGCCCGGTACCTGCGCCTGATCCAGCGCGACGCGCATCGCCGCGACGAGCGCGTCCATGTGCGCCGCGTGGGATTGCGTGGCGAAGTCGGGATCGTCGCGGCGGCGAATCACCGGGTACGGCGACACGCCGTGGCCGAGCTGGCCGCGCTCGCTGTCCACGATGGAGACGCGAACGCTCTGCGTGCCGAAATCCACGCCGGCGACGACTGTCATGCTGATTCGAGGCGGCGAGCTGTCATGGGACTATACGTGCCGATGGACGTCCCAGCCGAGGTACCGGGAGGTCGCCTCATGAACCGAATCGGCGACGGTCGCCATGGTGCCCGCTACGTGATGCTCGAAGCCGCGTTCGCAGATGAAATGCAGCAGCGCCTGGAGGTTGGGGATCTTCGCGACGCCGGCGCCGCCGAAGGTCGTGAGCGGGTCGTTGGTGAACTCGCCCTGGCCCACGTAGCCGCGAATGCGGCCTGTGCGATCGTCCGTCGAAAAGCGCGCGAATGACATGGGGTTCGCGCGGATCGCGCCGACGACGGTCCCGTAGGTGTTCTCGCGCCCCACAGTTCCCGCGATGATCGCCTGATAATCCATCTGCGTGCTCTCGAAGAACGCCTTCGGAAGATTGCTGCAGTGGAAGCAGACGGCCTTGTCGGGATCCTCGCCGTAGTTGTTGTTCCAGTCCAGCAGCGCGCTCGGCACCTGGGAGGCCAGCGTGAGCGCGTACATGCTGATGGTGCCGCACACATCCATCTCGCACGCGCTCGGCAGATTCGCGTCGCTCAGCATGCTCATGACGGTGCAGGGGACCACGCCGAAGAATTCTTCCATGGACGTCCAGCACTGGATCGCGCTCACTGTCACGTCCACTTCCTGCATCCAGCGATCGATCACGAGGCCAAGCTTCGCCATCTTGATCAGGGCTTCGTCCGGGATGCCTTGGGTCGGGACATAGTCGCGAATCGCGTCCAGCTTGGCGCCCACGTCGCTGTCAGTCGAGGCGAGTCTGTCTATGCGGCCGAGGATCTCCGACAGATCAATGGGCTCGACAGCGATGCCCGACGCCTCGAGGATCTTCTCGCTGAAGCGCACTGTCTTGAATGCGGCGGGCCGCGCACCGATGGCGCCTATGCGAGCGTGTCGCAGGCCGCGAACCACGCGGCAGGTCGCCACGAACTTCCGCAGATCCGCCCGGAAGCTCTCGGACTCCGGGCGCTGCGTGTGCAGCGACGTGAGCGAGTACTTGATGCCGTACTGCGTGAGCACGTTGCAGCAGGACATCTTGCCGCAGAAGGCGTCGCGCCGCGCATCGATGCCCATCTTGGCTGGATCGTCGCTCGTCGCCTGCACGAGCACGGGGACGTCGAGTCCGGACAGCCGCAGCGTTTCCGCTATGGCGCGCTCGTCGCCGAAATTCGGCAGCGCGACTATCACACCGGCGATGCGGTCGGCGTGCTTGCGGAAGAGCGCCGCGCAGGCCTTGGACTCGTCGCGGCTCTCCACGGCTCCGTGCGTCGAGTCGTCCGGGGTGAGCGCGATTGCGTCGATTCCTTCTTCGGCGAGCACGCGCAGCATGTCATCGCGCCCACTGAGCGCCAGGTGGCCCGGGAAGAAGCCGCGATTGCCCACGATGACGCCGAGGGTAACGCGTTCGGCGGCGGGCCGCTCGGCACGGAGGCGGGCCTGCGCTTCCTGTGTAGCCGCGCGGCGAGCGTCGAGCTTACCCCCGGCATTTGATTCGAGTTTGTGGATTGGCGTACGACGTTCTGCGTTGGGGTGACGATGCGACAGGGGCGACGGACCTAGCGAACCGCGGCGTAATTGAACGTGAAGGTACGGCCGAAGCTCGTGAAGCCATTGCTGCCGCTGAACGAGGTCCCATCCGGAGATTCGACGAGCGAGATGTGGTTGATGGGATTTTCAGGGAGAATCCCCGAGTACGACTCGCCGGTGACCGTTCCGGTCCAGTCGAAGCTCTGGGTTGCCGTGTGCCTTGTGTTCCACGTCACGACGGTGAGCGTGAGGGAGCCGTCTGAGTTGTAGGCGCCATTCGCGGAGACAGCCGGGACGCCGTCGATCGCAACCTGCCACGGACCCTCGAATGGCCGATAGCGGACCGCCACGGCGACGTCCACCTCATGGGCGCCGCGGGTGACGGCGATCGTGGTTCCGCCGGGCGCGACCGCGGTCACGAGCCCCTCGCTGCTGGTCGTTGCGACCGACGGGTCGGCACTCGTGTACCTCACCGACTGATCGGGCACGTCCTTTCCGTTCGCCGTCTTCGCGACCTGCAACTGGTACGTCTCGGTGGTGCGAAGCTGGACCGACGCATGGGTCAGCTCGAATGGTGATGCCGCGCTGGACGCGCGAGCGATGCTCTGGCTCGGAGCACTCACCGCAGGCGCCGCGGCATTCTCGGATCCACATGCTACGACAGCGACAAGGACTGCCGCGGCGGCGCAATGCAGGATGACACGTGACATGGGCTTCCTGGAGTGGGAGGTGTCGGTCTGGCCTGGGAGCGCCAATATCGGGTGCGTGGAAATGGCACGCAATAGAGCGTACGGGAACAGCAATGCCCTCAGTCAGCGAGTGTCACGCCCCGTCGTCCGTCGCAGCAGACCGATCGCGTTGACAACGAGGCGACCCTGCGGCCATTGTTGCCCTGCGGCGGCCGCGACTCACGATCCGCCGCACTCGCCCCGTCCTGCCGCGCCACACCCTTCCGCTCAGTGAAACCCCCCGTGACACATCGAAAGCATTTTCGGCTCGCCGCGACTGTCGCGGTGCTGGGTTTGTTGGCTGCCTGCTCCGGCGACAAGCGACCTCACGACGGTTCCACTGCCACAGGCGCATCTGGCGCCGGGGCTGGGGCGCCCAAGACATTCACGATCGCGATGATCGCGAAGAGCTCCACCAACCCGGTGTTCCTCTCGGGTCGCGCGGGCGCCGATTCGGCGGCCAAGGAGCTCACCGCCCAGACGGGCGTGCACGTGACTATCGACTGGCTCACGCCGCCGAGCGAAGACGCCACGGTCCAGGCGCAGGCGATCGCACAGGCGGCCAACACCGGCGACAATGCCGTTCTGCTTTCCGCGACTGACGCGGGCAAGCTTGTCGGCGCGGTGAACGAGGCTGTCGCGCGCGGGGTGCCCGTCATGACGTTCGACAGCGACGTGGCGGGCTCGAACCGCTTCTCGTTCTATGGCGGCGACGACGAGGCGATGGGCCGGCAGGTGATGCAGGAGCTGGCTGTACAAATGCACGACTCCGGCAAGGTCGCCATCCTCGGCGGCAATCAGATCGCGCCGAACCTCCAGAAGCGGATCGCCGGTGCGAAGGAGGAGGCCGCGAAGTATCCCGGCATCACGATCGTGAACACCTTCTATCACGCCGAAACGCCGCAGGACGCGGCGGCCGAGGTGCTGCGCGCGCAGAACGCGTATCCCGGCATCCAGGGCTGGGCGATGATCGGCGGCTGGGCGCTGTTCACCAAGGCGCTGCTCTCCGATCTCAACGCCGACCACCTCAAGATCGTGGCTGTGGATGCGCTGCCCGCCGAGCTCGCGTACGTGGACAAGGGCCTCGCGCCCGTGCTGCTGGCGCAGCCTGTGTTCGACTGGGGCTACGTGTCGGTGAAGACCATCTTCGACCACGTGTACCTGAAGAAGGACGTGCCGGCGCACGTGCAGATGGATCTGATCCGCGTCTCCAAGGACAACCTCGGCACCTGGGCCCGCCAGTTGAAGGCTTGGGGCTTCACGGACGTGGATCCCAAGTACCTTGCGCTGGCCAAATAATTTCGTGACCTGACCCGCACGCCAGCCCGCGACATGCAGCCACGCACCGCCGAGCTTCTCGCGTATCTGGAATCAGCCGACAACGACCTGGACGCTGCGCTGGCGTCCACCCCGGCGGACGTCCGCCAGACGCGCGCCGATCCCGAGGCCTGGTCGGTGGCGGAGATCGTGGAGCACCTGGGCATCGTGCATCGGACCGCGGGCGCGCTGCTCGAGTCGACCATCGCCAGCGCGAGGGAGGCTGGCCTTGGGAGCGAAACGACGCACGATCCGGTGGTGCAGCCGGCTGAGGTGCAGCGGCTGACGAACCGCGGGTTCAAGATCACATCACCCGAGCGCGCACGGCCCACGGGTACGGTGGACGCGGAAACGGCGCACGCACAGTTGGTCGAGGCGCGCGCCCGCGTACGACGCCTGCTACTCGACGCGGACGGCGCCGCGCTCGGCGAAGTCGTGGCGCTGCACCCCGCGCTGGGGCCGATAGACGCCTACAGGTGGTTCGTGTTCTTCGGCGCGCATCAGAAGCGGCACGCGGCGCAGATCAGGGAAGTGGCCGCTCAACTGGCTGGCAACGCCAGCGGCTGAAGGAGCCACCTCCTTCAGCCACGGCGCGGCCTACTCGCCGCGCATCGCCTCGACGGGACTGACCCGCGCCGCACGCCGCGCTGGAATCCAGCTCGCGGCGAGTGCGAAGAGAATCAGCACTGCTGTGGCTCCGCCGAGTGTCACCGGGTCGGTGGCGGCCACACCGAAGAGGAAGCCGCGGAGAAAGCGCGCGACGATCACGACGATCGCCAGGCCGACGACGACTCCCGCGGCGCTCAAGCCGAGCCCCTGCCGGGTGACCATGGCAGCGACGGCGGCAGGCTGCGCGCCGAGCGCGATGCGCACGCCCAGCTCGCGACGCCGCAGGGTGACGATGTAGGCAATGACGCCGTAGAGCCCGACCACGCCGAGGATCAGCGTCACCCCCGCGGCCACGCTCAGGATGATCATCGTGAAGGTGAGGCGCGCCATGGAGCGATCCATGCGGTCGCGCATCGTCGCGACGTCGAAGGTGGGGAGCGTCGGATCGATCTGATGGACCACCTCTTCCATCGCGCGCGTCGTCGTCGCGACGTTGTCGTGCGTTCTCACGAGCAGCGCCATCGTCTGCGTGACGCCCGAGAACGTCGAATCCACCCCGAGCGATTCGGTCTGATAGATCTCCGGACCGGGGTTCGCGGCGAGCGACGTGTCGCGCACGTTGCCCACGACGCCGATCACGCGCAGCAATGAGCTTGTCGGCAGCTCGCGGAGCGTCTTGCCGATGGCCGTCGCGCCCGTGGAGTCGTGGAAGTAGATCTTCGCGGCTTCCTGATTGATGACGACTTCGTCGGCGTGCTGCCGCAGCATCTGGTCGAAGCCGTGGCCGGCGACGACCGGAATGCGCATCGTGGAGAAGTAGCCACTATCCACCATGTCCCAGATCGCGAGCGGCGGGATGCGCTTCTGGTCGGCCGTGTTGCCCTCGGCGTACACAGGGTCGCTGTCCATGCCGTTGCCGCTCAGCGGGACGTTGCGCGCGAGACCCACCGAGCGGACGCCTGGAATCCGGGCCGTCCGGTCGGCGAGCTGCGAGTAGAACTGCACGATCGCCGTGTCGGTGGGATACCGCTGATGGGGCGCGGTGACCCAGAGTGTCGCCAGGCCGTCGGCATCGAACCCGGGCTGCACGTGGCGCAGTCTGTCGAAGCTTCGAACGAGCAGCCCGGAGGTGGCCAGCACCACAAGGGCGAACGCGATCTGCGCGCTCACGAGCACGCTGCGTGCGCGCTGGCGTGCCTTACCGATCGTGCCGCCACGGTCGCCCTCGCGCAGGCCCGAGAAGGCGCCCCCGCGCAGAAAGCGAATTGCCGGGACCAGGCTGCACGCCAGCGCCACCAGCACAGTGACGAGCATGGTGAAGACGATCACTTCCCAGCCTACATGAATCTCCGCGAGGCGCGGCATCTGCGACGGCCCCCTGGCGACGAGCAGCCGAATGCCCGCCCAGGCAGCGCCGAGGCCGAGCAGCGCGGCGATGGAGGACAGCACCATGGCCTCGCCGAAGAACTGACTCACGACACGCGATCGTCCAGCGCCGAGCGCGGCGCGCACCGACAGCTCGCGCTGGCGGCCGTCGGCGCGCACGAGCATGAGGTTCGCCACGTTCGTGCAGGTGACGAGCAGCACGAGGATCGCGGTCGCGCCGATCATCCAGAGCGTGCGCGACACATCGCCGACGACATCCTGCCGCAGCGCGGTGAGGTAGGGCACCGGCTTCGCCTGGTCGATCATCATCTGCGTCGTCACGCCCTTCGCGAGCATGGGCGTCACGTCGAGCATGCGCGGCAGCACGTGAGCGAAATCGCGCTGTGCCTGCTCGAGTGTCACGCCGGGGCGCAGCCGGGCGATCGTGTTGTAGTTGAAGCCGCCGCTCATGGGATCATGGCGATCGAGCCGAAGCGGCACCCAGAGCTGCGTGTCGTTATCGGGAAAGCGGAAAGACGCCGGCATCACGCCGATGATCTCGGTGCTGCGGCCGTAGATCAGAACCTTGCGTCCGACGACGTTGCGGTCGCCGCCAAAGCGGGTGCGCCACAGGCCGTCGCTGATCACGGCCACGCGCGGGCCGTCGGGAAGATCCTCGCTCTCGGAGAACCAGCGGCCCAGGCTCGGCGGTACCTCGAGCACGCGTTGCAGACTCGCTGTCGTCTGCGCGTCGGGGAGGTGCGCGGGCTGCATCCGCTGGTCGGGATCCACTACATCGGCGGAGCTCGACTGATACGCAGCGATGCCGCTGACAGTCTGCGCGTAGCGCTCGAACGTGAGATACGAGCCGCGCGTCTGCTGCGCCTGCGGGAGGCCGACAGCGGGAATGTGGAACCAGACCCCGGCCAGCCGTCCCGAGTCGCCGTACGGCAGCGGTCGCAGGAGCACCGCGTTCACGACGGCGAAGATGGCGGTGGCGGCGCCGATCCCGATCGCGAGGGTCAAAATGACCGAGGCGCTGAAGCCCGGAGCGCGGCGCAGCGAGCGCCAGGAGTGCGTGAACGAAGAGCGGAGGCTCATGGACCAACCTCGATCGGGGGGAGACTGCCCGATCTACGAGGTCGGATTCGAGCCGGTTTCAGTGCACAACCTGCCTACGCAGCCAGGCCAGCCGCTGAGACGAGGATGGTGAGCGCGCGCGCGACGCCCACTCGGCCGTGCTGATTGTCGAACCATTCGTCCAGCGTGTGGGCGTCGCCGCCGTTGCCGCCCGCGCCGATCGCGATCGCGGGAATTCCGTGACTGATGGCCGCGTTCGCGTCGGTCGAGGCGAGGGCCAGCTCCGGCTCACGTCCAGCGAGGCGCGTGGCTTCCATCGCGGACCGAACCAGCTCGTGCTCGGCGGGCGTCTCGCCGCAGGGCCGGGCACCTATACGCTCGACGTCAACAGTGAGCGGCCGCGTGCCGACGGCGCGGCGGCCATTCTCGTCATCGGCTGCCTGCCGCGCGATCGCCCTCACTGCATGCTCCAGATGATCCAGTACGTCGGACGACGTCGAGCGGAGATCCGCCTCGAGCCACCCTGCCTCGGG
>Ga0207652_10002155_pt1 | contig 16892 bp, 6 predicted proteins | sample KBSC63BmetaG_FD_184334 | JGI IMG/M metagenome (GOLD analysis project Ga0207652, IMG submission 184334) | Corn rhizosphere microbial communities from Kellogg Biological Station, Michigan, USA - KBS C6-3B metaG (SPAdes) (version 2) | ecosystem: Host-associated > Plants > Roots > Rhizosphere ... | reverse complement strand
AGCCTGACGTTGGAACCATGGTCATGCTTTCGGTTCCTCCGGCAATAATGCAATCGGCCATTCCGGTTCTTATTTTTGCTGTCGCAATCGCAATTGTTTCTAATCCGCTGGCGCAATAACGATTCACCGTCATTCCCGGAACGGAAATTCCCAAAGCTCTTACGCTGATCATTCTTCCTACCTGCAATCCTTGTTCTGCTTCCGGTACAGCGTTGCCAACTATGAGGTCATCTACTCTTTTTCGTTCTAATTCAGGTACCGTTGCCAGCAAACCTTTGATAACATCAACAGCCAGGTCATCCGGACGATAAAAACGAAATCCGCCGCGTTTTGCCTTCGTAACAGCCGTTCTGAAACCGGCTATAATATATGCTTCCATAAATTTTTACTTTTAAAAGGAAGTAAGCAATTTAAGTTTTATTCTTTTGAAAAGAACGCAGTTAACAAAGAAATAAGTCGATTTTGTATTTTTTGTATTAGGATGTAGAATGTCTGATATCGTAAACCAGCAAACGAACGAATAATGGGAAATCCTTTTTTTTATTTCAGCTGAACTTTTACTTACCAATTGTTCTTATTCCAGAAAAAGACCGGGAGCGATGTTGTAGAGTATTTTAAACTTTCTAAACGATGGTAAAGAATCTTCGGCACACCTTATCTCACCAGGAAATAACCGATTACCAGCCAAATTAACCCTTTTAATAAAAAGAATAAAAATCCCCAAAAACCAATTCGTTTGATCCAGGTAATGATCGATCTTTTATTTTTTTCTGCAACCATAATTTACTTGTCATCTATTTCTTGAAAATTTAAAACAACTGTTCTTTAACTTGAAATCCAATGCAATGGTTGTAGATACTCGAAGAACACTTTTGCAATATTCCGGATTTACATTAACAATTTACCACTACAAGAATCGCCATCGTACATTTTGTCATTTTTATATTACAAATGTATTTCCAAATTGTTCGGGATACTTTCAAAATCGGGAAAACAATTTACAAAATCAGTAAATAAGTTTAAACGCTTTTCTTATTTTTATAAACCAAACACTCCTTCATTTTATAACAAAGAAAAAGAGCCGCCAAATGGCAGCTCTTGTAAGGGTTCATGGTTTAATTATTTTACAATTTTTTCAACCAGTCTTTGTGTTGGAGAAGTGAATTGAAGCAAATAAATTCCAGCTGGCAGGTTAGACAGATTGTCAATTTTGAAATAGTTACTTCCTTTATTCAAAGTCAGCTGTTTTGAAACAATTTCTTTGCCTTGTACATTCAGAATCTTTACAGACACCACTTCTGAAGCGTTCCAATCTAAATTTACATTCAGATATTCTGTAAAAGGATTTGGAGAAATCATTACAGATTGTGCTGTTTTTTTAGTTTTAACCGAAACTATTTTGGATAAATTCGATTTACCATCCAGGTCAATTTGTTTCAGCCGGTAGTAAATTGTTGCACCGGTAAAAGAATAAGCGCTATCTGTAATTGAATAAGAATGTACCATATTGGTCGTTCCATTTCCTGCAACGGTTTCAATATCTGAAAATATATTTCCATCGTAGCTCCTTTGAACGATAAAGCGACTGCAATTAACTTCCATTGAGGTCATCCAATCTACTTTTATAAAGTTGTTTTGCAAAGCCGTTGCACTAAATTTTGTGAGCGTTACCGGCATTGGTCCGGCTTCCGGATTGATAATGGCCGTGCCATCGTCGACAAAATTTACACCGGCATCTGAAATCGAAGTAATGCGTGCAATATTAAGTATCGAAGGAACGGGAATGCCTGTTCCCGGATTATTTACTGTTACCTGGAATTGAACCTCATAGCTCTCGTTTGCAGCAAGCGTGCCGCCAGCGCTGCTGCTGGCTCCGGTTCCAAGCCTGAACGTAACCGCTTTTACAGAACCTTTTACTATGTATTCAGCAATGTCATCGCCGGCTTGGTCGGTCTGCATACCTGCAGTTACACCAGGGGCACTAATTACTTTTAAAGTGCCGGGCTTGTAGGTGACCGTATTTGGTAAGGTATCTGTAACGATTACATTATTGGCATTTCCCGGACCATTATTCGCGCCTTTTAAGGTATAGGTTAATACCTCTCCTACCTCTGCCAGATGGTTGTTATTAGCATCAGAAACAAACTTATCAAGAGTAACCGTAGGATCTTTCATCTTAATCGCAAAAGTGAAAACGCCGGGATAATATTGATCCTGTTCAGTGCCAAATTGTAACTGAACTGAATTCGCATTCGGCGTAATTCCATAACCAGCTCCCACATTGAACATGTCTATGTCAATACCCATCTGGTTCGTATAGTTCGGATTTTTTGTGGTTACATGAACTCCGTTGTCGGTGATTGTTCCGTTCCACGGATTGTCTGCTGCATTGGTTGCATTCGAAAATGTATTACCGTTTATTTTCAAAAAGTCTCCTTTTAAGTTTGCATCACCCTCCCAGGCTACAACACCCATTTTTGCATCCGCAGCTGCAAGGGCGCCCGAAGGAACATCAAGGCCGGTTAAGGTAACAGTACTGGTAGTTAAGCTTCCTCCATTATACACTTGTTGAAAACCATCGTAAACCCTTACGCTATTATAAGAAACGGAAGAATTTTCATAAACAACTACAATGCTCCAGCCTCCATGATTTCCGCCACCGCCAGTAGCGCCTGTGCTCAAAGGAACATTTCCAACGGTATAAGTTCCGGAGCCATTATTTTTAATAAAAGTGGTTATATCCGCATAAGCCTGGTATTCGGTATTGCCGGTGGCATTGGTTATTGGTGTTTTATCAATCCCCAAAGCGGTTACATCAGAATAAACATTGGTAGTCCCTTTCCGGATCTTAATGGTTTTGTTGGCGCTTGTGGTCAGATCAAAATCTTTGTCATTAACACGGCCACCCCAATAAAGGCGTGCAAGTTTAATCGTATTTGATCCGGCAGGAAGAATTAAGTCTGCGGAAGAAGAATTGCGGGTAACGCTTCCATTTCCGGTGCTGCCGTCAATGTCAACATATTCCATGTCTTCATTGTCATTGCCATAGCCGCTGTTTCCGTCTTTACTGTTATCATTCATTTTGGTGAGGTCTACCTTTTTATTTGTGATAATATTCATTAAAGTATTGCCAAAAATAGTAGAGCCGCCTTTTAAATTTTCTGAATAAATAAGGCTGTAGCTCCTGCTTTGGGTGTGTGCTACAAAAGACATAAGGCACGCCGCCGAAAAGGTAAAAAAGGTTTTAAACCATATCTTTTTTAAAGAAACTTTTGAAGTAAAAATTTGCATGTCAGTTAATTTTCTTGAGTTTAAAAATGATAAATTAAGTTTATCATAACCTTTGGACCATTATTACAGAGGCTGGCTTCTTACAGGAACGCGGATTGGTATAAAAAAAAGTAAAATAAATCGTAAGGAATTTGGAATGGCGTACTCAACCATTATAAATGCAATGATAAAACAGCAAGCATTTGCTTTTCAAAAGATATTTGGAATCAGGAAAGGGAAGTTTCAGAGTTTTCTGAGGATTGGGGAACGCAAAATTAGATATTAGTTTGAATATTCAAAACCTTTTTCGAATTATTTTATTTTGTGCGGCAATCGATCTATAAGAAAATTAAAATCCTGATATTTATTCGTTTGCAGGAGTAAATAAAATATTCTGCTGATAAACCGATGATTTCAGTATAAACCGTTTCTTATTTTTTCTCTAATTTGCTCATTACCAAAGCACCAATTTTTTTTCCCTGTTCATAAGCATCCAACACGGACTTCCGGTAATGAATGCCGCCATAAAACCGGCTATAGGCCACCTGGTGGGATGCTTCGTCCAGGCTTTTGTAATGGCGGTCAGGCCATCCCCACGTTCTTTCTGATGAATCACGAAAGGAAGTGTTTTCTTTATAAATAGTTTGGAGAACAACGGCAGCCGCGGCAGAAATAGTAGAATGCGCACTGTTATATTCAGGAAAAGGAGGGGTTTGCAAATAGGGCATCCATTTAGGATCAATATAGCGGTTTATATAAGTTTCAGGCCTTAGCAGGTCATATTTGTATTTCGTGAACCAACAACAAATGAAGGCATCATAAATTCCAATGCTAACGCCGGTATAGGCATATACCGTTTTATAAAAATCTGCATGGTTATTTTTAGAAATGGTGCCAATAACTTCCATCCAATGGCCGGCCGGAGTCATCGCTTTGGTTGCAAACATGGCATGGCCTTCCAGATGCAATTTAAAACTATTACAATCCCAGAAATTTGCTATTGATTTTTTCGTAGAATCCAGGTTGTTGACCGTTACCATCACATCTTTAGCGCATTTATAAAATTCACTGGAAGTGTCTTTACTGAAAGGCGGCATTCCGGGAGCCGGAAACATATTCGCAGAATCCATTACCATACATCTCATGGTTTTCCACAGCGGCTCTACTGCATCAAAGTATCCCGGAGGCGTTGGTGTCCAATGTCCTTCCAGTCCGGTCGGAGTAAAATTGAAACCTCTTGTTTGTGCATAACGATCGCTCCTGCTCCATGAAATTATCGAATCCCCAACTTCTTCACCATATTTTACTGAGTATTTAAAAAGAGAATCCGGCATTCCTGAATTTTGAGCCAGCAGCTTTACAGAATCAATTATGTGCTGCATGGTATCAGAAGAAAAAGTCAGTTGTTTTCCCACCTTTAAAAAAGCAATGATGGAGGCAAACGGGAAATCAATTTTTTTATCTTTATAAACCGGCGGAATGTTATTCAATCCTTTTACTTTTCCTTGCAAAGAAGCAAAATGATGACCTTCTTTAGCCAATACTTCGAAAGCCGCAAGGTTAGAATAAGCATATATCCTGGAGGCAACAGGAGGCGTGAAAATGTCGTAAATAATTACATAAGTAAGGCTGTGCACGACCGAAGTATATAGATTTGGGTCATGCATGACCTTAATATAGTCGTTCTTTTTTTGATTACAACTAATTGTCTGCATGGCTATCAGAAAGCCGAATATGAGTGTGATTCCTGATTGATACAAAAGCTTTTTCATTTTATTTTCAAAAGCAATTAAATGGTTAATTAATTCAGCTTGTAAATATCGATTTTCGATTTTTTATTTGCCTATATTTTTTAAAATTACGAAAGGTGGCGAATTTTTCCAATCCAGTTTCTGCTTCATAATTACCGGACCGACAGAAAAATTTCCTAAAATAATATCGGTCCTTCCATCACCATCAATATCTCCGGCATCCATAGTTAACCATCTTCCCAACGTTGCTTCAGGAAAGGAATAAGGATGAAAGTCGAAATTTCCTTTATTTTCTAAATAAACAAAACTCTCTTGCGGCTGATTTAGGAAATCCGGGAAAAAAGAAATTGCTGCAATATCAAGGTCTCCGTCGCCATCATAATCTCTCGCCATAGCCTTGTAACAGCCATCGATTGGAAAGAAAAACTTCTGTTTAAAATGATTGGATCCGTCATTTAGAAAAATATACACACCATGATAAGGTTTTAATACCCTTGAGTAATCCGCATTATCGCCGCACGTATAAAGAATATCAGGGTAACCATCTTTATTAAAATCATCCAGCTCAAAATAAGAAGAACCATAAGACGGTGGAAATTTTAAAACTTCTTCCTGCTCAAAATTGCCGTTTCCTTTGTTGGTAAATAGAAAAATTCCTTCATCACCCTGTGCAAATAATGCCCATATATCCGGAAGTCCGTCATGATTTGCATCTGTTATATACGCCTTAATCGCCCCAGGCACTTCTCTTATCACATGCCTTTCAAATTTATTATTTCCTTTGTTTTCTACCCAGGATAAAGCTCCTTTCAAATTTCCAAACTCGCATACCAGGTAATCCGGTTTGCCATCATTATTCAAATCTGCAGACGTTATTTGCACCGGCCTCTCCAAACTGTCAATCGTGGCAGTAGAATCTTGTTGTAATCTACCCCCGGAATTCATATCAAAAAATTCAGCTGTTCCAAATTTACCATTATTGGGATTCAATATTCCAATGTTACAGGCAATTATGTTTTTTTTATCAAAATCGATATTCACAATAGGCCCTGGCGTAGCAACAGAATCGGTAACTTGTAATTTGTTATTCAGACAATAAACCTTTTTTTGGATCGCATCACTTATTATAAGTGAACACAAAGAATCCGATGAATTAATTTTCACATAACAGGTAGCGGGCATTTCGTATTTGATATTTGGAATTTCCACCTTGAAGAGAGACAGGCCTGTTTTAATCGGATATTTTCTAATTTGTGCAGGCAAAGAATCAGGAGAAGTCGCTTCATAATAATCTAAAATATTTTGCCATTCACTCATGCTCATCATTGGCTGCCAGGGATAAAAATCAGCGCCAATATACCGGTCTCTTGTTTTTGGATAAATATTAAATCCCTCATTGAAAATACCAAGTCTAGGCCCCATTGCCGGTAAAACGCCATTCTCCCAGCTTTTAGCATCCAGCAAAGACGGATGTGGCAACTGGTGGCACGACTGGCAATATAATTTTGCAAGCGCCTGGCCTTTTTCGATGCTTGATAACGATACTTGTTTGTGTGAACTGTTTCGGTGAAAATCGTTGCAGCGACACAAAAGCAACGCGAGATAAAAAAGAAGAAATGCATTTAAAAGTTGTTTTACTGCTCTTGTTTTTAGTTTTGGCATTCGTAAATTAAAATTTTTATTAAAGATTTATCTTTCGAATCACACCTTTATTATTTTTTATTTCTACGGAAATAACATTCTCATCAACGGTTAAAAATCTTCCCGATTGAGATAAAAAAGAAGAGCCATATCCTATTTCACGTTTTTGTTTCTGCCCGTTTTTATAAAAAATAACCGCGCTTTCATCTAAATGCTGTAAGGCTATAAACTTCTTGTTTTTCTTTAGTTCAAAAATTTTTAAGGCACCTTTATTTTGGCTTGCGGCCAATAAATATTTTCCCTTATTGCTTCGCAATGAAACCAATGCTTTTCCATCTCCGGGAATATAGATTCCGCTTTGTAAAATTGACTCAGGTTTAAAATTTCCCTTCCCATCGCCTTTCATTAACAAGCCATTCAGTGCATCATATCTTCCCAGCAAAGGTTCTGTTCCGTAGTCATTTCCGTTGATGGCCACATCCAAATTTCCATCGCCGTCAAAATCGCCAACAGACATCCCATTGAGTACAGAAATTTGTGCCTGCACCGGCAATTCTGTCATCGTAAATTTTCCATTTCCGTCATTTTCCAAAAAGGCAGAAGAAAAATAATTTGCGTGCATCTTCAACGCATCTTTACGTTGATCTTCGGTCAATAGTGAATCCATTGATGCATTTGCAAAAGATTTATACGTTTCAAATCTTTTCCGGATTGATATCATTTGTTTCAAAATATCATCTCTTGATTGTGCCGGAAACTCTTTCCTTTCTGTGTCTTTTTGCGATGCCGGTAAATAAACAGAAATGAATGCATCATAAGTTCCGTTATTATCAAAATCCTTTGAAATGATATTCACAGGATATTGGTCACTGGCCTTGAAAAAAGAATTTCTTCCCAGGTTTCCCAACACATAATCCATCTTACCATCATTATTAAAATCACCGGCAGCGATAGAACTCCACCAGCCGATGTTTTTTCCGACACCGCTTGTTTTAGTAACATCCTTGAAAATCCCTTTATTATTTTCAAGAAAAGTAACCGGCATCCATTCGCCCACAAGTATCAGATCGGGCCATCCATCATTATTAAAATCGGTAAATAACGCATCACTCACCATTCCAATATTTTTCAATGCAGGGGCTATCGAATCTGTAACATCGGTAAATTTAACCCAGCCGTTTTTGGTATCATTTCTAAAGATAAAACTGGAAACAGGTTTTGGATAATTTGCGGGATCTACCCTGCCTGAAACGAAAAGATCCAAATCACCGTCCTTATCATAATCTATCGCTCTCACACAGAATTTACTGGTATAATTTTTCGGTAAGGCGCTGGTATCCTCTGTAAAATTTCCTTTGCCATCATTGAGATACAATTTATCCTGGTAAGAAGGATCATCGTGTACCTGCTGATATCCACCACTGGTTATATAAAGATCCAGGTCGCCATCACCATCCACATCAAATAATAAAATGCCTTCATCCTGGTAATTTTTATTAAGTGAATCTTTTGGATTTAATAGGCTTTTTTGAATAAACTTTCCATTTGCCTGTTGCAAAAACAATTGAGCGCTGTGATCGTAACATCCTCCCACTACAATGTCATCCAAACCATTACCATCTATATCACCAACCGCAAGAGAAGGATTATACTGCGAAAACTTATGAGGCAAGGTGCGTTGAATATAAAAATCAACGAAATCTTTCTCCTGTTGCACGTAATGAATATTTACCGAATCATTCACCTCTTTAAACAAAGCATTCGTATCGGTAGCATCATGTGCAAAAGAATAATCTAAAAGTGCATTTTTAATGTTGACTTTTAAAAGTTGATTGGCCTTTACATTTTGCAGAATCTGCATTTTACCATTTGGCCATTTGATAATAACAGAATCAACAGCAGCGATTGTACCCAATCCAAAATGCGCTATATCTTCGTCAGACGATAAATAACCGCGATATGGTGTATTTTCCCAAACCTGCAGTTTGCCTTTATTATAATGCAATTCAGCAAATGCACCCAAGCCGTTTACATTTTGTTTGCTTCCTTCAAATTTTATTTGCAAATAATTACTCGAGGTTTTATTTGTTTCACGTGATGTGTTTTTATAAACCATCGCTTCACCGTTGATATTGTTGATGACCATATCCATGTCGCCATCATTGTCCAGATCAGCATAGGCGGCTCCATTCGAGAAGCTGGCTTCAGTTAGGCCCCATTTTTCAGACACATCGCTGAAAGTGAGATCACCATTATTGACGAATGCGTAATTATGGATCTTTACTACCGGAATTTGAGCAAGAATATCTTGTTTTGATGCTAAAGTGTAAGCTCTTTGACGAAAGGCCATAAAGTCATGATCTGTTACGTCTTTTGGATAGCCATTTGTAATTATTATATCCCTGTTTCCATCATTATTAAAATCAGTGATCAAAGGAGTCCAGCTCCAATCTGTTTGTGAAACGCCGCTCAAAAATCCAATCTCACTAAAAGCAGGCGAGCCGATGGAATCGTTATTTTTTACCCGGGCGCCCTGGTTTAATTGAAGCGTATTGTGAACATACTGGTATTGATAACCGTAAAGGTCAAAATTTGTATAAGTCTGATAGCTATTGCTACCCATCATCATTTTTTTGCGATAATTATCTTCCGGATTCATATCCAAAGCAATTACATCAGCCAGTCCATCATTATTTATATCCACAATATCCTGGCCCATGGCAGTAGCGGAAGTATGCTTAAAATATTCTTTGGAACGATCTGTAAAGGTTCCGTCATGGTTATTGATATAGAGAATATCATCAGTCAGAAAATCATTGGTAACATAAATATCTTTCCATCCGTCCATATTTATATCTGCAATCGTAGCTGCATGGGAATAACCTTCAGTAAGTATCCCCGCCTGTTTGGAAACGTCGGTAAATACCGGATGATTTAAGCGTGCATTAAAATCATTTCGGTAAAGCCGGCCAGTACTTGGAAAAGTGCCGTTGGTAATAATAGGGCGATAAACGTTCGGATTGATTGAGGGAATATTTTCATTTACTGAAAGATACATATCCAGGTCGCCATCATTATCATAATCGAAAAAAGTGGCCATGGTAGAGTAGGTAGTATCATTCAATCCATATTCAGCTGCCATTTCTTTAAAATGTGGAACTCCGTTTTTATCGATTCCCTGGTTCACATACAGCAGATTTTGTCGTTTTTGCGGATTACTTGCAATAGCCACACAAACATACATATCCAATAAGCCATCGTTATTAATATCAATTACAGAAATTCCCCTGCACCATCTTCCTTCACCACCTACCTTTGCAATATCTGTTACATCCTGGAATTTAAAATTGCCTCTATTCACATACAGTTTATTAGAAACCAAATTGCCGGTAAAATAAATATCAGGTAATCCGTCATTGTTGAAATCTCCGATTCCCACACCACCGCCATTATAAACGTTTATCATATCCAAAGGATTGATAGAATCATTTTCTACGATCTTATTATTGAAATGTATGCCCGAATGACTCGAAGAAACTTCTTCAAAAACAGTTGCGCTTTTTTTGCAGGAGATAAAGAAAAGCAAAATAAAAATACAAATGAGATATCGAGTCTTCATAAATAAACCCCTTTACGTTTTGCTAAAAAACACCGAGGCGATGGTTCAAACTTTACCCTGCAACTCAGGTTAGTTGCAGTTAGTAATGGAAAAATACAAAAAAAAGAGGTGATGATTTTTATTTCATCACCTCTTTTGAATAAATTTTGCTTATTAATATCCGGGATTTTGTTTCAGTTTCCCAGCAGCTATGTCAACCTGATGTTGGGGTATTGGATAAAGTTCATTTCTTCCTGCAGTAAATGTATGCCCATTTAAAACCGGGTTTGGAATGCGGGTATCAGCTTTTATGTATGCATTTAGCACATTTGCCATGTACCCTTTTGGCTCAGGACCGCCATAAAGACCGTCATGCCTTTGCAAATTGAAAAAACGTTTGCCTTCCATTCCAAATTCAAGCTGTTCTTCCATATAAACCGCTTCACGTGCATACGCCTGGCCATTTGTAGTAAAACCGGTTGAAGCAGGTGTTCCATATAAGCCAATTTTATAATTTGCCGCAGGAGTACTTGTAAAACCTTTGGATGGGTCATTATTGTCCACATAAGTATGTACCCAATATTCTGGATGATTAGCCATACGGCCTCTCACCAGATTTACATCTGCCTGTGCAGCATCTAACTGATTGGCTTCTACCTCGCATTCCGCACGCCATAATATAACATTTGCAAAGCGTATCATATTGTAGTTGTTTGCCACATCCTGGTTGGTCGCCCATCCCTGGAAATTGTCTGCGGTACTTGCGATAGCACTATGCCAGAATACATTTTTTATCGGATTGTATGGAACCACATCTCCGCGGGACCATGTCTCACCACCACAAATTCCCCAATCCAGATAGGGGATGCCTCTGCGTCCCAATGTCCAGTCAATACGAGGATCCAAAGGTTCTGTTGTAGGAGTGAAAGGGTCGGTGGCTTTAAGTCCGTGATCATTTTTTAAATTGACATCATTATACATTGGAAACCCTGTTGCAGGATCAATTTGAAACATCGGTAATCCATTTGCATCAACTTTAAATGCGTTTCCAAGGGTATAAGATGGTTGATAAAAACCACAGCAATTGGTATATGGAGGCGTACTCGCCGCAAAATTTAAAGCCTCACCAGGATTTCCATTATTTCCACCTGAACCGTCATTTGTAGTCATTTGGACTTGAAAAACTGCCTCGGCATTGTTTCGCATTGAAGGATTAAAATTGTCAGAATAAGAAACTAAAGAATATTTTTTGCCTCCGGAAGTTTCTCCGTTATTTATCAGGTCAGTTAATAGAGGCATTGCTTGAGTATATTGATGGTCAAACATATAAGTTTCCGCTAAAAATGCTTCTGCGGCATAATAATTTGCCCGACCCAACTGTGCCTGAGTTTTTGGTAATACTGCCATAGCTGCTTTAAAATCCTCCTCAATTTTATCCCATATTGGTCCTGGGTTTGCCTGGTTATAATTACCAGCTGCATAAGTTATTGAATCACTTATATAAGGAATATTCCTAAACACTTTTGCCAGTTCCAGATGGAAAACCCCGCGCAAAAATCTCGCTTCTGCAATAACTTCATTTGCGTAATCGGTAGAAACAGAACCATCTTTAACAAGCGGTATTTCTCTGATCACATCGTTTGCACGCTGAACAGCGTTGTACCACGCACTCCACTTTTGTGCAACGTAATCATTAGAAGCGTCCACAGAATGATTCTCAATAGGGGCTGCAGTCGGTTGGTCAGTAGTATTTGATCCTTTATAGGCATCATCAGAAGCAATACCACCAAAGGTCCAATTGTCGGGGCCGGAATACCAACCTGTGTATCCATTCGTGTTTGCAAATCCATCAAGCATTGAGTAAGCTCCAATGAGCAACCCGTCCACACCTGCCTTATTGGCAAGTACTGACGCACTTAAAGATCCAACCGGTGCTTTATCCAGGAACTTTTTGCATGAATATATAAGCGTAGCAATGATAAGCGAACTAACCAAAGCTATATACTTAAATTTAATATTTTTCATTTCTTCTAGTTTTAATATTTTTTAAATTAGAAAGTTAAATTAACTCCAACAATATATTGTTTCTGATTATTTGGATAGGCACCATAATCAATACCAAAGGCAGCGCTTTGATTCACACCTGAACCATTGTTTGATAAGGAAGGTACCAGTTCTGGATCAAGCCCTGTATACTTAGTTATAGTGAATAAGTTAGTTCCCTGTATGTAAATATGTATTTTTTCAAAACCTATCTTCTTTATTAGAGACGGATTGAATGTATATCCAAGCTGTGCAACCCGGCATTTCAAAAACGAACCATCTTCTACATAAAAAGAACTTATTGTACTTGAACCCATCGCCTGGGAAAAAGAAGATGCTGGCAATGTAGCACCAGGATTTGTAACTTTTCCGTTTTTAACTATCGCCCCGTTATTATATAAATCAAGACTTTTTCCACCTTGGAATGTACTGTAAAAATCTGTCCAGTATTTTACATAATTAAAATCCTGGTTACCCTGCGATCCATATAGTATCAGTGCAAAATCAAACCCTTTGTAATCTGCAGTAAGATTTACGCCATAGGTAAAATCAGGATTTGGATTTCCTATCCAGGTACGATCATTCGCATCAATCTTTCCATCTGGCTTTCCATCGGGACCGCTAACATCTTTATATATAAAAGAGCCGGCTGAGGCACCTGGATAAGTTGCACCGCTTTTAGCTGATGTTGTATCCTGGTAAATCCCTACGACCTGGTAGCCAAAAAAAGCACCAATTGGATGTCCGATCTGATTTCTTACTATTTTATTATCACGGGAATTTCCAAAATCAAAGTAGCCAGAACCTGGTATAGAAGTAATTAAACTTTTATAAGTGGTTACATTAGCGCCTATACTAAAATGAAAATCCCTACCCACTTTAGCACGATATGTAGCGGAGATATCAACACCGGAATTTTCAACATCTCCAATATTTATAACAGGGGTAGCGGCGCCTCCCACTTCCTGAACTAGCTGGGAAGTAAACAATAAACCACTGATAGCCTTTTTGTACCATTCAACAGTAAAGTCAAAATGATTGAATAAAGTGGCATCCAATCCAATATTGGTGATTTTATCAGTTTCCCAGCTTACGTTTGGATTTCCAATTTGGTTTTGATAAAACCCTTGAGTAATCGTATTAGGATTCCCAGTGATTCCGTAATAAGAAGTACCTGTTCCTGAAGCATAACTTGAGTAAGCATTATTAGCGCTGATGTTACCATTATTACCTGCTTCTCCATAACTGCCCCTCAGCATCAGATTATTTATCCATCCAACGTTCTTAAGGAAATCTTCTTGTGAAAGACGCCAGCCCAAAGATACAGATGGGAAAGTTCCCCACTGATGGCCCGGATAAAAAATAGAAGAGCCATCACGACGTATGGTAGCGCCTAAGAGGTAACGCTGGTCGTAAATGTAATCTAAACGGCCAAAATAAGATTGGGTAGCGGTAGGTTGATAAATATTGCTTGTTGGTGCATTAACGGGAGTTCCATACTGAAGTTGGACATAATTAGGGTCCAAAGAAAAGAATCGTTGTGCGGAAGCAGAAAACTGCCTGCCGGAGGATGCCTTTACCTCATAACCAGCGAGGACCTTAACGTCGCTCTTGCCAAAAGTTTGTCTGTAATTAATTGTATTGGTCCAATTATAATTGCTGCTCATTTGTTCATTTTCACTTGCACCGTTTGGATTACCATGGCTTTCATAATCCTGGTATGGATTGTAGGAAAGATTCCAATAATACTGATTGTATAAATTACCTCCAAAAAGCGTACGAACTGTAAAATATTTTGCAATATCTGCTTCGGCAAAAATATTTCCCTGGACAGTTACAAAATGCGCCTTATTGGTTGCCTGATAAGCCTGAAAAGCATAAGGACTTTGTCCATTACCCAATGGTTCACCAGTACTAACATCATAGGTGCCTCCATAATGACCAGCTACGTCGAAAACTGGAATAATTGGCATTTCCCGATAAGTCCAGGATATTCCTCCTCCTTCCTGCTGTTGTGATCCGTTATAACCACCATTATTTTCCCTGTAGGTGATAAAGCCGTTTTCACCAATACGTATATTATGACTTGCATTAAAAACAGTATTTAACCTCGCCTGGTATCTTTTCTCGTAATTATTCATTAGCGTACCTTGTTGATCTAAATAATTTACAGAAAACAAGTAAGTACCCTTTTCACTTCCACCACTCGCAGTGATCGTATGTTGTTGTGTAGGTGCCGGTTTAAAAATTGTATGGAACCAATCCGTTCCTGCTTGATTAAACTTTTGTATTAGAAAATCATTTCCTGGATTTGCAGCATCAAAATGATAATACTTTAATATGGCAGTATCGTTGGTAACACCAGAAGTACCAAAACTTCCGGCCGCTGTCGAACCATGATAACCATAAGTAGGAAGTACTCCCGGACCTCCAGGGTATATCCCTTCAGTAGCAGCATCGCCTGCTCTGAATGCCAATTCAGATTGCTGCGTAGGATTCATCAGGTGCCAGACATTTCCACTTAACGGCCGCTGAGTGCCATAATAACCATCATAGCTTATGGTAGTTTTTCCTACGTGGCCTTTTTTAGTAGTTACTACAATTACACCGTTACCACCAGAAATACCATAGATAGCTGCAGCACCCGCATCTTTTAATACACTGATGCTTGCAATATCATCCGGGTTTACTGTTGACATATCACCAACCTGAACACCATCCACAACATATAAAGGTTGCGTGTGCCCAAAGTTAGAAATACCGCGAACAAAAACGGTACTTGGCGCGCCCGGAGCCCCGGAGTTAATAACGGTGACACCCGCAGCTTGCCCTTGTAGCAACTGTTCAGAACTTGTTGCCGGTATCTTTTTTGCATCGGTAACGTTCACCGTTGCTACCGCACCGGTAATGTCTTTTTTCAACTGAGAAGTATATCCTGTAACGATTACTTCGTTCAGATTAGTTGCAGAAGGAGAAAGTGATATGCTGATATTGTTTACACCAGAAATGCTGACATCCTGGCTTTCATATCCAACATAACTGATAGTTAAGGCCTTGGCCCTGGCTGGAACATTTATACTAAACGTTCCGTTATTGCCGGTTGTTTCTCCGGTTTTTCGACCTACTACTACGACAGAAGCACCAACCAAAGGAGTTCCTTCCTTTGTGGTGACAGTTCCGGTAATAGTTCTTTCCTGCGCAAACGATTGCGTAAAACAGAAAAACAAAATAAATGCGGAAAGCAGTAATTTTCTTTTCATAATTAATAAATAATTGGTGGGAGAGAGTTGTTTTAAAGCACAAATTACAAATTCAGTTGACGCTTTTTATCATAAAATTGTAATTTTATTAACAAAATGTTTGCCTAATTATATTTCAGGTAAAAAAGTATCATGTTTAATTAATTGTATATCAATGGGACTTTTTGATAATCCCGTGTAGAAATAGCATGTTTGTGTTAAAAAAACCCCTTAATTGTCAACGCAGTGTAAAATATTAAAAACCTTTTCCCATAAAAATGAAGATTGTTCTTTATAGTTATCTCCTGATCAAAAAAGCCAATTATTTGTTCGTTTACTCCGGTGCTTATGCCTTCAGGTTAAACATTTGTTGCGAGGCCTTTTTTGCCGGAAACCATGAAGCTGCAAATGCAATAATAAGTGCAGTGAACGCCACAAGAATAAAATCACTGACTACTAATTTTACCGGGAAATAATCTATTAAAAAGGAATTTCCAGTCAGCTTGATCAAATGAAATTTGATTTGCAAAAAAGCAATTACAAGTGCTAAAACAATTCCGGTTGCCGCACCGACAACCGCCAATAAAATTCCTTCACTTAAAAATATTTTTTGGATCAATGTCTTGTCTGCACCCATCGATTGTAACACGCTGATGTCTTTTCTTTTTTCCAGCACCAGCATCGTCAAAGCGCCTACCATATTGAATGCGGCAATAATTAATATTAAAGTAAGCACCGCAAAAATGAACCATTTTTCCAAACGCATCGAATTATACAAACTGGTATTCTGTTCGTACTTGGTCAGTACTTTATATTTATTTCCTAACAGATTTTGAAGTGATTTTGTAAATTCTTTCGTTTTATCAGGATTGACTAATGAAATTTCCAGGGCGCTGTATTCATCCGGCTTGTAATTCATTTGCTGTTTCATAAACGCAAGATTCGTGAGCACGTATTTATTATCAAAATCCTGCTGAATGGCAAAACTGCCCGATGTAGTTGCGTTTCCTTCACTTAATGCAGAAAGTGGATTGGGATTTTCCGTATCCGCTTTTTTGGGAAGAAAAACCGTTACAGGTAAAAGGTTCCTGTCGGCCTGAATTCCAATCGCATTTTCAATGCCGGCCCCCAAAATCAACTTTGGATTATCAAGCGTGCCAACATTAAAAACGCCGTGATACATCTTTTCAGGCACACCTGATACTTTGTAATAATTGCTATCAACGCCTTTTAATAAAACCACCGTTTGCTGGTCTCCATTTTGCAATAAAGCCTTTTCTTCCACATCAAGAGAAGTCCCTTTGATTCCGGGAATTTTATGAACTTCGTTGAGTTGTGATTGAGTAAGCG
>Ga0207652_10002151_pt1 | contig 16904 bp, 20 predicted proteins | sample KBSC63BmetaG_FD_184334 | JGI IMG/M metagenome (GOLD analysis project Ga0207652, IMG submission 184334) | Corn rhizosphere microbial communities from Kellogg Biological Station, Michigan, USA - KBS C6-3B metaG (SPAdes) (version 2) | ecosystem: Host-associated > Plants > Roots > Rhizosphere ... | reverse complement strand
ATCTCGTTCTTGATCTCGACGAGATGGTCTTCCAGCGACGCGACCTCGGGATAGGTGGCGACCAGTCGCAGGGACCCCTCCCGCTCGTAGCGTTCGAAGTCGCGTCCCCATCCGCGCGCGTTGCGGAAGATCTGGTCACGGCTCTCCTCGAACGCGAAGAACAGACAGCGCTCTCCCGCTTCCGCGCCGGCAGCCATGAACTCGGTGACCATCAACGTCTTGCCCGTGCCGGTCGCACCTGACGCGAGCACGATCGAGTCACGGAAGAAGCCACCGTTGGTCATCTCGTCGAGCTGGCTGTTGCCGGTGGTGATGCGCGCGTCGCTCGAGCCCTGGTCGAGTGCCATGCCGGACAGCGGGATGACGACGATGCCCTGCCCCGGCAGCACGGTGAAGGGGTACTCCCCCTTGCGGTGCATCGCGCCGCGCAGCTTCAGCACCTCGATGGTGCGCCGTCGCTTCTCGTCCTCGAGCTGGTTGCGAAGAATGACGACGTTGTCCGCGACGAACTCCTCGACCCCGTGCCGGGACAGCGTCCCGCTCGACTCGGCGGCGCTCTCGGCGGTGATGACGACGGTCAGCCCCATCCGCCGCAGCTCAGCTGCGAGGTGGTGCAGCTGCGACCGCACCGTCGAGGCGTCGGAGAACTGGCCGAAGACCGCACCCACCGAATCGATCGCCACGCGCTCGGCTGCCGTCTGGTCGACGGCGTGGCCTATTCGCGCGATCAGCCCGGCGAAGTTGTAGGCGCCGACCTCGATCTGATCGGTGCCCGGGACCGGCGACGCGTCGATGAAGCGCCAGAGGCCCTGCTCCTCCCACTCCGCGACATCCCAACCCAGCGTCGCCAGGTTCGCGCGCAGATCGCGGGCCGGCTCCTCGAACGTCACGAACACACCGGGCTGACCGCGGCGGATCCCCTCTGCGAGGAACTGCCCGGCGAACACGGTCTTGGCGCTACCGGCCGGGCCGACGAGCAAGGTCGTGCGCCCGCGCGGCAGGCCGCCCATGGTGACGTGGTCGAAGCCGGCGATGCCGGTTGCGAGCTTGGGGACTCCGGGAACGTCGACGACGCCGATCGCGTGGTGCCCGGCGATCGCCGCGTCGTCGAAGCCGCGCGAGCGCGTGGCCTCATCCCTGTCGCTCATCGTCCGCCCCCATCGCCGTCGACACTGTCGTCGAGGCCAAGCGCCTCGGCGACCCTGCGGCCGTCCTCGAGCGACCCGATCACGCGGCGACGCGGCCGCGGGTGCTCGCGCACCACCGTCGGAATGCCGACGACGTTGAGCTCCTCCGCCCACTGCGGGTCGGCGGACACGTCGACGACGGTTACCTCGCCGTCGACGTCGCGTTCGGCGCACAGCTCGAGCAGGCGCCCGCGGACACCCTCCGCCATGCCGTTGCCTGCCACGTAGACCGTGAACGTCATGCGCACGCTCATGCGCGCCGCCTCGGGACGGTGAACCAGACCGTCTTGCCGTCCTCACCGTGGTGCACGCCCCACTGGTCGACCAGCGCGTTGACGAGCACCAGCCCGCGTCCGGAGGGGCGCGAGTCGTCCGGCGGCGGCGACTCCGGGTCGCCCGGAGCCCGGTCGGCGACGGTGACCAGGACGTGGTCGTCGCCCAGCGTCACCCCGAACACGAGCGGGGTCCGCGCGTGCAGGACCCCGTTGGTGACCAGCTCGCTCACGCACAGCGCGGCGGTCTGGGCCGTCTCGGCGTCCAGGTCGGCGACGTTCTCCGCGAAGAACCCGCGCGCCTGACGCGCGGCCGCCGGCGTCGGGTCGAGGTCCAGATGCACCGACGGATCGTCGGCGCCGACCCCCCCGATCCGGTTTCCCGCCAGCACGCTTCCGCAGCACACTGTCGGGCACTCCCCCCTGACGACGTCGACTCCTTCTTGATCGACATCGGGAGTCTGCCACGCGGAGCACTAGTCCACACGTGCGCGCTTGCGGCCGCCGTGAATCACCCGTTTGCCGCATTAAGACACCGGCGCGAGGCGGGTACTTTTCCAACATGGCCGTGCCACCGGAGTCGACGATGCTGCGCCGCTGCGCGCTGGCGGTCGCGGTGCTGCACGACCTCGACGTCCTGCCCGCGATCGACGGCGTGGTGCTGGCGGGAACCCCGGCGCTCGAGGTGTCGTGGGCGGAGTGCCGCCGTGCCCTCGGCGGCGTCGACCCGGAGGGCGACGACGGCCGGCATCGACTGGCGCGCTGGCTCATGCTGCGCCGCTGGATCGCCGACCGGCCACTCACCGACCTCTACGAGCGCGCCCGGCCCTACGCCGTTGCCGTCGAGTCGCCGCTGCACCCCGGTCTGGACTGGGTACGCCGGCGGGTGCTCGGTGACGCGCTCGACCTCGGGTTCGGCTTCGTCGGTCTCGACCCACGCGACCCGGACAAGGTCCTGCCGGTGCCGCAGCGGATCCTCGACGCCGCCTCGATCGAGGTCGAGGACTGGTGGCCCACCGCGGTCGTCTACCTCGAGCGGATGGGGCGGATGGCCGCCGAGCGCATGGAGCGGCTGCCGAACGCCCCCCTGCGGCCGATGGGCGACTGCGACGTCGTCACGCTGCTGGGGTCGATGAGCTTCCGCACCGCGATGGTGGCCAAGGTCCCGGACGGGATGCGCACGGTCGCAGTTCCGATGCGCAACCGCGGCTGGCTGGACCTGTCCCGCGTCGACCCGGCGTTCGCCGCGGCCGCCGCGCGGCTGACGCCACCGGAGGAGCGCGGCTTCAGCCGCCCGCTCCTCGTGACCCGCGAAGAGGTCGCGATGGCGCCCGAGGGCGGCGACGTCGTGCGCAGCGCGGTCGAAGACCACATCGCGCCGGTGATCGACCTCCGCGACGTGATGTACCACCGGATGTAGCCGCACCGGGCCCGTTCGGGGCGGTCAGGCCTCGGACCGCAGCGCTCCCACCTCGGTGGGTGCCGGCAGCTCGGCGTACGGCTCGGGAGCCGGAGCGCGGCGCATGGTCGGCGCTGCGGCGCGGTCGTCGATCGCCGGCGTAAGTGCCGCGGCGAACAATGCGACGGCAGCTGCGGCGACGAAGGCCCAGTGGTAGGCAGCGGCGTTCGGCGCCGGGCCCGAGCCGGTCTGGCGCATGACGCCGACCGCGGAGATGACCGTGCTCAGCAGCGCGACGCCTACGGCGCCGCCGAGCTGGCGTCCGGCGTTGAACATGCCCGAGGCGCGGCCGGTGGCCGCGGGCGAGATCGTCGCGAACGCCGCGGCTTGAGCCGGCGCGAAGACATGCGCCTGGGACAAGCCGAGGAAGACCATGAGGACCCGCATGACCCACAGACTTGCCGTGAACGGCACCAGCGCCATCAGGCCGATGCTGACGGCTACGCCGATCAGGCCGCCGCGCATGAGACGCCGCGGACCGATGTAGGGGTAGAGCCGCGCGGCGATCTGCGCGCCAGCCATGATGCCCAGCGCCTCCGGGAAGGTCGACAGTCCGGACTGCAGCGCCGAGACGCCGAAGCCGTCCTGGAAGAACAGCGCGACGAGGAACAGCGTGCCGAGGAAAGACACCGTGCTCAGCACGAGCACCGTCGTCGCGCTACGGAACAGCCGGTTGCCGAGCAGCCGCAGGTCGAGCATCGGTGCGCTGGTGCGCAGCTCGACGACGACGAGTGCCGCGCACAGCAGGACGCCGGCCGCCGCTGTGACGTCGATGGTGGGCGACGTCCACCCGCGAGCCGGACCCTCGGAGACGGCGTACATCAACGCGGCGAGCCCCGCTCCGGCCAGAACGAAGCCGGGAAGGTCGAAGCGGCCCGCGTCGTCCTGCCTCGCCTCGTGCAGGAACAGCAGACCGAAGACGAAGCCCGCGATGCCGATGGGGACATTGACGTAGAACGCCCACCGCCACGACAGGTCGGTCACGAGCAACCCACCCAGCACCGGCCCGGTCGCAGGTGCGAGCGCGGTGGGCACGATCAGGATGCGTGAGGCGGCGACGCGCTCCTCCGGAGGGAAGGCGCGGAACAGCATCGCCATGCCGACTGGCGCGAGCATGCCGCCGCCAACGCCCTGCAGCACCCGGAACAGCACGAGCTGGTCGATGCTCTGCGCCATGCCGCACAGAGCCGACGCAGCGGTGAAGACGACGAGCGCTGTGAGGAAGACACGCTTGGTGCCGAAACGGTCACCGAGCCAGCCGGACGCCGGAATGAACACCGCGAGGCTGACGAGGAAACCGACGACGACGGTGTCGACGTGGGCGGCGGGCACACCGAACTGCTTGCCGAGCTGCGGCAGCGCGACGTTGACGATGGTCGCGTCCATGATCGTCATGAACATCGCCAGGACGAAGACGACGCTGACGGCGACCTTGGGATTGAGCTTCGATCGCTGGGCGCGCACGTCTTTGGACAACTCAGGCGATCACGTGAGGATTCCCGTCCGCGGCCTCGACCACGGCTCTTCCGGGACATGATGATCCTGCCGAGGTGAGGCGTGGACGAGGTCGACCAGCTCGAGTCACGGCACGGACCGTCAATGGCGGTGCGGGTCGGGCTGACGGCGGCCGCTGCGGCGGTCACCGCCACGCTGGTCGCGGTCTCGTGGTCGTGGCATCCCGGGCGGCACGGCTCGGCGCCGACTCCCGCGGGGCCGGCCACCAACAGCGTCGACCGCTCCGCCGGACCCACCGGTCAGGCCGTTTCGCCGACTGCCGCTCCGGCGGATGCAGGCTCGGTGTTCGTGCAACCACTCCCCGGGTGTCTGCGTACGGATCACCGGCATGCTCTGCGGATCGACATGGCGGTGCAAAACCTCGCCGACCAGCCGCTTCAGCTCGTGTCCGTCGACATCATCGGCCGCGTTCCCGGGCTGACCTTGACGGGCCAGACCGTCGGCGACCGGCCGTGCGCCGCGCAGCCGCGACCCGGCGGGCGCCGCATCCGCCCGACCGAGGAGCTCGTGGTCGCGCTGGACTTCACGCTCGGCCCGACCTGCCCGCGCCCGGCCTCTGTGACGGCTCGGCTCGGCTTCCTCGCCGGCGGCACGGTGCTGCATGCGGAGACCGCGAACCTCGTCGACCTCGCGCAGGTGTGTCAATAGCCCGCGGCCGACGCCCGGTCGTGCTGATCAACACCGCGGAACTCGCTAGCGAACGTTCTCGTCCTCGCCGCCGCGGGACATCGCCTCTACGTCGCGCTCGATCGCCGAACGCTCGTGAACCGTCTGCGCGGCATCCGACGCTGCCTCTTCGGCGTTCTGCGCGGCTCGGTCTGGTCGTAGCAGGAGGTCGAGCACCTCGCCGAGACGGCGAAGGTCGGGCAATGGCACGGCGGGCTCCTTCGGTCGCTGCTGACCGCAAGCCCACGTTATGCCCGGCCGCTCGGCGCGGGCGCACCCGATGGGGCCGCCGGAACCGAACCCCGACTGCCTCAGCTGAGCAAGGGCTCGTAAACCGGCCGCTGGAACGGCCACGCGGCACTCGTCACCCAGTCGGCGATCGCATGTCTGAAGGCGTCGTCGTGCGCCGCTTCGGACTCCCGCACCCATGACTGCACCACTGCGTCATGGAGGCCGTCGCCGGCGGTGTAGACGTAGACGCAGCCGACGACATCGTCACTCGCGTCGAGAACGGTGTAGGTGAAGCCTTTTCGAGCGGCGAAGTCTCGTGCGTGACGCTCCAGATCAGCGAGGTTCTCGTCGATCGTCATCTGCCGGGGCCAGCGCCCGTCGGGATATCCAGGTGAGCGGCGAATGTGCTCGATGCTCGATGACCATGCCGCGTAGTCGCGCTCGTTGTGCTGCGGCCCGAGTGGTTCGAGGCGAAAGCTGCCGACCGCGAACCCGAGAGGTGGGTCGAACTCGGCCGGCACGAAAGGCGCGGGCGTGGACACCCGCTGGACACTACGGTTTCTCTGATGGCCAAGCCCACTCTGTTTCTCACAGTCGGCTTACCGGGGTGCGGAAAGACGACAGCCGCCCGGCAGTTCGAGTCCGAGCACGCTGCGCTTCGGCTGACCGCGGACGAGTGGATGAAGGCGCTCTACGGTGTGGAGAACCCGTCAACAGCTCGCGATGTCGTCGAAGGCCGGCTCATCTCGATCGCTTTGCGGAGCCTGACTCTCGGCATCAACGTGGCACTCGACTTCGGCCTGTGGAGTCGTGAGGAACGCTCTGCGCTGCGCTACGCGGGCGACGCGGCCGGCGCATCGGTCGCGATGTGGTACGCCCCGATCCAGGCCGAGGAGCAGCGGAGACGGCACGATGTCCGCCTCGCGACGGACCCGCACACGACCTGGTCCATCACAGACGAGGAGCTGCGCGTCTGGGCTGAGTCGTTCGACGTGCCCACTCCGGGCGAGCTCACTGGCAACGAGCCCATTGAGCCTCCGCCGACGGGATTCGCCTCTTGGACTGAGTGGATGCAGCACCGGTGGCCCGCAAGGGTTGAGTGATCACCCCTGCGTCAGTCGATGGTGAGGATCCCGCTGGTCGCCGCTTCGATGACGTCACGTGCGATCGTCTGCGCCGACAGGCCGTGCGAGGTGAGCACGTCGCTGCGCTTCCCCACCGGAAGGAACACCTGAGGAAGGGCGAAGGTCACGACGTCGACGTCGACCTTGCGCGCACGGAGCTCCCTAGCGACTGCATCGCCGATGCCGCCGACCTTGCCGTTGTCCTCGATGACGACCACAAGGCTGTGGGCAGCGGCGAGCGCCGGCAAGGTGGCATCGACCGGCAGCACCCAGCGCGGGTCGACCACCGTGACCGGCAGACCCTGGGCGCTCACCCGATCGGCGACATCCAGGGCCAACGGCGCCAGCGCGCCCACCGAGACGATGAGCACATCGGCGCCGTCGTCGCGCCGCAGCACGTCCATGCCACCCACGCGGTCGACCGCGTCGATGTCGGTGTCCGCGACGCTCGCCTTCGGGAACCGCAGTGCCGTCGGTCCGTCGTCCCATGCGACGCACTCGCGGAGCAGCTCGCGCAGCCGCGTCGCGTCGCGCGGTGCCGCGACCCGCATCCCCGGCACGATCGACAGCAGCGACAAGTCCCACATCCCGTTGTGCGACGGGCCGTCGTCGCCGGTCACGCCGGCGCGGTCCAGGACGAACGTCACCGGCAACCGATGCAGTGCGACGTCCATCAACAGCTGATCGAACGCACGGTTGAGGAACGTCGCGTAGACGCAGACCACGGGGTGCAGGCCTCCGGTCGCGAGACCGGCCGCCGACGTCACGGCGTGCTGCTCCGCGATGCCCACGTCGAACACGCGCTCCGGGAACGCAACCGCGAACGGGTGCAGCCCGACCGGCCGCAGCATCGCCGCGGTGATTCCGACGACGTCGCGCCGCTCGTGGCCGATCGCGACCATCTCCTCGGCGAACACCTGCGTCCACGACGGCGGCGCCACACCGATCGGGCGACCCGTCGTCACATCGATCACGGAGACGCCGTGGAAGTTGTCGGCCTCGTCGTTCTCCGCCGGTGCGTAGCCACGACCCTTCTGGGTGAGGCAGTGCACGATGACCGGCGCGCCGAACCCTCGCGCGTTGCGCAGGGCTTCCTCGACCGCACCGACGTCGTGGCCGTCGATCGGTCCGACGTACTTCAGTCCGAGGTCTTCGAACATCGCCTGCGGCTGCAGCAGGTCCTTGATGCCCTTCTTCATGCCGTGCAGCGCCTCGTAGAGCGGTGTCCCGACCACCGGAGTGCGCGCGAGCGACGACTTCACCAGGTCGAGTGCCTGCTCGTACGACGGCGACAGGCGTAGCCGGTTGAGATGCGCCGCGAGGCCACCGACGGTGGGCGCGTAGGAGCGGCCGTTGTCGTTGACGACGATGATGACCGGACGGTCCGGGGCCGTGGCGATGTTGTTGATCGCCTCCCAGCACATGCCGCCCGTGAGCGCGCCGTCACCGACGACGGCGACAACCGACCGGTCGCGCTCACCGCGCAGCGCGAATGCCTTCGCGAGTCCGTCGGCGTAGGACAGCGCTGTCGACGCGTGCGAGTTCTCGATGACGTCGTGCACGCTCTCCGCGCGCGACGGGTAGCCGGACAGTCCGTCGGCCTGGCGCAGCGTCGCGAAGTCGGCCGCGCGTCCGGTGAGCAGCTTGTGCACGTAGGCCTGATGACCGGTGTCCCAGAGCAGGACGTCGTGCGGTGAGTCGAACACGCGATGCAGGGCGATCGTCAGCTCGACCACACCGAGGTTGGGTCCCAGGTGGCCGCCGGTCTTCGCGACGGCCGCGATCAGGAACTCGCGAATTTCCTTGGCGAGCGCCGGCAGCCGCGAGGCGTCAAGCGCCTTGAGGTCGTCGGGGCCGTCGAGGGACTCCAGCAGGCCGGCCACGGATCGAGTCTAGGTCGCCACCGCGCGGGCCACCGTTACAGGCGAGGGACCCACCTCTCCCCCCGCAGCGCCCGCTCGACGAGGTCGACCGCACGCCGCGCCGTCTGCAGCCGGTGCCGTTCCCTTTCGTACGCCGCCACGGCCGCCTCGACCGCCTCAGGCGGCACCCGCTCCCGCAGCTCGGCCCGAGCCGTGCGCAGCCCCTCCTCCGCCGCGGTGACCGCCCCGTCGAGGCACGTCGCGGCGAACCGCGCCAGCACCATCGGATACCGGCGGAGCACGTCGTACGCGCGGTAGTCCGGCGGGCACTGGTCGAACAACCAGGCGACGGCACTGCGCTCCCACTCGGGCGTGCCCGGCGGCCGCACCGGCTCCGGCCAGCCGGGTGGCAGCGCCTGCGGTCGGCTCACGAGCCGACCCCGCGGGAGCCGAACGCGGCGACGCACTCGACGTGGGCCGTCATGGGAAAGAGGTCGAATGCCCGCAGCTCGCCGAGCTGGTAGCCGCACTCCTGCAGGGTCGCCGTGTCACGGGCGAGCGCCGCGGGGTCGCAGGCGACGTAGACGATGACGCGCGCACTGGTGGCCGCGAGCCGGCGTACGACGTCTCGGCCTGCGCCCTTGCGTGGCGGGTCCAGCACGACGACGTCGGCGCTCACCGGGCGTCGGATCCAACGGTCGACCCGGTCACCGACGACGTCGACTGCGAGGTCGGCCAGGTTCCGGCGAGCGGCGGCGACCGCGCGCCGGTCGGACTCGACCGCGGTGACCCGTTTCACGCGCGGCGCGAGCGCGCCGGCGAACAGACCGACGCCGGAGTAGAGGTCGAGGCACTCGTCCTCCGGGCGCGGCGCAGCCAGCTCGACCACCGTCGAAGCGAGCAGGTCGGCCGCGCCGACATGCACCTGCCAGAACCCGCCGATCGGCACCGCCCACCGCCGCCCGGCCGCCTCCTCCGTCACGGTGTCGCGATGCCGCCCGACCGCGACCGCGCGCTCGCCGGAGCTGCTGACATCAACCGTGATCTCGACGTCCGGACTCCATTCGCGCTGCACCAGCTCTCCGACCCGGGCACCGGGAACGGCGATCAGGCAGTCCCCGATCGGCTCGATCTCATGCGAGCGGTGCCGCCGGAAGCCGGCCCGCCCGGCGTCATCGCTCGCCAGCCGCAGCCGGGTCCGCCAGTGCAGGCCGCTGTCGTCCCCTGGCACGGGTGACACCGTCACTTCGCGGTCGACTCCCGCCAGCCGCAACAGCTGCTCAGCCACGACGCTCGCCTTCAGCCGGCGCTGTTCAGCCAGCTCGACGTGTTGCCAGTCGCAACCACCGCAATGCCCGGGACCGGCCCACGGGCACGGCGGCGGCACCCGATGTGGCGACGGCTTGATCACCTCGACAGCGTCGGCTCGCAGGTACGCCGAGCGCTCCTCGGTCACCTTCACACGCACGCGCTCGCCCGGCAGCGCGTGGCGCACGAAGACGACGCGGCCGTCGTCGGCGTGTGCGACGCAGACCCCGCCGTGCGCGACCCGCTCGACGTCGACGATCATCAGCCCGAACCCATGCGAACTGCGCTCACGACGACCGCTCGTCGCGCCCTTCACTGGAACGCAGCTGGTAGGGAACGCTCGTCACCATGACGCCCGGGGAGAACAGCAACCGGCCCTTCAGCCGAAGGGCACTCTGGTTGTGCAGCAGCTGCTCCCACCAGCGGCCGACGACGTACTCCGGGATGTAGACCGACACGATGTCGCGCGGGCTCTGCCGGCGGATGTTGCGGACGTAGTCGATCAGTGGTCGCGTCACCTCGCGGTAGGGCGACTCGAGGATCTTCAAGGGCACCGGTATCCCGCGCGCGTCCCACTCCTTCTGCAGCGCCTCCGTCTCATCGGGGTCGACGGAGACCGTTACTGCCTCCAGCGTGGACGGCCGAGTCGCACGCGCGAAGTTGACGGCGCGCAAGGTCGCCTTGTGCACCTTCGAGACCAGCACCACGGCGTGCACACGCGACGGGAGCATCGTCTCCTCGTCGGTCGGCGCGAGCTCGATGCTGACGTTCTCGTAGTGCCGGCGGATGCCGCGCATCATCAGGAACAGCACGCCCATCGAGACGACCGCGATCCAGGCCCCCTCGGTGAACTTCGAGACGAGGATGATGACGAGCACGAGCGCCGTGACGATCAGACCGATGGTGTTGATGACGCGGGAGCGCTGCATCTGCCGGCGGCGAGCCGGGTCCTTCTCCGTCGGCAGATGACGGTTCCAATGCCGGATCATCCCGGCTTGGCTGTTCACGAACGACACGAAGACGCCGACGATGTAGAGCTGGATGAGCCGCGTCGGCGAGGCCGAGAAGGCGACGATCAGCACAATCGCGAACAGCGACAGCAGCAGGATGCCGTTGCTGTAGGACAGCCGGTCGCCCCTGTTGCGCAGCTGCCGCGGCAGGTAGCCGTCCTGAGCGAGGATCGACGCCAGCACCGGGAAGCCGTTGAACGCCGTGTTGGCGGCGAGCACGAGGATCAAGGCGGTGACGGCCTGCAGGTAGAAGAAGCCGAACGACGAGTCGCCGCCGAAGACCGCCGAGCCGACCTGCGCGATGACGGTCTTTGGCACCGCATCGCCCTTGCCGATGTATTGCGACGCATCGGCTGCGACGTGGACGTGGCTGATGATGGCGAACGCCGTGATCGCCATGAACATCGTCACCGCGATCGTGCCGAGCAGCGCCAGCGTCGTGGCAGCGTTCTTGCTCTTCGGCTTCTGGAACGACGGCACACCGTTGCTGATCGCCTCGACACCCGTGAGCGCCGTACACCCGGAGGCAAAGGAGCGAAGCAGCAGGAACACCAGCGCGAAGCCGGCGTAGTTCTGTTGGGCCTTCACACCCCAGTGCGCGCTCTGCGCCTCCAGCGTGTGGCCGCCGACGCTCTTGAGGATGCCGACGAGGATCAGCGCGCCCACGCCGAAGATGAACGCGTACGTGGGGACGGCGAACGCAGTCCCCGACTCGCGCAGCCCGCGCAGGTTCAGCAGCATGATGACGAGCACGATCGCCACGGCCAGCTCGGTCTCGTGCCCGGACAGCGAGTCGATCGCCGAGGCGATGTTCGCGACCCCGGAGCTGACCGACACCGCGACGGTGAGGACGTAGTCGACCATCAAAGCGCTCGCGACTGTGATGCCGGCGTAGCGGCCGAGGTTGGTGGTCGCGACCTCGTAGTCGCCACCGCCGCTCGGATAGGCGTAGACGTTCTGGCGGTACGACGCGACGACCACCAGCATCAGGAAGGCGACCCCGGTGGCGGCGTACCAGGTGAAGTGGATGAGGGCGAGACCGCCGGCCGAGAGGACCAGCAGGATCTCCTCGGTCGCGTACGCGACCGAGGACAGCGCGTCGCTCGCGAACACGGGCAGGGCGATCTTCTTGGGCAGCAGCTGCTCGCCGAGCTGCGTGCTGCGCATCGGGCGCCCGACGAGCACCCGTTTGAAGACGTCCCCCAGCGCAGCCACGGCGACAGGCTACGGGGCCACCCTCACCGGTATCGTGACCACTCGTGCATGTCGTGATCATGGGCTGCGGTCGGGTCGGCTCGACGATCGCGCACAGCCTCGAGCACTTCGGCCACTCGGTCGCCGTCGTCGACCAGAGCGCCGAGGCGTTCCGCCGGCTCGGGCCCGACTTCAACGGGCGCACCGTCACCGGTGTGGGCTTCGACCGCGACACGCTCATCGAAGCAGGCATCGAAGGAGCGGACGCGTTCGCTGCGGTGTCCAGCGGCGACAACTCGAACATCATCTCGGCTCGGGTCGCGCGCGAGACGTTCGGCGTCGACAACGTGGTCGCCCGCATCTACGACCCGCGCCGGGCAGAGGTCTACACCCGGCTTGGGATCCCCACCGTCGCGACCGTCCGTTGGACCGCCGACGAGATGTTGCGCCGGCTGCTGCCGGAGGGAGCCCACAGCCTCTGGAGCGACCCGACCGGGCGCATCTTGCTGACCGAGGTCCCCTACGAGCGCGGCTGGGTCGGGCAGTCCATCCGCAAGGTGGAGGAGCTCGTCGGCGTGCGCGTCGCCTTCCTCACGCGGTTCGGCGACGCGATGCTCGTCTCGCCGTCGACGGTGCTGCAGGACGGCGACCTGCTGCACGTGCTGTCCGAACGCGCCGACGTACGCCGGATCGAGCAGCTGCTCGCGCAGCCACCACGGGAGCAGGAGTGAGAGTCGCCATCGCCGGTGCCGGCAATGTCGGCCGCTCGATCGCGCGCGAGCTCACCGAGAACGGTCACCATGTGCTCCTGATCGAACGCGAGGCGAAGGCACTCAAGACGGCGTCGGTTCCCGACGCCGAGTGGCTGCTCGCCGACGCGTGCGAGCTGGCGAGCCTCGAAGAGGCGCGGATCCAGGACTGCTCCGTCGTGGTTGCGGCGACCGGTGACGACAAGGTGAACCTCGTCGTGTCGTTGCTGGCGAAGACGGAGTACGGCGTGCCCCGCGTGGTGGCCCGGATCAACCACCCGAAGAACGAGTGGTTGTTCAACGAGTCGTGGGGCGTCGACGTAGCCGTCTCGACGCCTCGCCTGCTGTCCGCACTGGTCGAGGAAGCGGTGACCGTGGGCGACCTGGTGCGGCTGCTGACGTTTCGCCGCGGGCAGGCGAACCTGGTCGAGGTCACGCTGCCCGACGACGCCGCGATCGCCGGACGTCGCGTCGGCTCCATCGTGTGGCCGCAGGACGTCGCGCTCGTCGCCATCTTGCGTGAGTCGCGGGTGCTCGTGCCCAGCAACGACGATCCGCTCGAGTCAGGCGACGAGCTGCTGTTCATCAGTGCCCCCGAGATGGAGGACGCGCTGCACGACCTGCTCGCCTCCGACGGCGGCGGCACCAACAACGCAGAAGCCGAGAGTGAGGCCGGCGCCTCCCCGGACCAGCCGCAACGCTTCTAGCGCCGTCGTCTAGCTGGGCGCGACCAGCTCGTAGCGCGGGTTGTAGATCAGCTTGCGCCCTTCACCGCTCGTGATTCGCCCGTCCGCACGCAGCTGACGCCCCGGTTCGATGCCCGCGATCGTGTGCCGGCCGAGCCAGACCAGCGTGACCGCACCGGAGCCGTCGAACAGCTCAGCCTCGAGCGCCGGCGTACCCGCGCGCGGGCGGATCGTGACGGAGCGGATCGTTCCGAAGACGGTCACCGGCGTGCGGTCGACGCAGTCGGCGACCGACGTAGCCCCGTGACTGTCGGCCTGCCGTTGCAGGTCCTCCGCGTCGAGATCGTGGGGCTGCGTGGTCAGCCGATGCATCGCCCGCTTGAACAGGCCCCCCTCGGCATCGCTCATCTCATCGCGTCTCTGTGATCTCCGGGCCGCGCTCGAGCATCTCCAGCGTCGGCTTCTGCTGCTCCGCCTGCTGGGCCTCGACCTGCTGGAGCGCTTCGCGCGGCAGCCGCAGGGGGATGAGCTCACGCGGCGCCATCGCCTCGCCGCCGCGCACGACCACGACGTCGCGGAACGCCGACTCGAGCACCCCCGCCTGGTTGGGATCGGTCGAGGCAGCGCCGGTGATGAGACCGCGCAGGAACCAGCGAGGACCGTCGACGCCGATGAACCGCGCCGGCTGAAGGTGCTGTCCCTGCGCCGCGTCGGGCACCGGGATCCGCGCCCGCAGCTCGCGTCCGAACGGACCGTCGACCTCTTCCGCCGACCCTCCGGACGTGCGCAGCGAGGTTGCGATCTCCTCGCGCACCTCGTCCCAGATGCCGCTGCGCTTCGGCGCAGCGAACGCATGGATCTGCACGGCGCTGCGCCCGTCGACGAGCGTTGCGGCGACCGCCTGGTCGTCCTGGACGTCGACGCGCACCTCGCATCCGTCCGGAACGGGAACGTGCAGAGCGCCGAGATCCAGGCGATGCACCTCGTCGTCGACGTCCTGCACGTCCCAGGGACCGTTCGTGAGCCGCGAATCCGCCGCCTCGGTCGCCCCGTCGCGTCCGGGCGCGAGGTCGCCGTCGTCGACCTCGTCGCGTCCCCGCCGGAACCTCGGCACCTCAGCCTCCCTCGTCCGTGTCGCTTCCATGGTCGCCGTACCCGCCCGTGGAGCCAAACCCGCCCTCGGCGCGCACCGACTCGGGCAGCTCGCCGACCGGCACGAACCGCGCGTGCTCGACCCGCTGGACGACGAGCTGGGCGATCCGGTCGCCGCGACGCAGCCGGATCCGCTCGGCCGGGTCGAGGTTGACCACGATGACCTGGATCTCGCCGCGGTAGCCCGCGTCGATCGTCCCGGGCGCGTTGACCAGCGACAGCCCGTGGCGCGCCGCGAGCCCGGACCTCGGGTGCACGAACGCGGCGTACCCCTCCGGCAGCGCGATCGCGACGCCGGTCGGCACGAGCGCCCGTTGTCCGGGGGCAAGGTCGACGTCGACCGCGGCGACCAGGTCGGCGCCGGCGTCACCGGGATGGGCGTACGCCGGCATCGGCAGGTCGTCGTACAGCTGACGGACCAGCACCTCGACAGTCATGGGTTGAACCGGCCCGGGAGCGTGTCCTCTTCCCGTCCGCCGTGGCGGGCGAAGTGCTCGTAGGGCACCGCGACGAACAGGCCCGCCCCACGGATCGCGACCGTGCCGTCTTCGTCGTCGAGCCGGCCGACCCCTTCGACGTAGACCTTCCGCCCGTCCACGCCGGTGCAGCGGGCGTCGATAACGACGGTGCGCCCGACCGGCACCGGCGTGAGGTAGTCGACCTCCAGGCGTCCGGTAACCGCGGGAGTGAGCATCAGCCAGGCGAGCGACCCGAGCGCTTCGTCGAGCGCGCTGGCGAGCACCCCTCCGTGCGCGAGCCCCGGTGCACCCATGTGGTGCTCGGTCACCGTGAACTCGCAGCGGACGGCGACGCCTTCCTGCACGGTCATCTGCAGCCGCAGTCCGGTCTCGTGCTCGTCACCACACGCGAAGCAGCGTGCGTAGTGGGCGCCGAGCGTCGTCCCCGGCGGCGGTGCCTTCGGGTGACGCTGCGGCGGGACGGCAGTGGCAGGCGGCGTCGTCTGCTCGCTCGGTCCCACGCCGCGCGACCCTATCGGCCACCCCTGCGCCCCACTTCGGATGTGGTGCGACCACGACACGCCGATTCAAACCGCGAAAAGTGGCCGCACGACATCCGAAGTGGGCGGGGAGGGTCAGGCGGTGACGCTCTGCTCGGGCTCTGCGTCGGTATTGGCGTTGGCGTTGGCGTTGGCCGGGTCGCCGGCGGTGTCCCGGTCGGCCGGGTAGGCGTCGGTGGTCGACTCGGCGAGCACCTTCTTGCGCCGCGACAGCTGGACGGCGGCACCCACGCAACCGAGCACGATCGCGACGAGCCCCCACACGAAGCCGTCGAGATGCAGGCCGAGCCCGTTGTCGACGGAGAAGCGGCCCGGGCCGGTGAAGGCGAGCGCGGTCGCCACGACACCGAACGTCATCGGGAGCTCGTAGCCGCCGTTGGTCGCCCACAGACCGTGGTCGCCGTGCACGGAGACCGACGCGACGACCATCACGCCGATGATCGCGGCGCACGCGAACGGCGTGAGCAGACCGAGGAACAGCAGCAGGCCGCCGCCCGCCTCGGACGCGCCGGCGAGTGCCGCCATCTGGCGGCCCGGCCGGTGACCGACCTGCTCGAAGAACCCGCCGGTGCCCTCGAGGCCGTGGCCACCCCACCATCCGAACAGCTTCTGCGCGCCATGCGCGAACAGGACCAACCCGACGACGGCACGGAGGATGAACAGTCCTTCGGTCATTGCGAGTTCCGTCTCCTTCATTCGCGGAACGTGCTTGTGCAACCCTTCGGGTCATGCCCCCCGTGCCGCCGATTTATGTCGAACGGCTGGCCGTGCGTGCCCGCTGGTGGGTGGTGGTGATCGCGATCGCGCTGTTCGGCAGCGCCGAGCTGTTCGCCGGCTTCGACGGCCGGATCATCGCCATCGTGGTCGTCGTCGTACTCGTGCCGACGGTCACGCTGCTCACGCTCAGCAGTCGCACGGTGTTGCGGGTCGATCACGTGGGGTTGCACGTCGGCGGCGCAACGATGACGTACGACGACATGGAGTCCGTCGAGGCGCTGGACGCCGCGGCGACGCGGTTGCTGCTCGGACCGCAGGCAGATCCGGCCGCGCGTCTTTTCATCCGTGGCTACATCCGCGAAGCGGTGCTCGTGCGGCTGATGCGCAGCGAGCCGATCCCCTACTGGCTGGTGTCGACCCGACACCCCGGCGAGGTCATCGCCGCGGTAGAGCAGGCAGCGCGAGCGACCCTCGGCCCGTAGCGACGGCCCGGGACAGGCCGAGCCAAGCGGCCATCACCTCCAGCTCCTCGGTCAACGCCACCGCGGTGTGATCCGGTGCATCGGGCTCGCTCCACGCCGACTGCACCAGTAGTACGCCGGCCTGCCGGTCGTTCTTCAGATCGACCCGCGCGACCAGCCGGTCGCCGAGCAGGAACGGCAGCACGTAGTAGCCGTGCGTGCGCTTGTGCGCCGGCACGTAGATCTCGATGCGGTAGCGGAAGCCGAACAGCCGCTCGGTGCGGTCGCGTTCC
>Ga0207652_10002148_pt1 | contig 16913 bp, 18 predicted proteins | sample KBSC63BmetaG_FD_184334 | JGI IMG/M metagenome (GOLD analysis project Ga0207652, IMG submission 184334) | Corn rhizosphere microbial communities from Kellogg Biological Station, Michigan, USA - KBS C6-3B metaG (SPAdes) (version 2) | ecosystem: Host-associated > Plants > Roots > Rhizosphere ... | reverse complement strand
CTAGCTGCGGGATGTCCGCTCTACCCACGATTCGGCCGCCGGGCCGGGTCACGCGCACCATCTCCCTGGCGACATCAAACGGCTTTGGCGCGAACATGGCTCCAAAGATGCTGACGACGAGGTCAAAGCTATGATCCTTCAGCTCGTGCAGATTGGACGCATCGCCTTCCTGAAACCTGCAATTGGTGAGGTCTTGCTCCTTTGCGCGCCTGTTCCCCGCCTCAACAAGATTTCCGGCGATATCGACGCCCAACACGTCAGCTCCAAGTTTCGCCTCCGGCAATGCCGTCGTCCCGTCACCGCATCCGAGATCGAGAACCTTGAGCCCCTTGGTGACTCCGAGGCCCTTGACGAGCGCCTCTCCGCTCTCCCTCATGCTCTGCGCAATGCGTGTAAAGTCGCCTTTTTCCCAGAGTGCCTTGTTCGGATTCATCGCCGTTACTCCCCTCGATGAAAGCAGCATACCAGCTCAAACGCGTGTAGATAGTAGCCGGAATCGGTTTGGCGACTGCAACATGAAATGCCGGTCGATGGCGCAGATGGGTCAATTGGCGACATATGACTGTTGGCGTATAAAGAAAGAGGCCGCCGCCGATCATCAGGGGTGCCAATATTTCCTTCTGAGGAACACGTCGAACAGAATAACCACCATGGCCTGGTGTCAGCAGAACAATACGGGGGAAGGCGCTTCATGTGGATGCAAAACCAGAGCTTGCTGCCTGGCATGGCGGTCATAGCATTAGCGACGGTAACCGCGATCTCTCACTTCACCCCGGCTTCGGCTGCTGATGGTACGGTCAAGATTGGCCTGATTGTCCCAATGACCGGCGGTCAGGCCTCGACCGGCAAGCAGCTCGACAATGCGGTCAAACTGTACATGCAGCAGCATGGCGACACCGTGGCCGACAAGAAGATCGAGGTCATCCTGAAAGACGATGGTGCAAATCCAGAAAACACGAAACGAATTGCGCAAGAGCTGATTGCCAACGACAAGGTCGATATCCTTGCGGGCTTTGGCATCACGCCGACCGCGCTGGCTGTGGCGCCATTGGCGACCCAGGCGAAGATACCGGAAATCGTCATGCTTGCCGGCACGTCGATCATCACCGAGCGTTCACCCTACATCGTGCGCACCAGCTTCACGCTGGCTCAGTCATCTACCATTATCGGGGACTGGGCTGCCAAGAATGGCATCAAAAAGATTGCGACGATGACATCCGACTATGCCCCCGGCAATGATGCCCTGCAATTCTTCAAGGAGCATTTTAGCGCCGGCGGCGGTGAGATTGTCGAAGAGGTCAAGGTGCCGCTGGCGAATCCGGATTTTGCGCCATTCCTGCAACGCATGCGGGATTCCAAACCCGATGCGATGTTCGTGTTCGTGCCGGGTGGGCAGGGCGGCAACTTCATGAAGCAATTTTCCGAGCGCGGTCTGGACAAGAGCGGGATCAAGGTGATCGGCCCTGGTGACGTCATGGATGACGATCTGCTCAACGGCATGGGCGACGCAGCTCTTGGTGCGGTCACCGCGCACATGTATTCCGCCGCGCACCCTTCTCAGAAGAATAAGGATTTTGTGGCGGCCTATAAAAAGGCCTTTAATTCGCGTCCTGGTTTCGTGGCGGTCGGAGGCTATGATGGCATTCATATGATTTACGCGGCCTTGAAGAAGACTGGCGGCAAGGCAGACGGCGATCTTCTGATCGCCGCGATGAAAGGCATGGCATGGGAGAGCCCGCGCGGGCCGATCTCGATCGATCCGGAAACCCGCGACATCGTGCAGAACATCTATATCCGCAAGGTCGAGAGGGTTGACGGCGAACTCTACAACGTCGAATTTCAGACGTTTGACGCCGTGAAAGACCCCGGTAAAACCAGGAAATAATTCGCGGCGCAGGGCGCCACTGCGCGGCCGGTTTGCAAGGACGGAGCGGCGCGGCGTTTAGTTGCCGTACGCCCGTCAGCCTGCCGTAAACGAGATCGTGGCTTGATCGTAATCGCCCAGGCCCATTCGGCCCTCCGGAAAGATGCCGTGCTGCTCGATCCAATCGAACGACTGCTCAAACACCTCGCGCGAGTAGGGCTCGAAGACAATCCGCTCGCCGGGACCCCACCGCTTCGTGTCCATCGCGGCGTGGAAACGATCCGGAAATTCGTTCTTGTAATAATGCGTATAGAGCTCAGGCCGCAGGTCGATGTCACGCTGCGCCCTTCTCAAGGCGCGGAAATACCGGCGGATGGCTTCCGGGTCCGGCGCGCCCTTGATCATGGCGGCGATCATGAACGTCGTGTCGATCACCTTGCGGAAGCCAAGCTGCTCGGCCAGATAGTATGGCCCGTTGAAAAGCGCTGCCGCCGCGCTTTTCCCCGTGATCAGCAGCTCCATGCGGCGAAACAACATGCCGTCCTCGAATGTCAAATTAATCTTGTCCGGCGGCATGTACTGTTCGAGCGCCTGGATCGTCGAATAGTGGCTGCCGGACTGGAACCCGACCGAAATGGGAACACCAGCGAGATCGGCCGGCGTTCGCACAGCGGAATCGGCGGCAACGAAAATGCCTGAAGGAGCAACGGAATACGCGTCGGCGTAAAGCTTGGTGTGTCCGTTCGAGGCCGCAACGTTCACCGTCCAATGGCATGCGCAGCTCACATCGGCCTCACGCCCCTTCTCGATGCTCTGGAAGGCGCCCTCGTTGACCTTGTTGTGGTGCTGACCTTCTGTCGAGCGGATCAGCTCCTGGAACTCATAATCGAGGCCTTCGGCGAGATAATACCCCTTCTCCTCGGCGACCCATTCCTGCAGGCGAAAGTGCGGTTCTATGATGAATTTGCTCATGGCGCGCCTCCAGATATTTTCAATAAATTTGGCAGCAGGATATCGCCTGATGGTCATTAACACCATGCCGAAACTGGAATAACGTTGCGGGACTTGCGGGTGCTGCGCGTCCTGCTTCAGGAACGCAGCATTACTAAAGCCGCGCTGGTGCTGGAGACGACGCAGCCGGCGATCAGCAAGACCCTGGGGCATCTCAGGAACGATTTTTCGGACCCGCTTTTCGTCCGAAACGGGCATGCGACGCTGCGACCTTGTCTTCCTTATCGGCTCCGCGCGCCACGATCTTCAGCGCGTCATCCGGCAGAGGCCGCTGCAGCGCCTTCGCTTCATCCCACGGCGCGCGCATCCAGACGTCGCGTTCTTCGGGCGTCGTCAGGATGACGGGCATGGCCTTTGGATGTATCGGCTCGACGACCGCATTCGGTGTCGTCGTCAGGAAGCCATAAAGGCCAATGAACTCGCGCCGTCTCATCCTCCCCCAAATCCTCACGAGCCCTACCGTAACAATCTAGATTGGCATTCTAGAGGGGGACCAAAGGCAGGCTCAATGTCTCAAATGGGGTCAAAAGCGGAAGTCGAACAGCACCCTGCTGCCCTCGTCCGCTTTCCCTTGCCGGACATGCTGCGCCCGCCTTCCAGTTCGTCAGTCAAATCCCGGCCGCGGCACCAGGTTCATCAGCATATTGACGTAGCCGCCATCGACGGTGATCTGGTCGCCGTTGACATAGGACGAGCGGTCGCTTGCCAGGAACAGGATGACATCGGCGATATCTTGCGGCATGCCGATGCGCCTGACGGGGACGACCGCGGTGCGCCGTTCGGTGACCCCGGGCGTATCGTAAAAGGACTGGCTCATCGGCGTGATGACCAAGCCGGGGCTGACGACGTTGCTTCGGATGCCGTGCGCTCCGCGCGCATCGCCTCGAGCCGGCTCGTCGCGATCGATGGCGGCGACATGGGCACCGGCCCGGGCGAAACTTGACGCGACGGCCCGGCCGGTGCCGCCGCCGTCACCACGCAAACCCGGCCTGACAGGCCAAGCCAGTCGGATGTGTTTTGTACGGTCATCGTTGATTGCTCCGATCCAGCGGGGTGTCGTCGCTTCCGCCCCGACGCAGCGGTTGCAAGATCGCCGGGTGCGGAGGCAAGAAAGGCTATTCGACGTGTCGGATATGTACCCCGACGTTCGTCCTCGGGACATACATCGGCAAACAGTCGGAACCAGAACCATGATGCAACAAAGCGGAACGGCCGAAAGTCAAATCAAAGCGCTTATCGAAGCTTGGGCGGACGCCGTCCGCCGGCATGATCTTTCCGGTATCCTTGCCCATCATGAGCAGGAAATTGTGATGTTCGACGTCCCGCCTCCGCTGCAGTCGCGAGGAATGGATGAGTACAAGAAAACATGGGATCTGTTCTTCAGGTATCACAAGCCGTCACAAGCGTTCGACATAGAGGAGCTTGCAATTACCGCCGGCGAAGATGTCGCCTTCGCCGTCGCCATCGTGCGGTGCGGCTCCGGCACGTTCAGTGGCCCTCCGGAGCAAGGCGGGTTCCTGTTTAGGCTGACAATTGGACTGCTTAACATCGATGGCGACTGGCGTATCGCGCACGAGCATCACTCCGTGCCGTCGACAGACTAGGGTGGGGTGAGATTAGGTTGAAGCAGCAGCGGCGAGCGATCACTTCTCCTTCTCCCCCGCTCTTCACGGGGTCGAGACGAGCGAAGCTCGCTCTTAGAGGGTTGGGGTTAGGGGCTGCTTCCGCAAATTCTCAAGACCAAGTGCCCGCGGTGAGTCCCCCTCACCCGAAATTCTCGCGATGCGAGAATTTCGGCCTCTCCCCGCAAGCGGGGCGAGGTTTAAGGAGTTCACGCGCGCCGCCAGTGCCTCCGCTTACCCAATCCCGGCCGCGACCTGACCGCGCAGCCGTTCCAGACTGAGCAGCGTGTTGGCGCAGGCCTCCGCGACCTCGACGCCCTTGGTCGCAAAATGCTTGCGGAAAAACTCGAAATGCGCCGCGCTCTCATGGAATTGCTGCGGCGTCAGCACCGCGGAGAATACCGGCACTTCGGTGCGCAACTGCACATCCATCAGCGCCTTGATCACGGTGTCGGCGACAAACTCATGACGGTAGATGCCGCCATCGACCACGAGCCCCGCCGCGACGATCGCGGTGTAGCGCCGCGTCTTGGCGAGCAGTTGCGCGTGCAGCGGGATTTCGAACGAGCCCGGCACCTCGAACAGATCGATGCGCGTGGGCGCGATGCCGCGTTGTTCGATCTCGGCGAGGAATGCGATGCGGCATTCCTCGACCACCGCGCGATGCCAGGAGGACTGCACGAAGGCGACCCGCTGCGGTTTTGCAAATCGCGGGTGCGCGGGAACCGGTGGACGATCGATCGTTTGGGGAGGGTCTTTCACTTCGGGAGCATCTTGCAACATCTGATTCATGGCTTTCCTCTTTCAGGACCAGAATCAGGGCATACGGAACGACGCGCCGCGATGGACATGCAGCTGTCGCGACCGTTCTCTTTCATCCGGACTTTAACCGTCGGCCTCGGAATCGCACCGAATCTGCTGACCCTTCCTCAAAGGCTTAAGGAAGGCGCTCGCGGGCTTGGGCTACGTCACCCTTACCGCCGGTGGGGACTTTCACCCCGCCCTGAGAACATCAGCCGCCCGGTATGAACGGCCAAGGAGAATTATGGCGAACGGCGGCTCCGCCAGCAAGGACCTTCGCTATGGGGATTTGGCATGTCCCCATGTCGTCAGGGCGAAACTCCGGGCCGGACGGGAACCGGGAAATTAACGATTAAGGCACGCCAACCGGCGCGCGCGGGGCGAATACCGCGTGCCGGACTCGGCCCGCGCGAATCCGATTCCGGTTTGTTCTCATGGCAAAAGTTAACGCATGAGAAGAGCTGTGGACGAGCGCCGCTTTGCCTGTGGATGGACTCCTCGTGACGTTGCGCGGATTCCGCAAATCACATCACTTGATCCCGGCAGGCCTTGATCCCAAGCTCCGGGTCATCAGGGGATTGCAGTGGGCAGCGGGCGTCAGGCAAGCGCGTGTCGGCGTGCTGTGTGCGTATCAACCATCGTATCTGTATCCAGAAAAACAAGGCCGAGACGGCATGTCCCTCCTCGAAGGCATCATCGATTCCCGGAACAATCCGCTCGCGGTAGTCGAGGACATCGCCGCCGATCACAACTGGTCGTTCGAACGTTCCGGCGAAGACGAGGTGACGATCGTCTCCAAGGGCAACTGGACCGATTACCAATTGTCCTTCACCTGGATGACCGAGATCGAGGCGCTGCATCTGGCCTGCGCCTTCGACATGAAAATTCCCGGTCCGCGCCGCGCCGAGGTGCAGCGGCTGATCGCTGGAATCAACGAGCAATTGTGGATCGGGCATTTCGATATCTGGACCCACACCGGCATGATCATGTACCGGCAGGCGCTGGTCTTGCCCGGCGGCATCACCGCTTCGACCGCGCAATGCGAGAGCATGCTGGTCGGCGCCATCCACGCCTGCGAGCGCTATTATCCAGCGTTCCAGTTCGTGGTGTGGGCCGGCAAATCCGCGCCCGAAGCCATGAGCGCGGCGATGTTCGACACCGAGGGCGAGGCGTAGGCGGTCTCGCCTCGGCGTTTCACCACACTCGGCGTCGTCCCTGCGAAAGCAGTGACCCCAGCGTGAGCGCAATTGCGCTCATCGCGGCGCCCTGACACCAGCGTTCGGGTAAAATGCTTGTGGCCTGTCTTTCGCTTCACTAGAACGCTGGTGGTTATGGGTCCCTGCTTTCGCAGGGACGACGAGTTGTTTGTGGTGACGGCTTTGAACTCCAGTAATGCCCTGAACGATATCAAAGGCACCATCGTCCTCGCCGGCGCGGGGAAGATGGGCGGCGCGATGCTGTCGGGCTGGCTGGCGCAAGGGCTCGACCCGCGCCTCCTCGGTGTGATCGAGCCGCACCCCTCCGCCGAGATCGGCGCGCTGGTGACAACAGGCGTTCGCCTCAATCCAACCCCGAAAGAGATCGGCGCCGTCGCCACCCTGGTGGTCGCGCTGAAACCGCAGATGTTCCGCGAAGCTGGCCCGATGTTACAGCGCTATGCCGGATCATCGACGCTGGTGGTCTCGATCATGGCGGGCACCACCATCGCATCGATCACGGAGGCCTGCGGCGGCAGCGTGGTTCGCGCGATGCCCAACACGCCGGCGGCGATCGGCCGCGGCATCACGGTCGCGGTCGCCGCGAAAAATGTCAGCCCCGGGCAGCGCGCGGTCGCCGACGCGCTGCTCCGCGCCACCGGATCGGTCGAGTGGGTCGATGACGAGAATTTGATGGACGCGGTGACCGCCGTCTCCGGTTCCGGCCCGGCCTATATTTTCCTGCTCGCCGAGGAACTGGCGCGCGCCGGCGTCGAAGCCGGGCTGCCGCCTGATCTTGCAACCAGGCTGGCCCGCGAAACCGTCGCCGGCTCCGGCGAATTGCTGCATCGCTCCGACCTTCCATCGGCCACGTTGCGCGAGAATGTGACCTCGCCCGGCGGCACCACGGCCGCGGCGCTGGAAGTGCTGATGGGACCCGATGGCATGCAGTCGCTGTTGACCCGCGCGGTCGCCGCGGCGACCAAGCGATCGAAAGAGCTGGCGAAGTAATTTTTCGCTCCGACCGTCATGCTGAGGTGCGAGCCTCTTTCGGCGAGCGTCAAAGGATGACCGAGACCGGGGCAAGCGGCCATCCTGCGAGGCGCGCAAAAGCGCGCACCTCAGGATGACGGCGAAATGCGCGGCTGTCGTTAGCTCGTCCCAAACCGCTTGTTGAACGTCGCGAGATTGACCAGACCGCGGGCGTGGCCGCCCTCGCCGATCTTGCGCTCGCCCTCAAAAGCTTCGACCTCGAAACGGATCACCCGGCGCTCCACCGCGATCACCCGTGCCGTGGTGCGCACCAGCGCGCCGACCGGCGACGCCGCGAGGTGGCGGATGTCGACCTCGGTGCCGACCGTGACCCAGCCCGGTTCGAGATAAGGGTTGACGGCATCGGCAGACGCCATTTCCATTTCCATGATCATCATCGGCGTCCCGAACACCGCCGGCATCGTCGGGATGACGTGCCTGACGGTGCGATCGGGCGTCACCGTCAAGGTGCGCTCGGCGCTCATGCCGACCTTGATGATTTCGCGTGCGTCCATGGAATCGTCCGAGAATGCCTCACATCACCGCGTCGTCCCGGCGAACGCCGGGACCCCTACCGCGTGATGTCGCGTTGGGGCAGGAAGGCCGACGCCTTCCAAACAATCGACGCCAGTGGTTATGGGTCCCGGCGTTCGACGACCCGGGTCAGCGCTACTTGCTCTGCGCCGCCCTGCGCTCGACAAAAGTCTTGCCGCCCTTCATCTTGTGGGCCAGCGGCGCTTCGTTGATCTGGATCACGACGGCGTCGGCCTCGACGCCGAGGTTCTTCACCAGCGCCTGCGTGATGTCGCGCATCATGCCGGCCTTCTGTTCATCGGTGCGGCCGGCGGCCATGCTGATGGTGATTTCAGGCATTGTTGTCACTCCCTTTTCTCTTGCTGCTTGCCACAAACACGATCCTCATCCTGAGGAGCGGCCCGCTTGGCCGCGTCTCGAAGGATGCGCCTATTGTCCCCATGGTTCGAGACGGCGCAAGAGCGCCTCCTCACCATGAGGTTATTTCCACCTCACGTCATGCAGCAAAAGCAGCTCGCGCACTGTTTTGACAAGCTCATTTTCAGGAACCTTGCGTTGCGCTCTTGCCTGTCTCTCCAAATAGTCGTCGCGAGCTTTATCCAGCTTCGCTAATTCTGCACCGACGATCAGATCCTTTATGACCACCTGTGGGCCCGCGGGATCGTCCTTCTCGTCCGAGCCCTGAATGATCACACACGGCGAATTGCGCCTGTCGGCATATTTGAGCTGGTTGCCCATGTTCTTGGGGTTGCCGAGATACAGCTCGGCGCGGATGTTGGCGTTGCGCAGGGCCGCGACCATCTTCTGGTAGTCGGCGACGCGCTCGCGGTCGAACACGGTGACAACGACGGGGCCAAACTCCGGCGTGGTGTCGAGCTTGCCGAGCATCGTGAGCGCGGCCTGCAGCCGCGACACGCCGATGGAAAAACCGGTGGCCGGCACAGGCTCGCCGCGGAAGCGCGAGACCAGTCCATCATAACGCCCGCCGCCACCGACCGAGCCGAAGCGCACTGCGCGGCCTTTTTCGTCCTTGGTGTCGAGGGTCAGTTCAACTTCGTAGACCGGGCCGGTGTAATATTCGAGACCGCGGACGACGGAAGGATCGATACGGATGCGGTCGGAACCGTATCCAGATGCATCAACGAGTTTCCTCATCTCTTCCAGTTCTTCGCGCCCGCGCTGGCCAATTTCGCTATCGCGCAGCCGTATATCAATCTGTGCAACCTTTTCCTCGGTATCGCCTGCTTGCTCGATAACGCTGGTCACTAAAACGATATCAGCGCGTTGCAGTCCGGCGCCTTTCGTAAAATCCCCGGACTCATCTTTGCGACCGTCACCGAGCAGCTGCTCAACTCCAGAAATACCCAATCGATCTAACTTATCGATCGCCCGCATGATGGTCAGCCACTGAGCGTCGTCGGTTACGCCGATTGCGTCTCTTACCCCATCGAGCACCTTGCGGTTGTTCACCTTCACCACATAGCTGCCGCGGGGAATGCCGAGCGCTTCCATGGTGTCGGCGGCCATCATGCACATCTCGGCGTCGGCGGCGGGCGAGGCTGAGCCCACCGTGTCGGCGTCGAACTGCATGAACTGGCGGAAGCGGCCGGGGCCCGGCTTCTCGTTGCGATAGACATAGCCTTCGCGGTAGCTGCGATAGGGTTTTGGCAAACTGTCAAAATTTTCCGCGACATAACGCGCCAGCGGCGCGGTCAGGTCGTAGCGCAGCGAAATCCACTGCTCGTCGTCGTCCTGGAACGAGAACACGCCCTCATTGGGCCGGTCCTGGTCGGGGAGGAATTTGCCGAGCGCGTCGGTGTATTCCATCGCCGGCGTCTCCACCGGCTCGAAGCCGTAGCGCTCGAACACTTCGCGGATCTTCTCGACCATGGCGCGGGTCGCCGCGATCTCGGCGGGACCGCGATCGGCGAGCCCGCGCGGCAGGCGCGCTCTGAGTTTTTGCGGTTTTTTGGGTTTCTCGGCCATGGGCGGCGTTGGTACCAGCGCAGGCGCGACGCGGCAACCGGGGCTGGCTGATCAATTGAGCCCGTCATGGCCGGGCTTGTCCCGGCCATCCACGTCTTTCTTCGGCGCCGAGCCCAAGAACGTGGATGCCCGGGACAAGCCCGGGCATGAAGAATTGAGATTGCGGAAGCGGCGGAATAATTCCTCCGCCGGTCACAGGACCTTTCGGATCCAGTTGTGCGGGTCGGCCACGCGACCGTACTGGATGTCGACCAGCTTCTTGCGCAGCCCCATGGCGACGGGGCCGGCCGCGCCGCCGCTGACGAGAAAATCGCCGCTCGCGGAACACACCTTGCCGATAGGCGAGATGACGGCCGCCGTGCCGCAGGCGAAGGCCTCTTTCAACTTGCCGCTGGCGGCGTCGGCGCGCCACTGGTCGATCGTGTAGGCCTCCTCGCGCACGTGCGCGCCGGAATCCTTTGCAAGCGCGATGATCGAATCGCGGGTGATGCCCGGCAGAATCGTGCCGAGCGGCGGCGTCAGCAGCGAACCGTCGTCGAACACGAAGAAGACGTTCATGCCGCCGAGTTCCTCGATGTAGCGGCGCTCGACCGCATCGAGGAAAACGACCTGATCGCAGCCGTGATCAATGGCCTCGGCCTGTGCACGCAGGCTCGCGGCGTAATTGCCGCCGCATTTGACGGCGCCGGTGCCGCCGATCGCGGCGCGCGTGTAATTCTCCGACACCCAGATCGACACGGGCGCAGGTCCGCCCTTGAAATAGGAGCCGACCGGCGAGGCGATGACGGCGAAGATGTATTCCGCGGAAGGCTTCACGCCGAGGAAGACCTCGCTCGCGATCATGAAGGGCCGCAGGTAGAGACTGCCCTCGCCGCCCGGCATCCAGGCACGGTCGATGCGCACGAGCTGCTCGACCGCTTCGATGAACACAGGCTCGGGCAGCGGCGCCATGGCCATGCGCTCAGCCGAATTCCGGAAGCGCCGGGCATTGGCGTCGGGGCGGAACAGGTTCACGCCTCCGTCGTCGCGCTTGTAGGCCTTGAGGCCTTCGAAAATCTCCTGCGCGTAGTGCAGGACGGCTGCGGCCGGATCGAGCGGGAAATTCGCGCGGGATTCGACGCGCGCGCCATGCCAGCCCTTCGCCTGATTGTAGCGGACCACAGCCATGTGGTCGGTGAAAATCCGGCCGAAGCCCGGGTCCACGAGCCTTGCCGCGCGCTCCTTCTCCGACGTCGGATTCGTCGCAGGCTGGATTTCGAATTTCAAACCCGGAACCGGCGCGATTTCCGGCGTCGGCCTGACTTCTCCGGGCCTGCTGGCCCGATTTCGGGCAGATTTATCGAACGAAACCCCCATGGGCTTTCTCCCGGATTGACGCTGCTCGCGTGCTTCGCGCCGTGGCGCTGTTGGTTACGCCTGGCCCCCACCTAAACCAGCTTTGCGGCTGGTTTCCAATGTCGCAGGTCCGTAAGGACATGCTTTTGCGGAATGCGGAAGTCCAGTATGTTTGCCGAAATGCCGCTCGACAATCTCAACGGTAGACACATTCGCGGCCCTCGCCGCCATTCCTGGCCTTCTCCTGCCGCCGTCACCGCTGAACGAAACGACCTAATGTTTCGTCGCGGCTGACAGTTTTGTAACATTGAACCCAAGATATGTCAATATGGCTGACATAAATTTCTCAAACCCCTCCCCCGATCCCGATTCGCGGTCAGCCGAGGCGCGATCCTCGACCGCTCGATCCGGCAATTTGCGCTGGGATATCATCGAGCTGTTGTTCTTCGCCTACCGGGATTTCGTTGGCGACGCCGACCACGAGCTGGAGGCTTTCGGATTCGGCCGGGCGCATCACCGGGTGCTGCATTTCGTCCACCGCTATCCCGGCCTGAAGGTGGCGGACCTCTTGGACGTGCTGCGCATCACCAAGCAGTCGCTGGGACGGGTTCTCAAGCAATTGCTCGATGAAGGGTATATCGTGCAGAGGACCGGCAACAACGACCGGCGGCAACGCCTTCTTTTTGCCACCGCAAAGGGCGAGGCGCTGGTGGGCAAGCTCGCAGGCCTGCAGACCGATCGGATCAACCGCGCGCTGCGGGACATCGGTCCAACGGGCGCGGATACGGTGCGGCAGTTCCTGCGCGCGATGATCGACCAGGACGATCCCGACAAGGTGCTGGAAACGATCCTGGCAACCGGCGGCGCAACCGCAAAGGCAAAGGAATAAACGTGCCCCAGGCCGCAACCCTCGCACGGACGCCGCCGCGACCGGCCGACGATGCCCCGCATCTGCTGCTGGTCGATGACGACCGCCGCATCCGCGATCTGTTGTCGCGCTTTCTCTGCGGCGAGGGCTACCGCGTCACCACGGCGATGAGCGCCAGCGACGCCCGCGCCAAGCTGCTCGGCCTGCATTTCGATCTCTTGATCCTCGACGTCATGATGCCGGGTGAAACCGGGTTTGATCTCGCCCGCTTCATCCGCACCTCATCGTCGGTGCCGATCATCATGCTGACGGCGCGCCATGAAGCCGAAGCCCGGATCGAGGGCCTGCAGATCGGCGCCGACGATTATGTCGCCAAGCCGTTCGAGCCGCGCGAGCTGATCCTGAGAATCGGCAATATTCTCAAGCGCACCGCGCCGCCGCCGGTGGAGACGCTGGAGCAGATCGCGTTCGGGCCCTACGTCTATCATCTCGACCGCGGCGAACTGCGCCAGGGCGAGGAGACCATTCATCTCACCGACCGCGAACGCGAGATGCTGCGCATTCTCGCCGCGACACCGGGCGACACCGTGCCGCGCAGTGCGCTGACCGGCGACGGCACCGTCAACGAGCGCGCGGTGGACGTGCAGATCAACCGGCTCAGGCGCAAGATCGAACGCGACCCCGCCAATCCGCTGTTCCTGCAGGCGGTACGCGGCATCGGCTATCGCCTGGTCGCTTCGCCTTGAGTAAATCTCCGATGAGCCTTGCCCGATGAGCACGCTCGACACCGGCCTGACGCTGATCCGCACCGCCGCAGGCCGCGTCTCCGCGGCCAATAGCTGGATGGGCAACGCCTTCAAGGGCTGGATGCCGACGGGGCTTTATGCCCGCGCCCTCCTGATCATGATCGTGCCCATGGTCATTCTGCAGACGGTGGTGGCGTTCGTGTTCATGGAGCGGCACTGGAACACGGTTACGCGGCGGCTGTCGGCGGCGGTGGTGCAGGACATCGCCAGCCTGATCGACGTCTACAAGGGTTATCCGCAGGACAAGGACCGCGCCCAGTTGCGGCGCATCGCCCAGCGGCTGGCGCTAGTAGTGGACTTTCTCCCGGTCGGCGACATGCCGCCGCCCGGCCCAAAACCGTTCTTCTCGCTGCTCGACCAGACGCTCTCGGTGCAGCTCGGCCGGCAAATTGCAAAACCGTTCTGGATCGACACCGTCGGCCGCTCCAACCTGGTGGAAATCCGCATCCAGCTCGACGACGCCGTGATGCGCATCTTCGCCCAGCGCAGCGCGGCCTACGCCTCGAATTCGGAGATTTTCATCTTCTGGATGCTGGGGACTTCATCGATCCTGCTGATCGTCTCGGTGCTGTTCCTGCGCAACCAGATCAAACCGATCCTGCGCCTTGCGGACGCCGCCGAAAGCTTCGGCAAGGGCCGCGAAGCGCCGAACTTCCGCCCCCGCGGCGCGCGGGAAGTGCGCCGCGCCGCGCAGGCGTTCCTGGAGATGAAATCGCGCATCGAGCGCTCGATCGAGCAGCGCACCGCGATGCTGGCCGGCGTGTCGCACGATCTGCGCACCATCCTGACCCGCTTCAAACTCGAGCTGGCGTTGATCGGCGACAGTCCGGAGGTCGACGGCATGCGTCGGGATGTCGACGAGATGTCCGGCATGCTGGAGGACTATCTGGCTTTCGCGCGCGGCGACAGCGGCGAGCAGGCGCAGCCGACCGACATGACGCTGGCGCTGGAGGAGTTGCGCAGCGACGCCGAGCGCAACGGCCACGCCGCCACCGTGAAGTTCCACGGACTCCCCGTGGTGACGGTGAAGCCGGCCTCGTTCAAGCGGTGCCTCGCCAACCTCGTCTCCAACGCGGCGCGGCACGCCAACGCGATTTCGATCACGGGCCACCGCGATCACCGCTATCTGACGGTGACAGTCGATGACGACGGACCGGGCATTCCGCCCGGCATGCGCGAGGAAGTGTTCAAGCCGTTTTTGCGGCTGGACGGCGCCCGCAACCAGGATGAGGGCGGCACGGGCTTAGGCCTCGCGATCGCCCGCGACATCGCGCGCTCGCATGGCGGCGACATCATGCTCGGCGACAGCCCAATGGGCGGGCTTCGCGCCAGGGTGCGGATACCGGTGTAACGAAGCGGCGTCAGCTCCGGCGCCACGCTTCGAGCGAATAGTCCGTCTTCAGTACAGCGTGCGCACTGGCCGGTCGTTGGCGCCATACGGCACCCAGCGGCAGGCGAAGGAAATGTAGCCGCCATATTGCGCGTCGACGGCAAGGAATTTCACCACCTTGCTATAACGCGCGCAGTGATCGACCGCGAGCTGACGGACATCCGTCTGCGCCGCCAGCGCATAGGCGATGATGCCGCCGGTGTCATTGCCCTGGAATGGCGGCACCCGGTCAGCCCGCGCCGGCGCGCACGCCAGTATCCCACACACGGCAACCAGGCTGGCGGCTCCAATCATTCGCATCGCAGACTCCATTTGGCTCGGGGCACCTTAAAGCGCATCGCTGGCCTTGGAAAGAACGGCCGGCGATTCGACACGGAGTTATTGGAAAGGTGTTGCCGCGTTGCACTTGACCTCGTCCGGGCTTCGCGGCACCGTCAGCCAGTTGGATCATCCGGCGGATTGCCCATGCGCGACCTCTCCACATCCTTGAAAAGACTCGGTCTTGGCGCCGCGCTCGGCGTGCTGTTCGGCCTGTTTGCCTTCGGCCAGGCGGCCCAGGCCGCCTATCCCTGGGAGCTGAATTTCTGGCTCTCGGGCCCCCGCTATGACGGGCGGGTAGCCGAATGTGAACGCGCGCTGGGCACCATCACCAGCCAGTTTCAGGAAAAAGAGAGCACGTTCTGGAATTCTTCCCTGCAGATCACCGCCTATGGCGCAATCCACGAGACCGCATTCCGGCCCTGGCAATCCGACAACATTCCGCGCCGCTACTGCAGCGCCGACGTCATGCTGAGCGACGGCAAGCGGCACACCGTGCATTATTCGATCATCGAGGACGGCGGTTTTGCCGGCTTCGGCCAAGGCGTCGAATGGTGCGTCACCGGGCTCGATCGCAACTGGGCCTATAATCCCGGCTGCAAGGCCGCCCGGCCCTGATCCTGAGGCCCGGTTTTTTCCCGTCTGACTTCGCTCGCCGCCTTCCCTTATTTTGTTCTTGAAATGTTCTCGTCGTCTGCTAGGCTCCTGTACGATCTGCGTATGGGGGGCGTCGCCATGTTTTATTTTCCAAGCACACTGATTTCGCGGTTTTTGATCTCGCTTGCCCTGCTCGCCCTTGCGGGGCTGACCGGCCTCGCCGGGGCGGCGTCGGCGCAGGATCGCCGGCAGAATGCATCCGGCGAGTTCGATTTCTACGTGCTGTCGCTGTCGTGGTCGCCCTCGTTCTGCGAGGAGGCGTCGGAACGCGGCAGCAGCGGGCGTTCGCAGGTCCAGTGCGGCGGCCGGCCGTTTTCCTTCGTGGTCCACGGCCTGTGGCCGCAATATGAGCACGGTTTTCCCAACTATTGCCAACGGCCGTCGCCGCGGCTCGATCGCAATATCATGTCCTCGATGCTGGATCTGATGCCGGCGCCCGGGCTGATCTTCAGCGAGTGGGACAAGCACGGCACCTGCTCGGGACTATCGGCGCGGGCCTATTTCGAGACCATCCGCAAGGCCCGCTCCGCGGTGAAAATTCCCGAAGAATATCTGGAATTGTCCGCGCCGAAGACAGTAGCGCCCGCCGATATCGAGGACGCCTTCATCAAGGTCAATCCCGGCTTGAGCGCTTCGGCAATCGCGGTGACCTGCGACAAGACGCGGCTCGGCGAAGTGCGGATCTGCATGAGCAAGGATCTGCAGTTCCGTGCCTGTGAGGAAATCGATCGCCGCGCCTGCCGCCGCGACCAGGTGATCATGCCGCCGATGCGCGGTGGGTAAGCGCCGCAGAAGGTGCCCCGGATGCTGCGCGCCGCGCTTGCGGCGCGGTGCGCTGCTGATCCGGGGTCACAGCCTTACGACTGTCCTGGGTCCCGGCTCTGCGGAGCAGCGCTAAAAGCGCTGCACCGCGTCCGGGACACGCAACTCAGAGCCTCTTTGCCCAATGGGCTGCCGTGGCGTACTGCTGGCGCCATGAACTATCGTCACGCCTTTCATGCCGGCGGCTTTGCCGACGTCATCAAGCACATCCTGCTGGTACGCATTCTGACCCATCTGCAGGACAAGCAGGCCGCATTTCGCGTCATCGACACCCATGCCGGCGCCGGGCTCTACGATCTCACCGGCGAGGAGGCAAACCGCGGCGGCGAGTGGCTCACGGGTATTGCGCGGATGATGCAGGCGCGGTTCTCGGAAAACACCGCGCCCCTGATAAAACCCTATCTTGATATCGTCAGGGCCTTCAATCCAGAGCGCGACCTCAAGGCCTATCCCGGATCGCCGCTGATCGCGCGCGCGCTGCTGCGGCCGCAGGATCGCCTGACCGCGTGCGAAGTCGAACCGAAAGCGCGCAAGCGCCTGATCGACGCGCTGCGCAGCGATCCCCAGGCCCGCGTCGTCGACCTCGACGGCTGGGTGGCGTTGCCGGCCTTCGTGCCGCCGAAGGAGCGCCGCGGCCTGGTCCTGATCGATCCGCCTTACGAGCAGAAGGA
>Ga0207652_10002146_pt1 | contig 16916 bp, 16 predicted proteins | sample KBSC63BmetaG_FD_184334 | JGI IMG/M metagenome (GOLD analysis project Ga0207652, IMG submission 184334) | Corn rhizosphere microbial communities from Kellogg Biological Station, Michigan, USA - KBS C6-3B metaG (SPAdes) (version 2) | ecosystem: Host-associated > Plants > Roots > Rhizosphere ... | reverse complement strand
TCGCGATGCTCGCGCAGGGGCACCTGCTCGTCGAGGGCGTGCCGGGGCTCGCCAAGACGCTGACGGTGAAGACGCTCGCGCGCACGATGCGGGGCGCGTTCCGGCGCATCCAGTTCACGCCCGACCTCGTGCCGGCCGACCTGGTCGGCACGCGGGTGTTCAACCAGCGCACCAGCGAGTTCACCACGGCCCTCGGCCCGGTGTTCGCGAACCTGCTCCTTGCCGACGAGATCAACCGCGCGCCGGCCAAGGTGCAAAGCGCGCTGCTCGAGGTGATGCAGGAATACCAGGTGACGATCGCCGGCGAGTCGTTCCGCGTGCCGGAGCCGTTCCTCGTGATGGCGACACAGAACCCGATCGAATCCGAGGGCACGTATCCGCTGCCCGAGGCGCAGGTCGACCGCTTCATGATGAAGGTCGAGGTCGGCTACCCGACCGAGGAGGAGGAGTTCGTCATCGTCGAGCGCGTCACGGGCACGCCCACCGACGTGGTGTCGGTCTGCACGCCCGACGAGCTCTCCGCAGCGCAGCGCGCCTGCCGCAAGGGCTACGTCGACCCGTCGCTGATGCAGTACGCGGTGCGCCTCGTCGCCGCGACGCGCCAACCGGCGCGCTTCGGCCTCGCCGAGCTCGCGCCCTACATCACCTACGGCGCGAGCCCGCGCGCGACGATCAACCTCGTCGAGGGCGCGCGCGCCTTGGCCTACCTGCGCGGCCGCAGCTACGCGCTGCCCGAGGACATCGCCGACCTCGCGCCCGACGTGCTGCGCCACCGGCTTTCGCTGTCGTACGAGGCGCTGGCGGAAGGCATCACGCCCGACCGCATCGTGCTGCGCGTGCTGCAGAGCGTGCGTGCGCCCGACAAGCCGCTCGCGAGCCATGTCGACGTCGCCAATCCCGCCTGACGCGCTCTTGCGCAGGCTCGAGTGGACGGTGATCCGCCGTCTCGACGGCCTCCTGCACGGCGACTACCGCACGTACTTCCGCGGCAGCGGGCTCGACCTCGCCGACCTTCGCGAGTACCAGTTCCACGACGACGTGCGCCATATCGACTGGAACGTCACGGCGCGTCTTGCCACGCCCTACGTGCGCGAGTTCAACGAGGAGCGCGACCTCACCGCGTGGTTCCTGCTCGACCTGTCGGGCTCGGTCCACTTCGGCTCCGAAAAGGCGCAGAAGTCGGGCGTGGCGCGCGACCTCGTCGCGGTGCTGGCGCGCGTGCTGACGCGCCACGGCAACCGTGTCGGCGCGATGCTCTACACCGACCGCGTCGACACGGTGCTCGTGCCGCGCAGCGGTCGGCGCCACGTGCTGCACCTGATGCACGCGATCGAGCAATGCACGGCATCGCCGCCGCGCTCGCCCGAAGGCACTCGCCTGGGCGACCTCCTCGCCGCCGCGCAATCGGCACTGACGCGCCGCGCAATGGTGTTCGTCGTATCGGATTTCGTCAGCGCGCCGGGCTGGCAGCGGCCGCTCGCGGCGCTCGCGCAGCGCCATGACGTCGTCGCCGTGCGCCTCTACGACCCGCTCGAGATGGCGCTGCCCGACATCGGGCTCATGGTCGTCGAAGACGCGGAGACCGGCGAGCAGGTGTTCGTCGACACACACGACCGCGGCTTCCGCCGGCGCTTCGCCGCCATCGCCGAGCGCCGCGAGCGCGAGCTGCGCGCAGCGCTCGCCGCGGCGGGCGTCGACGCGCTCGAGCTCGCCACGGTCGACGACCTCGCCGATGCGCTGATGCGCTTCGCCGAGCTGCGCAAGCGCCGCGTGCAGGCGCTGTCCGGCAAGCCGCTCCCCGCGCACCTGCGCGCCGCATCGTGAAGTTCATCTGGCCGCAATGGCTGTGGCTCGCCGCGATCCTGCCGGTGCTCATCGCGCTGTACGTGTGGATGCTGCGCCGCCGGCAGAAGCGCGCGCTGCGCTACGCGAGCCTCGCGATCGTCAACGAGGCGCTCGGCAAGGCGAGCCGGCTGCGCCGCCACATCCCGCCGGCGCTGATGCTCCTGTCGCTCGGCGCGCTCATCGTCGCCACGGCGCGCCCGACGGCGACGGTGACGCTGCCCTCCGAGCACGAGACCATCATCCTCGCGATGGATGTATCAGGCAGCATGCGCGCGACCGACGTTCAGCCGACGCGGATCGAGGCGGCGCAGGCGGCGGCCAAGTCGTTCATCCACGATGCCCCGGCGAATACGAGGATCGGCATCGTGGCGTTCGCCGGCACCGCGAGCGTCGTGCAGCCGGCGACGCTGTCGCGCGAGGACCTCGATGCCGCGATCGACCGCTTCGAGCTGCAGCGCGCGACGGCGGTGGGAAGCGGCATCCTCGTGTCGCTCAAGATGCTGTTCCCCGACATCGAGTACAACCTCAACAGCTACAACCCGCGCGGCGATCCGCGGCGCGGCACGGCGATCGGCGAGGCGAAGACCGATGCCGTGCCATGGAAGCCGGTCGAGCCCGGGACGTACCGGGCCGGCGCGATCATCCTGCTGACGGACGGCCAGACGACGACCGGCCCCGACCCGCGCGAAGCGGCGAAGATGGCGGCCGAGCGCGGCGTGCGCGTGTTCACGGTCGGTGTCGGCACGACGCAGGGCGAGATCATCGGCAGCGAGGGCTGGTCGATGCGCGTGCGCCTCGACGAGGATGCGTTGAAGGCGATCGCCGAGACGACGCACGGCGATTATTTCTTCGCGGGCAGCGGGCCCGACTTGAAGAAGGTCTACCAGGATTTGAACTCGAAGCTCGTGCTGGAGAAGAAGGAGACCGAGGTCACCGCGCTCTTCGCCGCGCTCGCGGCGTTCCTGACGCTGTGCGCGGTCGGCCTGTCGATGTGGTGGTACCAGCGCGTGCTATAGCGCGCATCCCGGCGATCGCCACCAGACGCGTCCGCCGTCAGCGTTCGACGGCGACGACGTGCGCCTGGATCCTGCCGTCGATCGCGCCCTGCCCGAAGCGTGCGGCGAGCGCCGCCGTGGCGGCATCGGTGGCCTCGTCGAGGCGCTTCGCATCGCGCGCCTCGATCTCGTTGCGCAGCGGCGTGCCGTGGCAGTACGCGACCGCGGGCTCGCGCGGCGATTTCGCGGGGCTGCGCGCCGCCAGCGTGTCGATCCGCGGCGCCGCGGCGAAACCGCCGCGCGCGACGTCGCTCGCGATCGCCGCCTTGTCGTGATAGCCGTGCGGCGTGCGTGCCAGGAATCGCGGCGGGTCGGCGGGAAAGAGCGCGACGAGCGACGCGGTGACGACGTCGGCGAACTCGTTGTCCTCGATGCGATCCCAGGCGTTGAAAAGAAGCAGCCCGCCCGGCCGAAGCACGCGCCGCATCCCGGCGAATGCCTTCGCGCGATCGGGAAAGAACATCACGCCGAACTGGCAGGCGACGACGTCGAACGCGGCGTCCGGGAACGGCAACGCCATCGCGTCGGCGACCTGCCAGGTCACCGGTCTCGGCGTGCCGAGCGAGCGCGCGAGGTCGAGCATCGGCGCGTTGAGGTCGGTCGCGACGATGTCCACCGTGGCAGGCAGCGTCGATGCAAGCGCACGCGTGACGACTCCCGTCCCTGCGGCGACCTCGAGCACCCGGGCCAAGCCCGGTCGACGCGCCAGCCGGCCCGCGATGTCCTTCGCGTACGGCGCGAAGATCATCGGCACGAGGAGCTCCTCGTAGAGCTTCGGTATGGAGCCCGCGAAGACCTTGTCGTGATCGGAATCGCCCATGCAACTCCTTTCGCCGCGCCGGCTTCGCGAAGCGCGCCATGCCAGACACGCCGCTTTCGTCATCCCCGCGAATGCGGGGATCCATTCGTAGCGCAGATCCGTGCGAGCCGCGTGCCCGACCGAACGTGAATTCCGCATTCCCGCTTTCGCGAGAATGACGGGGTCCCGCGATGCGCGGCGGCGCACGTCGCATCGTACGCCGCCGCGCTGGCCGATCAACCTTGCGCGTCAGCCGCCCGCTTCGCCGCCGCTCGCGTTGTTGCGGTTCGGGTGCGTATCACGGTACGTGCCGTCAGGCCGCGTGTCGGGGCGCTGCTGCGGCGGCGGCCGACTGCTGCTCGGCGGCGGACGGTCGTTGTTGCCGTGCGGCGGCCGGTAGCCGTCTGCGGACGATCCGCGCGGCGGGCGATGATAGTCACCCCCCGATTGATAGCCGCCTCCGGGTGGCGGGCGGTAGCCCGGCGGCCGATGCGGCGGTGGTGGCGACGGCGCACGCCAGTCCGAGTGGAAGCGCGGCGGCGGCGCACGGTACGGCCGCCCGTACCAATAGTTGCGATTCGAATAGAACGGCCGGCCGCGATAGTAGTTGTCCCAGTACGAGCCGATCGAGAACGAGATGATCGGCAGGCCGAGCGCGGGGCCGAACGAATAGATCGGCACCTCGCTCGACTGGTAGGGGTAGGCGAGGTAGCTCGCATACACCCAGCCACGCACGTCATTGGTGTAGACGTCGCACCACGTGTAGCTTTGCAGGCAGCCGCCGACGGCGAGATTGACGCCTGCGGGCAGGCGCGCGACCAGCGGGTACGACGGATCGGGGCCCGCGCGCATGTTGACGTCGCGGGTCGTGTAAGCATATTGCCCCGGCTGGCCATACGGCATGGCGCCGTACTGCACGCTGCCGTACTGCGCCGCGGCCGCGAGCGGCACGCCGAGGAGCGCGATGAGCGCAAGATTGCGGAGGAATCGCATTCGATCGTTCCGGAAGTCGACGATTCCGGCAGTGTCCCATCGGCGGCGCGCCCGGGCAATGCGGCCGCCCGGAAGCCTGCCGTCAGTCGTCGACGCCCACGCCTGTCGGCGCGACCCCGGCAAGGCGGTCGAGCGCAGCGTCGCGTGCGTCCTTGGGCATCGCCGCCAACTCGCGCACACGGGCGTAGAAGCGCGGCATGTCGCCGTGCTCCTCGGCGATCAGCGCGCGAAACGCCGGCACGCGCGCCGTGTAGAGTGCGATCGCGGCGAGGCTCGCGTTGTTGGGGCCCTTGCCGGCATCGCCGGCGAACCAGCGATCGAAGCCCGCGAGGCCCGGCTCGCCGGCCTTGACGCGCGCGTAGTCGGCGCGCATCGCCGCGAAGGCCGCGCCCTTCTCCGCCTCCTTGGCCGCCGGGGAGGCGTCGCTCGCGTAGATGTCGGCGAGCTTCACGCGCGCGGCGCCGACGATCCGGCGGAACGCGCGGCGCAACCGCTCGCTGCGCTGCCGCTCGGCGTCGAGCGCGGCGCGCGATGCCTGCGGCTGCACGGCGATCCAGCGCACGAGGCCCTCGTCGGACACCGCCGTCGCATAGGACTCGTTGAACACCGTGTCGCCCTTGACGTAGATGAGCTGATGCGCGAGCTCGTGGAAGATGAGCCGCGCGAACTCGGTCTCCGGATAGCGGACGAACGTCGACAGGATCGGGTCGTCGAACCAGCCGAGCGTCGAGTATGCCGGTACGCCGCCGATGTAGACGTCGTCGCCCTGCGCGGCGAGCTTCGCGGCTTCCGCGCGCGCATCGGCCTCGGTGAAATAGCCGCGGTAGTTGACGCAGCCGGCGATCGGGTAGCACCACGCGCGCGGCGTCAGCGACAGCGACGGCGCCGCGAAGACGTTGTAGAGGACGTACGGGCGGCCGAGGTCCGTGTAGCGGCGGTAGCTGTCGTTGGCCGGCAGCGCGAGCTCGCGCGTCGCGAAGTCGCGGATCTCGCGAGCCAGCGCGAGCCGCGCCTTGAGGCGCGGGTCGCTGGCGCCGTCGATCACCTCGTCGATCGGCTTCGCGCCGGACAGGATCTCGTACTGGCCGTGCAGGCCCTGCCAGTAGAAGTCGACGGCGCTGCAGCCTGCGAGCGCGAGCAAGGCGAGAAGCGCAAGCGCGACGCGCGACGCGCGACGTACGCGGGGAGCGCGTGAACCGCGCGCCCCGCGATGCACTTGGACCTGGACCGCGAGCGCGCCGCGCACTCCGCTACGCATGGGCGGCAACGGGCCGCGCGTGCAGCCAGTCGCGCAGGCGCGCGACGCCGGCTGCGATCTTCGCCTGGTCGACCGTGTACGCGAAGCGCACGTGCGAGCGCGCGCGGTGCTTTCCGAAGTCGATGCCCGGCGTGATCGCGACGCCGGTATGCGCGAGCGCGTCGCGGCAGAAAGCCGCCGAATCCTGCGAGAAGCGCGAGCAGTCGGCGTAGACGAAGAAGCCGCCGTCCGGCATCACCGGGACGCCGAAGCCGATCTCGCGAAGTGCGCCGACGAGATAGTCGCGTCGCGCCTCGAACGCGCGCCGGCGCTCCTCGACGATCGCCATCGTCGCCGGCGCGAAGCACGCGAGCGCGGCGCGCTGCGACAGCGTCGCCGGCGAGATGTACAGGTTCTGCGCGAGCATCTCGATGGCGCGCACGTGGCGCTCCGGCGCGACGATCCAGCCGAGCCGCCAGCCTGTCATGTTGAAGTGCTTGGAGAAGCTCGAGATGATGAACGCGTCGTTGGCGACGTCGAGCGCGCTCCGCGCCGGCGCGCCGTAGGTGAGCCCCAGGTAGATCTCGTCGACGACGAGGTGGCCGCCACGCCGCGCGACCACGGCGGCGATTCGCGCGAGCTCGTCGTGGTCGATCGTCGTGCCGGTCGGATTGGACGGCGTCGCCACCAGCACGCCGCGCGTCGACGGCTGCCAGTTGCGATCGACCAGCGCCGCCGTCAACTGGTAGCGCGTGGCGGCATCGACGGGCACCGTCTGCGCGACGCCTTCCAGCGTGGCGACGATGTTGCGGTTGCACGGATAGTGCGGGTCGGCCATCAGGAGCGCGCTGTCGCGATCGACGATGAGGCCGAGCACCAGCAGAAGCGCTGCGGAGGAGCCGGCCGTCACGACGATCCGGGCCGGATCGACGGCAACCCCGTAGTGGTCGCGATAGTGCCCGGCGATCGCCTCCCGCAGCGCCGGCAGCCCGAGCGCCGACGTGTAGAAGATCGCGCCGTCGTCGAGCGCGGCCCTGGCCGCCGTCAGCACCGGTGCGGGCGCCGGGAAGTCCGGCTCGCCGATCTCCATGTGCACGACGTCGACGCCCTGCGCCTCGAGCGCGCGCGCGGCGGTCTGCACCTCCATCACGTGAAATGGCGCGATCGCGGCGTTGCGACGGGCGATCGGTGCGGCTTCCATCGAAAGACCTAGCGGAACCATCGGCCAAAAAGCGTTATCGTAATCCCATGCGTGCGACCACCCTTCTCGCGTGGCGGTTCGTCGCCGCCGCGGCCGCCTCGGCCGCCTTGGCGTGGCCGGCGCTCGCGCACGCCGACGTCTACAAGTGCCTGGGCGACAACAGCCAGGCGGTCTACCAGGACAGCCCCTGCCCCAAGGGCCGCGAGTTGCGTGATTTCCAGGCCGATCCGGCCACGGTTTCAGTCGTGCCGTTCGCGCAGCCGCCGGCGGAGGCGACGCCACCGACCGCTCCCGGCAAGGCGAAGCGTGAGCGCAAGAGCGCGACGGCGACCGCCGAGCGGCCGGCATCCGAGCGGCCTCGCGGCAAGTCGGCCATGCCGCGCGGACTGGCGAGCGAGCGCCGCTTCCTGCACCAGGGCATGAGCGACGCCGAAGTGCTCGCGCGCATCGGTCCGCCCGACATCAAGACGGGCAACACCGACAGCCGCAGCGGCGCGCGCTGGTCGTACCTGCCGACGGACGGCGACCCCGGCACGATCACCACGCTGCGCTTCCATTCGGGCCAGGTCACGCAGATCGAGCGCACGCCGTCGCGATGAGGGCGGTGCTGCAGCGCGTTTCGCGCGCGAGCGTCGACGTGGACGGCACGACGATCGCCGCGATCGGCGAGGGCCTGCTCGTCCTCGCCGGCATCGCCGCCGACGACGGCGACGACGATGCGCGCTGGCTCGCGCGCAAGATCGCCACGCTGCGCGTGTTCGACGACGACGCCGGCGCGATGAACCGCTCGCTCGCCGACGTCGGCGGCAATGTCCTCGTCATCTCGCAGTTCACGCTGCATGCATCAACCAAAGCCGGCGCGCGGCCGTCGTGGTCGCGCGCGGCGCCGCCCGATGTCGCCGCGCCTGCCTTCGAGCGCTTCGTCGCGACGCTCGAAGCGACACTCGGCCGGCCTGTCGCGCGCGGGCGCTTCGGCGCGGACATGGCCGTCGCGCTCGTCAACGATGGCCCGGTCACGATCGTCCTCGACTCGCACGCACGCGAGTGAGGTCATGCAGTCGGAGCTGCGTCCATAACGTCGCCGCGCGAGGCATCGACCGCACGACCCCACGCGACGCGCGCGGCGACGCTCCCGCGCGCCGCGCCGCGACGCCGGTCAGCCCCGGTCGACCGAAATGCGGCCCGGGCCGAACACGAACGCGAAGAATAGCCCGCCGGCAATCGCGAGGTTCTTCATGAAGTTGATCTTCTGCATCGCCATCGCTGCCTCGGGCGACGCCCAGAAGTTGTGGAAGACGACGCCCGCGGCCAACGTGAACAGCGCGAGTATCAGTGCCGCCCAGCGCGCCTTCCAGCCGACGAGGAACGCGAGGCCCACGGCCAGTTCGACAACGATCGCGCCGATCGCCATCAGCGTCGGGAATGGCAGCGGCGATTGGGCGATGTAGCCGACCGTGCCGGCGAAGCCCGTGAGCTTCGCAAAGCCGCCGGGAACGTACAGGATCGCAATGAGAATACGACCGAGCAACAGCAGCCAGTCCTTGGCCATGGTGAGTCTCCGTCATCGGTGATGAACGAGCGTCGTTGCGTCCACATACAGCGCGCGCAACGGTTTCATTCCGAGACGATGATGCCCGATCGCGCCGGGGCGCGGCTGTCGCGCGATCAACAGCCCGACGGGCGTTCCCGCCGGATTATGTTCGACAGGTCAAAGGCGATACGCCTTCCGCGCGAGCCCGTAGGCGAGCTCCGGTGCGAGCTCGAACGCCTCGTCCTCGTCGAGCCGGTGCTCGAGCACGGCGCTCGCGAGGACCCGGCAGGCGATGCGCCGCCAGACGTCGTGGCGCGCCGGGATCGACATGAACGCACGCGTGTCGTCGTTGAAGCCCACGGTGTTGTAGAAGCCCGCCGTCTCGACCACCGCGCCGAGGTAGCGCTGCATGCCCTCGACGCTGTCGTGAAACCACCACGGCGGCCCGAGCTTGAGCGCCGGGTAGTGCCCGGCCAGCGGCGCGAGCTCGCGAGCGTACGTGGTCTCGTCGAGCGTGAACAGGATGACCGTCAGGCCCCGCTCGTTGCCGACGCGCTCGAGCAACGGCCCGAGCGAGCGCACGTAGTCGGTGCGGGTGGGGATGTCGGCGCCCTTGTCACGCCCGAACTCGCGCAGCAGCTTGGGATTGTGGTTGCGCGACGCGCCCGGGTGGATCTGCATGACGAGGCCGTCGTCGAGGCTCATCTGCGCCATCTCGGTCAGCATCTGGCCGCGAAACGCCTCGGCTTCGTCGGCCGTCATCGAGCCGTCGAGCGCACGGTCGAGCAGCCGCTGGCACTGCGCCGCGTCGAAGCTGAACGTGCGCGCCGTCGGGTGGCCGTGGTCGGTCGACGTCGCGCCCATCGTCTTGAAGTAATCGCGGCGGATGCGGTGCGCGTTGAGGTAGCCGCTCCAGCGCAGCGTGTTCTCGCCGGTGAGGCCGCCAAGGCGCACGACGTTGTCGCGAAAGCCGGGAAACTCCGGGTCGACGACCGGGTCGGGCCGATACGCGGTGATCACCCGCCCGGCCCAGCCGCTGTCGCGGATCTTGCGATGCGCGCCGAGCTGGTCGAGCGGCGACTCGGTGGTCGCGATCACCTCGATGTTGAAGCGCTCGAACAGCGCGCGCGGACGAAACTCGGCCTTCGCGAGGCACGCGTTGATGTGGTCGAAATACCAGTCGGCGGTGGTCGCGTCGAGGCGGCGGTCGATGTCGAACACCGTGGCGAACGCATGGTCGAGCCACAGCCGCGACGGCGTGCCGCGGAAGAGGTGGTAGTTCGCGGCGAACGTGCGCCAGATACGGCGCGCGTCGGTCTCGACGGGGCCGCCGTCGGCGCGCGGGATGCCCAGGTCCTCGAGCGGGATGCCCTGGCTGTAGAGCATCCGGAACACGTAGTGGTCGGGCGTGATGAAGAGCGCGGAGGCATCGCTCCACGGCTCGTCGTCGGCGAACCAGCGCGGGTCGGTGTGGCCGTGCGGGCTCACGATCGGCAGGCGCTCGATCGTCGAGTACAGCCGGCGCGCGACGTTGCGCGTGCCGGTGCCGGCGGGGAAAAGGCGATCGGGGTGAAGCTTCAGGGCGGGCATGGTCGGCGATTGTTCGGGTTTCAGGCGATGCGCGCAAGGGTCGCGCGCGTGCCGTCGCGAAACAATGCCGCGACGTCGTCGACGACGAGGCGGCGAAATGCGGCATCGCCGCCCAAGTCGCCGAACACCGGCGCCAAATCGACGAACGCATTGGCAAGGCCGGCGGGATGGCCCGCGTGCGCGGCCGCGAGGCGGGCGAACGTCGCCGCCATCGGGTCGGCGACGGCGATCGGCGCACCTGCCTCGTCGCGACCGCTCGCATAGCGGATCCACGCGGCGACCGCGAGCGCGAGCCGCGCGTACGGCGCGCCCGCGGCGCGGCGGTCGCGGATCGTGCCGAGCAGGCGCTGCGGCAGCTTCTGCGAGCCGTCCATCGCGATCTGCTGCGTGCGGTGCGGCAGCGCGCGGTTGCGGAATCTCGCGAGGAGCGCGCGACGGTACGCGTGGAGGTCGACGCCGGGTGGCGCCGCGAGCGTGGGCACGATCTCGTCGGCCATCATGCACTCGACGTAGCGCGCGACGAGCGGGTCGTCGGCCGCCTGCCACACGGTCGTATGGCCCAGCATGAAGCCGAGATACGCGATGGCCGAATGGCTGCCGTTCAAAAGCCGCAGCTTCATCGTCTCGTAGACGCCGACGTCGTGCGCCCACTGCGCGCCTGCCGCGTCCCAGGGCGGGCGCGGGCCGGCGAACCGGTCCTCGATCACCCATTGGCCGAACGGCTCGGCCGCCACTGGCGCCGCGTCGTCGACGCCGAGCAACCGGGCTGCCTCGGCGACGTCGTCGGGTGTGGTCGCCGGCACGATGCGGTCGACCATCGTGTCCGGGAACGCGACGTGGTCGTCGATCCAGCGCGGCAGCGTCGCGTCGCGCGCCGCGGCGAACGCCTGCACGAGACCCTGCAGCGTGCGGCCGTTGTGCGGCAGGTTGTCGCAGCAGACGATCGTCAGCGGCGCGCCATGCGACGCGCGCCGCGCGGCGATCGCCGCGACCAGCGTGCCCACCGCCGAGACCGGCGCGTCCGGATGCGCGAGGTCGGCGACGATGTCGGGATGCGCGAGATCGAGCGTGCCGCTCGCCGGGTCGTGGCTATAGCCCTTCTCGGTGACGGTCAGCGACACGACGTGGACGTCGGGGTCGGCGATCCTCGCCACCGTCCCCACGCGGTCGGCACCCGCGAAGCGCACCTCGCGCAGCGCGCCGATGACCTGCGCACGCGTGGCACCGCCGCCTTTCCACAGCACCGTGTAGAGGCCGTCCTGCGCGGCGAGGCCCTCGGTCGCGCGCGGCGTCTTGAGCGACACGCCGCAGATGCCCCAGCGCGGATCGCGCGCGAGCAGCGCGTCGGTGTACACCGCCTGGTGGGCGCGATGGAACGCGCCGAGTCCCAAGTGCACGATGCCGACGCGCACGGTGCGAGGATCGAAGGCCGGCCGGGCGACGCCAGCGGGCAACCGCGCGAGCGAGGCGAGGGCGAGCGCGGTCATCGCGGCCCCATGGGCGTTGCGTGGGAGGATGTGGCGGCGATGCGGCGCGTCACGCGGGCTGCGGATGTTCCTTGACGCGGCTCACGAGCTGCGTCGGATTGACGAACTGCAGCGCGATGAGGAGCCATACCAGCGTCACGCACATGTACACCATCGCCATCGCGTCGACCGACTGCGACGTGCGCACGCCGGGCGCGAACATCGCGTAGTAGAGCGCGACGACCAGCGTCTGCGAATCGGGGCCCGCGGTCAGGAACGTGAGCTCGAACATCGCGACGGTGCGCACGAGCACGAGCAGCGCCGCGGCGAGGATGCCGGGCGCCAGCAGCGGCGCCAGCACGTGCAGGAAGATGTGCCGTGTGCGCGCGCCGAACACCCGCGCCGCGGACTCGAGGTTGGGATCGATCTGCTCGATGAACGGCGTCATCACGAGGATGACGAACGGCAGCGCCGGGATCAGGTTGGCGAGGATGACGCCCGACAGGTTGCCGGCGAGGTGCCATTGGTACATCACCGTGGCCAGCGGAATGCCGTAGGTGATCGGCGGGATCAAAAGCGGCAGCAGGAACAGGAACAACAGGAGCCGCTTGCCGCGGAAGTCCCGGCGCGCGAGCGCGTACGCCGCGGGCACGCCGAGCAGCACCGCGAGCGCGACGACCGCGAACATCACCTCGAACGTGACGATCAGGAGCCCGCCGAGCTGGAACTCCTTCCACGCATCGGCGTACCAGCTCACCGTCCAGCCGTCCGGCAGCCACGTGCCGCGCCATACCTTGGCGAAAGAATTGATCGCGACGGTCGCGATCATCAGCGCGACATTGACGAGGAACACCGCCATCAGCACCGACAGCGTGCGGTTCCAGATGCGCGCCCCGGTACGACGCGGGACCGGCGCTTGCAGGGTATCGGTTGACGACGCCATCAGCCCTTCCCTCCGGTGACGGGCCCGCGATAGACGAGCCGCCGCAACGCCAGCACGGCGACGACGACGACGAGCTGCGCGAGCCCCATCATCATCGCGATCGCCGACGCCATCGGGTAGTCGTACTGCTCGAACGCCGCCTCGTACGCGGCGATCGAGATGACGCGCGTCGGCCCGGCCGGCGCGCCGAGCAGCACCGCCGAGGGGAAGACGGAGTACGCCTGCACGAACGCGAGGCAGAAGCACATCGCGATGCCGGGGATCAGCAACGGCATGTAGATGTTGCGGAACTGCTGCCACGGTCCGGCACCGAGCGTCGCGGCGGCGCGCCCCAGCACCGGATCGATGCCGGTGACGTACGACAGGAGCAGCAGGAACGCGAAGGGGAAGCCCGAGATCACGAGCGAGATCAGGACGCCGGTGTAGTTGTGTGTCAGGCGGATCGCGCCGTCGTAGAGGTGCAGCGCGCCGAGCGCCTGCGCGAGCCAGCCCTTCGGCCCGAAATACGTGAGCATCCCCTCCGCGACGAGCACGGTGCCGAGCGTGATCGGGATCACGAGCGCGGCGGTGACCCACTTCTGCCCCGGCGTCTTGACACGCATCCGGTAGGCGATCGGCAGCGCGACGCCGATGTTGATGAGCGTGGCCGGCAGCGCGAGCTTGAGCGTCGTGAAGATCGTCGGCCACTGGCGCTCGGACGAGAAGAACTTCGTGTAGTTGGCGAGCATCCCGCCCTCGGTCGGGTGGAACGACAGCCACAGCCCGTACAGGCACGGGTAGATGAACAGCACGAGCAGGAATATCGCCGACGGCGCGGCGAGCCACGGCGTGCGATCGGCGCCGGCGAGGCCCGGTGACGAGGTCATGCCGCCGCTTCGCGATAGACGAGGAGCCGCGACTCGGGAATGCCGACGCGCAGCGGCGCGCCGACTTGCGCCGACGCGGCGCTGCGCACGTGCAGCCGCGCGCCGCCTTGCGTCACGACGTCGATCAGCGACTCGCGACCGCCGTATTCGATCGCGTCGACGACGCCGTCGATCGCGTTCGGCACCGCCGCGCCCGCGTCGGCGACGACGATATCGTCGGGCCGCAGCATGGCCCGCGCACGCGTGCCCGGCGCGAGCTCACCCTTGGCGATGCCGGTGAGCGTCAGGCCCTCGCCTTCGACGACCACCCGCTCGCCGTCGCGGCGCTTGACCGTCAGCGCGAGCTCGTTGCGATAGCCCATGAAGCGCGCGACGTCGAGATCGGCCGGGTTCGCGTAGACCTCCGCCGGCGCCGCCACCTGGCGCGCGGTGCCGTCCTTCATGACGACGATGCGGTCGGCGAGCGACAGCGCCTCGTCCTGGTCGTGCGTCACGTAGATCGTCGAGCGGCCGAGGTTGCGATGGATGCGGCGGATCTCGGAGCGCATCTCGAGTCGCAGCTTGGCGTCGAGGTTGGACAGCGGCTCGTCCATCAGCACGAGCGGCGGCTCGACGACGATCGCGCGCGCGATCGCCACGCGCTGCTGCTGGCCGCCCGAGAGCTGGCCCGGCAGCTTGTCCGCGTGGCCGGCGAGTTGCACGAGCTTCAGCGCCGCGTCGACGCGCCGCGCGGCCTCGGCGTCGGCGACACCGCGCATTCGCAAGCCGAAGCCGATGTTGCGCCGCACGCTCATGTGCGGGAACAGCGCGTAGTTCTGGAACACCATGCCGAACCCGCGCGCCTCGGGTGGCAGCACGTCGATGCGCATGTCGTCGAGGTGGATGCTGCCGTCGGACAGCGCGAGAAGTCCCGCGATGCAGTTGAGCGCGGTCGACTTGCCGCAGCCCGAGGGCCCCAGCAGCGCGACGAACTCGCCGCGCGGAATCGTGATCGACAACCCGTCGAGCGCGGCGACGGCTCGCCCGCCGGCGTGCGCGAAACGACGCGTCACGCGATCGAGCTTGAGCTCCTTGAAATCGTGCTTCATGCGCGCACCGTGCGGGGAAAGATCAGAACCTGACTTCGAGGAAGAACGCAGGCCCGGCCGGCCCGAAGGCCGGCACGGGCATGCGCGATGACACCGCTACTTCTTGATCTTGGCGCCGACCTTCTCGTCCCAGATCGCGAACGCCTTCACCTGCGCGTCCGGCGGCAGCGACTGGGTTTGCGGGAACTCCTTCAGCCACTGGTCGTACTCGGGGCGGCCGAATTCGTTGATCGCGTCCTGGCTCGCCTTCGGCGCCATCGACAGTGGCACGTCCTTGACCGCCGGGCCCGGGTAGAAGTAGCCCTTGTCGTACGAGAATGCCTGCGCCGGCTTGGTCAGCATGAACTTCATCAGGTCGAGGACGACGGCGACCTTGTCGGCCGGCACGCCCTTCGGAATCGCCATGTAGTGCGCGTCGTTGACCCACGTCATGCCCTTGAACGGCACGACCTTGTACGACTTCGGCACGATGCCCATGATCCGCGGGTTCAGGTCCCAGCCCGTCATCGTCACCGTCATGTCGCGCGAGCCTTCGCCGAGCTCCTTCATCACCGCGCCCGTGCCCGTCGGGTAGTACTCGATGCACGCGTTGAGCTCCTGCAGGTACGCCCAGGTCTTGTCCCAGCCATGCACGGGATCCTTCGGATCCTTGTCGCCGAGGATGTACGGCAATCCCATGATGAACGTGCGCCCCGGTCCCGAATTCGCCGGCCGCGCGTAGATCAGGCGGTTGGGATTCGCCTTGCACCATGCGAGGAGCTCCGCGGGCGTCGTCGGCGGGTTCTTGACCTTGTCGGGGTTGTATTCGACGAGCGGACCGGCTGGCATGAAGTTGACGACCAGCGCCTGGTTCGACGCGAGCTCCTGCATCTTCGCGGCGGCCGGCAGGTAGTTGTTCATGAGGCCGGGGAATTCCGCGGCGTGCTGCGGAAGGATCGGCATCCACAGGTTCTGCTCGATGCCGGCGGCCAGCGCGTCGGTCCCGGTCAGCACGAGATCGATGTCGCTGCGCCCGGCCGCCTGCATCGCCTTCAGCTTGCCCGGCAGCTCCGGCGCCGTCGCCTTCGTGAAATTCACCTTGGCGACGAGGTTCGGGTGCTGGTCGCGGTACATCTCGATCGCGGGCTGCGTCAGGATCAGGTTGCCGGCCACGTCGACGATGTTGAGCGTCACGGGGCTCGATACCTTCGGCTGCGCGAGCGCCGGCGGGGTTGCCGTAAGCGCGAGTGCGGCCGCGACGGCGCCTGCGAGTTGCCATGTCGTGCGTTTCATCGCAATTCTCCTCCGTTGAACCGGCTCGCGACGCAAAGGTCGTCCGCCGGCGTTGTCGATCGGGTGCTTCACGTACGTATCCTGCCGCCGCTTGCAACGCGTGCCCGTTTCGCCCGTGGCGCCGGCGCGTCGGGCCGCTCGCGCTGGAACTCGCGCGCGACGCGCGCGAGGTGCCGGTGCATCGCCGCGCGCGCCGCCGCCGGATCGTGCGCGGCGACCGCCTTGGCGATCGCGCGGTGATCGCGGATCGTCGTCAGCGCGAGCTCGGGCGTGTGATAGTGGTATTGCATCCGTCCCCACAGCTCGGCGCGCTGGCCCCACAGGCCGTCGACGACGAGCTCGAGCGCGCCGTTGCGCGTCGCCGACGCGAGTGCCAAATGGAACGCCTTGTCGGTTTCCTCGCGGATCGCGAAATCGTCGACGTTCGCCTCCATCGTCTCGATCGCGGCGTCGAGCGCGTCGATGTCGGCGCGCTTCGCGTCGCGCGCGGCGAGCGCCGCGATCTCGCCTTCGACGAGGCTGCGCGCAGCGAGAAGCTCGAACGGACCGGGACCGGCGTCGGCGCCCACGCTCACGCCGCGCGCGGGCTGGCGGACGACGAAGATGCCGGTGCCCACGCGCACCTCGATGAGCCCCGCCACCTCGAGCGAGATGATCGCCTCGCGCACCGAAGCCCGCGACACGCCCATCGCCGCCGCCAGGTCGCGCTCGGCTGGCAAGCGCGCGCCGGGCGGGTACTCGCCGCTGGCAATCAGCGTCGAGAGCTGCTCGGCGATCTGGCGATAAAGCCGCGTGTTGCCGACGGCGGTGAGCGGCACGGCGTGGGTCTCCTCCGGCGCGCGGGACGGGCTGCGCGATGGGCAATCGGGTTCGCGAGGCGCTTCGCAACGATCCGGCACCTGCGCTTTTCGCGCATCCTAAAGCGCGGCTATAATCAGGTCAAGTGGTCTGGTGGTCTGTCCACCGGACTGCCTGACATCGATCCCCCCTTCACCGTCCCCATGGATCCGCGATGAAGATTACCGCCGCC